>Ga0102589_1000047_pt1 | contig 345495 bp, 310 predicted proteins | sample AraplaMF_Col_mLB_FD_76858 | JGI IMG/M metagenome (GOLD analysis project Ga0102589, IMG submission 76858) | Arabidopsis root microbial communities from the University of North Carolina, USA - plate scrape MF_Col_mLB | ecosystem: Host-associated > Plants > Roots > Endosphere | place: USA... | reverse complement strand
CGTTCATCTGCTTCACCGCCACCGGCGGCGCGCGCATGCAGGAAGGCCTGCTCTCGCTGATGCAGATGGCCAAGACCAACGCCGCGCTCACGCGCCTGGCGAAGAAGGGCCTGCCCTACATCAGCGTGCTGACCGACCCGACCATGGGCGGCGTGTCGGCCGGCTTCGCCTTCGTGGGCGACGTGGTGATCGCCGAGCCCAAGGCGCTGATCGGCTTCGCCGGCCCGCGCGTGATCGAATCGACCGTGCGCGTGACGCTGCCCGAGGGCTTCCAGCGCGCCGAGTTCCTGCAGACCAAGGGCGCCATCGACTTCATCAGCGACCGCCGCGAACTGCGCAAGACGATCGCGAACACGCTGGCGATGCTGCTTCGCCAGCCTGCCGATGCGGTGAGCTGACCGAGCGGCAAATCAAAGACAAAAGGGCCCGGATGCGATGCATCCGGGCCCTTTTTGCTGGGTCTTCCGCAACTCAGAACGTCAGCTGATAAGCGAAGACCAGCAGATTGCCCAGCACGATCGCGATCACCTGCAGCACGACGATGGCGGCCAGCGGCGACAGGTCGACCCCGCCGATCAGCGGAATGAAGCGGCGGAACGGCCGCACCAGCGGCTCGGCCAGGCGGGAGATCAGGTCGAGCAGCATCGGCGAGGCATTCGGAATCCACGACAGCACCGCGTAGACCACCAGCAGCGCCGTCAGGCCCGAGACCGCCAGCTGCATCAGCCCCACCAGCGACACCAGCGGCAGGGTCGCGATGCGCCCCAGGTTGCCGACCAGCAGCCACAGCAGCAGGAACTTCAGCATCACCAGCAGCCATGCCGCGATCAGGCTGGCCAGGTCCCAGCGCTTCACCCCGGGCACGATGCGCCGCAGCGGCAGCACGATCCAGTCGGTGATGGCGAACACGAAGCGCCCGAGCGGGTTGCCGAAGGGCACGCGGTGGTACTGCATGTACAGGCGCAGCAGGCAGGCGCCGCCGAGCAGACCGACGATCACGTCGAGAAGGAACGAGGGAATCTGGTAGAGCATGAGACGCGGCCGTGAGGGGAATGCGATGATAGCCACGCAAGGCTCTTCGATGACGACACAACCCCTTTTGCATTCACTGCCATTGTTTCCGCTCGGTACGGTGCTCTTTCCCGGCGGCCTTCTTCCATTGCGCATCTTCGAGGTCCGCTACCTCGACATGATCGGCAAGTGCCGCAAGGCCGACGCGCCCTTCGGCGTGGTGAGCCTCACCAGCGGCAGCGAGGTGCGCAAGGCCGGCGCCGATGCCGAGAGCTTCGCCGCCATCGGCACGCTGGCCGTGATCCGCGAGTTCGAGTCGCCGCAAAGCGGCCTGCTGCAGATCGAATGCGTCGGCACGCAGCGCTTTCGCGTCCGCAGCAACGAACTGCAGAAGCACGGCCTCTGGGTCGCCGAGGTCGAGGCGGTGAACGACGACATCGCGCTGGAGATTCCCGACGACCTGCGGCACACCTCCACCGCGCTGCAGCGCCTCGTCGGCACGCTGGAGGAGCGCAAGCGCGCCCAAGGTGGGGCGGTGCGGCTGCCGATCGCCGAGCCCTACCGCTTCGACGATTGCGGCTGGGTTGCCAACCGCTGGTGCGAACTGGTGCCGATGCAGCTCGAGCTGCGGCAGCGCCTGATGGAGCTCGACAGCCCGCTGATGCGACTGGAGCTGGTCAGCGATCTGCTCGCACGCACCGGCATCACTGAATAGATCGCTATCCTTTTTGTAGCTCATCCCGCAGGATTGACGGGCGCTGGGGGCGGGTTTTATTCGAACCCGATCGGCTAAAATGCCGGGCCCGCGCACGCTCCCGGTTGCGCGCCACCCGTCTCCCATGTCCGATCAAAAGAACTCCCCGCCTCCCACGCCCCCCGTCGACGAAAACCAGCTCATCGCCGAACGCCGCGAAAAGCTCAAGCTGCTGCGCACGGCACAGGCCGAGGGCAAGGGCGTCGCGTTCCCCAATGACTTCAAGCCGGGCCATCGCGCCGCCGCACTCGTCGAGGCGCACAGCGCCACCGAGGCCGATGCGCTCGAGGCGCAGGCCGTCGAAGTCAGCGTGGCCGGCCGCATGATGCTCAAGCGCGTGATGGGCAAGGCCAGCTTCGCCACCCTGCAGGACGCCACCAGCCGCATCCAGCTCTACGTGACGCGCGACGCTGTCGGCGAGGAAGCGTATGCCGAGTTCAAGCGCTGGGACCTGGGCGACATCCTCGGCGCCGAAGGCACGCTGATGAAGACCAAGACCGGCGAGCTGTCGGTCAAGGTCACGAAGCTGCGCCTGCTCACCAAGAGCCTGCGCCCGCTGCCCGACAAGTTCCACGGCATGGCCGACCAGGAGCAGAAGTACCGCCAGCGCTATGTCGACCTGATCACCGACGAGACGGCGCGCGTGCGCTTCACCGCGCGCAGCAAGGCCGTGAGCGCCCTGCGCGAGTTCATGGTGGGCAACGGCTTCCTCGAAGTCGAGACGCCCATGCTCCACCCCATTCCCGGCGGTGCCAACGCCAAGCCCTTCAAGACGCACCACAACGCGCTCGACCAGGAGATGTTCCTGCGCATCGCGCCCGAGCTGTACCTCAAGCGCCTGATCGTCGGCGGCTTCGAGCGCGTGTTCGAGATCAACCGGAGCTACCGCAACGAGGGCATCTCGGTGCGGCACAACCCCGAGTTCACGATGATGGAGTTCTACGCGGCCTACTGGAACTACCGCGACCTGATGGACTTCACCGAGACGCTGATCCGCACCATCGCCGACAAGGCCGTGGGCACGCAGCAGCTCACCTACCAGGGCAAGCCCGTCGACCTGACGCAGCCCTTCGAGCGCCTGACGATCCGCGAGGCGATCCTCAAGCACACCGATGCGGGCGACGGCGTCGACGACAGCGCCTGGCTCGTCAATGCCCTGCGCAAGCTCGGCCTGAGCGAGGAGAAGGACAAGCTCTCGCAGCGCAGCCTGGCCAGCCTGCAGGTGATGTACTTCGAGGAGACGGTCGAAGAGAAGCTCTGGCAGCCGACCTTCATCATGGAGCACCCGACCGAGATCTCGCCGCTGGCGCGCGCCAACGACGAACGCCCCGAGGTCACCGAGCGCTTCGAGCTCTACATCACCGGCCGCGAGTTCGGCAACGGCTTCAGCGAGCTCAACGACGCCGAGGACCAGGCCGCGCGCTTCAACGCGCAGGTGGCGGCCAAGGACGGCGGCGACGACGAGGCCATGTACTACGACCACGACTTCGTGCGCGCGCTCGAGTACGGCATGCCGCCCACCGGCGGCTGCGGCATCGGCATCGACCGCCTGATGATGCTGCTGACCGACTCGCCGAGCATCCGCGACGTGATCCTGTTCCCCGCGCTGCGCAGGGAATCTTGAGCACCGCGACCGCGAACGCCACCGCGATCGGCATCGACTTCGGAACCTCGAATTCGGCCGTCGCCTGCCGCATCGCGGGCGCCACTCGGCTGCTGCCGATCGAAGGCGCGGCCACCACCCTGCCCACCGCGATCTTCTACAACGCCGAGGACCGCAGCACGCACTTCGGCCGCGATGCGATCGCGCTCTACCTGGCCGGCGTCGAAGGCCGGCTGATGCGCTCGCTCAAGAGCCTGCTGGGCAGCCCGCTGATGCAGGAGAAGACCGCGATCTTCGACGGCCTCGTGAGCTTCGAGGACATCATCGCGCGCTTCCTGCGCGAGATGGCCGAGCGGGCCGCGCGCGAGATGGGCCGCCTGCCCGAGCGCGTGGTGATCGGCCGGCCGGTGCACTTCGTCGACGACGACAGCAAACGCGACGAGCGTGCCGAGCAGAGCCTGCGCGCCGCCGCGCGCGCCGCGGGCTTCCGCGACATCGCCTTCCAGCTCGAGCCGATCGCGGCCGCCTTCGACTACGAGCAGCGCGTGCGCAAGGAATCGCTGGTGCTGATCGTCGACATCGGCGGCGGCACCTCCGACTTCACCGTGGTGCGCCTGGGCCCCGAGCGCGCCGCGCGCGAGGAGCGTGGCGACGACGTGCTGGCCACCACCGGCGTGCACATCGGCGGCACCGACTACGACCAGCGGCTCAACCTCGACCGCGTGATGCCGCTGCTGGGCTTCGGCCATCACGGGCCGCAAGGCCGCGAGGTGCCGAGCAAGGTGTTCTTCGACCTCTCGTCGTGGCACCTGATCAACTGGCTGTACCTCGCCAAGGCCACCCGGCAGGCGCGCGAGCTGCGCACCAGCTATGCCGACACCCGGCTGCACGACCGGCTCATGGCGGTGCTCGACGAGCGCCATGGCCACCGCGTGCTCGGCGCGGTGGAGCAGGCCAAGATCGACGCCTCGGTCAGCGACGCACCCGCCGTCATCGACCTCGACTGCGCCGAGCCCGGCCTCACGGCCAGCCTGTCGCCCGCCGACATGGCGCAGCAGCTCGCGGCGCAGTTCGAGGCGGTGATCGCCTGCGCCCATGCCTGCGTCAAGCGCGCCGGCCTGCGCAGCAACGAGCTCGACGCGATCTACCTCACCGGCGGCTCGTCGGCGCTGCGGCCCTTCCAGCAGGCGCTGCGCAAGAGCTTCGCGGGCGTGCCGCTGGTCGAGGGCGACCTGTTCGGCGGCGTGGCCTCGGGGCTGGCCTTCGCGGCGCGCTGAGCGCCGGGCCCTCCACGTCATCGGTCGCGCCATCGATCGCGCCATCGCGCATGAAGTACCTCTCGGCCTATCCGACGACGCTGCAGGCGCAGGTGCGCAAGCTGCTCGACGAAGAGCGCCTGGGCAGCTGGCTGCGCGAGCGCTACCCCGAGGGCGCGCACACCGTGCAGACCGACCAGGCGCTCTACCTCTACACGACCGGGCTCAAGAACGAGTTCATGCGCAAGGCCGGGCCGCTGTCGAAGGTGGTCTTCGACAGCAAGCTGCACGTGATCCGCCATGCGCTGGGCACCCACACCACCGTGTCGCGCGTGCAGGGCAGCAAGCTCAAGACCAAGCAGGAGATCCGCGTCGCGAACCTGTTCAAGGCCGTGCCTGCCCCGTGGCTGCGCATGATCGTCGTGCACGAGCTCGCGCACATGAAGGAGCGCGATCACGACAAGGCCTTCTATGCGCTGTGCACGCACATGGAGCCCGACTACCACCAGCTGGAGTTCGACCTGCGGCTGTACCTGACGCACATCGACGCGGGCGGTCCGCGCCTGTGGGAAACCGCCGCGACCTGACCGGCGGCGGCCGCGGGCATCCTTCGCTCAGCGAAAGAAGGCCGACAGCTCGGCGGCCAGCGCTTCGACCTCCTGCCGCGACATGTCGGCGATCGCCTCCGGCGCGCGCGCGTTCTCGGTGCCGCGGATGCGCTCGACGTGCTCGCCGCGCGAGGCCGAGTCGTGGTGCAGGTGGAACATCGGCACGTTCATCGAGTGCCAGCGCACACCGAGCCGCGAGGCGCGGCGCAGCAGTTCGTCGTCCTCGCCGCCCCAGCCCTCGAGACGCGCGTTGTAGCCGCCGACGCGGATGTACTCGTCGCGCTTGAACAGCACGATGCCGCCATTGGCATTGGGGTACAGCACGATCGCGTCCTCGGGCAGCTGCTGCGGATCGATCGCGGCCAGGCGGCCGTAGTCGGGGTCGGCCATGAAGCCCTGCTTGAGCGCGCCGGCGACGTTGATCACCGACCAGTAGGGGCACAGCGCATCGCTGTCCTGCCCTTCCATCAGCGCGTCGACGCAGGCCCGCAGCGACTGCGGCTGGGCGATCGAGTCGGCATCGTGGAAGCAGACCACCGGGCTGCGCGCGAGCCGCACGCCGGTGTTGTAGAGCATCGACTTGGGGAACGGGCCGTCGTGCGGAACGAAGACATGCCGGATGTTCGGATCGCCGAGCCGGCGCCAGTCGAAGCTCGGCGTGGCCGCGGCCTCGAGCAGCCACAGCCGGTAGTCGGTGTAGGTGTGCCGCAGGTGCGCGAGCACGGTGTAGAGGTTCTCGCGCCGCTCCTCGTTGGCCTCGCGGTACGACACGACGAGGTCGATGTCGCGCAGGGAGATCTTGTTCGCTTCGGCCATGGCGCTGCTGCTGCTCGCTGCTGTTCCGGGGCGTACGACTGTACAGGAGCCCCCTTGCGAGGCGGGCGCCGCGCTGTCAGGTACTGCACGGTTGCGCGGGCTTTGATCGCCCACGGCCCACGGCCCGCGGCTAGCGGCTCTTCTGCGAGGCGGCGTCCATGGCCGCCATGTACACCGAGCGGTAGGGCTCGGACAGGCTCACGAAATGGACCAGCAGCGTGTCCTCGTCGGCCAGCGGCGGCGGCGTGTTGAGGCTCAGGTTGTCGAGCACGCTGTGCTCGCCGAGCAGGCCCTCCTCCTTCAGCACCTCGTTGGTGTAGTGCTGGTCGCCGAGGCTGCTGTAGACCTGGGACTTGTCGGCCACCTCGCCGATGCGCGCCCAGATGCGCTGCAGCAGCGCGAGGTTGGCCGGCGTGTTGCGAAAACCCATGACGCCCGAATTGAACTGCCAGGCGCCGACGTCCTTCGCCAGCAGCAGCTCGCGGCCTTCCAGCAGCGGCTCGATGGGGCGTGCCTGATTACGGAAGATCACGTCGGCATCGATCCAGATCACCCAGTCGTGCTGTTGCAGGTGCTGCTGCAGCAGCCAGGTGCGCACCCACGAGCCGTTGATGCCGGGCCCGATCGCCTCGGGCAGCGCGCGGTACACGTGGTACGCGTGGCCGTGGCGTTCGCAATAGCGGCGCACGTTGTGCTCCGACACGCGCGCGTAGGTGGCGATGTGGTGGGTGTAGAGCGTGACGAAGGCGACGCGCGCCTGCGGGTTGAGGCTCGTGAAGGCGTCGTCGGACAGCGCCGGATAGTCGGGCGGCTGCAGCACCGGCCGGCCCTGCATCAGGGCGCCGTTGACCTCGCGAACCAGCAGCGCCTGCAGGTTCAGGTCGTGCAGGATCTCGTCGCGCCAGCCGCCACCGGGCAGCGGCACCGGCAGCGCGGCGAGGTTCACCACGAAGACCCGCGCCTCGTGCCATTGCGAGACGCGCCACGAGACGTTGACGTAGGCCTCCGCCAGCACGCTGTTGCAGGGCAGCAGGCCCGCCGGCGCCAGGCGCGCGGTCTCGTCGAGCCGCGGCGATTCGAGCGCCACCACGTGGCCCGCGTCGACGATCAGCTGGTGCAGCAGCGCGCGGTTGCCCGGCGTGTTGCGCAGCACCAGCAGGTTGGTCATGGCAGGGCCGGCGCGGTCGTCGGTCGATGGCCCCTCGAGCGCGACCAGGTCGCGCCCCTGCATCAGCGCCTCGACCGCGACCGGATGGAACACCACCGAATCGCCGTCGAGGAACAGCAGCCAGTCACCCTCGGCCAGCGTGCGCAGATGGCGCAGGATCTGGCTGTACCGGGCGCTCGCGCGCAGCGCCGGATGGGCGATGCGCTCGGTGTCGACCCACTGGTGCGGATAGCCGAACAGGCGGCAGTAGTGCGCGTGGTTGCGCAGCACCGCCTCGTCCGCGCGCTGGAACAGGCTGAGGCACAGGGGCATGGGTCACTCCGGGCGACGGACCGCCGTGGGCGCCGAGGACGTGGCGCTAGCTGTCGAGCAGGCGGCGCGCATCGAGGTACCCGCGCGAGCTCGTGAGCGCTTGCCAATCGATGGCCTCGCCCCGCGGCAGCAGGCCGCGGCGCCGTGCCTCGCTGGCGCGCGCCTCGGCACCGGGCTGCCAGCGGCCGGCGCGTTCGGCGGCTTCGAAGCCGTCGAGGAACTCGTCGAGCGGCCGGCCCTCGCCGATGCTCTGGTTGCACAGCAGCGCGAGGTCGCAGCCGGCGCCCAGCGCGGCCAGCGCCGCGTCGGCGAAGCTCAGCAGTTCGCCGTCGATGTAGCGGCCGGCCTCCATGCTGAGGTCGTCGCTGAAGATGGCGCCGTCGAAGCCGAAGCGGCCGCGCAGGATCTCGCGCAGCCAGCGCGGCGAGAAACCCGCGGGCCGGCTGTCGACCTTCGGATAGATCACGTGCGCCGGCATGACCGCCGCCAGCGTGCCGCCGAGCCAGCCGTAGGGCCGCGCGTCGTCGGCCAGGATGGCCTTGAGGCCGCGCTTGTCGACCGGGATCTCGACGTGCGAATCGGCATTGACCCAGCCGTGCCCCGGAAAGTGCTTGCCGCAGTTGCGCATGCCCGCGAGCAGCATGCCGTGCATCAGGCTCTTGGCCAGCAGCGCGACCACGCGCGGATCGCGGTGGAAGCTGCGCGTGCCGATCACGGTGCTGCGGCCATGGTCGAGGTCGAGCACCGGCGCGAAGCTGAAGTCGACGCCGCAGGCGCGCAGCTCGCCGGCCAGCACCTGGCCCGCCGCGGTCGCGGCCTGGGTCGCCTGCATGGGGTCGCGCATCCAGAGCTCGCCCAGCGACTGCATCGTCGGCAGGTGGGTGAAGCCATCGCTGCGAAAGCGCTGCACCCGCCCGCCCTCGTGGTCGACGCAGATCAGCAGGTCGGGTCGGATCGCCTTGATCTCGGCATTGAGCGCGGTCATCTGCGCCCGGCTTTCCCAGTTGCGCGCGAAATGGATCACGCCGCCCACGCGCGGATGCACGAGGCGGCGGCGGTCGTCGTCGGTCAGCGCCGTGCCGGCCACGTCGACGACCAGCGGCGACAAAAGCAGTTCCTCGGTCTTCGCACTCATGGCGCGGGCCCATCCTTGCGTTCGACCACCACGAAGCTCGCGGCGTATTCGGTTTCGTCGGTGACGGTGACGTGGGCCGTGAGGTTCTGCGCCTCGAACCAGGTCTTGAGCTCGCCGTGCAGCACGATCACCGGCTTGCCGCTGCGCAGGTTGGCGATCTCGCACAGCCGCCAGCTCATCGGCATGCGCATGCCCATGCCGATGGCCTTGCTGAAGGCCTCCTTGGCCGAGAAGCGGGTGGCGAGGTAGCTGAGGCCGCGCTTGGGCCAGCGCTCGCTGCGCGCCCTCCAGACCGCGAACTCGGCGTCGCTGAGCACCCGGCGCGCGAAGCGCTCGCCCTGGCGCTCGAAGGTCGCGGCGATGCGGCGGACGTCGCAGATGTCGGTGCCGATGCCGTAGATCATGCGGCGGCGTGGGCCTCGGCGATGCAGCGCAGGTAGTCGCGCGTGGCGGCCTCGTAGCCGAGCTCGAGCGCGTCGGCCACGAAGGCATGGCCGATCGAGACCTCCTGCACGCCGGGCACCGCCTTCAGGAAGGGCGTGAGGTTGTCGCGGCTCAGGTCGTGGCCGGCGTTCAGGCCCAGGCCGGCGGCGAGCGCGGCGCGCGCCGTGGCCGCGTAGCGCTCGAGCACGGCCTGCTCGTCGGGCGTGCCGCGCGAGGCCGCGAAGGATTCGGTGTAGAGCTCGACGCGGTCGGCACCGACGGCCTTGGCCGCGGCCATCATCTCGGGGATCGGGTCCATGAACAGGCTGACGCGCACGCCCAGCGCCCTGGCTTCCGCGATCAGCGGGCGCAGGCGCTCGGCGTCGTCGGGGAAGGTCCAGCCATGGTCGCTGGTCGACTGGGTCTCGCTGTCGGGCACGAAGGTGGCCTGGTGGGGGCGCAGCTCGCGCACGAAGTCCATCAGGTTCTGGAACGGGTTGCCCTCGATGTTGAACTCGATGCCGGGCCAGTCTTTCGCCAGCAGCGCCGACAGGTCGTGCACGTCGTGCGCGCGGATGTGGCGCGCGTCGGGGCGCGGATGCACGGTGATGCCCTGGGCGCCGGCCTGCAGGCACAGGGTGGCGGCCCGCGTCACGCTCGGGATGCCGAGGTGGCGCGTGTTGCGCACCAGCGCGACCTTGTTGAGATTGACCGACAGCGCGGTGGCGCCGGCCGAGACGGAGGAAGTGCTCATAGTGCTTGGATATCTCTCATCAACTGCCGCGTGCGCAGCGTGGACACGCCGCAATGGTAGTTGAGCAGCACGCGCAGCTGGTTGCGCAGCGCGCTGTTGCTGCCGTTGCTCAGGGTCGCGACCAGCCGCAGCGTGGCCGTGAACGGCGCGCGGTCGTCGAGCGCGGCCTGCAGCCGCTGCCAGTCGGCACCGGCCAGCGCGGCCTCGTCGTCGGCCGCGGCGCGCAGGCCGGCCTCGGCGACCAGGGCGTAGCGGGTGCCGGCCTCGAGCGCCTCGAGCGTGAGGGTCTGCACGTCGAGCTGCGGCAGCAGGCCGACCTCGCGCAGCAGCAGCAACTCGAAGGCGCGCAGCGCGGCGGCCTGGGTGGCGGCCTGGGCACCGCCGTGATCGCCGGCCAGCACCTGCACCACGCCGCCATAGGCATCGAACAGGGCCTCGTGCGCGTCGTCGCGCGCCAGGAGGCGCAGCAGCAGCTCGTTGAGGTAGTAGCCCGACAGCAGCGCGTCGCCCGTGGGCATGACGTGTCCGCCCATCCACTCGGCGCCCTTCAGGGTGCGGATCTCGGCGTCGCCGCCGTAGTTGATCTCCAGCGGCTGCAGCGGCAGCAGCACCGGGCGGAAGTTGGAGCTCGGCCGCTTCGCCCCCTTGGCCACGAGCGCGATGCGCCCGTGGTGGCGGGTGAAGACCTCGAGGATCAGGCTCGACTCGCTCCAGTCGTAGCGATGGAGCACATAGGCCGGTTCGTGCGAAACGCGGTGGGCGGCGGCCACTTCATTCGTAGCCGAACGAGCGCACGCGGGCCTCGTCGTCGGCCCAGCCCGAGCGCACCTTGACCCAGAGTTCGAGGAACACCTTGGCGTCGGCCAGCTTCTCGAGCTCGACGCGGGTTTCCATGCCGATGCGCTTGATGCGCTCGCCCTTGTCGCCGATCACCATCGCCTTGTGGCTGTCGCGCTCCACCACGATGGTGGCGGCGATGCGCAGCAGGCGCTTGTGGCCCTTCTTCTGCGGCGCTTCCTCCTCGAACTTGTCGATGACGACGGTCGAGGTGTAGGGCAGCTCGTCGCCGGTGAGGCGGAACAGCTTCTCGCGCACCAGCTCGCTGGCGAGGAACTTCTCGCTGCGGTCGGTGAGTTCGTCCTCGTCGTAGAACCAGGGCTGCTCGGGCAGGTACTTCTCGCAGATGCCGAACAGGCGCTCGACGTCCTTCGCGTTCTTGGCCGACATCGGCACGAACTCGGCGAACTCGTGCTTGGCCTGCATCTGCTGCAGCCAGGGCGCGATGTCGCCGCGGCGCCCGACGTTGTCGAGCTTGTTGGCCAGCAGGATCGTCGGGATGCCCTTGCCGAGCAGCTTGAGCACGCGCTCGTCGGCCGGCGTGAAGCTGCCGGCCTCGACCACGAACAGGATCAGGTCGACGTCGCCGACCGCGCCCTGCACGGTCTTGTTGAGCGACTTGTTCAGCGCGTTGCCATGCAGGGTCTGGAAACCCGGCGTGTCGACGAACACGAACTGCGTGGCGCCGAGCGTGCGCATGCCGGTGATGCGGTGGCGCGTGGTCTGCGCCTTGCGCGAGGTGATGCTGATCTTCTGGCCGACCAGCGCGTTGAGCAGCGTGGACTTGCCCACGTTGGGCTTGCCGACGATGGCCACCAGACCGCAGTGCTGCGGGCCCGTGGCTTCCGATGGTTTGGATTCGCCCGTCGGGTCCTGGGGTTGTGCTGCTGATTTGATAGCGTCGTTCATTTCGTGTGTCACGCGCCGCCGCGTGCCTTGAGGCGGATCAACATGGCGGCGGCTGCCGCCTGCTCGCCGGCGCGGCGCGAACCGCCGATGCCGCGTTCGCGAAGGCCCAGCTCGGGCACTTCGCACTCGACGTCGAAGGTCTGCTTGTGCGCTGCCCCCAGTGTCCCCGCGACGCGGTAGACGGGCAGCTTCATTTTGTGACCCTGCAGCCATTCCTGCAATTCGGTCTTCGGGTCCTTGCCCACCGCTTCCATGCGCGGATTGATCTCGACCGCTTCGTAGAGCCGGTGCACCAGCGCCTGCGCGGCCGCGAAGCCGGCATCGAGATAGACCGCGCCGATCAGCGCCTCGAGCGCGTCGGCCAGGATCGAGGGCCGGTTCGGGCCGCCCGAGCGCGCTTCGCCCTCGCCCAGCCGCAGCAGCGGCGAGAGCGCGAGGCCCACGGCCAGCCGGTGCAGCGTGTCCTGCTTCACGAGGTTGGCGCGCACGCGCGACAGGTCGCCTTCGGGCAGGGCCGCGAGGCGGGTGTAGAGCAGGTGCGAGACCGCCAGATTCAGCACCGAGTCGCCGAGGAACTCGAGGCGCTCGTTGTGGTCGGCGGAGAAACTGCGGTGCGTGAGCGCGAGCTGCAGCAGCCGCAGGTCGGCGAACGTGTACTTCAGGCGCGACTGGAGCGCCGTGAGGCCGCCATCCACCTTGCTTCCCTGGGCGTTCAGTTGGTCTCGCCCTTGTACTTGAGCACGAGGTAGGCGGGGCCGAACAACGGGATCTCGCGCTCGTACGAGAAGGCCACCACGACCTTGTCGTTGACCTTCTTGATGTCGAGGTCCTTGCCCGTGACCGACGTGAAGTCGTCGATGGCCTGGGCGCGGTCGAAGATGGCGCGGATCTCGGGCACGGTGCTGCCCTCCTTGGCCTTGTTGGCGGCCTTGTAGATCGCCTGGTACTCGATCAGCGTCGGGATGACCTGGGCGACGACGACGCCCACGCAGGCCAGCACGACGGCCACGAACACCAGCCCGATGAACGAGATGCCGCGCTGGCGCGCCGCACTGTGCCGGATCGACCGAACAGCTCTCATACCCTCATACCCCTCGAACGATTTGCTGACTTATTGGAATGGACCGATGCGTCCCAGGTCGCCGAAGTTCATCCAGACGAAGAAGGCCCTGCCCACGATGTTCTTGTCCGGCACGAAGCCCCAGAAACGGGAGTCGGCCGAATTATCGCGGTTGTCGCCCATCATGAAGTAGTTGCCGGCCGGCACCTTGCAGGTGACGCCTTCGACCGAGTAGCGGCAGTTCTCGCGGAACGGGAAGTCGCTGGCGCCGGGCACGAAGGCCGGGCCGGCGTCGTCGTTGAGGATCTTGTGCTGCCTGCCCGCGAGGTTCTCGTCGAACTGCTTGAGCAGGCGCATCGACTCGCCGTCGAGGTAGTCGGGCGCGGCCTCCTTCGAGACCGGCTGGCCGTTGATGGTCAGCTTCTTGTTCAGGTAGGCCACCTCGTCGCCGGGAATGCCGACCACGCGCTTGATGTAGTCCTGGCTCGGCTTGGGCGGGTAGCGGAACACCACCACGTCGCCGCGCGCCAGCGGCGTGCCGTCGGTGATCTTGGTGTTGATCACCGGCAGCCGCAGGCCGTAGGTGAACTTGTTGACCAGGATCAGGTCGCCGGTGAGCAGCGTGGGCATCATCGAGCCCGAGGGAATCTTGAACGGCTCATACAGGAAGGAGCGCAGCAGGAACACCACCAGGATCACGGGGAACAGCCCGGCGGTCCAGTCGAGCCACCAGGGCTGCATCAGCAGCCGCTCGCTGGCCTTGGCATCGGCGGTGTCGACCTGCTTGATGCCCTGGCCGGCCAGGCGCGCATTGCGCTCGGCCAGCGAACTCTCGAGCGCGGCGGCCGCGCGCTCGCGCCGCGGCAGGAAGTAGAAGCGCTCGGCCAGCCAGTAAAGGCCGGTGACCACCGTGGCCAGGAACAACAGCAAGGCGAAGTTGCCCTCGATCGCTCCGAAGTACCAGGCGCCGATGTAGCCGGCGAATGCCGCGAGGATGAGGGAGGTGATGAATGCCATGTTGATGATCAGTCTTCGACTTGCAGGATCGCGAGGAAGGCCTCTTGCGGGACCTCGACCGAGCCGATCTGCTTCATTCTTTTCTTGCCCGCCTTCTGCTTCTCGAGCAGCTTCTTCTTGCGGGTGATGTCGCCGCCGTAGCACTTGGCCAGCACGTTCTTGCGCAGCGCCTTGATTGTCTCACGCGCAATGATGTTGACCCCGATGGCGGCCTGGATCGCCACGTCGAACATCTGGCGCGAGATGATCTCGCGCATCTTCGACACCACCGCGCGGCCGCGGTACTGCGACTGGGTGCGGTGCACGATGATCGAGAGCGCGTCGACCTTCTCGCCGTTGAGCAGGATGTCGACCTTGACCACGTCGGAGGCGCGGTACTCCTTGAACTCGTAGTCCATGGAGGCATAGCCGCGGCTGACCGACTTCAGCTTGTCGAAGAAGTCGAGCACGATCTCGCCGAGCGGCATCTCGTAGGTCAGCATGACCTGGCGGCCGTGATAGGCCATGTTCATCTGCACGCCGCGCTTCTGGTTGGCGAGCGTCATGACGGCGCCGACGTATTCCTGCGGCATGTACAGATGCACGGTCACGATCGGCTCGCGGATCTCGCTCATCTTGCCGACGTCGGGCATCTTGGACGGGTTCTCGACCATGATGACCTCGCCGTCGCTGCGCACCACCTGGTAGACCACGCTCGGCGCGGTCGTGATCAGGTCCTGGTCGAACTCGCGCTCGAGGCGCTCCTGCACGATCTCCATGTGCAGCAGGCCGAGGAAGCCGCAGCGGAAGCCGAAGCCCAGCGCCTGGCTCACCTCGGGCTCGTAGCGCAGCGACGAGTCGTTGAGCTTGAGCTTCTCGAGCGCGTCGCGCAGCGAGTCGTACTCGCTGGCCTCGGTCGGATAGAGACCGGCGAACACCTGCGGCTGGATTTCCTTGAAGCCCGGCAGCGCCTCGGTCGCGGTGGCGGCCGCGCCGCCCGTGCCCGGCTTGATCAGCGTGACCGTGTCGCCGACCTTCGCGGCCTGCAGCTCCTTGATGCCCGCGATGATGTAGCCCACCTCGCCCGCCTCGAGCGAAGCGCGCGGCTCGTTGGCCGGCGTGAAGACACCGACGTTGTCGGCGTTGTAGCTGGCGCCCGAGGCCATCATCTTGATGCGGTCGCCCTTCGCGAGCCGACCGTCGACCACGCGCACCAGCATCACGACGCCGACGTACGGATCGAACCAGCTGTCGACGATCATCGCGCGCAGCGCGGCGTCGGGATTGCCGCGCGGCGCCGGCATCTTGTGCACGATCGCCTCGAGGATGTCGTCGATGCCCAGGCCGGTCTTTGCCGAGCACGGAATCGCATCGGTCGCATCGATGCCGATCACGTCCTCGATCTCGGTGCGCGCGTTGTCGGGATCGGCGTTCGGCAGATCCATCTTGTTGAGCACGGGCACCACTTCGACACCGAGGTCGAGCGCGGTGTAGCAGTTGGCCACCGTCTGCGCTTCCACGCCTTGCGATGCATCGACGACGAGCAGCGCGCCTTCGCATGCCGACAGCGAGCGACTCACTTCATAAGAGAAGTCGACGTGACCCGGCGTGTCAATCAGATTGAGGTTGTAGACCTGTCCATCGCGTGCCTTGTAGTGCAGTGCCGCGGTCTGTGCCTTGATGGTTATCCCACGCTCCTTCTCGATGTCCATCGAGTCGAGCACCTGCGCTTCCATCTCGCGTTCCGCGAGGCCGCCGCAGCGCTGGATCAAACGGTCTGCGAGCGTCGACTTGCCATGGTCGATGTGCGCAATGATCGAAAAATTTCTGATGTGATTCATCAACGGGAACGCTTAAGTACTTGAATTGGCTCGTGCACAGAGGGCAACAGGCAAGAAAAAAGGGCGCGTCTCCTGGAGACGCGCCCTGAACCAACAAGCAATGGCAACTGCAGTAGTTGGAACTTCATTGTAGGCAAAAAGGGAAGCGCGTACATCCGGGAACAGGGTCCAAACGGGTCGTTGCGGGTCAACAACAAGCAACTTATAAACAACTTATCAACAGGCTTGGTGGAGCACTCTCTGAACAACTTGTGGGCGATCTGTGGAGCATCGGTGGACTGTCACCTGACATCTCGCATGGTGGAGGAGACCGTCCCGCTTATGCGCCGACTCGCCGCCGAGAGGCCGCTATTCTACCGAAAACGGTCCTTAGCCCTTATTTAAGTTAGTGAACGCCAACAAATCGCCGGCTCCGAGCCGATGCAGATTTTTTTAGAGCGGCGCACCGAAGCGTCGCAAACAGCTCAAAAAAATGGCCCCAAACCCGACTGACGGGTGGGGCCACTTGACGGCACCGTCGGGATCAGCGTGCGGGCCGGATGAGCGCGTACTGCGCCCATTCGCCACGGCGGAACAGCACGCTGACCGGCTTGCTCTTGTCGGCCTTGGAAACCGCGGCCTCGAATTCCTTGACGCTGCCCACCTCGGTGTTGGCGATCGACAGGATCACGTCACCCTCGCGCAGGCCAGCCTTGGCGGCCGCTTCGCTCGCCGCGTCGATGCGCACGCCGCGGACCTTGAGCTCCTTCTTCTGCGCCTCGGTCAGGTCGCTGACCGCGAGGCCGAGCGACTTGCCCGCCGCCGACGGCTTCGCCTGCGGCTCTTCGCGATCGGCGGGCTTCTTCGCGGGCTTGGCCTCGGCATCGCCCTCGGCCACGGTGATGGAGAGCTCGCGCGAAGCGCCGTTGCGGAACACGGTCAACGTGCTCTTCACGCCCGGCTTGGTGCTGGCCACCGAGCGCGACAGGTCGCTCGGCGTCTCGATGACCTTGTCGCCGTACTTGGTGATGATGTCGCCCTCGCGCACGCCGGCCTTCTCGGCCGCCGAACCCGGCACCACGGCGCTCACGAGCGCGCCGCGCGCCTTGCCCAGGCCGATGGACTCGGCCACGTCCTTCGAGACCGAACCGATGGACACGCCGATCAGGCCGCGCGACACGCGCCCGGTGGTGCGCAGCTGGTCGCTGACGCGGATCGCCTCGTCGATCGGGATCGAGAACGAGATGCCCATGTAGCCGCCCGAGCGCGAGTAGATCTGGCTGTTGATGCCGATCACCTCGCCGCGCAGGTTGATCAGCGGGCCGCCCGAGTTGCCCGGGTTGATCGCGACGTCGGTCTGGATCAGCGGCACCAGCTCGCCGGTGTCGCGCTGCTTGGCACTCACGATGCCCGCGGTCACGGTGTTCTCGAGGCCGAACGGCGAACCGATGGCCATCACCCACTCGCCCACGCGCAGCTTCGAGATGTCGCCGATCTTCACCACCGGCAGGCTCGTGGCCTCGATCTTCACGACCGCGACGTCGCTGCGCTTGTCGGCGCCGACGAGCTTGGCCTTGAACTCGCGCTTGTCGGTCAGCGTGACGATGATCTCCGATGCGTCCTCGATCACGTGCGCATTGGTCATGACATAGCCGTCGGCCGTCAGGATGAAGCCCGAGCCCACGCCGCGCGGGCGCTCTTCTTCCTGGGGCTGCTGTTGCGGACGGTTCTGGCGCGGACCCGGACGCGGGTTGCCGGGCAACGGCTGGCCGAAGAAGCGACGGAAGAAGTCCTGCATCTCCTCGTCCATCTCGCCGCTGCCGCGCGTCGATACCTTCTCGACGGTGCGGATCCCGACCACCGCGGGCCCGACCTGCTCCACCAGGTCGGCGAAGTCGGGCAGCCCGCGCGTCTGCGCGACGGCCGGCGCGGCCGGCAGGAACCCCACGGCGACCGAACACGCCAGGCCGAATGCGAAGAGGCAGGAACGGAGCTTGTGTCCCTCGACTTTGAACATCATGGGTTTTCTTTCAAAAGATCAAAGAGCAGATGCAACAACATTGACTATGAGTCGAACCACGGACTTGGTTCCATGCAATTCGCGTCCATCCACCCTCGAAGGCCGATCAGCGCGTGCGTGCAAGGCTCTGGGCGAAGGCGTCGAGCGTCGATTGCGGCACTTCGCCGACGGCGGTCAGCCACCAGTCGTTGGCCGGTTCGGGCAGGCGCCTGCGGATCGCATTGGTCGCGCCGATCGTCAGCACGCCATCGCGCGGCGCGCGCTTGGCGTCGTAGCGCTCGATGAAGAGGGACACCGAGGCGAGGCCATCGGAGAAGATCCACTGCACGGTGCGGTCCTGCATCGCGGCATTCTTGTCGCCACCCGCGGCCGGCCGACGGAAGAAGCTGCGCGGCTTGAAGCCCGCCACCGGCGCGCTCAGGGTCCAGCCCTCGTCCTGCGCGCTGGTGCGTTCGAGTTCCAGCTTCTCGATGCGGTAGCCCGCGGTGTTGGCCATCATCTGCGCCAGCGCCTGCGCCTTCACGGGCACGTCGAGCTGCAGCTCGGAGAACGCCGATTGCTCGACCACGCGCGACTGGTCGTCGAGCGTCTGCAGCTTGACGACCAGGCCGGTGCGGCGCTCGCTCCAGATGCGGTAGCCGAAGCGCAGGCCATCGTGCGGGGTCAGCTGCACCACGTCGGCGTCGAAACCGGCCACGCGGTCCTTGCCGATGGAGCGCACGTCGTAGAACTCGCCGATCGACGAATCCTGCTTGTCGGGCAGGTTGGGGAAGAGGTCCAGGTTCTCGCGCTTCTCGACCTTCACCACCTTGGCTTCGGGCAGGAAGGTCATCACGCTCTGGTTGCGGCGGAAGGTCGAGCGCTGCGGGCCGCTCAGCGCCTCGATGCGCTCGATCTGCTGCTCGCCGTCGCGCACATGCCAGATGCGCGCGCTCGACAGGTCGCCGCCGGGCGCGGACACCACGAAGGTGCCGACATAGTTGCGCTGGCGCGCCCCCGCGTGCATGCGCTGCAGCCACTCGGTCACGCTCATGACGGGCGCTTCGCTCGTCGTCTGGGCCGATGCCGCGCCCCGGGTGTTCGCCGCGCTGGAACGGGTCTGCGCGGACGCGATCTGCGCAAGGCAAAAGGCGGCAAGCACGAGCACGAACGCGCGTGCGGAGATCGGCATCTGAACGGTCATTGGCAGGGAAGGCGGCGGTGTCGCGCGCTCAGCGCGTGGGTCCTTCGAAGGTGGCGTTGCGCAGGAAACCGGAAGGCATCTGCGAGGCGCCGCCCGCCTGCTGGTGTGCCTCGAGCAACTGGTCCAGGCGCGGGTCGCGCAGCATCACCTGCGGCTTGCCGCTGCCGACAATCACGCGCGTGGGCGTGAGCGTCGAGGCCTGCTGCACGCCAGTGGGCGCCGCCGATGCGAGCACCGGGCCCGACACGGGTTGTTGCTGCGCCAGTTGGGCACCGGCCTGGCCGTTGACGACACCGCTGCCGACCCAGCTCCAGCTGATGGCGGCGACGGCCACCAGCGAGGCGGCACCGGCCACCAGCTTCCAGCGGAAGACCGGCTCGTTGGCCGCGTCGGCGCGGCGCTGAAGCGGCACCACCTGCGCTTCGGGAACGGCCGCCACGGGCCGGATCGTCACCGGCTCGGCCGCCAGCCGCTGCTGGAAGCGGGCCAGGAAAGCGCTGCCGTCGCTGCACGCCACGTTGGAGTTCGAGCGCAGCATGTCGCCCACCACATGGTAGGCCTGCCACGCCGCGCGGTATTCCTCGTCGCCGCAGACCTTGTCGATGGCCTGCGCGAACTCGTCGCCCTGCAAATGACCATCCGCGAGCGCCGACACCTGTTCTCGAACCGTCATCGTCTGATTCATTTCGTTCACCTGATTGTGCTTACCAACGCTTGCCCGACTGGTTGTCGAGCAGCGGTTTGACCCTGGCCGAAATGGCCTCGCGCGCACGGAAGATCCGGGACCGCACGGTGCCGATAGGGCAATCCATGACTTCGGCAATCTCTTCGTAACTCATGCCCTCGATCTCGCGCAGCGTGACCGCCTGGCGCAACTCCGCGGGGAGCGCTTCCATGGCGGACTCGACCGCGGCCGCGATTTCGTTGGCCGCCATGACGGATTCGGGGGTTTCGTCGGTGGTTGGTTCGTTTCCCGGACGGTAAGTTTCATCGTCGTCCTCGGAAGACGGCCTCAGGGCGCTTTCCGAGATCGTCGGGTCGCGCTTCATGTCGACCAGCGCCTTCTTCGCGGTGTTCACCGCGATCCGGTAGAGCCAGGTGTAGAACTGGGCCTCGCCGCGGAATTGGTGCAGTGCACGATAGGCGCGGATGAAGGTTTCCTGCGCGATGTCCTCGACCAGGTCGACGTCGCGCACCATGCGGCCGATCAGGCGCTCGATGCGGCGCTGGTACTTCATGACCAGCAGTTCGAAGGCCTTCTGGTCGCCCGCCACCGTGCGCTGCACGAGCTGGAAGTCGATCTCGCCCGGACGCGGCGCCGCCGCGGCGTCGGTCAGGCCGGAATCCGGCGGCACGGGCGGCGGGGACGTGGTCATCGAGAGGGGGATTTCAGGGTGCGTCGGCGGGTGCGGTCGCGCGCCAGACATCGCCACCGGTCTCGGTAGCGGGGGGGCGCGAATATACCGCACGGCGCAGATCGCGCCAGCGCTCGGGCATCGCCTGCCGCTCGACCCAGAGCCAGCGGTGCGGCCGGCCCGCTTCGCTCAGGCGCAGCAGCAACAGGGATTGCAGGTCGAGCGCGACGAAAGCACGCGCGGCCAGCACCGATCGCGCCGGATCCGAAGCGTCGGAGGCCGCGGTCGCCAGCGACCAGAGGCGGCCGTCGAAATGAAGAAAGCCGGGACCGTCGCGGCGCAGGCCGATGCCGGCGGCCGCTCCGGCGAACAGCACGCTGAGCAGCAGCAGCGCATGGCGCCAGCCGACACTATCGAAAAAGTAGCAGGACGCCCCCGCGCAGAGCGCGCCGAGGGCCCAGACCACGGTCAGCAGGCGGGCCGCGCCACGCGAGCGCCCCACCGGGTAGGTCACCGACGGTGCGCCGTGCATGGGAGATGAAGACTCAAGCGCGCTTGAACACCAGCGTGCCGTTGGTGCCGCCGAAGCCGAAGTTGTTCTTGACCGCGACATCGATCTTCAGATCGCGCGCCTCGTTGGCGCAGTAGTCGAGATCGCACTCCGGATCCTGGTTGAAGATGTTGATCGTCGGCGGGCTCTTCTGGTGATGCAGCGCCAGCACCGTGAACACCGATTCGATCCCGCCCGCGCCGCCCAGCAGGTGGCCGGTCATGGACTTGGTCGAATTGACGACCAGCTTCTTCGCATGGTCGCCGAAGGCGTTCTTGATCGCGTTCGTCTCGTTGAGGTCGCCGAGCTGCGTCGAGGTGCCGTGCGCGTTGAGGTACTGCACCTGGTCGGGGTTGACTCCCGCATTGGCGAGCGCCATGACCATCGAGCGGCGCGGACCGTCGACGTCGGGTGCCGTCATGTGGTACGCATCGCCCGTCAGGCCGAAGCCCGCGACTTCCGCGTAGATCTTGGCACCGCGTGCCTTGGCATGCTCGTATTCCTCGAGCACGACCACGCCCGCCCCCTCGCCGAGCACGAAGCCGTCGCGATCCTTGTCCCACGGACGCGAGGCCGTGGCGGGATCGTCGTTGCGCGTGCTGAGCGCGCGCGGCGCGGTGAAGCCACCGATGCCGAGCGGCGAGATCGTCGACTCGGCGCCGCCCGCGATCATCACGTCGGCGTCGCCGTACTCGATCATGCGCGCCGAGGTGCCGATGGCATGCAGGCCGGTGGTGCAGGCGGTGACCACGGCGATGTTCGGGCCTTTGAAGCCGTACTTGATCGACACGTGGCCCGAGATCATGTTGATGATCGACGCCGGCACGAAGAACGGCGACACGCGGCGCGGGCCGCGGTTCACCAGCTCGCCGTGCGTGGCCTCGATCATCGGCAGGCCGCCGATGCCCGAACCGATGTTGCAGCCGATGCGGACCGCTTCCTCGTACGGGAGTTCCTCGCCGGTCTTGAGCCCGCTGTCCTGCACCGCCTGGATCGCGGCGGCCATCCCGAGATGGATGAAGCGGTCCATGTGGCGCGCTTCCTTCTCGGAGATGTATTGGGCGATGTCGAAACCCTTCACCTCGCCCGCGAACTTGCAGGCGAAGGCGCTCGCATCGAACGCGGTGATGTTCGCGATGCCCGAATTTCCCGCCAACAGGTTGGCCCAGGAATCGGCCACCGTGTTTCCGACGGGAGCGATGCAACCGAGTCCGGTCACGACGACGCGGCGTTTGGTCATGCCGGCAAACCTTTCTGGAAGCGCTGGACGACGTGCGCTCGGCGCATGCGGTTCTGGAAGAAGACCGCCGGCCGCCGCAGTGTCGTCAGTTGGGGCCGATCAGGCCTTTTGATTCTTGGTGGCGTAGTCGACGGCGTTTTGCACCGTGGTGATCTTCTCGGCGTCTTCGTCGGGGATCTCGATGCCGAATTCGTCTTCGAGTGCCATCACGAGTTCGACCGTGTCGAGCGAGTCAGCGCCGAGGTCGGCCACGAAAGCCTTTTCGTTCGTCACTTGGGACTCTTCCACGCCGAGCTGCTCGGCGATGATTTTCTTGACACGTGCTTCGATATCGCTCATTTGATTCCCTCTGAGGGTTGTAGGTAACCGGTGGATTTTAGCCGGGCGGATTGCGAGCTTCCCCGCAGGCCCGGCACGACGAAAAGCTTGCGCCTTGCGGCTACATGTGCATGCCGCCGTTGACGTGCAGTTCCTGCCCCGTCACGTAGGCGGCCTGGGGAGATGCGAGGTACGCCACCGCATGCGCGATGTCGGCGGGCTTGCCCAGATGGCCCAGCGGGATTTGCTGCAGCAGCGCCTGCTGCTGCGCTTCGGGCAGGCTGGCCGTCATGTCGGTCTCGATGAAACCGGGGGCGACGCAGTTGACCGTGATGTTGCGGCTGCCGAGCTCGCGCGCCAGTGCGCGCGTCATGCCGGCCACGCCGGCCTTGGCGGCCGCGTAGTTGGCCTGGCCGGCATTGCCGGAGGCGCCGACCACGCTGGTGATGCTGATGATGCGGCCATAGCGCTGCTTCATCATCGGACGGATCACGGCGCGCGACAGGCCGAAGACGGCCTTCAGGTTGGTGTCGAGCACCGCATCCCAGTCGTCGTCCTTCATGCGCATCGCGAGCGTGTCGCGCGTGATGCCGGCGTTGTTGACCAGCACGTGGATCGCGCCGTAGGCCTTCACGATCTCGTCGATCAGCGCCTCGACGGCCGCGCCGTCGTTCACGTTCAGCGCGCGGCCGCGGCCGTCGTAGGCGCTGAGCATGGCGGTGATCTTGGACGCGCCCTCTTCCGTGGTGCCGGTGCCGACCACCTTGAGGCCGCGCTGCGCGAGCTCCAGGGCGATGGCCGCGCCGATGCCGCGCGATGCGCCGGTGACCAGGGCGACTTGCCCTTCGAATTTGGGAATGCTCATAGGAAGAAGGAGGTCTTGGGGCCTGGCACCGGTCAGCCGGCGAGCGATTGTCGAACGTCGGCGAGCGTGGCCGGGTCGTACACCGACGCGGCTTCGAGCTCGGGGGCGATGCGCTTGGCCATGCCGGCCAGAACCTTGCCCGGACCGCACTCGATGATGGCGGCTACACCGCGCAGTTTCAAGGCCTGGACGCTTTCGACCCAGCGAACCGGGCCGGCGGCCTGGCGCACGAGCGCGTCGCGGATGCGGTCGGCATCGGTCTCGACCGCCACGTCGATGTTGTTGAGCACCGGAATCTGCGGCGCGGCCAGCGGCACCGAGGCCAGCTTCTCGCGCAGCGCCTCGGCCGCGGGCTTCATCAGACTCGAGTGGAACGGGGCCGACACCGGCAGCGGCAGCGCGCGCTTCGCGCCGTTGGCCTTCAGCGTCTCGCAGGCCTTCTCGACCGCCGCCTTGCTGCCCGCGATCACGGTCTGCATCGGATCGTTGAAATTCACCGCCTCCACCACCTCGGCACTGCCGGCACCGAACGAGACGGTGACTTCCTGGCAGTTGGCGATGACCTTGGCGGCCTCCATCCCGAGGATGGCGGCCATGGCGCCGGTGCCGACCGGCACGGCCTGCTGCATCGCCTGGGCGCGGAAACGCACCAGCGGCGCCGCCTGCGCGAGCGTCAGCACGCCCGACGCCACCAGCGCCGAATACTCGCCGAGCGAATGGCCGGCCACCACCGACGGCGTGGCGCCGCCTTCGGCCAGCCACGCGCGCCAGGCGGCGACACCGGCCACCAGCATCACGGGCTGGGTGTTGGTGGTCAGCGCCAGCGCTTCCTTCGGGCCGGCCTTGATCAGCGCGGCGATGTCTTCGCCGAGCGCCTCGGAGGCTTCGCGCAGCGTTTCGGCCACGGCCGGGTGATCACCCCAGGCGTCGAGCATGCCGACCGCCTGCGAACCCTGACCCGGAAAGACAAAAGCAAAGGATTTCATTGTTGTATGCGTTGCATCGCGCGGCCCGCCTAGGCAGGACCGGCTGTCTCGCCCACTAATTACTACAGATTCAGCAGCACCGCGCCCCAGGTGAAACCGCCACCCACGCCTTCGAGCATGAGGGTTTCGCCCTTCTTCACCTTGCCGGAACGCACCGCTTCGTCGAGCGCCAGCGGAATCGAGGCCGCGGACGTGTTGCCGTGCTCGTTGACCGTGACGACCAGGCGCTCGCGCGGCAGCTTCAGCTTCTTGGCCGTGCCTTCCATGATGCGGATGTTGGCCTGGTGCGGGATCAGCCAGTCGATGTCCGCCTCGGTCTTGCCGGCCTTGGTCAGGGTGGCGCGCGCGGCTTCCTCGAGCACGCGCACCGCGAGCTTGAAGACCGCCTGGCCGTCCATATGCAGCAGCGGCGTGCCGAGCACGTTGCCGCCCGACACGTGGCCGGGTACGCAAAGAATGCCGACGTGCTTGCCATCGGCATGCAGATCGGTCGCCAGGATGCCGGGCTCGTCGCTGGCTTCCAGCACCACCGCGCCGGCGCCGTCGCCGAACAGCACGCAGGTGGTGCGATCGTTGAAATCGAGAATGCGCGAGAACACCTCGGCGCCGATCACCAGCGCGCAGCGCGCGCTGCCGGTGCGGATCATGGCGTCGGCCACGGTCAGCGCATAGACGAAGCCGCTGCACACGGCCTGCACGTCGAAAGCCGGGCAGCCGGCGATGCCGAGCTTGTTCTGGAGGATCGCCGCCGACGAGGGGAACACCATGTCGGGGGTCGAGGTGGCGACGATGATCAGGTCGACATCGGTTGCCTTGCGTCCGGCCGCCTCGAGGGCGTGGCGGGCGGCATGCAGGCCGAGGTCGCTGCTGCCCACGTCGGGCGCCGCGAAATGGCGCGCATGGATGCCGGTGCGCTCGACGATCCATTGATCGGAGGTCTCGATGCCGCGCGCCGCCAGTTCCTTGGCGAGATCGTCGTTGGTCACCCGGCGCGGCGGCAGATAGCTGCCGGTGCCGGTGATGCGTGAATATGGGCTCATCAAAACGTGAAGCTAGACCGCGTCGGCCGTCGCCGCCGATTCCTGCCGTGCGAGCAAAGGCGCGGCATGGGCGATGCGGGCCCGAACGCGATCGAGCAGGTTGTTGCGAGCGGCATCATAAGCGCGATCCAGCGCATGGCCGAAAGCCGTCTCGTCGGCCGAGCCATGGCTCTTGAACACCAGCCCGCGCAGGCCCAACAGGGCCGCGCCGTTATAGCGACGGTGATCCAGCCTGCTTTTGAACGCTTTTAGAACCGGATAAGCGACGATGGCGGCAATCTTCGTGAAGATGCTCCGCGAGAATTCGACGCGAATGAACTCGCCGATCATCGAGGCCACGCCTTCGCTGGCCTTCAAGGCCACGTTGCCGACGAAGCCGTCACAGACCACGATGTCGGTCGTGCCCTTGAAGATATCGTTGCCTTCCACGTTGCCGTAGAAGTTCAGATCCTTGGAGTTGGCGGCCGTACGCAGCAGTTGACTGGCTTTCTTGATCGTTTCGCTGCCCTTGATCGCTTCCTCGCCGACGTTGAGCAGGCCGACCGAGGGCGACTCGTTGCCCGTCAGCGCCGACACCAGCGCCGAGCCGAGCACGGCGAACTGAAGCAGGTCCTCGGCATCGCAATCCACGTTGGCGCCAAGGTCAAGCACCGTGGTGGCACCACCCTTCACGTTGGGCAACTGGGGCGCGATCGCGGGCCGGTCGATGCCGTCGAGCGTCTTGAGCAGGTAGCGCGCGATCGCCATCAGCGCGCCGGTGTTGCCGGCGGAAATCGCGGCCTGGGCCGCGCCGTCCTTCACCTGCTGGATCGCGACCCGCATCGACGAGTCTTTCTTCTTGCGCAGCGCGATCTCGATCGGATCGTCCATGCCCACCACTTCGCTGGCCGGAACGATCCGGGCGCGAGGATGCGCGGCAAAGCCAGCCAGCGCATCGGGCGCGCCGACCAGCAACAGCGAGGCCTCGGGATGGCGCTCGAGAAAGGCACGGCAGGCCGCGAGCGTGACGCGCGGGCCATGGTCGCCCCCCATGCAATCGACGGCGAGCGTGATTGCCGAAGGCGCAGCAGTGGAAGCCGGGGAAGAAGAAGGCGTAGCCATCAAAACAAAGGCCCGATGCTACAAAAAAAGTAGCTTCGGGCCTTGGCCTTGGAGTGCGAAATCAGGCTTCGGACTTGTTCTTGAGCACCTGACGGCCACGGTAGAAACCGTTGGGGCTGATGTGGTGACGCAGGTGCGTTTCGCCGGTGGTCGGCTCGACGGCGATGCCGGGCACGCCCAGGGCATTGTGGGAACGGTGCATGCCGCGCTTGGAAGGCGACTTCTTGTTTTGCTGGACGGCCATGATGGCTCCTGGACGGTAAGGTGGGTGAGAGGATGCGGGCTCAGGCTGAAGCAGTGAGGCGGCATGAAGGACATGCCCAGATTCCGAAAGCTCCGAAAGTCTTTTCCGAAATCTGCACTGCTGCGTACGGCGGCGCGCGCGAAGCCCATGATTATAGCCCAGACTGCCCGGATGGGGCTAGTCGCCCTGCCCGGGCTTGCGCGAACGCAACGCACCCAGCACGGCGAAGGGGTTTTCGCGCGCCTTGTCGGGCGACTCGAAATCCGGGTCGACGGCCGAGAGCTGGACCGGCGCCGGGCACACGTCGTGCACCGGCATGACCGGAATTTCCATCAGCAGCTCGTCCTCGATCAGCGCGTGCAGGTCGAAATCGCGGCTGGCGACCAGCAGGTCCTCCTCGGACTCCTCGTCCTGAACCGCGGCAGTCTCTTCATCGGCCACGAAGCGGAACCAGCGGTCGACCTGGACCGGCGTGTCGACCGGCGACAGGCAGCGCTGGCAGACCAGCGGCACCGTGGCCTCGGCCGTCAGGTGCAGCCAGGGCTCTTCGCGGCCGTCGGCGCCGACGCGCTGCTCGCCGTCGGCTTCCCAGTGCACCACGGCATCGGAAGCAGCCTCGGCCGCCATCTCGTCGACCAGCCGGGTGTAGTTGCGCACCGGATCGTCGGCGGACAGGGTGGCCGCCGCGGCGGCAAAACCGGCGACATCGAGCCGGCCGGGGGCAAATTCTCTCTTCATCCGCCCCAGTCTAGCGCGCCGACGCCGGCTTGCCCGCCGGGCCGACCCCGAAAGGGTTGCGACGCCTCCCTCACAATCGACGCATGCAACGCACCGTGATCCTCGCCTCCACCTCGCGCTACCGCCGCGAGCTGCTCACCCGCCTGCGCCTGCCCTTCGAGGTGCATGCGCCCGAAGTCGACGAAACGCCGCGGGCCGGCGAAACCCCGCAGGCCCTGGCCCAGCGGCTCGCGCTCGAGAAGGCCAACGCCGTGGCCACCCGCTTCCCCGACGCCGTGGTGATCGGCTCCGACCAGGTGGCCGACCTGGCCGGCGAATCGCTCGGCAAGCCCGGCGACCACGCGCGCGCCACCGCCCAACTGCGGCGCATGCGCGGCCAGACGCTGGTCTTCCAGACCGCGGTGGCGGTCGTCTGCCAGGCGACCGGCTTCGTCCAGCGCGACCTGGCGCCGGTGCGCGTGGTGTTCCGCGAGCTCAGCGACGCCGCGATCGAGCAGTACCTGCTGGCCGAGCAGCCCTACGACTGCGCGGGCAGCGCCAAGAGCGAGGGCCTGGGCATCGCGCTGCTCGACGCCATCGACAGCGACGACCCCAGCGCGCTGGTGGGCCTGCCGCTGATCCGCACCGCCCGCATGCTGCGCGCCGCCGGGATCGACCTGCTGTGAGCCGCGGCAAGCTCTACCTCGTGCCGGCGCCGCTCGATTTCGGCTGCGACACCCAGGCCCCGCTGCAGGACGCGCTGCCGCTCGGCACGCTGCAGACCGCCGCCGGCATCACGCACTGGATCTGCGAGAACGCCAAGTCCGCGCGCGCCTACCTCAAGCGCATCGACGCCGTGGCCCCGCTGGCGGCACCGCTGCAGGCGCAGGCGATCCAGGAACTGCCGCGCGAAGTACACAAGAAAGGCGACCACGCCGGCCAGTTCGACGCCCGCCCGCTGCTGGCGGCGGCCCTCGAGGGCCACGACATCGGCCTGCTCAGCGAAGCCGGCATGCCGGCCGTGGCCGACCCGGGCTCGTCGGTGGCACGCGCGGCGCACGACCTGGGCATCACGGTGGTGCCGCTGATCGGCCCGGTCTCGCTGCTGCTGGCGCTGGCCGCCAGCGGCCTCAACGGCCAGAACTTCGCCTTCGTCGGCTACCTGCCGCAGGATGCCGACGAGCGCCAGCGCCGCATCCGCGAGCTCGAGGCGCTGGCCCTCAAGACCGGGCAGACCCAGTTGTTCATCGAGACGCCCTACCGCAACGCCGCCCTGCTGCAGGCCCTGGTGCAGACGCTGCAGCACAACACGCGGCTGGCCGTCGCGCGCGGCCTCACGCTGGCCGCGGCGAACCTGCGCAGCGAGACGATCAAGGGCTGGCGCGCCAACAAGCCGCCGGCCGGCGTCGACGAACGCCTGCCCGCCGTGTTCGCGATCGGGCGCTGACGATGGCCGTGACCGCGGCCACGCGCTGGGCCTCGCGCGCGCAATTCTTCGCCTCGGGCTTCATCTTCGCGACCTGGGGCGTGCACGTGCCCACGGTCAAGGGGCACTACGGCATCGACGAGGCCCAGCTCGGCCTCGCGATGCTCGCGGCCGGCGCCGGCGCGATGTACGGCCTGACCAGCGCCGGCCGCTGGATCGGCCGCCACGGGCCACGCCGCATGGCCGCGCTGTGCGGCTGCGTCTATGCGCTGCTGCTCTGCGGCCTGGTCGCGATGCCGGGCTATGCCGCGCTGCTGGGCCTGCTGGCGGTGTTCGGCCTGGTCACGAGCGTGTTCGACGTGGCGATCAACACCGAGGCCGCGCAGCTCGAGCTGCGCGACGGCAAGCCGCTGATGAGCGGCATGCACGGCATGTTCAGCCTCGGCGGCATGGCCGGCGCGGCCAGCGGCAGCGCGGCGCTCGCGGCCGGGCTCGCCCCGCAGAACCATCTGCTGCTGGTGTCGGCGGCGATGGTGGCGCTGGTCGCGCTCTCGGCCACGCGCATGCTGCCGAAGCCGCCCGCGACACCCGGCGCGGCCGAGGCCGATCACGGTTTCCGCCTGCCGCGCGGCGCGCTCGCGGTGCTGGGCGTGCTGGCGGCGCTGGGGCTGATCGCCGAAGGCGCGATCTACGACTGGAGCGTGCTTTACCTGCAGCAGGAGCTGGGCAGCCCGCAGAAGCAGGCCGCTCTCGCCTATGCCAGCTTCTCGGCCGCCATGGCGGCGGCGCGCTTCGGCGGCGATGCCCTGCGCGCGCGTTTCGCGCCCGCCGTGCTGCTGCGCGGCAGCGGCCTCTTGGCCGCGGCGGCGATGACGCTGGCGCTGCTCACCGACTGGCCCTGGCTCGCGCTGGTGGGTTTCGCGGGCGTGGGCGTGGGCTTCGCGAACGTGGTGCCGATCCTGTTCGCGGCCTCGGCCAAGGTGCCGGGCGTGGAGCCGGCACGCGGCATCGCGGCCGTCTCGGCCATCGCCTACCTGGGGTTCATGGCGGGCCCGGCGGTCATCGGGCTGATCGCGCGCGCCACCTCGCTGACGGCGGCGCTCTACGTGGTGGTGGTGTTCGCGGTCGCGCTGGCGGCCTCGGCGCGCTACGCGGCGGCCGACCGGCCGGCCGGCTGAGGCGGCGCGGGCCTCAGCGCAGCGCCGGCACCGACTTCAGCGAACGGATCGAGGCGTCGCCCATGGCGGCGCCGAACTTCTTGGCCAGCTTCTCGGCCACGTTGTCGCGGCGCGTGTAGTCGATGACTTCCTCGGCCTTGATCACCTCGCGCGCCACGTAGTCGACGTTGCCGAGCTGGTCGGCCAGGCCGTAGCTCACGGCCTGCTCGCCGCTCCAGAACAGGCCGCTGAACAGGCCCGGGGTGTCGAGCTTGAGACGGTCGCCGCGGCCGGCCTTCACCACGTTGATGAACTGTTCGTGGATCTGGTCGAGCATCTTCTGCGCATGCTCGCGCTGGGCGTCGTTCATCGGGCTGAAGGGGTCGAGGAAGCCCTTGTTCTCGCCCGAGGTCAGCAGGCGGCGCTCGACGCCGACCTTCTCCATCACGCCGGTGAAGCCGAAGCCGTCCATCAGCACGCCGATGCTGCCCACGATGCTGGCCTTGTCGACGTAGATCTTGTCGGCGCCGGCGGCGATGTAGTAGGCCGCCGAGGCACAGGTTTCCTCGACCACGGCGTAGACCGGCTTCTTGTACTTGGCCTTCAGGCGCTTGATCTCGTCGTTGATGATGCCGGCCTGCACCGGGCTGCCGCCCGGCGAGTTGATCAGCAGCACCACGCCCTTGGCACCCTCGTCCTCGAAGGCGGACTTCATGGCCGCCACGACGAACTCGGCGCTGGCGTCGCCGCCGTTGGCGATCTCGCCCTTGATCTCGACCACCGCGGTGTGGGCCGTGGTCTTGGCGGTGCTCGGGGCGCCGCGCGACAGCGCGAACCAGGCCAGGAAGATGAAGAAGGCCAGCCAGGCCAGCCGGGTGAAGGTCTTCCAGCGCCGCGTGGCCTTCTGCTCGTTGAGGGCCGCGAAGGCCAGCTTCTCGAGCGTGGCGCGTTCCCAGCCGGGACGCTGAGTGGGATCGTTGGACATGGTGCGTTGGGGATCGGTCGAAGACGAAAGCGAGGGCGGGGTCGGCTCGAAAGGCTCGAAACCCCGGGGGTCGGTGCGGTTCTGGTCGTTCATGGGAGCGGCGGGCGAACAGGCAGTCGCGAAGCGCGGCGCTGCTAGAAATTGAAGGGTTGGAGGTTCCAGGCAGTATGCCAGTGCACCACGCCGTCGCGCTCGCTCAGCGCGATCTTCACGAGGCCGCCACGGCACGGCCCGCCCGCGCATTCGCCGGTGTCGGGCCGGTACACGGCGCCGTGGGTGGCGCACAGCAGCCACTGGCCGGTGTCGTCGAAGAAGCGGTCGGGCTGGAAGTCCATTTCCATCGCCACGTGGCTGCAGCGGTTGAGATAGGCATGCGGCTGGCCCTCGAAGCGCACCGCGAAGGCGCGGCAGGTCTCGCCGCCGTAGACCACGTCGAAGGCCACGGCCCGGCCGCCCTCGGCGAGGTCGGCCGCATTGCACAGGGGAATGCTGTCGTCGCTCATGGCAGGCGATTGTCGTTTCAGGCGTTGCCGAGGAGCCAGGCCTCGAGGTCGGCGATCGAATGCGCGATGTGCAGCGGCTTGAACTCGGCGAAGCTGTCGGGCTCGTGCGCGCCGTAGCTCACGCCGACGCTGGCGCAGCCAGCGTTCGTCGCCAGCTGCAGGTCGTGCGTGGTGTCGCCGATCATCAGCGTGCGCTCGGGCGACACCTCCAGTTCCTCCATCAGCTCGAGCAGCATGCGCGGATGCGGCTTGCCGAAGGTCTCGTCGGCGGTGCGCGAGGCGTCGAAGCGGTCGCGCAGCGCCACCGTCTTGAGCGCCTCGTTGAGCCCGCGGCGCGACTTGCCCGTGGCCACCGCCAGCTTGTGGCCGCGCGCGCGCAGCGCATCGAGCATCGGCAGCACGCCGTCGAACAGCACGATGTCGTCCTGGTGCTGCAGGTAGTGATAGCGGTAGCGGGCGCCGAGCTCGGGGTACTTCTCCTTCGGCACGTCGGGCGCGGCGCGCGCCAGCGCCTCGGCCAGCCCCAGGCCGATGACCCAGGCGGCATCGTCCTCGCTGGGCTTGGCGCCGCCGACGTCGACCACCGCCGCCTGGATGCAGCGCACGATCAGCCGCGTGGAGTCGTAGAGGGTGCCGTCCCAGTCGAAGGCGATCAGGTCGAAGCGCGGGGGGCGGGCGGTGTCTGGAGAGTCAGTCATGGGTGGTGGGCGTGGGGTGTCGTGTCATCGCGTCGAGCGCGGCGGGCGGCATCAGCGAGCGCAGCTCGGGCGGCAGCTCGGCCTGCAGCGCGACGCGTTCGCCGGTGGCGGGATGGTTGAACTGCAGCCGCCAGGCGTGGAGGAACATGCGCTTGAGGCCCAGCTTCTGCAGCGCGCGCCGGCGCTCGGATTCGCCGTACTTGTCGTCGCCGGCGATCGGATGGCCGGCCGACGCCAGGTGGACGCGGATCTGGTGCGTGCGGCCGGTCTTGATGGTGACCGCCAGCAATGACATCGGCGTGGCATCGCCGGGCAGCGACAGCGTGGCGAGCGGACGCACCAGCGTCACGGCGCGCATCGCGTCGGGATGGTCCTTGGCGACCACGCGCACGCGGCGTTCGCCGGCACCGGCGCCGCCGTCGGGCAGCAGGTACTTGGCGAGCGGCGCGTCGAGCACCTTCTTGTTGGCGGGCCAGGCGCCCTCGACCAGCGCCAGATAGGTCTTGCCGGTCTCGCGCTCGCGGAACTGCTCCTGCAGCGCCACCAGCGCGCTGCGCTTCTTGGCGACCAGCAGGATGCCCGAGGTCTCGCGGTCGAGCCGGTGCACCAGCTCGAGGAACTTCGCGCCCGGGCGCGCGGTGCGCAGCTGCTCGATCACGCCGAAGCTCACGCCGCTGCCGCCATGCACCGCCACGCCGGCGGGCTTGTCGACGGCCAGCACGGCCTCGTCCTCAAGCAGCAGCGGGAATTCGCGCGCCGGCGCGGCGCTCGCGGCCTCCTCGGCGCGTTCGGCCACGCGGATCGGCGGCAGCCGCACCACGTCGCCGGTCTCGACGCGGGTCTCGGCCTGCGCCCGCCCCTTGTTGATGCGCACCTCGCCCGACCGGATGATCCGGTAGACGTGGGTCTTCGGCACGCCTTTTAGATGGCGGAAGAGGAAGTTGTCGAGGCGCTGCCCGGCCGACTCGGCGTCGATCGTGAGGAAGCGGATGGCCGCCGGCTCTCCGGCAAACTCCTTAGCCGCGGGGGCTTGCTTCGCACCTATAATGTTTTTCACCAGCGCGGTCGTGTAAGTGCTTGATTAGACAGAAGTTTAGAGCACTGCTGTCAAACACCCCGGCGGCGCTGCGAGGTCGATGCCGCTTTGGCGACGAGCCTGCAAACCCCGCGCAACTGCGCAAAGTGGCAGGCCAGACGTCCAAGTCAAGCCGACACCCACGAAACACCGATACGGAATACCAGCCTGCAGCCTTCAGCTGCCGGCGGATCGAAGCGAGTCCCTTTGTGCTGATGCTGCTGATTCAAATGTGCCTGCGCTGGCTGACCTGGTCCCGACCAGCGGCCTCGGGCATCGAATCGCCAGAACCGCGCGCCACCCTTGCGCAACGAGTTGTCGAACAGACAGCTTCTCAGCACCACGAAGGGCTCGCCCCCATCCACGCGCCCCCACTCCGGCTGTCGTCACCGAGCTGACGCTCGAGACGGCCGCTCGCGCTCGCGCGCCGCGGCACCCAGCATCCGGAGCCAAGCGGCAATTCCCCAAGTTTCGCGGGCGTCGTCCGTGCATCGTTGGCCCTCCAGGGCCGGTAGAACGATACATATAAGGACAACGCATCATGAAGCGGATGCTGATCAATGCCACGCAGGCCGAAGAACGCCGCCTGGCCATCGTCGACGGGCAGAAGCTCCTCGACTACGAAATCGAGATCGAGGGACGCGAACAGCGCAAGGGCAACATCTACAAGGCCGTCGTGACCCGCGTCGAGCCCAGCCTCGAAGCCTGTTTCGTCGACTACGGCGAGGACCGCCACGGCTTCCTGCCGTTCAAGGAAATCTCCAAGCAATACTTCGCCGAAGGCGTCTCGGCCAGCCAGGCCCGGATCCAGGACGTGATCAAGGAAGGCCAGGAACTGGTCGTCCAGGTCGAGAAGGAAGAGCGCGGCAACAAGGGCGCGGCCCTCACCACCTTCATCTCGCTGGCCGGCCGCTACGTCGTGCTGATGCCGAACAACCCGCGTGGCGGTGGCGTTTCGCGCCGCATCGAGGGCGACGACCGCGCCGAGCTCAAGGAGGCGATGGACCAGCTCGAGTACCCGAAGGGCATGAGCATCATCGCGCGCACCGCCGGCATCGGCCGCTCGGCGCCCGAACTCCAGTGGGACCTGAACTACCTGCTCAAGCTCTGGACCGCCATCGACGGCGCGGCCAAGGGCGGCAAGGGCGCCTTCCTGATCTACCAGGAATCCTCGCTCGTGATCCGCGCGATCCGTGACTACTTCAATCACGACATCGGCGACATCCTGATCGACACCGACGACATCTACGACCAGGCGCAGCAGTTCATGGCGCACGTCATGCCCGAGCATGCCGCCCGCGTGAAGCGCTACCGCGATGATGCGGCCCTGTTCAGCCGCTTCCAGATCGAGCACCAGATCGAATCGGCCTACGCCCGCACCGTGCAGCTGCCCTCGGGCGGCGCCATCGTGATCGACCACACCGAGGCCCTGGTCTCGGTCGACGTGAACTCGGCCCGCGCCATCAAGGGCGGCGACATCGAGGAAACCGCCACCCGCACCAACCTCGAAGCCGCCGACGAAGTGGCCCGCCAGATGCGCCTGCGCGACCTGGGCGGCCTGATCGTCATCGACTTCATCGACATGGACGAGTCGAAGAACCGCCGCGAAGTCGAAAGCCGCCTGCGCGACGCGCTGCGCCAGGACCGCGCCCGCGTGCAGTTCGGCTCGATCAGCAAGTTCGGCCTGATGGAAATGAGCCGCCAGCGCCTGAAGCCGGCGCTCAGCGAAGGCTCGTCGATCCCCTGCCCCCGCTGCGGCGGCTCGGGCCACATCCGCGACACCGAATCGAGCGCACTGCAGATCCTGCGCATCATTCAGGAAGAGTGCCTGAAGGACAACACGGCCGCCGTGCACGTCCAGGTGCCGGTCGAGGTGGCGTCGTTCCTGCTGAACGAAAAGCGCCCCGAAATCGCCAAGATCGAGCTCAAGCAGCGCGTCACCGTGCTGATGGTGCCCAACAAGACGCTCGAAACGCCGAACTACAAGCTCGAACGCCTGAAGCACGACGACCCGCGCCTCGACCACATCGAAGCCAGCTACAAGATGGCCGACGAGATCGAAGACCCGACGGCCGTCACGCGCCGCTCGCAGGAGCCGACCAACAAGCAGACGCCGGTCATCAAGGGCGTGCTGCCCGACGCACCGGCGCCGGTCGTTCCGCCCAAGCCCGAAGCGGTGCGCGCGCCCGTCGCGGCGCCCGCACCGGTCGCTCCGCCCGTCGTGAGCGCACCGGTTCCGGCACAAACCGGCTTCTTCGCCTGGATCAAGAACCTGTTCGGCGGCACGCCGGCAGCCGCACCGGCGCCCGCACCGGCCGCCATTCCGGTCGAGGCACCGAAGCCCCGCCGCGATGGCCGTCCCGGCCGCGACGGCGAAGCACGCGGCGGCGCACGTGACGGCGAACAACGCCGTGGCGGCCGCGGTGGCGAAGGCCGCGGCGAGGGCCGTGGCGAAAGCGGTGGACGCTCGGGTGGTCGCGATGGCGAACGCCGTGGCGGCCGCGGTGGCGAACGCCGCGAAGGCCGCGGCGAAGGTCGCGAAGGCCGCAGCAGCGAAATGCGCAACGACGCCGCCGGCCAGCCGCGTGAACAACGCGAGCCGCGCGAGCAACGTGAACCCCGCGAGGCACGCGCCCCGCGCGACGGCGAACAACGCCGCGGTGGTCGCGGCGAGCGCCGCGAAGGCGAAGGCCGCAATGCGCCGACCGAGGCGCTCGACGGCAACCTCAACCTCGAAGCCCAGCAACTGGCGCCCGGCGCCGACGAAGGCAACGCAGCGGAACGCGCGCCGCGCGCCCGCGGCGAACGCCGTGAACGCGGCGAGCGCGGTGGTGAACGCAATGAGCGCGGCGAGCGCAACGGCGACACGCAGCCGCGTGGCGAAGCAACCGCCGGCGAAGGCGCTGCTGCCCAAGGCGAGCGCGGCCCCCGCAATGGCCGCGACGAACAGCGCGCACCGCGTGGCGATCGCAGCGACCGCAACGATGGCCGCCGCGAGCGCCGCAACGAGGCACCGCCCGCCGGCAACGAAGGCGAAGCACGCGTTGCCGAGGTGGCAGCCGCCGCCGACTTCGACCAAGGCCGCAGCAGCGAAGCGGCCAACAACGAGCAGGCACCGCGCCGCGAGGGCGAAGAGCGCCGCGGCCGTTCGCGTGACCGCTACGGCCGCGACCGCCGCGAACGTGGCCCGCGTGACGACAGCGAAACGGGCGCACCGGCCGCCGAAGGCGCAACTGCGGCCACAGCGGCAGATGCGGCCGGTGAGTCGTACGAAGCCCCGGTCACCCGCCAGCAGCAACTGCCGCTGGCGTCGGAAGCCGTTGCCGAGCGCCAGGTCGCCGCAGCCCCCGAAGCGCGCGAACCCGCACCGCAGCAGCAACAACCCCGCTTCGAGCGCCCTGCCGCGGCCCCGTCGCCGGCAGCAGCGCCCATCGTGGTCGAAAGCGCCAAGGCAGCGCCCACCGGCAATGGCCGCGCACTGCCCAAGGTGCAGCCCTTCGAACTGCCGCTGAACGAACTCGCGCAGATCGCCGAAAGCTCGGGCCTGCAGTGGGTCAACTCGGATGCCGAGCGCATCGCGCAAGCGCGCGCTGCCATCGCCGCCGAGCCGAAACCGGTGCATGTGCCGCGCGAACGCCCGCCGGCGATCGTGCTCGACGAAGGTCCGCTGGTGCTGGTCGAAACCCGCCGCGATCTCGGCTCGATGTCGCTGCCGTTCGAGAAGACAGCCACCGACACGCAGCAGCAGAGCACGCACTGAGCACGAAGCGAGCTCGCCAATGAAGAACGGCGCCTCTGGCGCCGTTTTTTTCTGCCCCTGCGCTTGATGGATTGATTGGCGGAATGGAGATTGGCGGGGGCCCGGATGCACGGCGATCGCCGGTGCGCCGCGGACATGTGCCCCCCCGGATCAAGGGGCGCGCCGCACCGATCCGGATCCGCGGCGTCTCTGTCTCAGCTGTTCTGGCTTTGCGCCGCGCGCTTCCAGGCAACAGCGGCCTGCTCTGCATCGTCCCGCGCCTCGGCCAACTCGGCCAGTGCGAGCCAGGCGCGGCGGTAGAGCTCGGTGTCCTGCAGGCCCAGACCGGCTTGCGTGAGCAGTTGCTGGGCCTTGCCCCAGAGCTGCCGCTTCATGCAGGCCATGCCCGCGAGGTACTGCAGGTTCGGGTCGCGCGGATTGTTGCGCTGCGCGCTTTCGATGCGGGCCAGCCAGTCGGCATCCACCGAATCGAGGCCCGCTTCGAGCGCGCGCGCCAGCTTGACGCGCAATGCGTCGCCCAGGCCGCGCGGGTTGGCCACCATGCGCTCCCAGGCCGGCAGCAGCCAGCCGCGCGCCAGCGACAGATCGCCGTGCAGCACCACCATGCGTTGGGCTGCGTGGATCGCCACTTCGGGCATTTCACGTTCGTTGGCATCGAGCTCGGACCAGGCACGCGTCAGTTGCGCCGGGTCGTGCGCACCCGACAGCAGCTCGGTGGCCAGGCCGCGCACGATGCTCTGCGCAGCCGCATCCGAGAAGGCGCGGTGCTTCGCCAGCAAGCGGGCGGTTTCGAGGGCTTCGAGGGTGCGCCGGTCCTGGCGCGCCGCCTTGAGCCGCAGCCGCAAGGCCAGCGTGCGGCGCTGCGCACCCTGCGGCAGTTCTTCGAGCCGCGCGAGCGCAGCGGCGGCATCCCGGTCTTCGAGCGCCCAGCGCGCCGCGCGCAGCTGCACGCCTTCGCGCGTCTCGGGGCTCGCGAGCACCGTGCGGTCGACGCTTTCGTTGAGGGCCTGCTGCAAATGGGCATCGCGTGCCGGCTTGTCCTGCAAGGCCTGCGCGCTCTCGGCCGCCAGCAGATGCGACAGCACGCGCACCTGCTGTGCCTGCGGCAGGCTCGCGCCGAGCGCGGCCAGCGTTTTTTCCTGCGTGAGCGCGGCTTGCGCAGCCTTGCGCGCACGGGAGAAACGACCCGCAATCAGCTGCACCATCGCATCGAGCAAGGCGGCGTGCAGGGTGCGCTCCTTCTGCTGAAGGCGCCATTGGCGGGCCTGCGTCGGCAGCGAGAACAGCGCAGCCAGCGCGCGCAGCGCGACGTGCAGCAGCACGAAGGTCGCCAGCAGGATCACGAGCACGAGGTTGAGCGACAGATCGACCCGCCAGGGCGGCCAGAACACCGTGATCGTGCCCTGGTTGTTGCCGGCGAACAGCGCCACCGCCGCAGCGACGGCGAACAGCGCGAGGAGCCAGAGTGCAGCGCGCATGTCAGTTCTTCACCCTGCTGCCGCGGCGTGACCCGCAACGCATGAAACCGCCACGACCCATTCCAGAAACACCGCGGAACCGGCTTTGCCGGGCCGCCGGTGTTGCCCCCTGCAAGGGGGTTGGCGCAGCGACACGAAGTGCGCGGAGACTGGGGGTGAGCCAAATAACACCGCGGAACCGGCTTTGCCGGGCCGCCGGTGTTGCCCCCTGCAAGGGGGTTGGCGCAGCGACACGAAGTGCGCGAAGACTGGGGGTGAGCTTCATCTACCGCCCTGCGGCCGCAGTGGCCAGTGCCGCAAGCGTGTCGTCGATGCGTGCCGGCTCGGTGGTCTTCACCTGCGTCTGCAGCTGCTGCAGCAAGGTTGCGGCAGCCTGCGTGCGGCGCGATGCAGGATCGAAATAGCGGTTGAGCGACGCCGCCACCTGGGCCAGCTCGCTGCGCGTGGCCTCCACCTGCCGCGACAGCAGCGAGAGGCGTGCATTGAGCAGCTTGAGCTTGAGGTTCTCGCGCAGGAAGTAGGTTTGCTCGGGCGCCAGCAGGATCGCCTCGGGGCTCTGGATGCGCCCGACCCGGACCAGCGACCGGGCTTCGCCGCGCACAGTGAGCAGCACGCGGTGCCACCAGGGCGCATCGGCCGGAATCGGCTCGGCCTGCCAGGCATTGACGCCGGTGCCGCGCACCGCCACCGCATTGAGCGTGGGCAGGTCGTCCACGCTGCGCATCAGCTCGTCGAGCTTCTGCAGCGCTTCGGCGCTGTCGACGCTGGCGCTGCTGCGCAGGCGGTCGGCATCGCGCTGCATGGCCCGCTGCAGGGGCGCGAGCCGCGGCTGTGCCGCGCGCGATATGCGCAGGTCGCCGGCCTTGAGCGCCGCGAGCAATGGCTCCATGCTGCCGGTCACCTGGGCCTGCTGCAATGCGAGGCGCACGGCCGACTCGATGTCGACCACGAGGTTTTCGTCCCGCGAACGCGAGAGGCTCTGCATCAGCTCTTCGAGCTGGGAGCGCTGCAGCGCGACTTCGGCCACACGGGTTTCGATCAGCGCCACGCGAGCCGCGGCGTCGCGCACCGTGTCGCTCGCCTGGCGCGCCAGCGTGCGCGCCTCCATCGATTGGGTGGTGGCTTCGGCGCTCTGGCGCACCAGCTGCTCCTTCATGCCGCTGACCTTGTTCCACAGCACGACGGTCATCAGCAGGGCAACCAGCGCCACGAAGGCCACCAGGCCGAATCCGATGCGGGACAGTGCGGTGGCCGCCGCGGCCATGGCGGCCGGCGTCTGGTGCGGCGCGAGCGTGGCGGGCACCGGCGACGGTGCGGCAGCAGGAGAAGGAGAAATGTCGTCGGACGGGGACGCGGCGCTCATGCCAGGGATTCTATCGACGCGATCAGCGCATCCCGCAAAGGTGTGCAGACGCGCAACGCACCAAAACCCGCGGCCCGCGCGGCTTCGCCGATGCGTGCATGGGTTGCCACCGCACTCGCGGCATGCCAGTCGGTACCGGGCATCGCGCGCTGAAGATTCGCAATCGCCTCCGAGCTGCTGAAGAGCCAGATCGCGCGGCCTTCCGCGCCATCGACGGCCAGTCGATGTTGTCCGACATCCAGCGACGGAGGCAGGCGGCGGTAGGCCACGACGGTGTCGCGATGGCCGCCCGCGGCGTCGATTTCATGGGCGAGCCAATCGCGCCCGGCGGGGTGCCCCGCCTCGTCGCCGCCGCGGACGATCAGCACGCGCACGCCGGCCGATACCTGGGACTGCACGCGGTCCCACAGCGCTTCCGAATCGAAGCGCGTGGCCTCGGGCGGTGGCGCATCGATGCTTTCCGGCCGCACGCCGGCGCGCAGCAAGGCGCGCGTGGTGCCAGGCCCTGTGGCCCAGAAGCGGCGGCCGGCCATCGTTTCGTCGCTCGAATCCGCGTCCCTGTTCAGGAAGAAGTGCTCGACGGCCGTCGCGCTGACGAACATCAGCGCCGCATAGTCCTCGAGCCGCCGCCAGGCCGCGCGCAGCGGCTTCGCATCGCGAACCGGCTCGATCACGATCAGCGGCAGCGCCACCGCGTCGAGGCCGGCCGCACGCAGATCGTCGACCCATCGCGCGGCCTCGCGTGCCGGCCGCGTGACGATGACGGGCCGCGCAGTCATCGGACGACCACGGATTTCAGTGGGCGCCGGCGGCGCGCAGCAACGCGGCGGCGCGCTCGCCGAGCGCATCGGCCTGTGCAAAGTCGCCGGCTTCGGCCTGCGCATGGACCCGCACCAGCGGTTCGTTGCCTTCCGGGTCGCCCCAGGCGGCATCGATGCGCAATGCGCCGCCGGCCTGCCAGCGGGCATGCGCCGCGAGCGGCATCGAGCAGCTGCCGCCCATGGCACGGCTGACCGCGCGTTCGGCGGCGGTCGAGAGCCAGTCGCCCTGGTGGGCGAGCGGCGCGAGCAACGCGATGAGGTCGGCGCGATCGGCGCGCACCTCGATGCCCAGTGCGCCCTGCCCGGCGGCCGGCAGCATGTCGTCGGGTTCGAAGGCCACGCGGATGCGGTCTTCGAGCCCCAGCCGCTTGAGGCCCGCCGCGGCAAGCACGATGGCGTCGTACTGCCCTTCGTCGAGCTTGCACAGCCGGGTGTCGAGGTTGCCGCGCAGCGGTTCGATGCGCAGGTCGGGCCGCTTTGCACGCAGCAGCACCACGCGGCGCAGGCTCGAGGTGCCGACCACCGCCCCCTGCGGCAGTTCGTCGAGCGAGGCGTAGCGGGGCGAGACCAGTGCATCGCGCGGGTCCTCGCGCTCCAGCACGCAGGCCAGCACGAAGCCTTCGGGCAGGTCCATCGGCACATCCTTGAGCGAATGCACCGCGATGTCGGCGCGCCCTTCTTCGAGCGCGAGTTCGAGTTCCTTGACGAAAAGGCCCTTGCCGCCGACCTTGCTCAACGTCCGGTCGAGGATCTGGTCGCCGCGGGTGGTCATGCCCAGCAGGCCGACCGTGTGGCCCCGTTCCTGCAAAAGCGCTTGCACGTGCTCGGCTTGCCACAGGGCCAGCCGGCTTTCGCGCGTCGCGATCACGATATTGCTCAAGACCGCTCCCAAAAAGTACATGTTTCCAGACCTCCGGAATGCTAGCATGTTGCGCCGCAGCAACGCAGGCGGCGCATCCATTCAAGTCCCCAGGAACAACATCGAATGAAAGCCAGCAAGACCCCTGCACGCCCCGCGCGCCGCCAGGCCGAAGACCAGCCATTGATCGACGACATCCGGCTCCTGGGCCGGATCCTTGGCGACGTGATCCGGGAACAGGAGGGCGACGAGACCTATGCGCTGGTCGAAAAGATCCGCACCCTGTCAGTGGCGTTCCGGCGCGATTCCGATCACGCGGCCGACCGCGCGCTCAAGAACCTGCTCAAGGGCCTGAGCGCGGTCGAAACGGTGCGGGTGATCCGCGCCTTCACCTACTTCAGCCACCTGGCCAACCTCGCGGAAGACCGCCACCAGATCCGCCGCCGCACCGAGGCCGATCGCGAAGGCGTGCAAGCCGACGGCGACCTGCAGACTGCCCTGGCCCGCATCCGCAAGGCCGGCATCAAGCCCGACGAGGTCGTGGCCTCGCTGGCCCACAGCTACGTGTCGCCCGTGCTCACCGCGCACCCGACCGAAGTGCAGCGCAAGAGCATCCTCGATGCCGAACGCGCCATTGCCTTGCTGCTCACCACGCGCGACGAAATCAAGCTGCGCCAGAACGCCTACGCGAGCGGAAAAGACGCGCTCTCGCCGATCGAACTCGCCGACAACGAAACACAGATGCGCACCCGCGTCACGCAGATCTGGCAGACGCGCATCCTGCGCTTCTCCAAGCTCACGGTGGCCGACGAGATCGAGAACGCGCTGAGCTACTACGAAGCCACCTTCCTGCGCGAGATTCCACGCGTCTATGCCGACCTCGAAAAGGCATTGGCCCACGGCGGCACCACGCCGTCGGTGGCGCCCTTCCTGCGCATGGGCCAGTGGATCGGCGGCGACCGCGACGGCAACCCCAACGTCACGGCCGAAACGCTCGAGTACGCGCTGAGCCGCCAGAGCGAACTCGCGTTGCGCCACTACCTCACCGAGGTGCACTACCTGGGCGGCGAGCTCTCGCTCTCGGCCACGCTGGTCGATGTGTCGGTCGAGATGCAGGCGCTGGCCGAACGCTCGCCCGACACCAGCGAGCACCGCAAGGACGAACCCTATCGCCGCGCGCTCACCGGCGTATATGCGCGGCTGGCCGCCACGCTGCGCGAGCTCACCGGCACAGAGGCCGCGCGCCATGCCGTCGCACCGCAGAACCCGTACGCCAACGCCGAGGCGTTCCTCGCCGACCTGCGCACCGTGGAAGAGTCGCTCGACGAGAAGCACGGCAGCGTGCTCGCGGCGCAGCGCCTGCGCCCGCTGATCCGCGCGGTGGAAGTGTTCGGCTTCCATCTCGCCACGGTCGACCTGCGCCAGAGCTCCGACAAGCACGAGGCCGTGATCGCCGAGCTGCTCGCCACCGCGCGCATCGAACCGTCCTACGCCTCGCTGGCCGAGGAAGCCAAGCAGACGCTGCTGCTCAAGCTGCTCGACGATGCCCGCCCGCTGCGCGTGCCCGATGCCGACTACTCGCCGCTCGCGAAGAGCGAGCTGGCCATCTTCGCTGCCGCCCGCACCGCGCGTGCGCGCTACGGCGCCGCGGCCATCCGCCACTACATCATCAGCCACACCGAAACGGTCAGCGACCTGCTCGAAGCGCTGCTGCTGCAAAAGGAAGTGGGCCTGCTGCGCGGCGCGATCAGCAGCAACGCGGTCTGCGACCTGATCGTCGTCCCGCTGTTCGAAACCATCGAGGACCTGCGCAACGCCGCGCCCATCGTGCGCGCCTTCTATGCGCTGCCCGGCATCGCCGCGCTGATCGAACGCTCGGGCGCCGAACAGGACGTGATGCTCGGCTACAGCGACAGCAACAAGGACGGCGGCATCTTCACCAGCAACTGGGAGCTGTACCGCGCCGGCATCGCGCTGGTGTCGCTGTTCGACGAGCTCAACAAGAAAAAGGCCAACCCCATTCGGCTGCGCATGTTCCACGGCCGCGGCGGCACGGTGGGACGCGGCGGCGGCCCGAGCTACCAGGCGATCCTCGCGCAGCCGCCCGGCACGGTGCGCGGCCAGATCCGCCTGACCGAACAGGGCGAAGTCATCGGCTCGAAATACGCCAACCGCGAGATCGGCCGGCGCAACCTCGAAACGCTGGTGGCCGCCACACTCGAAGCCACGCTGCTGCCGCAGGGCAAGTCGGCACCCGCCACCTTCCTCTCGGCCGCGGGTGAACTCTCGACCGCCAGCATGGCGGCGTACCGCAAGCTGGTCTACGAGACCCCCGGCTTCGGCGACTACTTCTTCGGCTCCACGCCGATCCGCGAAATTGCCGAACTCAACATCGGCTCGCGCCCCGCTTCGCGCAACCCCAGCCACAAGATCGACGACCTGCGCGCGGTGCCGTGGAGCTTCAGCTGGGGCCAGTGCCGGCTCACGATTCCGGGCTGGTTCGGCTTCGGCTCGGGCGTGGAGCAATTTCTCGCGTCCGCCGGCAACGCCGCGGGCCGCAAGGAACGGCAGGCGCTGCTGCAGCGCATGTACGCGCAGTGGCCCTTCTTCCGCACGCTGCTGTCGAACATGGACATGGTGCTCGCCAAGAGCGACCTCGCACTGGCTTCGCGCTATGCCGAGCTGGTGACCGACCGCAAGCTGCGGCAGAAGGTGTTCTCGATGATCGACGCCGAATGGCACCGCACCTCCGATGCGCTCACGCTCATCACCGGCGCGAAGCAGCGGCTCGAGGGCAATGCGGAGATGCAGCGCTCGGTGCGCCACCGCTTTCCGTACATCGATCCGCTGCATCACCTGCAGGTCGAACTGATGCGGCGCTACCGCGCGGGCGATGGCGGCGAGCGGCTGCAGCGCGGCATTCACATCTCGATCAACGGGGTCGCGGCGGGCTTGCGCAACACCGGCTGATCAGGTGCGGACCACCAAAGACGAAGGGCGCCTTGTGCGCCCTTTCCTACGTCGGCAAGGGCAAACGCAAACAGGCACCTGTAAGGTCATTTAAAAGAGTACGGTCGGGCACGTTCACAGTTCTCGCAATCGCGCGGCAGCTCAAGGTCGTTACACAGGAGCCCGTTGCCATGTCCGTCCCGCAGTCCCTCACCCATTCGCAGGTCGATTTCGTCAGCGACGATTTCGAGGCCCTGGCCTCCCACATGCGCCATTGTGCGCGAGCGCACGGGCGATGGTTTTCGATGCGGAGCCACATGCAACGTGTGCGTGCACTCGCTGCGGGCCGCATCGTCACGATGGCCTGCGTGGCCGTGGTCCTGGGTATCGGTCTGTTCGCCATCGCTTGAGCGCCGCAGCCGTCGTCGACCGCCTCGAGGGGCTCAGCCAATACGCCCGGACCCTTCTTCTGGGTCCGCATGACCCGGTAGCACTTGCCATCCGCGCCGAACTCTTCGGCGCCCAGCGCTTCGAGCAGCACGGCCACAGCCTCGCCCGCGCCCAGGTGGTGGAAGCCGATCGCCGCCACGCGCGCGAGGGGGCGCCCTTCTTTCCGCGCGTGGACGAGAACCTCGAGTCGCTGCGCAACGCCTTCGACCACATCGCACTGGTCTCGCAGAGCGGCCGCTATGTGTCTCCGGCGGCCGAATGGCTGCTCGACAACTTCCACCTGGTCGAGGCGCAACTCCAGCAGATCCACGACGGCGTGCCGCGCAGCTACTACGCACGGCTGCCCAAGCTCGCCACGCCGCCGCTCGCAGGATTGCCGCGCGTCTACGGCATCGCCTGGGCCTACGTGGCCCACACCGACAGCGTGCTCAACAAGACGCTGTTCACCGCGTTTCTCAATGCCTACCAGGACATCGACGAGCTGACCCTCGGCGAACTCTGGGCACTGCCCACCACCCTGCGCGTGGTGTTGCTCGAAAACCTGCGCCGCGTGGCCGAGAGCATCGCCAAGAACAAGGTCGCGCGCGAAATCGCGCATGCGGCCTGGGATGCGGCGCCGCATCTTTCGGCGCAGGACCTCGACGTCCTGTACCGCGCACTGCAAAGCCACGGCCTGCAGGACAACTACCTCACGCAACTCTGGCAACGGCTGCCGGTCGAGCATGGCGAAAACATGCCCGCGCTGGTGCGCTGGACCGAGCACCACTGTCCCAACGGCCCGGCGCTGATCGGCGATGCGCAGAACGCGCAGGCTGCCGCCAACCTCACCGTCGGCAACATCATCACCACGCTGCGCATGATCGGCCAGGTCGAGTGGAGCGACCTGATCGAGCCCGTGAGCCGTTCGCTGCGTGTGCTGCGCCAGCTGCCGAGCTTCGCGCACGAGAGCGAAATCACGCGCCAGCAGATCACGCATGCGATGGAGCAGGTCGCACGCAGCAGCGACCGCCCCGAGCGCGAGGTGGCAGAGGCCGTGGTGCAGCTGGCCGCCAGTGCGCCGGCCGATGACGCCGGCGCCGAAACCGACCGGGCCGACGGCACCGCCGGCTACTACCTCTTCGGCCAGGGCCGTTCCGCGCTGCTCGCGGCACTGCAATCCAGCGGACCGGTGGACCGCGCCGACCGTCCGGTCCGCATCCGGCCAACCCGCAGCCACCGCGGCTGGCGCCTGCCGGTCTATGTGCTGGCCATCACCCTCGGCACCGCGCTGCTGCTGGCTTCCGTGGTGCGCAGCCTGCCGCACCATGGCAACTGGACCACCGTGGCCGCGCTGGTGCTGCTGGCGTGGCCGCTCTCGGAAGCCCTGATCGCGCTGGCACAGCGCGTCATGGCGGAGTCGGTGCGGGTGCGGGCGTTGCCGCGCCTCGACTTCGCGGCCGGCATCCCCGAACGCCACCGCGCGCTCGTCGTCATTCCCACGCTGCTGAGCTCGGCCGCGAACAACGCGCAGCTTGCCCACCGGCTCGAGCTGCACTGGCTCGCGAACCGCGAAGAACACGCGCAGTTCGCGCTGCTGACCGACTGGGCCGATGCCCGGCAGGCCTCGCTGCCCGACGATCGACCGCTGCTCGACGATGCCCTGCAACGCATCGCCGCGCTCAATGCCAGGTACCCGGCCCCCGGCGGCGCGGCGCCGCGCTTCCTGCTGCTGCACCGCCCGCGCAGCTGGAGCGACACCGAAGAACGCTGGATGGGCTGGGAACGCAAGCGCGGCAAGCTCGAAATGCTGATGCGCCTGCTGGCGACCGGCGATGCCGGCGGCTTCCTGCCGCTCGCGCCGGGCCAGCGGCTGGCCGCGGGCCGCACGCCCTATGTGCTGACCCTCGACAGCGACACCGGCTTGCCGCCGGGTGCGCTGCGCGACCTGGTGTCGATTGCCGCGCACCCGCTCAACGCACCCGAGATCGATGCGCAGGGCCGGCGCGTGGCCGCCGGCTTCGGCATCCTCCAGCCGCGCATCGTGACGCCGTTCCCGATGCAGCACGAGCGCTCGCTCTTCCACTGGATGTTCGCCGGCCAGTGCGGGCTCGACCCCTATGGCAGCGGCGCCTCCGACATCTACCAGGACGTGTTCGGCAGCGGCTCCTTCACCGGCAAGGGCCTGCTGAACGTGCGCGCGATGCACGCCACCCTCGACAGGCGACTGCCCGAAGGCGCGGTGCTGAGCCACGACCTGCTCGAAGGCGCGGTCGCGCGCTGCGCCATGGTGAGCGACGTGGTGCTGATCGAAGACCACCCCCACCATGCCGGCGTGGCCGCCTCCCGGGTGCACCGCTGGTCGCGCGGCGACTGGCAGTTGCTGCCGCTGATGTGGCGCGCCCGGCGCTTCGGCATCGACGCGCTGGGCCTCTGGAAGATGAGCGACAACCTGCGCCGCTCGCTGGTGGTGCCCGCTTCGTTCGCGCTGCTGGTGCTCGTGGTCTTCACGCAGGCCCTGCCGCTCGGATGGACGCTTGCCGCGGTCGCCTCGGCGCTCGTGCTCGGGCCCTTGCTCGGCGCCCTCGCCGGCCTGGTGCCGACACGGCGCGCCATCGAGCTGTGCCACTTCTTCGACGTGGGCGCCGTCGAGCTGTTGCGGGCCATGGCCGGCGCGGCCTGGCAGTTCGTGCAGCTGGCAGCGCAGACGCGCCTGCTGCTCGACGCGGCGTTCCGCGCGACATGGCGGCTGGTCGTCAGCCGCAGGCACCTGCTGCAATGGACCACGGCGGCGCAGGCGCAGGCCCAGTCCAGCCAGCGGCTGCCGCCCTTCCTGCGCGGCGCGGCCATCAGCAGCGTGCCCTGCCTGGCGCTGGCGGTGGTGGCGCACTGGAGCGCCTACCCGGTGATCGGGCCGCTGCTGTTCGCCGTCTGGACGCTGGCGCCGTTCGCGGCGTGGTGGAGCAGCCGCGCCGATGCGGAGCTGCCCGACCCGCTCCGGCCGGAACAGCGCGCCTACCTCGAGAAGCTGGCGCACGACACCTGGCGCTTCTTCGAGCACGTGGTGGGCCCGGAGGACAACCACCTGCCGCCCGACAACCTGCAGCTCGAACCGCAGCCGACCATCGCCCACCGCACCTCGCCGACCAACATCGGCATGTACCTGCTGGCGACCTGCTGCGCGCGCGAGTTCGGATGGATCGACACTGCGGCGCTGCTTGCACGCATCACCGCCACGCTCGACACCGTCGAGCGCATGCAGAAGCACCAGGGCCACCTCTTCAACTGGTACGACACGCAGACGCTGCAGCTGCTGCCGCCGGCCTATGTGTCCAGCGTGGACAGCGGCAACCTCGCGGGCCATCTGGTGGCCGTGGCCCAGGCCTGCCGCGCCTTCGCCGCGCAGGGCTGCCAGCGCCACGAGGAACCCGCGCTGGAGGCGCTCGCGCAACGCTGCGATGCACTGCACGCCGGCATGGATTTCAGCGGCCTCTACGACCCCAAGCGGCACCTGTTCCACATCGGCCTGCGGGTCGAGGAGAACGTCCTCGACGCGAGCTACTACGACCTGCTGGCCTCCGAGTCGCGGCTGCTGAGTTTCCTGGCCATCGCCAAGGGCGACGTGCCCCGGCGCCACTGGATGGCGCTCGGCCGGCCGTTCCTGCTGGTGGGTTTCGAGCCCGGCCTCAAGTCGTGGTCGGGCTCGATGTTCGAGTACCTGATGCCGACGCTCGTGATGTCGGAGCCCGCCGATGGCCTGCTGCAGGTGGCCAACACCGCGGCCATCGCCGAGCAGCAGGCCTTCGGCCGCGCGCAGAACCTGCCATGGGGCGTTTCGGAGTCCGCCTACTTCGCGCAGGACCACTCGCTGGCCTACCAGTACTCGCCCTTCGGCGTGCCGCGCCTCGCGCTGCGCCGCACCCCACCCGCCGACCGCGTGGTGGCGCCCTATGCGAGCGCGATGGCCGCCGTGCTCGCGCCGGCCGCGGCGGTGGTCAATCTCGAACTGCTCGAATCGCTCGGCGCGCGCGGCGAGTTCGGCTTTCACGACGCGGTGGACTTCACCACCTCGCGCCAGGCCGAGGGCCAGGACTTCACCGTGGTGCGCAACTTCATGGCGCACCACCAGGGCATGTCGCTGGTCGCGCTGTGCGATGTGCTGTGCGCCAAGGCGCCACGCCGCTGGTTCGGCAGTGCCGCGCTGGTGCAGGCGCACGAGTCGCTGCTGCACGAGCGCACGCCGCGGCAGATCATCGGCAGTGCCGACCCGCGGACACCGCCCGAGCCCAGCCAGACCGAGCTGGCACCGCTGTTCCAGCCTCGGATCGTCGACCCGATGGCGTCCGGCTTCCAGCCCACGCACCTGCTGTCGAACGGGCGCTACACGGTGGCACTGCGCGCCAACGGCGCCGGCGTGAGCCGATGGCGCGCGTTCAACGTGACACGCTGGCGCGACGACCCGCTGCGCGACAGCCACGGCACTTTCTTCTACCTGCGCGATGTCGAGAAAGATGGAGGCCAGCGCGAACTCACCTCGCTCACCGCGCTGCCCGCCCCCGGCGCCGGCTGGAGCTACCGCACCCGCTTCCTGGCCGACCAGGTGCAGTTCGACGCGGTAGGCCCCGGCCTGCAGGTGCGCACCACCGTGCTCATCAGCCCCGAGGACGACACCGAGCTGCGCAACATCACGCTGCACAACTCGGGCGAGGAAACGCGCACGCTCGAACTCATCTCCTACTTCGAACCGGTGCTGTCGAACCCCAAGGCCGACGAGGCGCATCCGGCTTTCGCCAACCTGTTCGTCGAATCGCGCTGGGAGCCCGCGTGGCGCGCGCTGCTGATGTCGCGCAAGCCCCGCCTGCACGGCGACCCGGTGGTGGCCGCGGCGCACTTCGTCGCCTCGGTCGACGCGCATGTGCTGTCCATCGACTGCATGACCGACCGGCGCGCCTTCATCGGCCGCAACCGCTCGCTTGCGAGCCCCGCGCTCGACCCGCAGCCGCGGGCGGCCAACGGCACGCCGGTGAACGGCCTCGACCCCATCGCCTGCCTGCGCGTGCGCCTGTCGATCGAACCCGGCACCACCGCGCGCCTGAGCTTCGCAACCGCCGCCGACGAAAACATCGAGGCATTGATGCCCAGCATCGACCGCTACCTGCAGCCGATGCACGTCGAGCGCGCGACGCGCATGGCCGCCACGCTGGCGCAGGTGCGGCTGCGCGACCTCAGCATCGCGCCCGCGCAGAACCTTGCGCTGCAGGACCTGACGACCATCCTCACCTACACCACGCCGCGCGTGATGAAGGACCGTGGACTCGTCGACCTGCGGCAGATCTGGCGCTTCGGCATCTCGGGCGACAAGCCCATCGTGCTGGTCTACATCCATTCGATGAACGGCATGGGCCTCATCAACGCGCTGCTGCGTGCGCAGCCGTGGTGGGGCTTCGGCGGCGTGGCCTGCGACATGGTGGTGCTCAACAGCGAGCCCAATTCCTACCTGATGCCGCTGCAGCGCGAGATCGAGCGGCTGCGCTCGCGCGTGGCGCTGCAGACCCAAAACAGCTTTCCGCGCAACGACACGGCGGGCTTCTACCTGCTGCGCGACCACGAGGTGGCGCCCTCGGAAAAGGCCGCGCTCTCGAGCCTGGCGCGCGTGGTGTTCACGGCCGACGGCCGCGCCCTCGAAGTCCAGGTGGCCGCGCTGCATGAAGCACGCAGCCCCGTGACAGCCGACGACGGCAGCGCACCGGTGCCGCAGCGCACGCCCCTGCGGATGCGCCCCGCTGCGGCACAGTCGGCACGGGCCGCGACGACGCCGATGCCGATGCCGGCGCCCACAGGCCGCTTCGATGCCGAGAGCGGCGAGTTCCGCTTCGAGGTCGACCTCGACAACCGCACGCCGCGTCCCTGGATCAACGTGATCGCCAACGCCGGCTTCGGCTTCCAGGTGTCCGAATGGGGCACCGGCTTCACCTGGGCCGGCAACAGCCGCATGCACCAGGTCACGCCGTGGTCGAACGACCCGGTGCAGGACCCGGCCTTCGAGCACTACCTGCTGCAGGACCTCGCTTCGCGCGAGCTGCTGCCGCTCACGCCGGCCGGCCAGGGCGTCGGCGGCGCGGACGATGTGCGCCACCGCGTGCGGCATGGCCAGGGCTACACGGTCTTCGAATGCCGGCAGCGCGACCTGGCCCTCGAGACCACCTTCTTCGCGGACCGCGACGATGCCGTCAAGCTGGTGCATGTGCGCGTGCGCAACGAGGGCTCCGCCCAGCGGCGCCTGCGCGCGCTCGGCATGGCCGAGTGGCAGCTCGGCGCCGCGCGCGGCGAACGCCGCACCGTCCACTGCTGGAAGCCCGAGGAGCAGCCCGCGGTGTTCGGCCAGCAGCGCGAATCGAGCGCAGGCTTCGGCGGCAGCACGGCCTTCCTGATGCTTGCGGGTTTGCAGGGCGTGACGACGGGGGCCACGCAGTGGACCTGCGACCGCAACGAATTCTTCGCCGGACACGGCATCGTCGAAGTGCCCGACACGCTGGCGCGGCGCGCCGGCAGCGGGCTCGATGCCTGCGCGGCCATCGGCGGCGAGTTCGTCGTCGGCGCCGGCGAGACCGCCGGCTTCACCTTCGTGCTGGGTCACGCCGACAACGCCGATGCCGCGCTCGAACTGGCGCGCCGCTGGCGGCAGCGCGACGTGCCCGAAGCCCTGGCGCAGGTGCGTGGCTTCTGGGACGAGCTGCTGGGCCGCCTGCAGGTGCGCACGCCCGACCCGCTGTTCGATGCGATGGTCAACCGCTGGCTCATCTACCAGACGCTGGCCTGCCGCCTCTGGTCGAAGGCCGGCTTCTACCAGGCCGGCGGCGCCTTCGGCTTTCGCGACCAGCTGCAGGACGCGATGGCCTTCGCGCTCACCGATCCGCCGCGGCTGCGCGAGCAGATCCTCGTCAACGCGGCGAGGCAGTTCCCCGAAGGCGACGTGCAGCACTGGTGGCACATGCCGGGCGGCGCGGGCGTGCGCACGCATTTCTCGGACGACCTGCTGTGGCTGCCCTTCGCGATGGCGCACTACGTCGAGGTGACCGGCGATGCGTCGCTGCTCGACCAGGTCGTCGGCTTCATCGAAGGGCCCGCGATTCCCGACGGCGCCGAAGACGCCTACTACCCGCCGCGGCACAGCGGCCGCACGGCCACCGTGTTCGAGCACGGCGCCCGCACCATCGACCGCAGCCTGAAGACCGGCGTGCACGGCCTGCCGCTGATGGGCACCGGCGACTGGAACGACGGCATGAACCGCGTCGGCAACGAAGGCCGCGGCGAATCGGTCTGGCTCGCATGGTTCCTGTGCAGCGTGGTCGCGCATTTCGCGCCCATCGCCGAAGCCCGCGGCGAGCACGAGCGTGCCGCCCGCTGGACCGAGGCACGGCGCGGCTGGATCGCCGCCCTGCACGACGCCGGCTGGGACGGCGCCTGGTTCCGCCGCGCCTTCTTCGACAACGGCGCGCCGCTCGGCTCGTCGGCCAACGACGAGTGCCGCATCGACCTGATCGCGCAGGCCTGGTCGGTGCTGTCGGGCGCATCGGACGAGGCCCACACCGGCCCGGCCATGGCCGCCATCCAGAAGCACCTGCACGACGAGCCGGCCGGCCTGCTGCGGCTGCTGACGCCGCCCTTCGCCAGCTCGACCGACAACCCCGGCTACATCCAGGCCTACCCGCCGGGCGTGCGCGAGAACGGCGGCCAGTATTCGCACGGCGCGGTGTGGGCGCTGATGGCGCAGGCCTTGCAGGGCGACCATGAAGCGGCCTGGCGGAGCTTCGAGGGCCTGAGCCCTGCGCACCGCGCGAAGCATCCGGAGCGCGGGCCCGCCTACGAACTGGAGCCCTACGTGATGGCCGGCGACATCTACGGCGCCGCGCCGTACGTCGGCCGCGGCGGGTGGAGCTGGTACACCGGCTCGGCCGCATGGCTGCACCGCGCCGCGGTCGAAACGCTGCTGGGCCTGAGCGTGAAGGGCCGCAAGCTCTCTCTGACGCCGCATGTGCCCGCACACTGGCCCGGCTTCGAAATCGCACTGCGGCTCGACCGGCACAGCCTGACGCTGCAATGGGGCACGCCCGAAGCGGCCACCGCGCCCACGCACCGTGTGGCGGTGGGCGAATGGATCGACTGGCAGGCGCTGCCGGCGGATGCGGTGCTGCGGGTGAGTTAAGGTCCACGGGCCGATTCCACCCGCAAGTTCATGACCACCATCCAGTTCCGCCGCAAGCTCATCGTCGTCATCCTGCTGTGCGTGGCCGTCACGGGCGCACTCATGCGGCACTATGCGGAGCGCGGCTCGACCACGCGCGACATCGGCACGCTGCTGATGGTGCTGTGGGTGCCGATCATCGGGAATGTCATCGCATGGCTCATCGGCAAGCGGCCGCGCCGCGCGCCGCCGGCCGAGCCTGCGACCTTCGATGCGGCGAGCGCCTTCACGCCCCATCTGCGGGTCGAGCTGACGCTGCGTCCGCCGGCGCTGCCCTCGCACGACGTGCCGCTTTCCGCGGGGGAATACCGCTGCGCGCTGGTGGTCGACAACGAAGGCTTCTCGGCCCGGTGGTTCGTGCCGCAGGGCGCAGTGCTCGAACGCGGGAAACCGCATGCGCTCGAGGTCGAGTTCCTGACACCGGACATCGCACGGCCCCGCTTTCCGCGCGATGCGGTCTTTCGTGTGATGGTGGGCGATTCCTTCATCGCCGACGGCCGGGTGCTGCCGCCCGGATAGCGCAGGCCGTGGTGGCGATGGCCACCATCGGGAGGGCGCCAGCGGCCACCCGATGGCAAAAAGGGGCCGATTGTTCGCCCTGGGGAAACTGACTGCTGCCGCGAGGCCCCTTTGTCACAAAGGCGTCCGCTCCGACACTGGACCGCCTTCCGCAACAAGCATCGGCACACGCGTCGCCGATGCGCTCCAGGACCCCTTTCATGATGAATGCACCCAGCAGCAACCCCTGCGTCGACGATCTCGCGCCCGGGTTGGCCAGGTCGGCCCGCTCCGCCTGGCTCGCCGTCGGCTCGATCGCCGTCGGCACTTTCGCGATGGTCTCGACCGAGTTCATGCCCATCGGCCTCCTGACCGACATCGCCAGGGGCCTGAACGTGTCCGACGGCACGGCCGGCCTCATGATCACGATGCCCGGCGTGCTCGCCGCCTTTGCCGGGCCGGCGCTGATCGTCGCTTCCGGCCGCCTCGACCGGCGCACGGTGCTGATCGCGCTCACCACGCTCCTGATCGCTTCGAACCTGCTGGCCGCCTTCGCGCCCAACTTCGGCACGATGCTGGTCGCACGCCTGCTGCTGGGCCTGTGCGTGGGCGGCTTCTGGACCTTCGCGCCGGCCGCCGCCACGCAGCTGGTGCCGCAGGCGTCGCAGGCGCGGGCCATGTCGCTGGTGCTGGCGGGCGTGTCGGCGGCCACCGTGCTCGGCGTGCCTGCGGGCTCGTTCCTCGGCACGCTGTTCGGCTGGCGGGCTTCGTTCGCAGTGACCGGCGCGCTCGCGGCCGTGGTGCTGCTGGTGCAGCTGTGGCTGCTGCCCGCGATACCGCCGGTGCGCGCCATCGGTGCGCGCGACCTGCTGACGCCGCTGACGCGCCGCATGGCGCAGGTCGGCCTGCTCGCGGTGCTGTTCTTCATTGCCGGCCACTTCGCGGCCTACACCTACCTGAAGCCGCTGCTGCAGCAGGTGTTCGGCCTGGAACCGAACGCGGTCTCGACGCTGCTGCTGGTCTACGGCGCGGTCGGCTTCATCGGCACCTTCCTTGGCGGCAGCCTGGTGGCGCGCAGCGTGCGCGGCACCACCCTGCTGGCCGCGCTGATGCTGGCGGCGGCACTGCTGCTGTCCACGCTGATCGGCAGCGGCTTCGCGGCCGGCGCGGTCGTGGTCTTCATCTGGGGCGTGGCCTTCGGCCTGATCCCGGTGGCGCTCACCGGCTGGATGATGGAAGCCGTGCCCGATGCGCCCGAAGCCGGCCAGGCGCTGCTCGTGAGCGGCTTCCAGGTGGCGATCGCCTCCGGCGCGCTGATCGGCGGCGTGACGGTCGACAACTTCGGCATCTCGAGCGCGATGGTGCTCAGCGGCGTGCTGGTGCTGATCGCCGCGCTCATCGTCGGCACGCTGGGCCGCGCACGCGGCGAGGTGGCGCTGGCTACTTCGGCCGAGTAGCCGGCCCGGCCTTCCTGCCGGCAGCGACGATCGCATCGAGCACCACGCGCAGCGCCTTGTTCACCGGCTTGTCCCGCCGGACCACAAGGGCCAGCGTGCGGTGCATGCGGGGATCGAGGCGGCTGACCTTCAGGCCGGGGTGGGCGCCGCGGCCCGCCATCGCCATGCGCGGCACGATGCCGTAGCCCAGCCCCGCGGCGGCCATCTCCTTCATCGCCTCGACGCTGCCCAGCTCCATAACGGGCTGCGGCTGCAGGCCCGCGGCGGCGAACCAGCGGTCGACCAGCTTGCGCGTGTTGGCCGCGGGCTCGAACAGCACCAGCGGCAAGGCGCCCAGGTCGCCGGGCGTCACCCGCGCCTTCAGGGGCGCGAGGTCGCTGCGGCCGATGGCGACGAACTCGTCGTCGAGCACCGGCATCACGCTCAGCGACCGGCCCGCGGCGGGCAGCGTGACCAGCGCGAGGTCGATGCTGTTCTCCTCCACCTTGCGCACGTGGTCCTCGGTGTTGCCGGTGCTGACCACGATGCCGAGCGCCGGGAACTGCTCGCGCAGGCCGCGCAGCACGGCCGGCAGGAAATACAGGCAGGCCGTCGCACCGGTGCCCAGCCGGACCCGGCCCGTCACGCCGCTGGCGTGGTCGGCCAGCGCTTCGATGGCGTTCTCCACGGCGGTCTCGATGTGGTGGGTGTGCCGCAGCAGCTCCGCACCGGCCGGCGTGGCCTTGGCGCGCTTGCCCACGCGCTCGATCAGGCGCACCGACAGCCTGCGCTCCAGCTGGCGGATCTGCAGGCTCACCGCGGGCTGCGTGAGGCCGAGCCGGTCGGCCGCGGCCGAGAAGCTGCCGGTTTCGATCACCAGACCGAAGGACTTGAGCTGGTCGAGGTTCAGTGTCTTGTCCAAAGTATTCCTTATGCTTTGCATAGGTTGACCAAGCTTCACTTATTGATTGCGGATCGTCAAGATTCGGGGCATGCCATCGCCAACCCTTGCCGCCGCCACCCTCGAGATCCTCGATGCCGAGCCGCACCACATGCCCTCGGTGCTGGCCATCTACAGCCACTACGTGCTGCACGACCTGTGCTCCTTCGAGGAGGAAGTCCCCACCGTCGACCAGATGCAGGCGCGGCGCACCGAGGTGCTCCGGCGCGGCCTCCCCTACCTCGTGGCGGTGAGGGGCGGCGAGGTGGTGGGCTATGCCTATGCGAGTCCCTACCGCGCCCGCTCCGCCTACCGCCACACGGTGGAAGACTCGATCTACGTCGCGCAGGGCATGCAGGGCCACGGCATCGGCAAGGCGCTGCTGCAGGCGGTGATCGCGCACTGCACCGACGGCGGCTTCATGCAGATGGTGGCCGTGGTCGGCAACAGCGCCAATGCCGGCTCGCAAGGCTTGCACGAGCGCCTCGGGTTCGAGAGCGTCGGCGTGCTGCGCAACGTCGGCTTCAAGTTCGGGCAGTGGGTCGACACCGTGCTCATGCAGCGTGCACTGCGCTGAGCCGGCCCCGAGGCGCGGATGGCTGGCGCTGCTGTGCGCGAGCCGGCTGCTGCAGGCGACGATCGCCACCGCCTACTCCGGCGTGCTGCCCTTCGTGATGGCCGACTGGCACATGACGGCCGCGCAGGCCGGCTCGATCCAGAGCGCCTGGCATGTGGGCTACATGAGTTCGCTGTTTGCCGTGGGTCTGCTGGCCGACCGCTACGGCCCGCACCGCGTCTTCGTCATCGGCAGCGCGATCAGCGCGACCGCGGCGCTGGCCTTCGCGCTCTTCGCGCACGGCCACCTCTCCGCGATGCTGCTCTACGGCCTGGCCGGGTTGTGTGCGGGCGCTTCGTACACGCCGGGCCTGCAGCTTCTCGCGCACAACGCCGGGCCCGCGGTGCGCGGCCGGGCGATGGGGCTGTTCCTCGGCGCTGCGTCGATGGGCTATGCGCTGTCGCTCGCGGCGGTGGCGACCTTCAGCCATGCGCAGCACTGGCGGCTGGGCCTGTGGGTGGCCGCGGGCTGCACGCTCGCAGGCGCGCTGCTCACGGTGCCGGCGCTGCGGCGCATGCGGCCGGCCGCCCCATCCGCCAGCCCGGGCGCCATGCGCGAAGGCGTCTGGCATGCACTGGCCGAGACGGTGCGCGACAAGCCCGCGATGGCGGGCAACTGGGCCTACGCCTTCCATTGCTGGGAACTGATGGCCTTGTGGGCCTGGCTGCCGGCCTACCTTGTCGCCTCCGCGGGCGGAACCGCATCGTGGCAGGGCGCGGGCATCGCGCTGGCGGCACTCGCCCATCTGGCGAGCGTGGCCGGCAGCATTGCCGGCGGCGCGGCATCGGACCGGTTCGGCCGCGCGCGGATCATGATGGCCGCGACCGTCGCGAGCCTCTGCATGTCCTTCGCATTCGGCTGGATGTGGACCTGGCCGCTGTGGCTGCTGGCTGCGGCGGCCGCCGTCTACAACCTGCTGGCGATCGCCGATTCGTCGGTCTACGCGACCGCGCTGGCCGACGTGGTGGCGCCGCACCGCCTGGGCGTGGCGTACTCGGTGCGCTCGGTGATGGGCTTCGGCGCGGGTGCGCTGAGTCCGTGGGTGTTCGGCCTGATGCTGGACTGGGGGCAGACGCGCTTCGGCTTCGGCAGCACCCATGGTTGGGTGGCGGCCTGGAGTTCGGTCGGGCTCGGTGCGCTGCTGGGGCCGTGGATGATTGCGCGCTTCGCGCGGCTGCATCGCCCGCGTCAGCCGCCCATCGGGTATTCCAGGGCCACGCGGATCTGACGGGTGTTGAGCTCGGCCTGCGCCTTGTCGTTGCGGTGCACGCCGTAGCGCAGCAGGAAGGCCAGCCCCTTGGCCGATCCCTCCTGCACCGTGTAGCGCAGCCACAGGTCGCGCTCCCGGTGCCTGCCATCCTTGCCGTAGCCCAGCCAGGCATACCCGCCGCGCGCCGGCACATGGCTGCCATCGATGCCGCTGCCGCGGATGTAGGCCGCCCCCAGGGTCAACCCTGGCGCGCCCCAGGAGGCGGCATCGACTTCGTAGCGCAGCTGCCACGACCGCTCGCGGGGCGCATTGAAGTCGGACAGCTGCGATGCATTGCCCAGCCAGATGGCGCCGCGCGTCACATAGTCGAACGGCGTATCGCCCGCCACCTTCTGCCAGCCCAGGCCCACGCGGTGGGGGCCGTGGCTGTAGGTGGTCATCAGGCTCGCGGTGGTGTTGTCGATCGCGCCCGCCAGGGCCCGGCCGGTGTGCTTGCCGTGGTAGAGCTGCAGGTCGAATGCCAGGGCGCGCCGGGCCTCGAGCGGCACGGCATAGGAGGCGCCCAGGTAGCCGGTGCGCCAGGTGTCCTTCAGACGCCCGAGATAGGCCGTGAGCGAGAGCGAGGGAACGCCCTTCCAGGTGCCGCCGACGAAATCGAACGCATCGCCGCGCGGAGACTTCGGGTCGAGGTAGTTGACGACCAACGGGTTGCCGGTGCCGCGCGCATTGCGGTCGGTCGAGCCGGTGAAGCGGCCGGCCTGCAGCGTGAGCTGGTCGATCTCGTTGCTGGTGAGCAGCCAGCCGCGCATGGTCTCGGGCAGCAGGCGGGTGTCGGAAGAACCGAAGACCGGCGTGCTGACACGCTGCTCGCCGAACCTGAGCACCGTGGACGAGATGCGCGCCTTCAGTGCCACGCCGCCGCGTGCGATGCCGTCCTGCGCGTAGCCCGCGCGGTCCACCGGCAACATGCGGATCTTGCCGACGCGGAAGTCGTCGCCCGCGAGGTTCTGTGCGAGGGAAACGTGCGCATCGGTGCCGAAGCCGATCCAGCCCCGCGTGAACCCCGACTCCACGGTGCCCATGAGGCCGTAGCCCCATTCCTGCGCACGGTCGCTGCGCCGCGCCTTCGGCAGCGCCGCGTTGCGTCCGCCGTTGCTGCGGTCTCCGCCGAGGTAGTGCCGGCTTTCGTAGACGCTGCGCTGGCGCGCGCGCCAGCGCGTGTCCTCCGCGAAGCCGCCGGCTTGCGCCTGCTGCGCCTCGCCTTCGGCGGCCAGGGCAGCGGTGCTCAGCACGGCGAAGGCCGCGCTGCAGAACCGCCCTGCCGCCGGATGCCGGCGTTCGAGGCGTTTCACAGGTACTTGAGCCAGGCGATGTCGCGGCGCCGTGCCTTCAGGGCGGCGAAGGCACGCACGGCGGGGTACAGCACAAAGGCCAGCACGGCGGCGGCCAGCCACACCATCCAGACCGCATCGAAACCGAAGAACCTGCCCTGGTTCAGGCCCCAGGCCGCCTCCGCGCCGAGGTACAGGAACTTGAGCGCGTACAGGTGCAGCACATAGAAGAACATGGGCGCGGCGCCAAACACGGCCAGCGGTGCCAGCCATGCCGCGCCCTGCCGGCGCTCGAATGCGCGCAGCAGCAACAGGCCGACCCCGAGGGTCAGCGCGATGAACAGCAGGGACGGCGGGTACTTGGTGACGTTCAGGAATGCCATCGCGGTGGCCACGGCGCTGTCGCCGGCTGCCCAGGGCTTGTCGCCATACGCGTCGAGCAGGCGCAGCAGCACGAAACCCGAGAGCAGCCCCGCGCCCCATGCCAGCAGCCGCCGCTGGCGCTGCATCGCGTCGGCGCCGGCGAGGAACCACGGCCCGGCGGCATGGCCCAGCGCGATCACGCCGATCCAGGGCAGCAGCGGATAGGAGGTGCGCAGCTTCAATGCATCGGACACCTCGATCCAGCCCCGGTCGTGCAGCACGGCCCAAGGCACGTGCAGCACATGGCCCGCGGGAAAGTGCACGCCGTCGAGCAGGTTGTGCCCGGCGACCAGCACGATGCCCAGCACGGCCAGCGCCCTGCGGGGCAGCCACACCAGCGCCGACAGTGCCAGCATCGACAGGCCGATCACCCAGATCACCTGCAGGAACACCTTGGCCGGCGGAAACTGCAAGGTCCATGCGAAGTTGATGACCGTGACCTCCAGCAGCACGAGGAACAGGCCCCGCTTCCACAGGAAGGAAGAAGCGGCCGCACGGCCGTCGGCCTGCTTCGAGGCGTAGAGGAAGGCCGACAGCCCGGCCAGGAACACGAACACCGGCGCGCACAAGTGGGCCAGCAGACGGCTGAAGAACAGGTCGGGCGGCGTCTCGGCCACGACCATCGGATCGGGGACCTGGTGGTGCAGGTAGAAGGTCTCGCGCACGTGGTCCAGCAGCATGAGCAGGATCACGAGGCCGCGCAGCGCATCGATGGAAAGCAGCCGGGACGGGGCCGGCAGGGCAACGGGCGGTTTCGGGGTCACTACATTATTGAGAATATATTCCCAATAATGTAGCGCACCGAAACGCCTTCGCCGGCTATTCCCCCAGCAGTTCGCCGATCGGCTGCAGATCTTCGACCCGGTCGCAGATCGACTTGATCACCATCGTGATCGGAATTCCCAGCAACAGCCCCCAGATGCCCCAGAGCCAGCCCCAGAAGATCACGCCGACGAACACGGCCACAGGGTTCATGCGGCTGGTGCGGCTGGTGAGCCAGGGCATCAGCAGGTTGCCGACCAGCGTGTGGATGGCGAGCGACACGCCGCCGACCAGAATGCCCATCTCCAGGCTGTTGAACTGCAGGAAGGCCACCAGCGCCGCAGCCACCAGCACGATCACCGCGCCGATGTAGGGGATGAGGTTGGTCACGCCCGCGATGATGCCCCACACGGCCGCGTTCTCGACCCCGATGACCCAGAAGGCGAGGCCGGTCGTCACGCCCACCAGCCCGCTGATCAGGATCTGCACCAGCAGGTAGCGCTCGATGTTGCGGGTGATGTCGTCGAGCACATGCACGGTGACCTTTTTCTTCTGCAGGCTCGACCCGGTGATCTTGATCAGCTTGCGCCGGAAGGTGTCGCCCGAACACAGCGCGAAGTACGTCAGGAAGGCGACCAGCGTGAGCTGCCCGATCGCCGCGAGCAGGCCGACGGTGCCGCTCAGCAGGTAGTCGCGCACATTGAAGGACGGCCGCTCGATGACGACGCGCGCGACGCCCTTGCGCGACGCCACGCGCGCGGAGTTTTCCTCGGCCGCCTTTTCGAGCTGCGCTGCGGCCTGCTGCACGCTTTCGAGCGGCGTGGCGCTGGCGCCCTTGTTCCGGCGCATGGCCTGCCCCAGTTTCTGGGCCGCGATGGGCAGCGAGTCGGCCAGTTGCGTGGCATTGCCCGAGAGCGAGTAGCCGGTCCATCCCAGGCCGCCGAACAGGCCGACGAGGATCAGCGCCGCGCCGATCCAGCGCGGCAGCTTCCAGCGGTGCAGCCGCTCGACCAGCGGCGACAACGCGTAGGTCAGCAGCAGGCTCAGCATCAGCGGAATGAACACGGCCTGGGCCCACTGGAGTGTGAAGACGGCCGCCAGCACGGCGAGCACCACCAGCGAGGCGCTGCGCACGTCTACCGGCATGTGCAGCAGCAGGCGCGCGGGCTCCGGCGCTGCGGACTCCGCAGGCGGCTCCTTTGCCGCAGGCACGGGCGGAAGCGGCTCCGAAGGCTCGGCGGCCGGCGGCTCGGGCGCGGGTTCCGGCGCTTCCGCGGCCGCGGGGTTCCCGGGCGGCGCGTTTTTTTCCTCGGTCATCGCGCCTCCTTGAGCACTTCGCGCACGGCGGCCAGTTGCCGCCGCGACACCGCGACAGGTTCGGGAATCGCGTCGAGCCGCAGGGCCCAGCCCTCGGCGTCCTCGCCGTCGTCGTATTTCTCGAGCGCGCGGATGGCCGAGCGCGCCACCAGCGCATTGCGGTGCACCCGCAGGAAGCGGTTCGGATAGCGCTCCTCGAACTCGTTGAGCGAACCGTCGAGGATGTGGCTGCGCGTGGCGGTGCGCACGGTGAGGTACTTGTATTCGGACTTCAGGTAGAGCACTTCCGACAGCGGCACCCGCTCGGCGCGGCCGCGGTCCTGGATCAGCACGGTTTCGGGCGACGCATCGGCCCGCAGCGCGCGGCGCTCCTTCAGGAAGCGCTCGGCCTTCTGCAGGGCCTGCTGGAGGCGCTCGGCCCGCACCGGCTTGGTCAGGTAGTCGACCGCATCGAGCTCGAAGGCCGTGACCGCATGCGTCGCATGCGCCGTCACGAACACCACGGCCGGCGCGTCGAGGTTGCTGCGCAGCGCGCGCGCCACCTCGATGCCGTCGACGCCGGGCATGTGCACGTCGAGCAGCACGAGGTCGAGCTCCATCGTGGCCAGGTGCTGCTGCGCCTCCGCGCCCTGCGAGGCCTCGGCCACCACCTCGGCATCGGGCGACCGGCAGTCGCGCAGCAGCGTGCGCAAGCGGGAACGGGCCAATGCTTCGTCGTCAACGATCAAGGTCTTGAGGCTCATGCTGTTGGTTCGTCGTCGTTCGTCAGGTGCGGCGCAATGTACAAACCTCGCCCCCCGGCCCTTTCGTGAAACACCGTGGAACCGGCTTTGCCGGGCCACCGGTGTTGCCCCCGGAAGGGGGTAGGAGAAGCGACACGAAGTGCGCGAAGCCTGGGGGTGAGCCTTGTTCTGCTCATGATTCGGCGGGGATGGCAATGCGTACGCGGTAGTTTTTCTGGTCCATGCCGGCGCTGAACTGCATCTGCATGTCGTGCAGGAGGCGCAGCCGGTCGCGCACATTGGCCAGCGCAATGCCGTGGCCGCGCGGCAGCGGTTCGTCGGCCCAGCGCAGCGGCGGAAGGCTGTTGACCACCTCGATCACCACCATGCTGCCGCGCCGCTCGGTGCGGATGCGCAGCCTGGCGCCCTCGGGGCTGGGCTCGACGCCGTGCTTGATGGCGTTCTCGACCAGCGGCTGCAGCAGCAGCGGCGGCAGGCGCGCGTTGCTGGCGGCGGCGTCCAGGTCCCAGCGGATGCGCAGGCGCTCGCCGAAGCGCACCTGCTCGATGGCCAGGTAGCGCTCGGCCAGCGCGATCTCGTCGGCCAGCGTGCCCGACTCGCCCGGGTCGGCCAGCGCCTGGCGGAACAGCTCGCTCAGGTCTTCGAGCATGGTCTCGGCCTTGGCCGGCTCCTCGCGCACCAGGGCGATGGCGCTGTTGAGCGTGTTGAACAGGAAATGGGGGCGGATGCGCGACTGCAGCTCCTCGAGCCGGGCCGTCATGGCGGCGGGCGTCTGGCCGCGCGCGCGCAGCACCATCGCGGCCATCACCAGCCCCGAGAACAGGGCCCCGGCCAGCCCGCTGGCCAGCCACGGCGCATTGGCGAGCACGCCCGTCAGGCGCAGCAGGCCGCAGCCGTAGAGCGAAGCCAGCGCGCCCAGGGTGGCCCCGGCCGCGTACTGCCACTGCCGCGGCAGCCGCCGCAACGGCTTTTTCAACCCGCAGGCGGCCACCAGCCACAGCAGGGTCGCCGGCAGGGCGCCGCCGGTGACCGTGGCGGTCTGCACCAGCCATTCGCCGGGCGTGCTCACCACGAACAATGTGGCAATGGCGACCACCGCCTCGACGAACACCACGGTGCGCAGCACCACCCCGATCTGGCAGGCGTCGAACGGCGAAGGCCCGCCGCGCAGGGGCATGCGCGCCCTTTCCGACGACGTCGGGGACGTGGTTGCAGAGGTGGCCGATAAAATCGCCGGGTTGCGCATCGCAGACATCACAGATACATCGGGTGACCAACCCATTATTGCCTCCTGGACGGCTCCCATGACCCAAAACCAACTCGACAAGAAATCCGAAGCCTGGTCGGCCCTGTTCTCCGAACCGATGAGCGACCTGGTGAAGCGCTACACCTCCAGCGTCTTCTTCGACAAGCGCCTCTGGCAGGCCGACATCGAGGGCTCGCTCGCCCATGCCGGCATGCTGGCCGCCCAGGGCATCATCGGCAAGCAGGACCACGCCGACATCGAGCGCGGGATGACGCAGATCCGCGCCGAGATCGAATCCGGCGCCTTCGAGTGGAAACTCGACCTCGAAGACGTGCACCTGAACATCGAGGCCCGCCTGACCCAGCTGGTGGGCGACGCCGGCAAGCGCCTGCACACCGGCCGCAGCCGCAACGACCAGGTCGCGACCGACGTGCGCCTGTGGCTGCGCGGCGAGATCGACCTGATCGGCGACCTGCTGGTGGAACTGCAGAAGGCCCTGGTGGACATCGCCGAGAAGAACGTCGACGTGATCCTGCCCGGCTTCACCCACCTGCAGGTGGCCCAGCCGGTGAGCTTCGGCCACCACATGCTGGCCTACGTCGAAATGTTCAGCCGCGATGCGGAACGCATGGGCGAGGTGCGCAAGCGCGTCAACCGCCTGCCGCTGGGCGCCGCCGCGCTGGCCGGCACCAGCTACCCGCTCGACCGCGAGCGGGTCGCCAGGACGCTGAACATGGACGGCGTGTGCCAGAACAGCCTGGACGCCGTGAGCGACCGCGACTTCGCGATCGAGTTCACCGCCGCCGCCAGCCTGTGCATGGTGCACATCAGCCGCATGAGCGAGGAACTGATTCTCTGGATGAGCCAGAACTTCGGCTTCATCCAGATCGCCGACCGCTTCACGACCGGCTCGTCGATCATGCCGCAGAAGAAGAACCCCGACGTGCCCGAACTGGCCCGCGGCAAGACCGGCCGCGTGGTCGGCCACCTGATGGCGCTGATCACGCTCATGAAGGGCCAGCCGCTGGCCTACAACAAGGACAACCAGGAAGACAAGGAGCCGCTGTTCGACACCGTCGACACGCTCAAGGACACCCTGCGCATCTTTGCCGAAATGATCGGCGGCATCACCGTGAAGCCCGAGGCCATGGAAGCCGCCGCCCTGCGCGGCTACGCCACCGCCACCGACCTGGCCGACTACCTCGTGAAGAAGGGCCTGCCCTTCCGCGACGCGCACGAAACCGTGGCCCACGCCGTGAAGGCCGCCACCTCGCACAAGGTCGACCTGGCCGAGCTGCCGCTGGCGGTGCTGCAGCAGTTCAACCCGAACATCGAGAAGGACGTGTACGACGTGCTGAGCCTGCGCGGCTCGCTCAACGCGCGCAACATCCTGGGCGGCACCGCGCCGGCCCAGGTGAAAGCGCAAGTCGCCCGTCACCGCAAGCGACTCGGCTGAGCGCGGCGAAGCAACAACCGGCAGCCGCATCGTGTTCTACGCCATCCCGCTCGAAAACAAACCGAGCTGGCGCAACCCGCCGTGGCTGACGGTGCTGTTGATCCTCGTGAACATGGTCGTGTTCTGGGGACCGCAGCGCAGCGAGGACAACGCGCGCGAGCGCGCCGCCCACTACTACACGCAGAGCGTGCTGCCCGAACTGGAGCTGCCGCGCTTCGTGGCCTGGCTGGAGAAAATCGACGCCAAGCGCGGCAAGCTGGCCAAGCGGATGCTGAACGCCGAGGCCTATGCCCCGCTGCTCGAAGGCATGCAGAACGAGAAGGCCTTCCTGCAGAAGCTGAAGGCCGAGGAAGTCGTCACGCCCGCCAACCCGCAATACGCCGAGTGGAAGCGCGACCGCCAGCAGTACGAGGCCATGCTGCCCGCGCCCTTCACCGAGCGCTGGTCGCAGGACTACGGCAAGGACGCCGAGTCCAGGCCGTGGACCCTGATCACCGCCGCCTTCCTGCACGGCAGCACCGGCCACCTGCTGGGCAACATGCTGTTCCTGTTCCTGTTCGGCTTCTCGGTCGAGCTGGCGCTGGGCCGCAGCACCTACCTGACCTTCTACCTGCTGGGCGCCGTCGGCGCCTCGGCGCTGGCCGGCTGGGCCTATGCGGGCAAGGGCGGCTACGGGCTGGGCGCCTCGGGCGCGATCTCTGCGCTGATGGGCATGTACGCGGTGATGTACCGGCTGCGGCGCATCCGCTTCTTCTACCAGCTGTTCTTCTATTTCAACTATGTCACCGCGCCGGCCCTGCTGCTGCTGCCGGCGTGGATCGCCAACGAGCTGATGCAGCACTGGCTGGGCGGCCAGGGCATTGCCTACATGGCCCACCTGGGCGGCCTGCTCACGGGCGCCGCGCTGATGGCCTGTGCCCTGGTGCTGGGGCGCGTGAAGACGCCCGAGACCGTCAAGTCGGAAATGGCGAACGACGACGACCACTTCGAGCAGCACGTGGCGACGGCGCGGCGGCTGGCCGCTGCGATGAAGTTCGAGCCGGCGTGCGTCGCGTGGCGTGCCGCGGCCGCGCTGCGCCCCGGCGACACCGACACGCTGCGCGCCTGGTTCAACACGGCGCGGCTGCAGCCCGCGAGCGATGACTTCCACCAGGCTGCGCGCCGCATCTTCCGCCTCCCTGCCACCGACCCCGACACGCTGGCCCTGCAGCATGCCAGCTACAAGACCTACCTCGACCAGGCCAGGCCCGGCGCGCGCCTGAAGCCCGAGGACATGGCCCGGCTGGCGCGCCGCTTCACGCGGGCCCGCGAGTTCGGGGACGCCGACAAGCTGTGCCGCATCCTGCTGAAGACGGCGCCCGACCATCCCGAGCTGGCCGACACGCTCTCGGTGTGCGCCAACGGATTGCTGCACGCCGGGGAACGCGAGAAGGCCATCGGCTTCCTGCCGCACCTGCTGCGGCTGGCGCCCAACGACATGGTGACGCGCGCCCTGCAGCGGGCGTAAAAAACCCGGCACGAGGCCGGGTTCGGATGATGAAGCGAAGGTGCTGCAGCGCCGCTGCGCCTACTTGTCGTTATGCAGGTACGTCGCCTGCTTCGGCAGCAGCAGACTGACCAGGAAGACCACGCCCATCATCGCCGTCACGTACCAGTAGAAGTACGACTCGTGGCCGATCGACTTCAGGCCCAGCGCCACGTACTCGGCGCTGCCGCCGAAGATGGCGTTGCCCACCGCGTACGACAGGCCCACGCCCAGCGCGCGCACTTCGGGCGGGAACATCTCGGCCTTCACGATGCCGCTGATCGAGGTGTAGAAGCTCACCACCGCCAGCGCCAGGGTGATCAGCACGCCGGCCATCAGCGGGCTGCCCACGCCCTGCAGGTTGGTCAGCACGGGCACCGTCATCAGAGCGCCCAGGGCGCCGAACAGCAGCATGTTGGCGCGCCGGCCGATGCGGTCCGACAGCGCGCCGAACACCGGCTGCATGCACATGTAGATGAACAGGCAGGCCGTCATCACGTTGCTGGCGGTCTTGATCGACATGCCGGCCGAGTTCACCAGGTACTTCTGCATGTAGGTGGTGAAGGTGTAGAAGATCAGCGAGCCGCCGGCCGTGTAGCCCAGCACCACGAAGAAGGCGCGCTTGTGGTGCCTGAACAGCTCGGCGACGCTGCCGGCGCCCTTGGCGGCGCGGGTCTTGGTGCTGGCGGTCTCGGTCAGCGTGCGGCGCAGCATCAGCGCCACGATGGCGGCCACGGCGCCCAGCACGAAGGGAATGCGCCAGCCCCAGGCCTTGAGCTCGGCCTCGTCGAGCACCTGCTGCAGCACCACCACGACCACCACGGCCAGCAGCTGGCCACCGATCAGCGTGACGTACTGGAACGACGAGAAGAAGCCGCGCTGGCCGCGCATGGCCACTTCGCTCATGTAGGTGGCGGTGGTGCCGTACTCGCCGCCCACCGACAGGCCCTGCAGCAGGCGCGCGGCCAGCAGCAGCGCGGGCGCCCAGGCGCCGATCTGCGCGTAGGTGGGCAGGCAGGCAATGATCAGCGAGCCCACGCACATCATGACCACCGAGGTCACCATCGAGGTCTTGCGGCCCTTGCGGTCGGCCAGCCGGCCGAACAGCCAGCCGCCGATCGGGCGCATCAGGAAGCCGGCGGCGAACACGCCGGCGGTGTTCAGCAGCTGGACCGTCGGGTCCGACTTGGGGAAGAACGAGGGCGCGAAGTAGATCGCGCAGAAGGCGTAGACGTAGAAGTCGAACCACTCCACCAGGTTGCCGGACGAGGCGGCAAAGATGGCGAAGATGCGCTTGCGCTTTTCCTCGAAGGTGTAGGGGGTGGTGTCGCGGGTCGCGTCCGGGCTGGAAGCGCCGGCGCTCATGCTGCTGCTGGCAATGGCGGTCATGCGGGGGGTCCTTGTCTCTGGCTGCAGCCCCCGCGAAGCCCGCGGAAAGCCGTGCCGGGGAGTCTGGTCCGCCGGGGGCGCGCTGTCGTCCGTAGGGTCCGCCCGCGGGGCTACGTACCGGTACGCAGGGGTAAACCCTAGGTTCCAGGTACAAAGGCGATGCGCCCCTACGGCGGACTCATGCCCTCCCGTACCAGACCAAGTCCAATTTACGCGGCTTATAAATGACGGACTCTTCGACTTGGATTGAATGAACTTCAGGGCGTGAGGAAAGTGAAAATCAGGACGTGCTTGAGCTCTTGATTGACAGAACGCAATTTAGGAGTCAAGTGCATGAATTCCGGATATCTCTACATACTGAGCAACCCTTTTTTGGGGCCGGATCTCCTGAAAATCGGCTTCACAACCGCCGAGCCTGCGGAGCGAGCAAGGGCTCTCGGCAGGAGCACGGCCATTCCCGGCGCGTTCCACTTGGAATTCAGCATGCCGGTCGCCGATTGCAAGGCCGCCGAGCGGCGCCTCCACTTGCTGCTCGACGAGTGGCGCGTCGACAAGAACAAAGAGTTCTTCCGCCTTCACGTGAAGGACGCAAAGTCGCTGTGCATTTCGGTCGGCCTCTTTGAGCGTGAAGAGGCGCCGCCCTCGGACACGCTGTTAATGCACCGAGGTTTCCGCGTCACGGGTGTAACTCCGCGCCTGGGGCTCGACGTGCTGAAGGCACTGATACATGTACTCGGCGCGACCCAGCACAACGCATTGCTCGATCATCTGCTTGAAGACCGCCTCCTGATCGTCGACGGCTTCACCAGCGCAACGGCACTGGCTAAATTTCGCAAGAGCAGCGTGCGTTCGGCCTCCGCAACACTTCAGCGCCTTGCGAAGTGTGCCGACGCAATGACACATCCGCATCCCGACGATGATGAGCCTATGCTCCTGTTCGCAAAATTCGTCTACCGCAGCGGACACGCCGCTTGGACATTTCAGCCGAAATTTCGGCGTCTCTTCGCAACCGTCTGAGACCTACAGCCCGTGTTCCCTCAGGAAACGGTCAAGCTGATGACTGCTCGACAGCCCTAACTTCGCGAACATGTGCGCCCGGTGCGTTTCCACCGTGCGCAGCTCCAGCGGCGCCAGCTCCTGAGCGATGCGCTTGTTGGGCAGGCCTTCGGCCACGAGCCGGGCGACCTGCATCTCGCGCGGCGTGAGCTTGGCCCACAGCGCCTGCGCGGCCTGCCGGGCCTGGCGGCGCACGGCGATTTCTTCGGCTTTCTGCAACGCCTTGGCGATGCTGTCGAGCAGGCGCTCGTCGTTGCAGGGTTTTTCCAGCCAGCCGAAGGCGCCGTTCTGCACCGCCTCGACCGCCATCGGGATGTCGCCGTGCCCGGACAGGAAGATCACGACCAGCGGGCTGTCCTGCGCGCGCAGCGCGTCGAACACCTGCAGCCCGCTCATGCCTTCCATGCGCAGGTCGAGGATGGCGCAACCCGGGCGCTGCAGGTCGGTGCCGGCCAGGAAGGCCTCGCCCGAAGCGAAGGCCTGCACCGCATGGCCGCGCGAGAGCAGCAGCAGGCCCAAAGAGCGGCGCACGGCCTCGTCGTCGTCGACGACGCACAGGTGGTTGGCAAGCAGGGGTGCGTTCACGGGGAAGCCTCCAGTTCGAGGGTGAAGACCGTGCCGCCGCCGGGCCGGTCGGCAAAGGACAGCCGGCCGCGGTGGGCCTCCACGATGGTGCGGCAGATGTTCAGGCCCAGCCCGAGCCCGCCGGCCTTGGTGGTGAAAAAGGGCGCGAACACCTGCTCGGCCAGCGCGGCATCGATGCCGGGGCCGCGGTCAGCGATGCGGATGTGCACCCGCCCCTCGTGCAGCTCGGCCTCGACCTCGACCACGCGCCGCCCGGGCGGCGTGCCCTGCTGCATCGCCTGCAGGCTGTTGGACAGCAGGTTCAGCAGCACCTGCTCGAGCAGCACGCGGTCGCCCCGCACCGGCGGCAGCACGGGCGGTATGCGCACCTCGGCGCGCACCTGCCGCTGGCGCATCTCGCCCTGCAGCAGCGCCAGCACATTGGCCACCAGCGCGGCCACGGCACAGTCTTCGGTGCCGGCGGTGCGCTGGCGCACGAAGCCGCGGATGCGCCGCACGATCTCGGCGCTGCGCCTGGCCTGCGCCACGGTCTCGTCGAGGCTGCTGGCCAGGAGCGGCTGGTTGCCCTGCGCGGCGAAGGCCTTGGCGGCGCTGGCGAAATTGCTCAGCGCCATCAGCGGCTGGTTGAGTTCGTGGGCCAGCGTGGAGGCCATCTCGCCCAGGCTGGCCAGGCGCTGCGCGTGCTGCAGCTGCTCGTCGTTCTGGCGCTGGCGCAGCTCGGCGCGCTTTTGCTCGGTGATGTCGACCACCGAGCTCATCCAGCCGCTGTGGCGGCCGTCCGCGTCGATGAGCCGCGCGGTGTAGACCATGGTGATGACCTCGTGCCCGTCGCGGTGCCGCAGGCGCGACTCGAAGCCCGAGCGCGCGGGCTGCCCGCTCATCATGGCCTCGTAGTGGAACCAGTGCTGCGTCACGTCGTCGGGGTGCCAGTAGGGGTACGGCGGCAGCCGCCCCAGCAGCTCGTCGGCGCCGTAGCCGGTCATCTCGCAGAAGGCCGGGTTGACGTAGATGATGCGGCCCTGCAGGTCGCGCGCGCGCATGCCGACCAGCAGCGAGTCTTCCATCGCCTTGCGGAAGGCGTGGGCCTGGTCCAGCTCGTGGGTGCGCTCGCGCACGCGCAGCTCGAGGTCGCGCCGCGCGTCGCGCTGCTCGGCGAAGCGGCGCTCGCGCAGCCGCCAGTACAGCGCGCCCAGCAGCAGCACGCCCGCGCCCAGCAGGCCGAGCATCCAGGTGCGCTCGCGCGCGCGGGTGACTTCGGCGTGGTCGGCCATCACCGTCAAGGTCCAGCCCAGGTCGGGCAGGGGTTCGTCCACGGCGAGGAAGCGGCGCGCCTTGCCGCCGACCGTGGTGCGCACCAGGTAGCCCGGCGCACCCTCGATGTGCTCGACGCGCCAGGGCAGCGGCGCAAAGCGGGTGCGCGCGCCGTACTGCTGATCGTGCTCGATGCCGGCCAGGTCGGCGGGGCTGAGCGGCCGCGTGGCCTGGTACATCCAGCCCGGCACCGAGCTCAGGAACACGATGCCGCGCGCGTCGGTCAGCAGGATCGGGTCGCGCACGAAGGCCCAGGCCTCGTGCAGCTGGCGCAGGCTGACCTTGACCGTGACCACGCCCAGCACCTCGCCGCCGCCCTCGGCGCGCACCGGCGCCGACATGAACAGCCCCGGCTCGCCGGTGGTCTGGCCCACGCCGTAGAACAGGCCGCGCCGCCCTGCCCGCGCATCGAGGAAGTACGGCCGGTTGGCGTACGACTCGCCGACGAAGCTCTGCGGCGTGGCCCAGTTGCTCGCGGCCAGCGTGAGGCCCTGCGGGTCGGTCAGGTACAGCGCGTCGGAGCCCGCGAGGCGATTCACCTCCTCGACGTGCTGGTTGGCGCGCAGCCGCGCGGCGGGGTCCTGCGGGTGGGCCAGCACGGCGAGCACGTCCGGGTGCATGCCGGCGGTGAACGGCAGGTAGCCGTACTTGCCAGCGGCGTCGCGCAGGCCGAGCACGTGCACTTCCATGGCACGGCGGATCGAGTCGGCCTGGAAGTTCGCCTCGCGCCGCGCGGCCCACTGGCCGGCCACGGCGATCAGCAGCAGGACCAGCGCGAGGACAGCCGCCCAGACCGCCAGCGCGCGGCGGCGGGAACGCGTCGGCGATGGAGGAGCAGGAAGGGACGGTTCGGGCGTGAGGGGCGGCATGGGAGGCAGGTCCGCAGGTCCGGCCGGCGCGGCTTGCGGAATTTTGCCCCGATCCGCGGGCCGGCCCCCTCTCAGGCCGCCGGCCGCAGCAGCCAGCGCACTTCCTGCGTCTGCTCGCTCTCGGGGTAGCGCGACTCCAGCGTGGTCAGAATGGGCTGCGCCATGTCGGCGCGGCCCAGGCCCTGCACCAGCGCACGCGCCGCCAGCTCGTAGGCCTGCGGGATCGCCTCGTTCCCGCGAAAGCGCCGGTCGAAACCCGACAGCAGGGCCAGCGTGGCATGGGCATCGCCATTGCGCCACTCGGCCCGCGCCATGGCGATCACCATGGCCGGATCTTCGAGCGCAAAGGCCTTGTCCTTCTCGCGGCAGGCCTTGAGGACCTTGAGCGCTTCCGATGCGAGGTCGCGCCGCATCAGCAGCGGGATGAAGCGCCGCGCCTGGTCGAGCATCGTGTCCTTCTTGTCCGGCATCATCAGCAGCACGCGGTGGTAGCGGCGCTGCGCGGCCAGGTCGTCGGACGCCGCGGTGCGCTGTGCCTCGTAGGCCGCGCCCAGCGCGGCGGCCAGGTCGCCCTCGGTGATCAGCTGCGCCACCTCGGCATCGGTGCGCTGCGCCGCGATCTGCTCGGGCGTGCGGCGGTCCACCGGCATGCCGTCGCCCACGCCGCCGCCGGGCGCCACGTCGATGCCGAAGGCGTCATGGTGCTGGTACATCACATAGCCCAGCAGGCTCGCCATCACCCAGCCGAAGTAGATGAACGCGAAATTGACGATCGGCAGGATGATGCGGCCGTCGAACATCGGCACCACCATCGAGATCGCCACCTGCGCGCCCGTGCTCAGCAGGAACAGGAAGAAGCACAGGAGCGCATAGGGCCAGCCGATGGTGCGCATCGCATCCATGACATACCCGGGATTCATCGCCTGGAAGAAGCTGCCCGACTGCACCAGCACGATCACCGCGGCCGGGAAGGTGAAGGACATGACGAACAGCGCGACGGTGCCCAGCACCGGCTCGTACCAGGCGAGCCAGCCGACCAGGAAGCCCTGCACCAGCGAGATGGCGAAGAGCTTCCAGGGCAGGTAGGTCCACTCGTCGCTGGACTCGCGCGCGAACTCGGACGATTGCCAGATGCCGCGCGCGCCGAGCGCGATGACCTTGAAGCCGTAGCGGCTGGCGGCCAGCACGATGCCGATCTCGATGACGACGAGCGCAAGCGCATCGGGCAGGAAGAAGACCGCCTCGAAGAGCAGGCTGCAGAACGACAGCAGGAGGCCGTAGGTCAACGGCCGCAGCTGGAACGGAAAGGCGAAGAAGCTGTTGAGGCGATGCCAGAACGGCGGCGGAGGCGGCAGGGAGTCCCGGACGAACATGGCGGCGCCTATTGGCGGAAGAACTCGCTCTGGCTCATGGCGCCGCGGCCGCCCATGCGCACCACCGTGGCCTCGTCGGAACGCACCAGGCGCATCTGGCCGAGTTCGCGCTCCAGGCGCTGGGTGAAGCTGCTCTTGTACTGCAGCGCGGCCTCGCCCATCTTCAGCACGCTGGTGCCCTTGATGACGGCGCTCTTGCGGTCGGAGGCCACCTCGACGGTGTCGATCTGGTAGTCGTACTCGATGGTGAGGATGCCGCCCATCCGGTCGCCGACCATGCGGAACAGCTCGAAGGTCTTGCGCACCGCCTCGCAGGCTTCTTCCCGGTCGTGGGTGGACTCCACCGTCTTGCCCATCATCGTGACCTTGCTCTCGATGACGACCTTGCGGCTGAGCTGCTTGCACAGCTTCTCGGCATCGCGCGAGTAGATGGCGTGGGCTTCCTTCTGGTAGTACTCGCGCACCAGCTTCTCGTCGAGCTTGCGGCCGCCGATAAAGAAATACCACGCACCCACGCAGAGCACGATCAGAATCGCAATTTTCTTCATTCCCCGCCTCCGCGCGCACGCGGCCTCGCTCCGATTTGGCGAGGCAGTATACGTTGCCAATTGTTTCCCGGGGCGGCCAACGGCTCCAGGGCCGGGCGATTGAATCCGCCGGTGCCACGGAACCGTACCGTGTCCATGTGCACCGATGTCCGACAATCCGCGAATGACAGCACCCAGCCCCGATGCCGAACTGATGGCGCTGATCGATCGCATCGGCCGTCGCGACGAAGCCGCCCTGCGCCAGTTGTACGACCGCACCGCCCCCAGGCTCATGGGCCTGGCGATGCGCGTCGTGCGGCAGCGCGAGTGGGCCGAAGACGTGCTGCAGGAAGCCTTTCTCACGGTCTGGCGCGTGGCCGGCGACTACCGCGCCACGCTCAGCCCGCCGCTGGCCTGGCTGGGCCTGATCGTGCGCAGCCGCGCGCTCGACCTGCTGCGCCGCCGCACCGCCGACCGCGCCCAGCTCACGCAGGAGTTCGACGAGCTGATGGCCGACACCCTCGAATCCGACGCCCCCAACCCTGCCGACACGGCCGACGCGAGCGAGCAGGCCTGGGCACTGCACCAGTGCCTGAGCCAGCTCGAGCGCCGCCAGCGCGAAGTGGTCAGCCTGGCCTACCTGCGCGAAATGAGCCACGGCGAGCTGGCCGAGCAGCTCAAGCTGCCGCTCGGCACGGTCAAGACCTGGATCCGGCGCGGGTTGGAAAAGCTGCGCCTTTGCATGGGACGCTTTGCGTAGTCGCGATGGCAAAGTCCGCCCTGACATGAACCTCGTCGCCCACCCCGAACTGCTCGAACTGCTGGCCGCGAGCCACGCACTCGGCACGCTGCGCGGCGGTGCCCGCCGCCGCTTCGAAACCCTGGCACGCGAACAGGCGCCGGTGCGCGCCGCGGCACTCGTCTGGCAGAGCCGGCTCGCGAGCATGACCGAGCTGCAGGCCCCGATCGTTCCCGACGCCGCCGTCTGGACCCGCATCCGCAACATGATCGACGCCGAGCAGTCGCAGCACGCCATCGAGCGGCAGCGCGATGCCGCCAACGCCGCGGCCAGGCCGCAGGGCGGTTGGCTGCGCAGCCTCGCGCTCTGGCGCGGCGCCACGGCTGCCGGCGCGCTGGCCACCGTGCTGGCGGTGGGGGTCGGCCTCAACCTGCGCGGCCAGTTGAACGACGCCCCGGCCGTGCAGTACGTGGCCGTGCTCTCCGACGACCAGGCCGCCGCCTCGATGCTGGTGACCTTCGACCCCCGAAAGAAGCAGCTGGTGCTGCAGCGCGTGGGCAGCTACAGCGAAGGCAGCGACAAGTCGCTGCAGCTCTGGGCCCTGCCGCCCGGCGGCGCACCGCGCTCGCTCGGCGTGCTCGACAACGCGCCGGCGCTGCGGCTGGCTGCGTCGGAATCCGATGTGCACGAAGTGCCCACCCTGGCCGTTACCTTGGAAGCCAAGGGCGGCGTTCCGCCCGGCAGCGGTCCGAAGGGCCCCGTCGTGTTCAAGGGCGCCCTCATCGAAAAAACAATCTGATTTGCCTTCTCCTTCTGTCTCTCCGATGCCATCGATGAAATCCGCGCTGCTCGCGGCCGCGCTGCTGACGGCGGCGCTCGCCTCGCATGCCCAGACCGCGTCGGCCGCCTTCCCCTACGAGGCGGACGGCGCTACGGCTGCGGACGCCTCTTCCGAGTACCTGGCCGCCAAGGAGCGCTGGCACAACGAGCTCGCCGCCTTCGCCCGGGCCGACCAGGAGCACTTTCCGCCCCCGGGCGGCGTGGTGTTCGTCGGCAGCTCCACCGTGCGCATGTGGACCCGCCTCGCGCAGGATTTCGCCCGCGTGCCCGGCGGCGTGGTCAACCGCGGCTTCGGCGGCTCGACGCTGGCCGACTGCAGCCTGTTCGCCCGCGAGCTGGTGGTGCGCTACAAGCCCCGGCAGGTGATGGTCTATGCGGGCGACAACGACCTGGCCGAAGGCCGCACGCCGCTGCAGGTGCTCGACAGCTTCGCCCGCTTTGCCAACACGGTGCGCGCCGAACTGCCGAACACGCGCATCAGCTTCATCTCGGTCAAGCCCAGCCCTTCGCGCGAGCAGCTGATGCCGCAGATCCGCGAAACCAACCACGTGATCTCGGCCTACCTCAACCTCCTGCCCAACAGCGAGTTCATCGACATCTACACGCCGATGCTCGGCGCCGACGGCCGGCCGCGGATGGAGCTGTTTCGCGGCGACAGGCTGCACATGACCGACGAGGGCTACCGGCTCTGGCAGTCGGTGATCGCGCCGCACCTGCCGGGTGCTGCGGCGCCGGCACCGGTGCCAGCCGCCGCCTTGCCCTGATTGCGTCCGACCCTTCGGCAGACACACGCGTTCGCTAGACTCGCGCCGGACTTGCGCGGGCGCCATCGAAACCTGCGCACTCAACAAAAAATTCACCGCCTCGCGCGGCAAGGAGAGGCCTTGATGGTCATGAAATTCTTCGCGGCGATCCTGCTGTCGCTGCTTGTGTCCGCCTGCGCGACGAAACCCGAAGCCTCCAGCCCGCCTCCGCCTTTGACCGCCGTCCCGAAGACGGATGCCGGCGCCGCGCTGGTGCAACAGGCGGGCGAGGCCGTGGCCGCGAAAAGGCCGGCGCAGGCATTGCTCCTGGCCGACAAGGCCATCGCTTACTACGAGAGCACCTACCGCAAGAGCGACGTTCTCGCGTACGCCTCACGCTCGGCGCCCGAGAGCCTGCTCTACGCAATGCAGGGGTACAAGGAGAAAACGCCGGCGCAGGTCTACGGCATCGAGTGGAGCCTCGCGTATTTCCTGAAAGGCTTCGCGCTGGTCGACCTGCACCGCATTCCCGAGGCCAGGGCCGCCTACGACGCCGCCATCAAGCTCTCTCCTCGCAATTCTGCGTACCTCTCGGAGCGGGCGGAAGCCGACATTGCCGAACGCAATTGGCAAAGCGCGCTGGAGATATTCCAGAAAGCCCTGGACGCCACAGACCTCTCCCCGCCCGAACGCAAGACCGCGGAGACGACGCGCGCGCTGCGCGGCATGGCGTTCGCCCAGATCGAACTCGGGAATCTCGATATGGCGAAGGCGCTGCACGAACGCGTGCTCCAGCTGGACCCCGGGAACGAGAAGTCGTTGAACGAGCTCCGGTACATCCAGAACCAGAAGACTCGGTATCCCGACGTCTTGGTGCCAGTGCAAGCAGAGGCTGTGTCGGTTTTCACGCAAGCCAACTATCTGCGCGTGGTCATCAAGCAGCGCCAGTGCGACGCGATGGACGGGCCGCTGGTCGTCACGACGAACGCGAGATTCGAGGCGGCAAGAAAGGGCATCGCCGCGCGATACGGAGAAAGCTTTTTTGCCGCGAATCAAGCCACGAGGATCGCCATTGCGGATGCCCCGTGCGATCGCCGTGCCCTGGATCTGTACCAGCAGAAGGTGCAGCTGATGGAGTCGTTCCTGCAACGACAGAAGTAGAAGTGCCGACGGAGACCGCCCTCAGGCCGGTGCCGGCCCCGACGGCACATCGTCCGCCGGCGGCGGCACATCGGCGCCGCGCGTGAACCGCGCGACGAAATACATCCCGGCAAACACCGTCAGCAGCAGCAGGCCGTCGCCCCACCAGGGCCGCGCGGTCTGGCTGTCGCCGTAGAAGGCCAGCACCAGCAGCACCGCCACCAGGTGCGCGCAGAACACCGGCAGCGAGGCCGAGCCCATCGCCTCGAGCCAATGCAGGCGCGGAATCCTGCGCATCAGCCAGGGCCCGAAGCGCACGGCCAGGATGCCCAGCGCCACGAGGTTGACGAGGCGCAACGGCCCGAGCTGCCATTTGTCGAACAGCAGGTTCAGTTCCACGTCGCCGCCGAACGGCGCCTGGCCGTTGATGCCGGTGTGGCGCCAGCAGAGGCCGTAGAGCGCGATGCCCGCCGCCGGCACCAGCAGCCACCACGGAAAGCGCAGCGGCCGCGCGTCCGGCCCGTTGCGCGTCGCGCCGATGCACAGGCCCGCGAACCAGAGGAACTGCCAGGCGTAGGTGTTGAAGGCGCCCATCTCGTGGAACGGCACCGGAATGCCCAGGTAGCGCACGGCCAGCCCGTAGATCCATTCGCTGATGCCGAACTGGGCGGCCGCCCACACGGCGACGCTCGCCACCATCACCAGGGTCCAGCCGTGGCGCATGGCGAAGGCGAGCACCCAGGGGCTCATCAGCATGAAGAAGATGTACATCGGCAGGATGTCGAGCAGCGCCGGCTCGTAGATCAGCAGCAGCCCGAACAGGAAGCCGTCGCGCGGCTCCGCCAGGTAGTACGAGACCAGGTTCTTCACGGCCGGCTGGTCGATGTGCAGCCCGAGCGCCGCGATCACGGTGAACAGGAACAGCAGGATCGCCGCCTGGCAGAGGTAGACCTTGACCACGCGCCGCCAGAACGCGATGCGCATCGAGTCCACCCCGCGGGCGTAGCCGATGCGGCTGTAGACCAGCCCCGCCACGAAGGCCGACAGCAGCACGAAGCCTTCGGCCGCCGAGACGAAGCCGAAGGGCTGACCCAGCGGATCGGTCAATCGGGTGGGAAGGTGGGTGACGGTCATCAGCACGAGCATCAGCCCGCGCAAGGCGTCTATTTCCCAGTAGCGTTTCATCGGTCGGCGGCGAGGTCTTGGTGGCGGTCTGCGCGGCGCACGCACGACGGTATGGATTGTAAGAAGGCCGGCGTGACGGTCCCGGGGTGCTTGTGTTCGGGGCGCGAGCACAGGCCGACGGTGTGAGCGCGCCCCGAACAAAGCGGCCACACCAACGCCATATGACTGTTGGCACGGCAGTATTGACGCGCAAATCGGCTACGCTGCGCGCTGCCCCAAGGAGGAGAGATTTCCGTGACCCGTTTCGTTCCCACATGGCTGCTGGCCGGCAGCGCGCTGCTGGCCGGCCCGAGCTTTGCCCTTCAGATCACCAGCCTGACCCCGCAGGGCGAGGTGGCGCGCGTGCGCCAGATCGTCGCCAAGTTCGACCAGGCCGCCGTCAATTTCGGCGATCCGAAGGCACCCGCGCCGCTCTCCGTGAGTTGCACCGACGCGCAGGCCGGCAAAGGCACCGGCCGCTGGACCGATGCGAAGGCCTGGGTCTACGACTTCGAGAACGACCTGCCCCCCGGCGTGCGCTGCACCGTCACGCGGATACCCACCTTCAAGCCCAGCGCGGGTGGCGAGCTGACCGGTCCGGAGCGCTATCAATTCAATAGCGGTGGGCCGTTCGTCCGCAGCTACATGCCCGGCAACTACGCGCGCATCGACGAACAGCAGATGTTCGTGCTCGAACTCAACGGCGCGGCCACCCTCGAGAGCGTGCGCCAGAACGTCTGGTGCACGGCCGACGGCGTGGGCGAACGCATCCCCGCCAAGCTGCTCGACGGCGACCAGCGCGCCGGCCTGCTCAAGGCCTTCAGCCGCGAGAAGGAAGCCGCCAAGGACCCGCTGCGCTTCATCACGATGCAGTGCAACCGCACGCTGACGCCCGGCAGCAAGATGCAGATCGTCTACGGCAAGGGCGTGGCCACGCCGTCGGGCGTTGCCAACAACGTCGAACGCCGCCTCGACTACCAGGTGCGCGAGCCCTTCGCGGCCTCCTTCACCTGCGAGCGCGAGAACGCGCAGGCCGCCTGCCTGCCGCTGCGCCCGATGCAGTTGCAGTTCAACGCGCCGGTCACCCGCAAGCTGGCCTCGCAGATCGTGCTCAAGGGCGACGGCAAGACCATCAAGGCCAAGCTCGAGAACGACGGCGGCACGCAGAGCGACGACGACGTGGTCAACGGCGTGAGCTTCGGCCCGCCGCTGGCCGAGAGCACGCAGTACAGCATCGAGCTGCCCTCGAAGTTCGAAGACGCCTCGGGCCGCCCGCTGGCCACGCCCGGCACCTTCCCGCTGAAGGTGGCGACCGGCGCGATGCCGCCGCTGGCCAAGTTCGCGGCCTCGCCCTTCGGCGTGATCGAGCGGCTGGCCGAGCCCGGCACGCCGCCGATGATGCCGGTGACCGTGCGCCGCGTGGAGCCGCAGCTGATGGTGCAGGCGCTCACGCCCGGCAAGGTCAGCGACATGAACCCGAAGACCGACGCGGACATCATCGCGTGGTTCCGCAAGGTGCGCCGCTACGACAACAACTTCGTCGTCAGCCGCGACGTCGCGCGCAAGGACGTGAAAGGCCCGCTCCCCCCCATCCTCGACAAGGACGACCGCACCCTCCAGACCCGCATGCTCTCGCTGCTGGCGGGCCAGCCGGGCGTGAAGGCGCTCGACATGCCCAAGGCCGAGAGCGGCGACCCACGCCCCTTCGAGGTCATCGGCATCCCGCTGACGCCGGGCTTCCACGTGCTCGAGATCGCCTCGCAGAAACTCGGCGAAGCCCTGCTCGACGAGCGCTACAACGCCGGCCGCACGATGTACGTGCGCACCACCGCGCTGGCCACCAACCTCGCGGTGCACTTCAAGCTGGGCCGCGAGAACTCGGTGGCCTGGGTCACCACGCTCGACAAGGGCAAGGTCGTCGCCGGTGCCGAGGTGCGCGTGTCGGGCTGCGACGGCAAGGCCGTGGCCACCGGCACCACCGACGCCAGCGGCGTCGTCACGCTGCAGGGCATCTCGCCGCAGGCGCCCAGCTGCAACGGCCCCAACGAATACGACAGCGGCGCCTGGTTCGTCAGCGCCCGCGCCAAGGACGACAAGGGCGTCGAAGACCTGGCCTTCACCTGGAGCGACTGGCAGCGCGGCATCGAGCCCTGGCGCTTCAACGTGCCCACCAGCCTGCAGCCCGAAGCCGACCGCGTGGCCCACACCATCTTCGACCGCACGCTGCTGCGCGCCGGCGAAACGGTGTCGATGAAGAGCCTGATCCGCACCCAGACCAGCAAGGGCTTCGGCCTGGCCGAGAACCGGCCGAACACGCTGGTCATCACCCACGTGGGCAGCGGCCAGCGCTTCACGCAGCCGCTCGCCTGGCGCAAGACCGCCACCGGCGGCCTGAGCGCGGAGAACACCTTCCCCATTCCGCCCGCCGCCAAGCTCGGCGCCTACGAGGTGATGCTGCGCACCGGCGCCGGCAAGGACGCCAACAGCGACAGTGAGGGCGACGGCGACGAAGGCGGCAACGGCCGCAGCTTCAGCACCGGCATGTTCCGCGTCGAGGAATTCCGCCTGCCCGTGCTCGAAGGCCGCATCGCGCCGGCCGAGAAGAAACCGCTGGTCGCGGCCACCGCAGTGCCGACCGACGTGCAGATCAACTACGTGGCCGGCGGCGGTGCCGCCAACCTGCCGGTGCGCGTGTCGGCCATGGTGCGCGGCAAGAGCCTGAGCTTTTCCGACTACGACGCCTTCAGCTTCAACCCGCCGCGCGCCGAACAGAGCGAAGGCACGCAGGCCGCGGCCGCAGCCGACACCGCAGGCGGCGAGGAAGACCTCAACAGCGCCAGCGACACCCGCGTGATCGCCGACAAGCTGCCGCTCACGCTGAACAAGGACGGCGCGGGCAAGGTCACGATCGACAAGGTGCCCAAGGTCAAGGCCGCGCGCGAGCTGCTGCTCGAAGCCACCTACGCCGACCCGAACGGCGAGGTGCAGACCATCCGCAGCACGCAGACGCTGTGGCCGGCCTCCGTCATCGCCGGCATCAAGACCGAGGGCTGGGTCTCCACCAGCCAGAAGCTCAAGTTCCAGGCGCTCGCACTCGACCTCGCGGGCAAGCCCCAGGCCGGCGTGACGCTCAACGTGCGCGCCGTGGCGCGCATCACCACCACCAGCCGCAAGCGCATGGTGGGCGGCTTCTACACCTACGACAACAAGACCGAGACGAAGGACATCGGCACCGTCTGCAGCGGCAAGAGCGATGCGCGCGGCCTGCTGCTGTGCGAATCGGAGCTGAAGGAAGCCGGCGAAGTCGAACTCATCGCCAGCGCCACCGACGGCGAAGGCCGCGACAGCAAGGCCGTGAGCTCCGTCTACGTCACCAAGCAGGGCGAGCTCTGGTTCGGCGGCGAGGACAACGACCGCATCGACGTGCTGCCCGAGAAGAAGAGCTACCAGCCCGGCGAAGTCGCCAAGTTCCAGGTGAGGAGCCCGTTCCGCTTCGCCACCGCGCTGGTCTCGGTGGAACGCGAAGGCATCATCGAAACCCACGTCGTGCAGCTCGACGGCAAGGACCCGACGGTCACCCTGCAGGTCAAGCCCGAATGGGGCCCGAACGCCTACGTCAGCGTGCTCGCGCTGCGCGGGCGCCTGCGCGAAGTGCCGTGGTACAGCTTCTTCACCTGGGGCTTCAAGGCGCCGCGCGAGTGGTGGACCGCCTTCTGGTACGAGGGCAAGGAATACGTCGCACCCACCGCGATGGTCGACCTGAGCAAGCCCGCCTACCGCCTCGGCATTGCCGAGATCCGCGTCGGCACGCGCGCCCACCAGCTCGACGTGACCGTCACCAGCGACAAGCCGAGCTACCCGATCCGCAGCAAGGCCCAGATCACCATCTCCGCCAAGCTGCCCGACGGCAAGCCGGCGGCGGGCGCCGAAGTGGCGCTGGCCGCGGTCGACCAGGCCCTGCTGGAGCTGATGCCCAACGACAGCTGGAACCTGCTCAATGCAATGCTGCAGCGGCGCAGCTGGGGCGTGAGCACCTCCACCGCGCAGATGGAAATCGTCGGCCGGCGCCACTACGGCCGCAAGGCCGTGCCCGCGGGCGGCGGCGGCGGCAAGGGCCAGACGCGCGAACTGCTCGACACCCTGCTCGAATGGAACCCGAAGATCGTGCTCGATGCCAACGGCCAGGCCGTGGTGACGGTGCCGCTCAACGATGCGCTCACCACCTTCAAGATCGTGGCCGTGGCCGATTCGGGCGCCAGCCTGTTCGGCACCGGGCAAGCCAGCATCCAGGCCACGCAGGACCTGCAGATCATCAGCGGCCTGCCGCCGCTGGTGCGCGAGGACGACCAGTTCCGCGCCCAGATCACGCTGCGCAACACGACGCAGAAGCCGATGAAGGTGGAAGCCACGCCGCGCGCCACGCTGCTCACGCTCGAGACCCAGACCGTGGACATCCCGGCCGGCGAGGCGCGTGACGTGGCATGGACCGTGACCGCCCCTGCCCAGCTCGCACAGACGCGCGCCGAAGCCATCCTGTGGGAAATCGAAGCCAAGGACACCCTCGGCGGTGCGCGCGACGCGCTCAAGGTGCGCCAGCGCATCGTGCCCTCGGTGCCGCTCACGGTGCAGCAGGCCACGCTGGTGCAGCTCGACGGGCCGTTCACGCTCGACGTGGCACCGCCCGCCGATGCCCTGCCCGGCCGCGGCGGCCTGAGGATGTCGCTGCAACCCAGGCTGGCCGAAGGCCTGCCGGGCGTGCGCGACTGGTTCGCGAACTACCCCTTCATCTGCCTCGAACAGAAGACCAGCAAGTCGGTCGGCCTGCGCGACGCGAAGATGTGGCAGGGCGTGCTGGCCCAGCTGCCGACGTATCTGGACAGCGACGGCCTCGCCAACTACTTCCCGCCGCGCGACGGCGAAGCCAACCGCGGCAGCGACATCCTCACCTCGTACCTGCTCGCAGCGACGAACGAGGCCGCGCAGCTCAACCCCGCCTTCGCGCTCGCCGACGACGTGCGCGCGCCGATGGAGTCGGGCCTGATCGCGTTCGTCGAAGGCCGCATCACGCGCGAGTTCTGGAGCCCGCGCAAGGACCTCGACGTGCGCAAGCTCGCCGCGCTCGAAGCGCTGTCGCGCTACGGCAAGGCCAAGGGCAGCATGCTCGGCAGCATCACCATCGCGCCCAACCAGTGGCCCACCGGCGCTGTGATCGACTGGCTCAACATCCTGAAGCGCGTGAACGACGTGCCGCAGCGCCAGCAGCGCCTGGACGAAGCCAACAACGTGCTGAAGGCCCGCCTGTCCTACCAGGGCACCAAGCTGATCTTCAGCACCGAGCAGGACGACTACTGGTGGTGGCTGATGACCAACGGCGACGTCAACACCGCGCGCCTGCTGCTCAGCGTGATGGACGACCCGGCGTGGAAGGACGACATCGGCAAGCTGGCCAACGGCTTCATCGGCCGCCAGCAGAACGGCGCCTGGCACACCACCACCGCCAACCTGTGGGGCGGACTGGCGCTCGAGAAGTTCTCGAAGGTGTTCGAAAGCACGCCGGTGGCCGGCGTGACCGCCGCGACGCTGGGGGCCGTCAAGGCCCAGGTCGACTGGAGCAAGGTCGAACGCGTGAAGACCAGCGATCCGGCCGGCGCACCGAACCAGACCACCTTCTTCGGCGCGCCCGCATCGCCGGGCAACCTGAAGAACAACGCGATGTTCCTGCCGTGGGCATCGTCGCCGTCCGGTGCGCCGGTGCGCGACACCCTGCTGGTCACGCAGCAAGGCACCGGCAAGCCGTGGCTCACGCTGCAGTCGATTGCCGCCGTGCAGTTGAAGGCGCCCTTCGCGGCCGGCTACGCGCTCAAGAAGACCGTCACCCCGGTCGAGCAGGCCACCGCGGGCAAGTACACCCGCGGCGACGTGCTGCGCGTGACCATCGAGGTGAACGCCAGCGCCGACATGACCTGGGTGGTGATCAGCGACCCGATCCCGGGTGGCGCCACCATCCTCGGCGGCGGCCTGGGCCGCGACTCGCAGATCGCCACGCAGGGCGAGAAGAAGTCGGGCGGCGGCTGGCCGGCCTTCGAGGAGCGCAGCTTCGAAGCCTTCCGCAGCTACTACGAGTACCTGCCCAAGGGCGTGGTGAAGATGGAGTACACCGTGCGCCTGAACAATGTCGGCGACTTCGCACTGCCGCCGAGCCGCGTCGAGGCGATGTATGCGCCCGAGATGTTCGGCGAGACGCCGAATGCGCGGGTGAAGGTGGAGGCGGCGGCGAAGTAGCCGTCATTGCACATTCATCTGCCTTCGCCACCATCATCGAAACGAACCCACAACCTGGAGGACATCATGGGTCTGGCTGTCTGCGTCGGCATGCTTGCCGAACTGCTCGAAGACGATCCCGAAGGTGCCGAGGCCTTCGAAGAGGACCTGGCGGAAGCCAACCGCGTGCTGGCCGCCGCGGGGCTCCCCCGGCACGCGGAGCCGCGCGGGCCGCTCGAACTCGACTCGCGCGCGTCGATCGACGGCTTTCCCTATTCCTTCATCCACTACCTGCGCCGCGCGTATGCCCACCGCGTGCTGTCGCCCGACTGGGTGGCGACGCCGCTGCCGGATGATGCCGACCCCACGGAAGACCCGAAGATCCAGGCGCTGCTCGACGGCTCGGAAAGCCATCTGCTGTGCCACTCGGATGCGGAGGGCTTCTACCTGCCTGTCGATTTCAAGGACGTGCTCTTCGACGAAGAGGATGGCGACGAGGATGAGGACGAAGAAGAAACAGGCCTCCCCGGCGGCATGCTCGGCTCGTCCTACCGCCTGCTCGAGGAGCTCGTGTTCGTGGCCCCTGCCCTCGGCATCCGGCTCACGGACGGCAAGCTCTCGGACGAGGAAGCGGAACGCATCGATGCGCTGATCGAGGACGACGACGGCCTGTACCGTGAATACATGTCGTGGCTGCTGCTGTACGAATCGGCGCGGCTGAGCATTGCGCACAAGACGGCGATCGTTTTCACCTGAACGCGATCCAGCAGGTCGATTTCAGGCATCGTCCACCCGCCCCGCCATGAAGCCGCATCTCCGTATCGGTCGCGCTCCCGTCCTCCCGGACGCAAGGGCCAAGGCGCCATGCGAGGCGTCCCTCTCGTGCACCCGACGCTGGGAAGCCCTCGAAGAGACATCCTCGAGCGCGACCCGGTATTGCGGGGACTGCCGCAAGAATGTATTTCGGGTGAACACCCCGGAACAGCTGCATGTCGCCGGCTTGTTGGCGCGCTGCGTCGCACTCTCGCAGGACAGTGATTTTTTCAGCGCGGAGACGGTGCCCCCGGCATCCGGTGCACTGGATCGGGAGCCTTGCCGGGTTGGCGTGCGCGTGCCGGCGCCGCTGATGGCCGGGCGCATCGACGCGCTTCGCCTCGCGTACCCGGCCTTGTTCGATGATGCCTCGAAGGAACGCGATCTTCTCGATGGCAAGCGGGTCGCGCTCGGAACCTTCGACAAGAGAGCGACAGGGCTTTTGCTGGCCGACCTGAAGATCCACGCGCCCGAGTTCATCATCACGCTCGATGATTGAGGCGTTGGCGCGGTGTTTGAAACGACAGTCCATTGGGTCAGGCCTATCGAGCCGCACCGGCTCGGGTTGATGGCGCGTCCGCGCGGCGGCGAGTTCCTGCACGAAGAAGTGGCCTCCTGGCGACGGGCCTCGATCGGAATGGTGGTCTGCCTGCTTGAAAAAGAGGAGATCCGCGAGCTCGAACTTCGAGACGAACCGTCGCTCTGCGCGGCGCACGGCATCGAGTTCGTGCACTTTCCGATTCCGGACAGGGGAACGCCGCAGTCCAACAAGGAAGTCTCTGTCTTGATCGCCGAACTGCATGCCGAACTCACGGGAGGCAAGGCGATTGCCATCCACTGCCGGGCCGGCATTGGCCGCACGGGTTTGATCGCGGGCTGCCTGCTCCACAGGCTGGGTGTTCCGTTCAATGACATCTTTCATACGCTGAGCCGCTCTCGCGGTGTCGCGATGCCGGACACCGCTTCACAGGTCGACTGGTTCGAGCGCTACGCCCGCGAGATCTCCAGCCCTCCCCGCGATCCCGGCCCGTCCTCTCGAGACCCGGGTGACTAGGCAACCACCGCTGGCCGTCCTCCCGATCGCACAGAATCATGCCCGCATGACGACACGCAACCGCATCTTCTTCCCCGGCAATCCCTGGCCCGAAGGCCATCCGATCGAGGAGTTCCGCTGGACCGCTTCCGTCAGGAACAACGCGGTGTGGTTCGACCTTCACCTGCGAAGCGAGGACTACGAGGCGGAGCGCGAAATCGAAGCGCCTGAAGAAGACGACGAGGACGACTTCCCGAGCGACTGGGAAGCCCCCGGCGTCTGGACCAACTACCACCGCTGCACGATCTCCTCGACCCAATGGCCGAACTACCGCGGCTTTGCGGTCTGCCCCCTGCCGGCTTTCAGCCTCGAACGCATCGACGGCTTCGAGGCCTGCGTGGACAACGCACCGCCCGCAGACCCGCGCGACAACGCCTTCCACATCTACCTCTTCAGCCACGGCACGGTGGCGCACCATCGCATCCGGTTCGAGCGGATCGCAGGCACCGACCGCTTCGACATCGTGTGGACCGGAAAGATCGCGCTGAGCTTCGGTGGAGACCCCGACTTCGACCGTGCATTCACCGCCACCCTCTTCGATGTCGCGGCGCCCTGCATCCCCTCGGAACCCTAGCCTTCGACGGGCACACAGGCCTACACTCCCGCCTCGGTCATCACCCCTCTCTCAGTTCACAGGAGAAATGCATGAACACCCAGGAAATCGCCAACCAGCTCGTGGCGGTGTGCAAGGCAGGGAAATTCGAGGACGCCCAGGTGCTCTACGCCCCTGACGCCGTGAGCGTCGAGGCCAGCGCCCCACCCGGCGGGCAGCGCGAGGCGGTCGGCCTCGCGGCCATCAAGGCCAAGGGCGAATGGTGGGTTGCCAATCACGAGGTGCATTCCATGCAGGTCGCCGGTCCGTGGCCGCACGACGACCGCTTCATCGTCGGCTTCCGGTTCGACGTGACCATGAAGCCCACCGGCAAGCGCTTCACGATGGAAGAGATGGCGCTCTACACCGTCAAGGACGGCAAGATCGTGCGGGAAGAGTTCTTCTATTCGGGCGGCGCCTGACACAAAGGCCGGCAGGCTATCGCTGCGCAGAGCACACCATCGACGTGATCGATCAGAGCGGCGGTTGATCAGCCGGCACCACGGCACACGCCCCGAATGCAGCGCGTCCCGCTGGCGCAGATGACCCTGCTCCCAGCCTAGGACGGCATCCCTCCCGCCGGCGCGTTGCGGGCAAAATGCCCCGCAGGTGCCCTCATGAACACACGATTTGTCGAAGCCTTCCTCTGGGCCGCGCGGCTCGGCAGCTTTCGCGCGGCGAGCGACCGGCTCCACATCACGCAGGCAGCCGTGTCCAACCGCGTGGCCTCGCTGGAAGAAGACATCGGCGCGCGCCTCTTCGAGCGCGATGCGCGCGAACTGCGGCTCACGCCCGTGGGCGTGCGGCTCATGGACTACGGCGAGCGGCTGCTCGAACTGCGCCGCGAGATCGTCTCGCTGGGCCGTCCGCGCGGCGACATCCTCGGGCTGGTCCGCATCGGCGCCATCGAGACCGTCGTCCACACCTGGCTGCTGGGCTTCCTGACCAACCTGCGCTCCACCTACCCGGGCATCGAGGTGCAGCTGACCTCCGAGACCACGCTGGCCCTGCACCGCGACCTGCGCGAAGGCGCGCTCGACATCGCGCTGCAGACCGATCACATCGCCGGCGCGGGCATCGTGAGCACGCCCTGCCTGCCGATGCCGATGGGCTGGGTCGGCCCGGTCGGTGCCGAGGGAACGCAGACCGTCGAGCAGCTGCTGCGCCAGCCCGTGCTCACGATGAGCCCCCGCTCGCAGCCGCACGAAGCGCTCAAGAACCTCTACCGCGCGGCGGGCATCCCGCTGGGCAAGGTGCACTGCGTGAGCTCGATCTCGGCGCTGGCGCGGCTGGTGAAGGCGGGCTTCGGCAACGCGCTGGTGCCGCTGCCGCCCTGCTACGAATACGTGGCCAGCGGCGATGTGCGGATCATCGAATGCGATGCGCTCATCTCGCCGCAACGCATCGTGGTGAGCCACCTGGAGGCCGCCGACTCCGATGCCATCCGCCTCGTGGCCGAACTGGCCTGCCGGGCGTCCGACCAGTTCACCACCTCGGCCATCGCACCAACCTGGAGCGCCGCAGCAGAGGGTTAACCCTCAAGATCGCGCATTCCGGCCCCATAAAGGGGCCAGTAATTCTTGTGGCTGTCGCCCATAAAAACTCGTTTGTGACAGCACGACCCTGCGACGGAAGATCGCGCCTTCATTTTTCGAAGGCCCGCCCTTTCTTCCGCCGCCATGAACACCCCTGACCCTTCTTCCTCTGCAGCGAACGCGAACGGCCTGCTGTTCGTCGCGTCCGATGTCGAACCGGCCGACGAGGCCGACTTCAACCGCTGGTACGACAAGGAACATGTGGAAGAGCGCGTGCGCATTCCCGGCTTCCTGTCCGGCGCGCGCTACTTCTCGCTCGAAGGCGGGCGCAGGTACCTCGGGCTGTACCGCACCGAATCGCTGGCCGTGTTCGGCTCGGCCGGCTACCGCGCCGCGTTCGGAAAGCAGACGCCGTGGTCCGTCGCCAACCTCGACCGCATGCGCCAGCCGATTCGCCGGGTGTGCGCCGTGCGTGCGGTGACGGGTTTTGGCAGCGGCAGCCATGTGGTGGTGGTGCCGCTCGCAGTGACCGACAAGGCCGAGGCACTCGTCGAACGCGCCGCCCGAACCGGCCGCCAGCTCGCCGAGCAGGCCGGCTTCGTGCAGTCGTACCTGCTGGCCCCCGACGCCACGCTCAGCACGCCGCTGCCGCGCGAAGCGCTCGAAGGCCGCGTGCTGCAGCCGATGCTGGTGGTGGAAACCAGCAGCGCCGATGCGGCGCGCAGCGCACGCACTTCTGCAGCCGCCGCACTCGACGCCGACCCGGCGGCCGCATGGCTGCTCGTACTCGGCTGGAAGCTGAGCGCCGCCGAACTGAACTGACCACGCCTCCCCGTTTTTCCATCTCTCCATTGAACAAGGGCATTCCCATGACCGAACACGTTCTCACCGCCCCGGCCATCGCCGCGGCACCGCCCCGGATGGGCCGGCTGGCCATGGCCAGCTCCATCGGCACCACGCTCGAGTGGTACGACTTCACCGTCTACAACATCATGGCCGCGCTGGTCTTCAACGCGGTGTTCTTCCCGTCCTTCGATCCGCTGACGGGCACCATCCTCGCCTTCTCGACCTACGCGGTCGGCTACATCTCGCGCCCGCTCGGCGGCGTGGTGTTCGGCCATCTCGGCGACCGGCTCGGCCGGCGCTTCGTGCTGGTGGCCACGCTGGTCATCATGGGCGTGTCCACCGGCCTGATGGGCCTGCTGCCGACCTACGCGGCCTGGGGCATCTGGGCGCCGGTGGCGCTGGTCGCGCTGCGCTTCGTGCAGGGCGTGGCGCTCGGCGGCGAATGGGCCGGTGCGGTGCTGCTGTCGATGGAGCACGGCAAGCCCGGCGAGCGCGGCCGCAACGCCTCGTACACGCAGGTCGGCCCCTCGTGCGGCACGCTGATCGGCACCGGCTTCATCGCCGCGGTGTCGGCCTGGCTCAGCCCCGAAGACTTCCAGGCCTGGGGCTGGCGCATTCCGTTCATCTCCAGCGTCGCGCTGGTACTGTTCGGCCTGTGGCTGCGCCGCGGCGTGGACGAGACGCCGGTCTTCCTCGCAATGGAGCAGAAGAAGGCCACCGCCAAGACCCCCATCAAGGAAGTGCTCACGCAGCACTGGCGCCGCCTGCTGGTGGCCGGCGGCTCGCGCATCGGCTCCGACGTGCTCTATGCGCTGGTCGTGGTGTTCACCCTCACCTACGTGACGACGGTGCTGCATCTCTCGCGGCCGCTCGCGCTCACCGCCACGATGATCGGCGCGGCCTGCAACGCGGTCGCGGTGCCGTGGTTCGGCAGCCTGTCGGACCGCATCGGCCGCCGGCCGGTGTACATCGCCGGCGCGCTGCTGGGCATCGTCTGGGCCTTCGTTTTCTTCGTGCTGATGAACAGCGCACACCCTGTTGCCATCTGCGCGGCGGTGGTGGTCGGCCTGGTCATCCACGCGATGATGTATGGCCCGCAGGCCGCCTTCGTGACCGAGCAGTTCCCCGGCCGCGTGCGCTATGCCGGCTCGTCGCTGGCCTACACGCTGGCCGGCATCCTGGGCGGCGGCTTCGCGCCGCTGATCATCGCGACCCTGTTCAAGTCGTGGGGCAGCACGGTGGCCGTGTCGCTGTACGTGACGGGCGCCCTGTGCGTCACGCTGATCGCCCTCTTCATCGCCCGAGAAACCGCCAAGCGCCCCCTGGAAGCCTGAGACGACCATGCATCTGCGTTTTGCCTGCGAAACCGTGAACGCCGACGGCGCACGGTCCATCGAACTGCGTTCCGTCGAGCCCACCGCGCTGGTGGTGGCGGGATGGACCGGCCGCGACGTCGCGGCCATCGAACACCACATCGAGGAACTGGCGGCGCTCGGCGTGCCGCGCCCTTCCAGCGTGCCGCTGTACTACCGCGTGGCCGCCCAGCTGCTGACCCAGTCGCCGGCCATCGAGGCGCTGGGCGACCGGAGTTCCGGCGAGGCCGAGCCCGTGTTCTTCTTCTCGCAGGGCGAGTGGTGGCTGAGCGTGGCCTCGGACCACACCGACCGCCATGTCGAGAGCTACTCCGTCGCCGTCTCCAAGCAGATGTGCGCCAAGCCGGTGGCCGAGGTGGCGTGGCGCTGGCGTGACCTGCAGGCGCATCAGGATGAAGTGGCACTGCACTCGCGCATCTTCGAAGGCGGCCGCTGGGTGGACTACCAGCGTGGCACGCTCGCATCGATCCGGCCGCTGGCCGCGCTGCGCGACGGCATGCCCGGTGCGGGTGCTGCGCCCGAAGGCCTGTTCATGACCTGCGGCACGCTGGGTGCGCTGCCCAATGCCAAGGGCGAAGGCATCCGGCCCGCGGCGCAGATGGAAATCGAGTTGCACGACCCGCGGCTGCAACGCCGCATCGTGCATCGCTACGCAGTGGACGCACTGCCGGTGGTGGCGTGATGCGCGGCACCGGCCACCTCACCATCGCCGCCCTGCGCGAACGCATCGCACGCGGCGGGCTGTCGCATGAAGCGCTGATCGAGCAGGTGCTCGAAGCGGCGGCCCTGCCCTCAGCGGCGCATGTGTTCACGTGGCTCTACGCCGATGCCGCGCGCGCATCGGCCCGGCATGCGGATGCGGCGCAGAAGGCGGGCGTTCGGCTCGGCGCGCTCGCAGGCCTGCCGGTGTCGATCAAGGACCTGTACGACGTCGCCGGCGAAACCACGATGGCCGGCTCGGCCGTCTGTGAAGGCGAGCCGCCGGCCGTGCGCGACGCCGTGGCCGTGACGCGGCTGCGCACGCAAGGCGCGGCCATCGTCGGCAAGACCAACATGACCGAGTTCGCGTTCTCCGGCGTGGGCATCAACCCTCACCACGGCACGCCGCACAACCCGGCGGATGTGGACACGCCGCGCATTCCGGGCGGTTCGTCGTCGGGCGCGGCCGTGTCGGTGGCGCTCGGCCTTGCCGTCGCGGGGCTGGGATCGGACACGGGCGGCTCGATCCGCATCCCGGCCGCGCTGTGCGGGCTCGTGGGCTTCAAGAGCACGCAGTCGCGCGTTCCGCGCACGGGTGCCTTCGAGCTCGCGCGTTCGCTCGACACCGTCTGCGCCATGGCGCGCAGCGTCGAAGACTGCCTGATCGCCGATGCGGCCATTGCCGACGCGCCGCTGGTGGTGCGCAGGCGTCCCCTGGAAGGCCTGCGCCTCGCGGTGCCGCGCACACTGATGTTCGACAGCATCGAACCGGCGGTCGCGCGCGCCTTCGAGCGCTCGGTGCAGGCGCTGTCGGCCGCGGGCGCACAGGTGGTCGACATCACGCTGGCCGAACTCGCCGAGATCGCGTCGATCAACGCGCCCGGCGGCTTCTCGCCGGTCGAGGCATCGGCCGTTCACCGCGAGCGCTTCGCCGCGAAGCGCGATGGCTTCGATGCCCGCGTCGCGGCGCGCATCGCGCTCGGCACCGAGGTGCGCGCCGCCGACTACATCGCCATGCAGGACCGCCGGCGCGACTGGATCGTCCGCGTCGAACGCGCGCTCGAGGGCTTCGACGCGCTGGTCTGCCCGACCGTGCCGATCGTGGCGCCGCCCATCGCGGCGCTGGCCGAGGACGCCGCCTTCTTCCAGGCCAACGGCCTGCTGCTGCGCAACACCTTCGCGATCAACTTCCTCGACGGATGTGCGTTCAGCCTGCCGTGCCATGCGCCCGGCGAACTGCCGGTGGGCCTGATGCTCTCGTCGGTGCGCGGCGACGACGCGCGGCTCGCGGCCGCGGCGCTGGCCGTGGAGCCCGTGTTGCGCATCCACTGAGCTGGACAGCGGGGCTGCGCCGCAAACGCGGCCCCGATTCGGCTATCGTCTTGCGAATGCCACTCCCGCAACCTTCGCTCGCCGGTCCCCGGATCCTCCTGCGTCCGCTGCTCGCCTCCGACGCCGCGGCACTTGTCGCCGCCGCCGCAGACGGCGAACTCTGGAGCCTGCCGTTCACCGTCGTTCCCTCGGCCGAGACGGTCGATGCCTACATCGGCCATGCGCTCGCCGGCCAGGCCGCGGGCACCGTCGTGCCCTTCGCGACCGTGCTGCGCGAAACCGGCCAGGTCATCGGCTCGACGCGCTTCTGGAAGATCGACCGCGTCCACCGCAAGCTCGAGATCGGCAGCACATGGATTGCCGCCTCGTGGCAGAAGAGCTTCGTCAACACCGAGGCCAAGTACCTGATGCTGCGGCATGCCTTCGAAGAGATGGCCTGCGTGCGCGTGCAGTTCACGACCGACGAGATCAATGCGAAGTCCCGCGCGGCCATCCTGCGGCTCGGTGCGAAGCAGGAGGGCATCGTCCGCCACGAGCGGATCATGCCGGACGGCCGCAAGCGCAACTCGGTGCGCTTCAGCATCATCGACGACGAGTGGCCGGTGGTGAAAGAGCAACTGGAAGCGAGGCTTCGCGCATGATCCATTCCATCGTCGCCACTGAAGAGCGCCACTTCGTGAGCCTGCACAAGGCGCTCGACATCGTGGCGCGCGAAAAAAGGTACCTCGCGCAGACCCAGGCGCCGCCGCTGGAGCAATCGATCGCCTTCTACCGCAACGTGCTCGCCAGGGAATTCCCGCATTTCGTGGCGGTCGACGGCAACGGCAAGGTCGTGGGCTGGTGCGATGTGTCGCCGGTCTTCGGAAATTCGCGGGCCCACATCGGCATCCTGGGCATTGCCCTGCTGCCCGAGGCGCGCGGCCTGGGCCTCGGCGCTCAGTTGCTGCAGGCTGCCATCGACAAGTCATGGTCGTGCGGGCTCACCCGCATCGAACTGGCCGTTCGCGCGGACAACCCGAATGCCAAGGCGCTGTACGAGCGCTTCGGCTTCGAACACGAGGGCCTCGCGCGCCGCGCCAGCCTGATCGACGGCATCTACCACGATGCCTTCAGGATGGCCTTGCTTCGCTAGACTGAAACATTCACTGCAATCCGGAGAGCGTTCCCATGTGCAGAAGCATCAAGACCCTCTACAACTTCGAGCCCCCTGCCACCGAGCAGGAGATACGCGCCGCCGCGCTGCAGTTCGTGCGCAAGCTCAGCGGCTTCGGCGTGCCGTCGAAGGCCAACGAAGAAGCCTTCGAACGCGCGGTCGACGAGGTGGCCGCCACCGCGGCGCGATTGATCGATTCGCTCGTCACCACCGCCGAGCCGAAAGACCGCGCCATCGAGGCGGAACGTGCGAAGGCCAGGTCGGCTGCCCGGTTCGGCAGCGCCACCGCATCCGCCTGAAAAGCCCCCGCCGACACTCGCTGGCACGGCATTTGATATGGTGTTTGCCTGCTGCTCCCCCACCGATCGAGGGCGGCCAACAAGCACATGAAAAAGACCTACACCGGCGGCTGCCACTGCGGCACCGTGCGATTCGAAGCCGACATCGACCTGAGCCTGGGCACCCTGCGGTGCAACTGCGCCATCTGCACCCAGACACGCTTCTGGCCGGCCATCGTCGCGACCGGCGCCTTCCGGTTGCTCGAAGGCGAATCCGAACTCAGCGAGCAGATGCTCGACACCCGCAACAGCCACTACATCGTGTGCAGGCACTGCGGCGTGCGCTCCTTCGGCGTGGGCCATTCGCCCGAGACCGGCGCGAGCGCCTACGGCGTGAACGTGACCTGCCTCGACGACGTGGACCTCGACGACCTCGCCAACTCGCCGATCAGCTATGTGGACGGGCATCGCGGCACCTGGCATGTCGCGCGCACGGCCATCGGGGCCTGACGAAGAGAATCGCGTCCCACGAATACAACCACCACCTGGAGACAACTTCATGCCCATCGAACTCTGGCTCGCCTTCGTCGCGGCCTCCGCCGTGCTGCTGATCATTCCGGGGCCGACCATCCTCACGGTGATCAGCTATTCCATGTCGCACGGCCGCCGCGCCAATGTACCGCTGGTGGCGGCCGTGGCGCTCGGCGATTCGACCGCGCTGGTCGTCTCGCTGCTGGGCCTGGGCGCGCTGCTGGCGGCCTCGGCCTTCTGGTTCACGGCGGTCAAGTGGGTGGGCGGGCTGTACCTGCTGTACCTCGGCATCCGGCTGCTGCGCGCGGGCATCGCCTCGACCGAGATGGCTGCGCCCGAAGCGCCCGGCTCGCGCTGGCGGCTGTTCGCCAACACCTACCTGGTGACGGCGCTCAACCCCAAGGGCATCGTGTTCTTCGTGGCTTTCCTGCCGCAGTTCATCAGCCCCGCGGCCGACGTGACGCGCCAGCTCTGGGTGCTGGCCGCCACCTTCGTGGCGATGGCGGCGTTGAATGCAACGCTCTATGCGGTGTTCGCGGGGTCGGCCCGCAGGCTGCTCTCGTCGCCGCGCGCACAGCGGCGTTTCAACCTCGCGGGCGGGTCGCTGCTGAGCGCGGCGGGCCTCTGGGCGCTGATGGCCCGCCGGCCGGTCTGAAGACGCGCGGCTGACGCTCTTCACGAAAAAAGGGCCGCGAAGCACGGTGCTTCGCGGCCCTTTGTGCATCAGTAGCGGTACGGGTTGTTCGGGCTGCGGTCGTAGCGGTTGGGCACGCCGTCGTTGTCCCGGTCGCGGTCGTAGCGGTTCGGCACGCCGTCGCGGTCGCGGTCGCCGTACATGTGGCCGCGCGGCGGCGGCGGGCGGTCGTAGGGGACGGCCACGCAGCCGGCCAGGACGGCCGACGCGGCCAGCAGGATCGCCAATATCTTCGTCATGATGCGTTTCTCCTTGGAGTGGTTATGGAACCGGGGTTCGCCTCCTGCGAGCCGGTACTGCATTGAAGGCCACGCCGGTACGCGTTGGGTTTCTCCATGCAGGCTGTCGCGTGAAGTTCGTTACCGGATGTGGAATCTGCTGCTGTGAACTTTGGGCTGAAGTCCTCACTCCGGCAAGGCGGCCAGCCGCCCGTCCCGGAGTAGGTGCAGTTCCCGTGGTGCATCGCCGAGAATGCGGGGCCCCCTCCAGATGGACAAACACCTTTCGATGCAGTTGCCTGCGCCTTTCACGCCCGCCCGCCGGGCCCTCGCCGCGGCCTTGCTGGCAACGGCCTGCGCACACCCGGCCTGGGCGCTCGTCGGCTTCGAGGAGGTCAAGCGCGAGTTCCGCTCCTCCGACACGGCCGTGCTCGACCGCAACGGCGAGCTGCTGCAGCGCGTGCGCACCGACGCCACCGTGCGGCGCGGCCAGTGGATCGCGCTGGCCGATGTGTCGCCGGCCCTGCGCACGGCCATGGTGCTCAGCGAAGACCGGCGCTTCTACGAACACAGCGGCATCGACTGGCGCGCGGTGTCTTCCGCGGCCTGGGGCAACCTCTGGAACACCCGCACCCGCGGCGCATCGACCATCACGATGCAGCTCTCGGGCCTGCTCGACGACGACCTGCGCCGCGCCGCGGGCGGGCGCAGCTTCACGCAGAAGATCGGCCAGACCGTGGCGGCCACGCAGCTGGAGCGCAGCTGGCGCAAGGACCAGATCCTCGAGGCCTACCTCAACACCGTGCCGTTCCGCGGCGAGATCGTGGGCATCGATGCGCTCTCGCGCACGCTGTTCGGCAAGGCGCCGAGCGGCCTCGACGCACGCGAGGCCGCCGTGGCCGCGGCCCTGGTGCGCGCACCCAATGCCACGCCCGCGCTGGTCGCACAGCGCGCCTGCGAGGTGCTGCGCGCGATGGAGCCCGAGCAGAAGGTCGATTGCGGCGCGATCGACATGTTCACCAGCGCGGCGGTGCAGCGGCGCGCCTTCGATGCCAACGAAGGCATCGCGCCGCATGCGGCGCGACGGGTGCTGCGCGAGATGCGGGATGCGAATGCGGGGGCAGCCGCCACCCCGGCCCTCCCCCCGAAGGGGAAGGAGAAAGACAAGGAAGCGGTCGTGCGGACGACGCTGCGCGCGCCCTTGCAGCGCTTTGCCCTCGACACCCTGCACCGCCACCTGCGCGAGCTGCGCGAGCGGCATGTGGAAGACGGCGCGCTCGTGGTGCTCGACAACGCGAGCGGCGAGGTGCTGGCCTGGGTCGGATCCTCGGGCCCGTTGAGCCAGGCCGCAGAGGTCGATGGCGTGACCGCGCTGCGCCAGCCGGGCTCCACGCTCAAGCCGCTGCTCTATGGCCAGGCGATCGCCGAGAAGCGGCTCACCGCGGCCTCGCTGATCGAAGATTCGTCGGCCCAGATCAGCACCGCCAGCGGCCTCTACATCCCGCAGAACTACGACCGCCGGTTCAAGGGCCCGGTCTCCGCGCGCACCGCGCTGGCCGCCTCGCTCAACGTGCCGGCCGTGCGCACGCTGGTGATGGTGTCGCCCGAGTCCTTCGCGCGCGAACTGCGCGCCGCCGGCCTGCCGCTGCGCGAGAGCGGTGACTACTACGGCTACAGCCTCGCGCTCGGCAGCGCCGAGGTGTCGCTGCTGTCGCTCGCCAATGCCTACCGCATGCTGGCCAACGGCGGGCGCTACGGCCCCACGACGCTGACCGCGCGGCCGCCGGCGTCGCCGGCCGACAAGGCCAGGGCCGCCGGCGCGCCGCCGCTGCTCGACCCGCGCGCCGCCTTCATCGTCGGCGACATCCTCTCCGACCCGAACGCGCGCACGCGCACCTTCGGCCTCGACAGCATCCTCTCCACCCGCTTCTGGACCGCGGTGAAGACCGGCACCAGCAAGGACATGCGCGACAACTGGGCCGTGGGCTGGTCGCAGCGCTACACGGTCGGCGTGTGGGTCGGCAATGCGAGCGGCGCGTCGATGTGGGACGTGAGCGGCACCAGCGGCGCCGCGCCGGTGTGGGCCGAGGTGATGCGCTTCCTGCACGCGCGCGAGCCGAGCCGCGCGCCCGTGCCGCCCGCCGGCCTGGTCGAGGCGCGCGTGGAATTCGGCCTCGCCGCCGACGGCAACGCCATCGAGGCGGCGCGCAGCGAGTGGTTCCTGCAGGGCACCGAGCAACCGCTGTTCGCGCTCGACACCGGCATGGCGGCCGATGCCGTGGCCGCGCGCATCACCGCACCCGCGGACGGCACCATCATCGCGCTCGACCCCGACATTCCGCCGCTGCGCCAGCGCGTGCGCTTCGAATCCGAAGGCCGCGGCGTGCAGTGGCGCATCGACGGCAAGTTCTTTGCGCGCGGCAACAGCGCGCAATGGCTGCCCTGGCCCGGGCGCCATGTGATCGAGCTGGTGGACGCCGGCGGCAAGGTGGTCGACCAGCGCAAGCTCGAGGTGCGGGGCGCGGGCGTCGTGACGAAGAGCGCGCGCCGATGAAGGCGGCCCGCTCCGGGTCGGGCAGCCGGTAGCGGGCGTGTCGACGTGGGGTCCTCATGCAAGAATCAAGTCATGCCGCCCACCGATGACGATGCCCGCCGTCTCCAAGTGACGCCCGCCGATCTGCACGGCTGTCGCAACGGCGAGCTGGATGGCAGCCTGCTCCGGCCGATCCCGGGTGGCCAGCTGCACCGCTGCGCGGCCATCGCCTGGATGGCCATGCGGGAGGCGGCCGGCAGGGACGGCATTCACCTGGAGCCCACGCACAGCGTCGATACCTACCGGCCCCTGGCCGTGCAGACCCGGGTTTTCCTGCGCCGGTATGCGAACGAGCCGCAGCAGGACGGACGCGCGCCGGTGGCTTGGGACGGAAAGACCTGGTGGCTCAAGCCGGGTTGTGCGCTTGCGGCGGTGCCAGGCACGTCGAGCCACGGGCTGGGACTGGCGGTCGACGTCCGCCACGCCAGCGAACGCCCGCGCGCGCAATGGCTGCGAAGCCACGCCCACGAATTCGGCTGGTGGCGGGAGTTCGCGGAAGAACCCTGGCACTGGCGCTATTGCGCGGGCGACGCGGCGCCGGCCTATCTCGGGGCGCCGCCGAGCGCGTCGATCGACGCGCAGATCAGCGCGTCGAAGCGATTGCTTTTCTGAACGTCCTCGGGCCAGTTGTAGAGCGCAAGGCCGTTCTGCACGGCGACATCGGCACTGAGCTTCTGCAGCGCCTCGAGCGCAGGCAGGGCGAAACGCCCGCCTTCGAAGACGGGGCTGTCGAACACGCGCCGGCCATTCACGTAGGTGCGCGCGAACAGCGCAGGCGGTATCTGCACGGCGGCGCTTCGGCCCGCCGCACGGGCTTTCATCCGCCAGTACGGCGAGGCGGACAGGGGGCTGCCGAAGACATCCTCGCAACGCGCATGGCGGGTGCGAAGCGCATCGCGGTCGACCACGCTGTTGTCGATGAACGCGGTTTCCATCCACCGCGTCATGCCCTCCAGGTACCAGCGGGTCTTGAACATCGCATAGCCGTACTGGAAGAGATGGAACAGCTCGTGCGCGGGCGTGATGTTCCGGCTGGGCTGCAGGCGGCTGTTGACCGCGAACGACAGGGCGCAGTCCCCGCCCGCGACGCCGCCTTGGGATTTTTCGCGGCTGACCTCGTCGAAAGCCAGGCCGTTGCCTTGTTCCATCGCCATCACGAAGACGTGGATGGCCCCGGCCAGCCGGTAGCGCGGCTGGCGCAGCGGATGGCGAAGGCCGAGCACGTCGGTGTAGACCGTGCGCGCGGTGGTCAGCTGGACGACCAGGTCGTCGATCACGTCCGGAATGCCATTGCCGTTCGCATCGGTGGGATCGGCAAGGGCATCGGGGCCTTCCGTCGCATAGCGGATCCTGAACTCGTCGACGTCCAGCGTCCTGTTCAGCCGCGCCTGCATGCCGGACGCACTGGCGCGGCAGCGCCCGGGAGAACTGTCCGCACCCTGCGCCCATGCCAGCCGCAACCCGAGGATCCCGATCGCCGCGATCGCGACGGCCGCGAGATGGGCCGGACGGATTTTCATCCGGGCGCCTCCTCGAGCACCACCGCGCCGCGCTGGAGCATGTCGACGAGTTCGCCCAGCCGCGTGCCGCCGGACCCCTTGACCAGCGCAAGGTCGCCGTGCGCCAGGAGTCCGGGCAGCTGTTCCTTGAGGCGGTCGACGTCGGGAAACCAGTGCAACGGCAGCGCTCCATGGAGCTGCGCCTGCAGGTTCGTCATCTCGCTGCCGCACAGCAGGACCAGGTCGGGCGCCGCCTGCTGCACGCTCTCGGCAAGCGCCGCATGCAGGTCCGCGCTCCCGGGGCCCAGCTCCAGCATGTCGCCCAGTATCAGGACCCGGCGGCCGTTCGCGACCGGCGGCTCGACCTCGCGGATCAGGCTCAGCGCAGCCGTCATCGATGCCGGATTGGCGTTGTAGGCCTCATCGACGATGCGCAGCTGCTTCTCGCCGATCTTCAGGTCGGACACGCTGCCGCGGCCGGCAACCGGCTTGAAGAGCGAGAACATCGGCAGCGCGATATCGAGCGACAGGCCAAGCCCCTCGAGCGCGGCGACGCAGGCCAGGCTGTTGAGCGCCATGTGCTCGCCCGGCGCCCCCAGCGTGTAGCGAACGATGCGCCCGCCGGTCTCGGCATGGACTTCGCGTTGGGCCGCGTCGTAGGCGACGAGGCGCACATCGGCCTCGGGATGCCTGCCGTAGTTGACGATGCGCAATGCATGGCGCCCGGCTTCCTCGGCCAGGATGGACCACTGGGCGAGGTCCCTGTTCAGCACCGCCAGGCCGCCCGGCGGCATGCCGGAGAAGATCCGGGCCTTGCGCCTTGCCACCTCCTCGATGGTGTCGTGGTACGCCAGGTGCGCTGACGTGATGGTGGTCACGATGGCGATGTCGGGGCGGACCAGGCGGGCGCTTTCGTGCATCCGCCCGATCGCCATCTCGACGACCGTGAAGGGTGCGTTCCAGGGAACCGAGGACAGGTTCCACGCAATGCCATGCGGCAGATTCGCGTTCTGCGCGGTCTGCCCCACGTCGCCCCAGGGCCGCAGCACATGGCTCAGCATGGCGACGGTGGTCGTTTTTCCAGCGCTGCCGGTGACGCCGACCAGGCGGCCGGTCATCTGGCTTCGGGCATAGGCACCCAGCGCGAGGATCGCCTCGCCGACGTCGGCCACGCGCAAGACCGGCAGGCCCGCGGGCAGGCCGTCCAGTCCGCCCTCGGTGATCAGGGCCTGGGGCAGGAACGGCAGGCGCACCAGCGATGCGCGTTCCACGCCCCTGGCGCCGCCGGGCGCCCGCACCGCCACCATGTGGCCCGCCTGCATCGCCGCGGGCCAGGTGCAGAGCCCGGTCGCGCTCCATCGGCTCGACGGCGGTGCGCGCAACCACTCGCCGCGGGTTGCGGCCCGCACGTTGGCGGCATTCCATCGTTCGTCCCGCGGCGGACGGCCCGCCGCGGGTCCGGCGCGCCGATCGGCGGGGACTTCCCGCACCAGGTGCTTCCAGTACGCCACATAGCCCGAGAGGTAGTGCTCCACATCGTCGATGCGCACGCGAAAGCTGTGGTGCTTGATGAAGAACGAACCCGCGATGCGGCCGGGGTTGCGGAAGAACATCGCGAGCTCGGGCCAGAAATGGCCGTTGGCCAGGTAGCGCGCACGGTGCGCCAGCGCGCGGTCGAACTTGTCCCGGTCGAACCCGTCCAGCAGCGGGCGCAGCGCCGCGTCGGCATCGATGCGCTGCACCATCTCGCGCGCGGCCATCATGAGCTCGAGCAGCGTCGGAAAGGTGGTGATGCGCTCCAGCACGAAGTCCAGGTAGCCGGCCACGTTCTGCAGGCCGAACCGGTAGTAGCGCGTCTCGGGACGGTAGCGCGTGAGCTCGTTGACGCAGTAGCTCAGCCAGTGGTCGTGCGCGCGCCAGTGATCCGCGGCGATGAAGTGCTCGAAGGCCTTCTCCACCACGGCGAGCCAGCGCGCATCGCGCGTGAGCCCGTACAGGCGCATCAGCCCGAAGGCGGCCTCGCCGTCGTAGTAGATGACCCGGAACGCATCCTTGACGCCGAGCCCCGGGTGGTGGAGCACATGCACGAAGCGCCCGCTCGCGGGGTCCTGCATGGCGCGGATGCCCAGCGCGAGCTGCGCCATCAGCGGCTGGTACTGCGCGTCGCCGGTGAGCTCCGTGTACTTGACCAGCGCGAGCAGGCACACGGCGTTGCCGCCGAGCTTGATCTCGTCGCCGATGTCCACCAGGAAGGCCGCCTGCGTGCCGTCGGGCAGCACGGCCGGCCGGATCAGCCGCTGGGTCAGGAAGCCCAGCGAGCGGTCGATGGCGGCCTTCTGCGCGGCGCTGCGCGTGAGTTCCCAGGCCTCGAGCATGGCGTAGGTGGAGCTGGCGTGGCGCAGGGTGTTGTAGGTGGGGATGGCGCGGTCGAAGCAGGGAAACCAGCCGTAGTGGAACTCGCCCGTGGGCTTGACCTGTCCGGCGAGGTAGTCGCTGGCCGCATCGACCATGGCGCGGACCTGCGCCGCGTCCCAGGTGTCGAGCCGGCGGTAGCCTGCCGCCTGCCCCTGGGCGGTGAGGGGCCAGGTGCCGCCGGCATCGGCGTACACGCCCCGGGTGGTGAAGCACCAGACGGGGGCCGCATCGTCCGCGGGAAAGTCGATCTCCGCGCCGAAGCGGCGCTTGGCGTAGAGGCGCAGGTTGGCCGGGTTGGGCACCGCATGCTCGAACTCGCCGTTGTAGAGGATTGCGCCGCCGTGCATCTCCTGCGCCAGCAGCGCGGTCTCGAAACGCGCGTCGAAGGCGATGCCCTGGTTGAAATAGTTGCGCTTGGTCTTCGTCAGGCGGGCCTTGAGTTCGCCCCAGATCAGCGGCTCCACCTGGTCGACCACCTCGGCGCGCAGGCGCTCGGGCGGCCGGTCGGCACGCTGCACCTGGACGGCCAGCGCATCGGCGGCCTGCCGCCATGCCGTGTCGAAGTCCGGGCCGCGCCCCGACACCACGCGGGCACGGCTCTGGCCTTCGCCCATGGCGAGGAACACCACGCATCCGGCCTCGTGCGGGATGTCCGGCCCGCGCGATTCGTCGCCCGCCGGCTGCTGCAAGGCCTTGCGGGCATTCGCCAGGAGCGTGTCGATGTTCAGACCTGGGGGCACGGCATCCGATGCGGCAGCCGCACTTGCCACTTGCAACGGCATGCCTGCTTTTCCTTCTTCTGAAAGTTCCCCTCGCAGGCGCTGTGTCCTGCGAGCTCCAACCGGTTTCTTCGACGCCGCGCGCTCGCGGCTGCAACGACTGGAATCGATTTCCCGCACGCTGTCAACGGAAATCTCGGACCGCCCGCCAGCCACGCGCCGGCTATGCACCCTCGCACGGGTGTCTTAGGATGGCCCCGCCCTCCACTTCCACGGCGGCCTCATGGATTCATTGCCCGCGCTCTGGGGTGACTTCCTCATCTTCACGGGTGTCCTCTTCGGCATCCTGCGAAAAGTGCCCGACGTCGTCTGGGCCGGGGTCGTCGCATCGTTCCTGACCTTGTCGGGCGTGAAGGTCGCCAACCGGGACAACACGCGGCACCTGATGCTGCGGCTGCGGCACGACAGGGAAGAGAAGGCGGCCCAGCGGCTGGCCGACCTTCGCCGGGAGGTCTACCTGCACGCGATCGAGCAGTTCGTCCATGCCAGCTCGTACCTGGGTTCGCTGCCGGCCACGGATCTGCACAAGGCCGAGGCGGCACAGCCCCTGCAGGGCTTCTTCGCGGCGGCGGCCAAGCTGCAGATGGTGTCGGAGAGCAGGACGTCCGCGCTGGTGTCCGACCTGATCGGCACCTTCAGCGTGCTTCACCTGCGGCTGATCGGGGCGGCCCAGCCCATCCAGCAGCTGCTGAGCGAGATCGATTTCTACACGACGCTCTGGGAAGGCGCGCTGGCCGAACAGAAGCGCGTGCTCTCGGCGATTGCCCAGTTCGTCGAGTCCGGCGACCCGGAAAGGGACGAGGCCAGGCGCAGGGCGCTCGACCTCACGCTCGACACCCAGACGAAATTCCTGAAGGACCACAGCGAAACGCGCCAGGCGCTCCATCTCGAGCGGCATGCGCTGCACGGGGAGTTCGTGAAGAGCCTGATGCTGGGACTGCAGGCGATCAACACGAAGATGCAGCCGGTCATGGTCGCCATCCGGCGCGAACTGCACATCGACAACCAGCTCGACGCCTATGCGGACGCGGTGGCCGAGCAGCAGGACCGCGTGACGGGCGCAGTCGCCGAGTTGATGGCGCAGCTGGACGCCCCCAGGCCGCGGTGACCGCGCCCGCTCAATCCACCTTCACGCTGAACAGCACCGACCCCGACCCGCCCGGCGCGAGCGAGCCGGTGAACTCCCAGCTCAGCGTGCCGGTGCCGCCGGCGGCCTGCGCCACCGCGCAGGCCACCGAAGGCGCGGGGGTGGCGTTGGCAGGCGTGTTCTTGCGACAGGCGGTCAGCGACGCGGGCGTGGTGCCGGCCTGCGCGGCGCCGAAGCTGGTGTACTGCGGCGTCGCGTCGTTGATCTTCATGTCGGAGATCGGCGTCGTTCCGTTGTTGGTGTAGGTGACGCGGTACTCCAGCGTCTCGCCCGACTTGGCCTGGTTGTTCACGCCGAAGCTGCCGCCCTGCGTGGCGTTGCGCACTTCCTTCTTGAGCTCGAGCGCGCTGTTCGACACCGTCGTGGTGTCGAGCACCGTGTAGCTCGCGCTCAGGGCCGGGCCGGCGTTGGTGAAGCTGAAGCTGGCCTGCACCGTGCTCTGGTTGTTGTTGCCGTTGGCCGCGTTGGCGGGAATGAATTCCTGCATCACGATGCACACGTTCTGCCCGGCCACCACCGTGACCGGCGCCGCGGGTGGATACAGCAGCGCGGCGCCGGCCTGCTGCGTGCCGGTGCAGCCGGTGTCGGCAAAGATCTTGCCGCTCCAGCCGCTGACGGCCGGCGTGTCGACCGAGTTCGAGATGGCGAAGCTCACCGTGCCGCCGGTCCGCGCGATGAAGGTGTGCGCGTAGCTCACGGTGCTGCCCGGCATGCCGCTCTTGGCGCCATCGGCCGCGAAGGTGTTGCGGTCCACGTCGCCGAAGTTGAGGCCGGTGTGGCCCGTGCCGTTCCAGGTGAAGGCAATGCGGTCGGGCGTACCGGCGCGCGTGTAGGTGTAGCTCGTGCCGCCGCTCGCCACCGCCGAGCCCGAGGGCAGCGGGACGGCACCGAACGAGGCGCCGGTCGAGAGGCGCAGCGCGGTGTTGGTTTCTTCCACGCACAGCGGCGCGTTCGCGGCGGTGGCAAAGGGCACGTCGAGCGCGTAGTTGCCCGCGCCGTCGGTGGTGGCCGTCGACAGCACCGTGGCACTGCAGTTGGTGAGCTGCACGCTCACGCCGGCAATGCCGCCCTCGCTGCCGTTGATCAGCCCGTCGTTCGCGACGCCCGAGCCCGCGCCGTTGTCGAGAAACACGCGGCCCGTCACGGTGTAGCCGAAGCCGTTGACGAAGGTGCAGGTGATGTTGGCGCCGGCCACCATGTGGGCCGCGGGAAGGGTGAGCTCGTTGCCGGCCAGCGTGCCGAAGGGCACGGTGGGCGTGGCGCTGGCCGCATCCAGGCAACTCGCGCTGATCGGGTTGGCCGGCCAGCCAGCGGGCACGCTTTCCTTGATGGTCGCCGGCACGCCGGCCGTGCCGGTCAGGTTGGCGGCGCCGCTCGCGGTGCCGGCACCGGTGACGGTGATGCTGTCGGTGGCGGCCGAGAGCCCGCTGAGCGCGAAGCCGAACAGGTTGGCGCCGCTGCCGCCGGTGGTGGTCTTCACGATCTGCACCCGCGGGAACGGCGGCGTGAAGGTGTTGGTGAAGGTGCAGGCAATGTTGCTGCCCGCGGCGGTGGCGGCCGCATCGAGCGTCACCTTGCGGTTGGGCAGGTCGGGCGTGGCGGTGCCGCCCGCGCCCAGGCCGGTGCAGCTCACGCCGGTGAGCGCGTAGTTGGCGGGCAGCGGGTCTTCGGTGATGGTGGTGGCGACGCCGGGTGCGGTGAGCGTCTGGATCGCGCCCGCGACCGCGGCGCCGGCCGCGGTGGTGGTGATCGTCTGCGCCGCGAGGCCGTTGCTGCCGGTGAAGCCGAAGGGGCCCACGCCGCCGTTGCTCACCTTGCTGATCGTCACCGTGGCCGAGGCCGCGTTGGTGAAGGTGCACAGGAGCGGCCTGCCGTACTGCACGCTGGCCGCGGGAATCGTGTAGGTGCGCGCATCGGCGCCGGTGCCCAGGCTGCCGACGGGCGTACCGGCATCGGTGCAGACCGCGCCCGCCAGGTTCCAGCCCGGCACCGCCGGCTCGGCGATGGTGATCGCGGTGCCCTGGGCCGTGGCCGAGAAGGGCTGCGTGCCGGCCGTCGCCGTGTTGCCGTCGACCTGCACCGCCGTGCCCGCCGCCACCGTGCTGACCACGCCGTTGGTCTGGGTGGTGTTGCTCAGCGTGAAGTTGAAGGGACCGCCGGCGCCGCCGGTGGTGGTCTTCGACAGGGCCACGGTCGGCGGTGCGCAGACCGCGGTGGTGGTGGCCTGCGCGAGAAAGCCCTCGGCGTTCGCCCCGCTCTTGATGTGCACGACCACGGTGTTGCTGCCGGCGCGCCAGTTGCTCGAGAGCGTCGCGCTCGCCTGCTGGCCCGCTTGGTAGCCGCGGAAGTTGTAGGGATCGCTGCCGCCCTGCGGCACGCCGGGCACGGTTTGCAGCACGCCGTTGACGAACACTTCCGCCACCGAGTTGTCGGAATAGAAGTCCAGCTTCAGCGAGAAGGTCGCCGGGTTCACCGACGCCGCCATGTTGAAGGTGAAGCGGTGGTAGACGTCGACGTTGCCCGCGTGGTTCGGGTTGTAGTTGGAATTCCAGTTGGCGTTGCCGAAGGGCGAATTGATCCAGGCACCCGGGGCCTTGTTGCCCACGTAGGCGCGCTGCCACGAAGCCACGGTGCCGGGGCCGCCGCTGGCGGCGCCTTCGCCCGACTCCCACACCGTGTCGCGCCCGCTGCTCAGCGGCGGGCCGCTGACGCCGTTGTAGGCGGTGTTGAAGATCGCGGCGTTCGAGAGGCAGCTGAGCGTCGGCGGAATGGGCGGCGACGTGGTGCCGGTGTCGCCCGTGTTGGTGAAGGTACAGACCAGGTTGGCGCCCGGCGCCGTGGCCGCGGCATTGAGCGTGAGCGTGCGGCCCGAGAGCGTGGCGGTGCCGCCGGAAGGCAGGCCGGTGCAGGAAGCGGCCGTCAGCGTGTAGCCCGCCGGGGGCACGCCCTCGGTGATGGTGGTGGCCGTGCTCGCGGCCGTGAGCGTCTGCACCGCCGCGCTCTCGGGCGTGCCGGCCACGGTGGTGGTGATGCTCTGCGCGGCGAGTCCGTTGCTGCCGGTGAAGTCGAAGGTGCCGACGCCGTTGAGCGAGGTCTTGCGGATGGTCACCGTCGGCTGCGACAGGAACCTGTAGGTCTGCGGGCTCGGCAGGTAGCTGTTGCCGCTGGCCGTGAAGCTGCCGCCCAGTGCCACGCCGCCCAGCGTGACCGCGGTGGCGCTGTAGGCCGCGGCCACGGTGCTCGTTGCCGTCACCTGGCAGAGGCTCGCGGCGGTGGTGGTGCAGCTGGCCGCCGCGCCCACCGTGCCGCCGTTGAAGGCCACGTCGGGCGTGGCGCCGAAGCTCACGGCCACGCCGGCACCGACCGGGTTGCCGGTCGCGTCGCGCACGAAGGCCTGCAGTACGTCCTGCGCGCTGCCGTTGGCCAGTTGGCTGTCGGTGACGATGCGCAGGCCCGACTGTGCGGCGCTCGGCGCGCCGACCACGAAGGTGTAGGCCGCGGGGCTCGCGCCGTAGCTTTGCCCGCCCGCGGTGAAGACACCGGTCAGTGCGCCGGCCGGGATGCTGACGACGCTGCTCTTGGTTCCTGCCACGGTGCTGGTCGCCATCACCTGGCAGAGGCCGGCGGCACCGGTGGTGCAGCTGCCGGCCGCGCCGACCGTGCCGCCGTTGAAGGCCACGCCGGCGGTGGCGGCGAAGGTCACCACCGTGCCCGCCACCGGGTTGTCGGCGGCATCGCGCACGATGGCTTCGAGCACGTCCTGCGCGCTGCCGTTGGCCACCTGGTTGTCGGTGACGGTGCGCTCGCCCGAGCGCGCCAGGGCGGCCGCGCCGGTCACCACGGTGGTGGCGGCGCTGGCGCAGCTCACGGTGGTGTCGGACACGCAGGCCGCGCCCGGCGCCGTGGCCGGCGTTCCGCTGCCGGCCACGTTGCTGTTCGCATGGTTGGTGAGCACCGTGCCCGCCGCCACCAGCGGCGCCGTCGCATTGAGCGTGAAGCTGCGAACCCCGCCGCCGGCGGGAATGCCGGCGGCCGGCAGCGTCATCGTGCAGGTCAGCGCCGCGCCGGCTGCGCTCGGCAGCGTGCCGCAGCTCACCGAGGTGACGCCGGTGCCGGCCGCCACCGAAGTGGCGATCACACCCGGCGGAAGCTGCTCGCGCACGACCACCGAAGTGCCGGTGGCGGCGGGACCGCTGTTGGTCAGGCTCAGCACGTAGGCGATGGCCGCCCCCGGCGCCACCGTGGCCGGCGCGGTCTTGCCCAGCGCGATCGACGGCGGCCCGTTGAACTGGATCACCACGAGGCCGTTGCCACCGCTGGCATCGCCGCCGCCGCCGGTGCCGACGCCGGTCGTGTAGTGGGTGTCGCCGGTGGTGGCCGCCGCGCCGCCGACATTGTCGGACGCCGAATTCGCTCCCATGGCCGTGGTCGAACCGGTCACGCCCCCGACAAAGCCGGATCCCCCGCCGCCCATGCCGTTGGGCGAAGTTCCCTGGCACAGGCCACCGCCGCCGCCGAAGTAGCCGCCGCCGCCGCCGCCGCCGCCTTCGTTCTGGTTCTGGCTGGTCGAACCGCCCGCGCCGCCCTGAAGCGCCGTGCCGGCCGTCGGTGCACCGAGGTTGCAGGTGCCGCCCGTTCCCGCCGCGCCCCCTGCTGTCTGGGTGCCGGGCCGTCCGCTGGCAGCCACGTTGTCGTCGCGCCCGGTCGCGCCGCCGCCGCCGCCGGCGACGGGCGTGCCGACGTCCGCGCCCGGCGACGAGCCGCCGCCGCCGCCGGCGAGGAGCCGCGCGTTGGCCTGTGTGTAGGTCGCCGTGGCAAAGACGCCCGACAGGCCGCCGCCGCTCGCACCGATGGCCGCGGCCTGCGCGTTGCCGCCGGCACCGCCGCCGCCGTAGGTGGTGCTGGCGTCGTTGACGCGGCCGCCCTGGCCGACGCGGACGCCCAGCACCGTGCCCGCCGTCACCGCCAGCGTGCCGGAGGAAAAGCCGCCGCCGCCGCCGCCCCTTTGTGCGGTGTAGTAGCTGGTGTTGGGTCCGCCGCCGCCCGCTCCCCAGGCCTTGATGAACACCGAGGTCACGCCGGTCGGCACGGTGAAGGTCTGGTCGCCGCCGGAATAGGTCACCTGCACGCAGGAGTTGAAGCCCGACTGGGGCGTGCAGGCGACTTGCGCGGCAAGGATGGGCGCCGACGCGAACGACGCCAGCAGCACCAGCAGGATGCGCATGCGCCGGGCGATCGAAGATGGAAATCGAGTCATCTGTTCTGCCATTGCGGCCGAATCCATTCTTGTCATTTGGCGTTCGCCGAGGCCGCAGCGCCGGCCGAGGGGAAGCCCAGCCCCGTCTCGTCGAACTTGAAGCGCAGGCGGATGTACGCGCCCTTGCTGGTGTACTCGTTGGCCGTGAGGTCGCGGTCCTTGAGGCCGACGAAGTTATAACCGGCCGACACCCACAGGTCCTTCATGACCTGGTAGCCCACCTCGGCGCCCAGCGTCTTCTGCAGCGCGCCGCCCTTGCCGTAGAGCAGGCCGGCCTGGATGCCGAAGTCCCAGTCCTTGTCGATGTCCTGCGTGTAGCGCGCCTGCAGCAGGTGGGCCCAGTAGGTGCTCTTGAGCCAACCGTCGTCGGCGCGCGACCACTTGGCCGCATAGCGCCCGTTGATCACGGTGCCGGGCCGCGGGTTGTAGTTGAGGTGGGCCGAGACGATGTCGGCGCTCGTCGTGCCGGGCAGGCTGGCGTTGCCGGAGCCCGCGCCGAAGACGCTCGAGCCGTCGAGCGCGCCGGTCGAGCTGCCCGTGCCCACCACGCGCTCCGAGCGGCGCTCGTAGCGCATCAGCGCGTTCCAGCTGTCGGTGTCGACCGGGCGGTAGGCCAGGCCGAGCTGGTGGCGCGCGAGGTGGTGCGCGTTGCCGGCATTGGTGCCCTGCCCTTCGCTGTCGCTCATCACGCTGCGCGCGAGCAGGCTCCACGAGCGGTCGATCTTGTAGCCGAAGCCGGCGCTGAAGAGCCGCGTGTTCGCATCGTCGCCGCGGCGGCCTTCGAGCACGCCGCTCGCCTTGATGCGCTCGGCGTTGTATTCGACGCCGCCGGTGATGGCCGTCGACTGGCCGAGCCCGCCCGCATAGCCGGTGCCGGTGTTGCCGCTGTTGCGCAGGCCGCCGAGCTGGCGCGTGTGCTCGATGCCGCCGGTCAGGCGCCACTGGTCGTTGAGCTTGAAGGTGTTGCGCACGCCGGTGGCCGCCTGCGCGGCGCGGCCGTCGATGCTGTCGGCCAGGCGGTACTCGCTGTACACGCGCCCGCCTTCCATGTAGCTGCTCTCGATGCCGAGGATGCCGACGTTGTTCGATCCGCTCGTGCCGAGCTGGTCCTGGCTGTAGAGGCTGGAGACCAGCTCGTAGCGGCCGTAGATGCGCGTCTTGTCGGTCACGGCATAGTTGCCGCCGACAGCCAGCACATGGCGGTCGGACTTGCGGATGTCCTGCTCGCCCTCGACGAACACGTTGGCCTGCGGCAGGCCCGGCACCTGGGCCGACAGGCGCGCACGCACGGTCGTCAGGTCTTCGGCATTCGCGCTGGCGTTCGCGCTCGCCGCGCCCCCCAGCGCAGTGACGTTGCCGGCGCCGACGCCGCTGCCGAGGTTGCCGCTGTAGGTCGAGATCTGGCCGTAGTCGAAGCCCGAGCTGGTGCCCAGGCCCGCGCCGCTCTGGCCATGGCGCAGGCCCACTTCGGCCACCATCTTCTCGCCGAATTTCTTCTGCACGCTGGCGGTGAAGCCGCGGCGGCTGCCGCCCTGCAGCGCGTCCTGGCTGTAGAGCGCTTCGCCGCGCACCGCGGTGGTGGCGTCGATGCGGTACTCGGCGCGCGCGGAGGCCTCAGTGCGGCCGGCCGAGAAGCTCGCGCCGGGGTTGTCGAAGCCGGTGCTGGTCTTGCTGGCGAGCGCGACCACGGCGAGGTCTTCGGTCTGGTGGCGCAGCTCGACGCGGCCGCCGCTGCCCTTGCCGTTCTTGTCGGACTCGGTGCGCACCCACTCGCCGGCCATGGTGGTGTTGTCGCCCAGGCGCGCCACCGCGGTGAGCGCGCCGAGCTTGCGGCGGTTCTCGGGGTTTTCGTCGGTGCTCGCGACCACGCCGAGCTGCAGGTTGTCGCCGACCTTCACCTGCACGTCGGTGCCGGCCACGTTGAACTTCGGCCCGCCGGCATCGACCTCGTAGGTCACGCGGATCGACTGAGGATTGAGGTTCGCATCGACCGACGAGATCGCATGCGTGAACAGGATGCGGCGCGTGAGCGGCTCGATCGTGTAGTCCACGAAGCGCGCCACCGTCGTGCGCTGCAGCACCAGGTTGGGCTGGTTGCGGTCGCGCACCACGACCTCGACCTGCTCGCTGTTGTCGACGAACTCGCCGCCCGTGGCGCTCAGGTAGTACGGGCCCGAGGTGCCGACCGCGCGGAACTCTTCCACCTGCTGCGTCTGCGCGGTGCGCGAGAAGAAGCTGGTGGCGCGCACGTTGCCGTCGTCGTACACATGCTTCAGGCCGGTGAGCGCACGGTTGCTCTGGCTCAGGTTGCGCACCTCGGTGCTGCTGGCGGTCGTGAAGTCGCCGTACAGCAGGTAGGAGCGGTTCTTGTCGATGCGCACGTAGAGCTTCTGCGTGCTCTGCGCGTCGAAGCCCTTGACCGACGAATCGCCGTACACCGGATAGAACTCGTCGGGGCGGATATCGCGGAACAGGCGGTCGTCGCGCGTCTTGTTCGAGTCGTAGGCGGCGGTCAGCAGGTACTCGCCCTTGACGGTGCCCTTGAAGAAGAAGGCGGTGCGAGCGGCGGCCCGGCGGTTCCTGCCCTCGTCGGCCAGGCCGGTGAGCTCCGCCTCGAAGGCGGCGCCGGCGGGCATCGCACCGAGCGGCACGCCGCCGCGCCTGGTGAGATCGAGCGCGCCTTCGACGATGCCCACGCCGATCATCGGCCGCATCTCGGGCAGCAGCGCGAGGCGCACTTCCTTCACGAAGCTGCCGGCCGTCACCCGCAGGCGCGCATCGCCGGGCTCGCCGGGCGGCAGCAGGCGGAACTCGGCCACGCCGCCTTCCATGAACACCTGCGTGCCGGGTTCGGCGGGGTTCAGGTCTTCGTCGAGCCAGCGGCCGCGGTCGGTTTCGAGCGTGAGCTGGGTGCGCGCGGTCACGGGCACGCCGGCCGCGTCGGTCAGGCGCACCTTCACGGTCACCGGCGTGCGCAGGTCGGCCTTGGCCGATTCGGGCACTTCGATGCGGATCGCGCCGAGCTTGTCGGGCGCGATCACGCTGATCTGCTGCGCCGTGCCGCGCGCGTTGCCGAAGGGGTCCACGCCCTCGAGCTGCAGGCGGTTGGCGCCGGGCTGCAGCACCACGCCGATGTATTCCCAGGCGCCGAGCTTCTTGCCGGCCAACTCGGTCTTCTTGCCGACGCGGCGCTCCTCGATGACCTGGCCGTTGACGGTAAGGCGCAGCGCCAGCCCGGCCGGGCCCTTGACGCGCACGTTGACCGACTGGCCCGGCAGCGTGTCGCCGTCCTTCAGGTCGATGAAGCCGAGCGCGTTGCCTTCGATCTGCGGCAGCAGGGCTTCGAGTTCGACCGGGCTGGGCACGGCCTGCGGCAGCAGCGGTGCCACCGCGTTCTGGCGCGGCTCGAGCATGGCGGTGTTCGTGTTGACCGGGCGGCTCGCGAATGCGCCCACGCCGGTGGCGCCGCCGCCCGTGGCCGATGCGCCCTGCGCGTTGGTGGGCAGGCCGTTCAGCGCCGCGAACAGGCTGCCTGCGGGCGTGGGCGCCGGCGCCGCACTGGCGCCGAGCGTGCCGCCCAGGGTGCCCGACGCGCCGTTGACGAAGCTGCTCGCATTGGCGGGCGCCACCGGCATCGCGATGAGCGGGGCCGAGTTCGCGAGCGTGGAGCCGGCGCTGCCCGTACTGCCCGTAGCGAGCGCCTGGCCGCTGGCGGGCAGCGAGCGCACGTCGCCCACCGGCACGATCTTGCCTTCGGGGTCGAGCCGCATGCGCACCTGCGCCTCGGCTTCGGTGTCGGGAATGGCGGCGATGGCGGCACGGCGTGCCACCACCTCGGCCATCACGCCCGGCGCGTCGCAGTTGGCGACGGCGAAGTTGGCCTTGTGGAACTCGCCCTTCTTCAGGTCGACGAAGCGGCTCTCGGGGCGGCCGGCGTTGCGGTTGTCGAGCGCCTCGAGCCGCGCGCCGGCGGGCAGCGTGGTCTGGTCGACCCGCAGCACGTGGGTGACCGGCTTCAGGCCGTAGAGGCTCCACTTGCCTTCCACGTCGGTGATGACGTGGGTGCCGTCTTCCAGGTAGAGGCGCACGCCGGGCACGCCGATCTCGCCGTCGCCCTCTTGCCGGCCGTCGCGCCTGCAGTCCATGTAGACCTTGCCGAACAGGAAGGCGTCGTCGGAGAACACGCCCCCGGTCACGCGCACGGTCCAGTGGGCCAGGTTCGACTGCATCGGGCCCGAACTCGCACGGGCGCGGTTGACGGCGTCGCCGTTGGTGGGCGCGCCCACGCCGATGCGCACGCGGTAGCGCACCGTGGCCGACTGGTCCACGCCCAGCGCCAGCGCCGGGTAATCGAAGACCAGCTGCGGGCCCGCGCCGCCGGCCGGGTTGACCGCGGCCGAACCGTTCAGCCGCGCGCTGTTCGCGACATAGGCAAAGCCCGGCGGCAGGGTGTCGGCCAGGCGCACGCCGGTGACCGGGAAGCCCGTCTTGTTGGTGACGACCAGCGCGTAGTCCATGAAGTCGCCGAACTCGACCTGGCGCTTGCTGCCTTCCTTGCGCAGCACCAGCCCGAGCACATTGCCCGGGTCGAGCGGGATGTGGTTGTGCACCACGTCGCAGGCGGCGCCGGATGCGTCGAAGCCCGCGTTGACCGAGAAGTAGTAGGTGGTCGGGTCCGCGCCCTGCGGCGGGCCGGCATTCGGCACGATGGCGCCGCAGCTGTTGAAGGTGCCGGCCGTGACCGGAATGAGCTGCGACGGCGTCACGTAGCCGCTGGCCGCGGGCGGCGCCACGCCGAGCGCGTAGGTGCACGAGCCGGTGACGGGCGGCGACTGCAGGAAGAACTGGTAGCCGCCGTCGGCGCCGGTGGTCATGGAGACGCTGCCGTTGGCGTTGACCGTGTAGATGCCCGACGAGCCGCCATACAGCTCTTGCGCGGTGATCGGCGTGACCGGCCCGCTGCTGCACGACTGGCGCGTGAAGGTGACGGTCGCGCCGGCCACGGGCTGGCGCGTGACGGCGTTGTAGACCGTGCCCTGCGGGTCGGCCAGCAGCGACTGCGCCGAGCTGGCGCTGGCCACCACCAGCATGGCCGGCGTGACGTTGACGGTGTTCTGGTCGAAGGCCGCGGCCCAGGCCTTGTTGGTGAGCGCCATGCGGCCGCCGACGATGCCGGGCTTCTGCGTGATGCGCACGGTGAAGGAGAGTTCCTCGCTCTGGCCCGGCGCGAGCGCGCGGCTGCCGTCGGTGACGCTCAGCGCGGCTTCGGTCGGCAGCTTGAAGGGGTCGCTGCTGGCGAGCGATTCGCGGTCGCAGGTGGCACGGCCGGTGAAGCCGCCCGCGGCGTTGAGGATGCCGTTGCGCGCCTTCGGCGGACCGGCCAGTTCCCAGGCGGCCACGAGGCCGTCGGGCTTGTCCATGTCGAAGGTGCAGTTGAGGTTGTCGATGAGGCGCACGTTCGGCGCCGAGGCCACGCCGGTGTTGCTCACCTTGAGACGGTAGTCGAGCTCGTACACGCCCTGCGACACGCGCCGCGGCGCCGACGCGGTCTTGACCATCGTGAGCGCGGGCAGTTGCGTGGACACCGGCGTGGGCGAGCTGTCGTTGTTCGGATTGCCGTCGCCGTCGGCGTCGGGGTTGCTGCCGTTGACCGAGTCGTCGAAGGCCACCGGCGGGCCGCCGGCCGCGAGCGCGCCCTGGGCGCGCACGGTGTTGTAGAGCGTGCCGGCGCGGCCGCCGACGTTGAAGCGCACATCGAAGCGCACGGTGAACTGCGCGCCCACCGGCAGCACGGCACCGGGCGCCAGCAGGTTCTGCGCGGCGGCGGTGCCGTTGAACGCGCTGTCGGCCGCGACCACGGTGCCGCCCACGCCGTTGCCCTGGTTGCTTGCGATGGCCAGCGTGCCGGGCACGATGGTGTACTGGTTGGCGGCGGGCACCGCCGCCGGGGTGAAGCTGCCGAACTGCGTGGCACCGCCGCCTTCGAGCAGGTCGGTCGCCTGCACGCCGTAGAGCCACACGGTGCCGTAGTTGCGCACGTTGACGCTGAAGCCCACGGTGGCGGTGCCGTCGAGCTGGCCGTCGGTGCCGCGGTTCAGGCGCGGCGTGGAGGCCGCCTTGGCCACGCCGATGCGGCCCTGGCTGGAAGTGATGACCACCGTGTTCGACGGCGACACCGCGGGCGCCGCGCCGTCGTTGTAGTAGGCCTGCGCGGTGTTGCGGATGTCGCCGCTCTGGTCGGCCTTGACCTGCACCGCGAACTGCATGGCGATCGATGCGTTGCGCGGCAGCGCGGTCGGCACGCCGATGGCCACTTCGACGGCCGAGGCGTCTTCGGCGGTGCGGTAGCTGAAGTCCGGATCGCCCGGCAGGCGGAACAGGCGCACCGCGCCGGCCGCCGTGCTTTGCAGGCTGCCCGCGATGTAGCGCGTGCCCGCGGGCACGAGGTCGCGCACCAGCAGCAAGGCGGTGGGCGTGCCGTTCACCAGCACCGGCGTGCCGGCGGGTGCGGCGGTGTTGCCCGGGCGTGCATCGCGCGCGCCGATGTTGGTGCCCGACACGGTGAAGTCGATGCGCGTGGTACCCGGGACCACGAAGCCCGGATAGCTCGCGGACTTGGTGATGGCCAGCACCGCCGCATCGCCCACCGTGACGGTGTCGCGGTTGACGGCACTGAGCTTCTGCAGCGCGGTGGTGGCGGTGAGCGCCACGCAGGCATTGCCGCTGGCCGTGGCAGGGACGGTGCCCTGCACCAGCAGCGCTGCGGTCTCGCCGGACCGCAGCGTGATGGCGCCGCCGGTGCCGAGCGGCAGCACCGGGTCGGCCGCATCGACCACGCCGTTGTTGTTGGTGTCGCGCACCACGCGCAGGGCCGACAGGTCGAGCGCAGCGGCCGGGCAGCCCGCGCCGCTGTTGACGAGTCCGATGGTGTAGCTCGACGGCACGTTGCCGGTGTTGGCGAGCAGGTGGCTCAGCGTGACCACGGTGGCCGGCGGCCGGCTGACCGACTGGTCCTGCATGAGCACCAGCGCCTCGACCGGCAGCACGCTGGCCCTGACTTCGTTGGAATTCGACGTCTCGGTCTGCGACAGGCCGGCCGGCACGTAGGTGGCGGTGGCGATGCTGCGGATCACGGCGCCGCCGGGCAGGGAATCGGCGTGGGCGGCAGTTCCGGCGAGCGTGCAGCACAGGACCGCCATCGCCGCGACGGCCGCGGCCATGCCGCCTCGCCATCGCTGCGAGCGGGTGCTCAGATACGCCAGAAGAAATTGCACGCCACGAACCTTCCGTCGGCCCGCGCGCGGCGCGGGCCGTCAAAACTCAAAGAACTTTTTCCTCTGCCGCCTGCAGGACAGGCGCGCTCGCGTGCTGCGCGGAAGCGGCAAGGGAAAAAGGCGAAGCGCGCCGGACAGGCAGCGCCTCGCGAAAGCCGGCGGACCCGAGGCCCGCCGGCGACTCAAACCCTTGTCGTTACTGGTTGATCTTCACGGCGAAGGTCAGCGTGGCCGTGCCGCTCGGGGCCACGGTGTTGGCGGCGCTGCCGCAGCTGACCGCGGTGGCGGTCTGTGCATAGACGAGCGCCGTGCCGCTCACACCGGTCGAGGTGCATTGCGTTGCGGCCGTGGGTTGCGTGGCGCTCAGCGAGGTGTACGCAGGCACCGCATCGTTGATGGCGATGTTGGTGACCGGCGCGGTGCCCTCATTGGTGGCGACGACCTTGTAGACGATGCACTGGCCGGGCTTCAGCGACAGCGGAGCTGCCGTGAATGCGCCGTCCGCCACGCCATCGCAGGTGACGTCGGCGGCCTGCGTCTTGAGGACGCGGATCTGGCCGGTGATCACGGTGCTGATGTCAGTGGCCGACGGTGCGCCGCAGCTCGCCGGGCCGCTGAAGGTCGCGGTCACGGTCGTGGTGTCGGTGGCGCCGGCGCTGGCGCCGCCCGGTGCGAACACGCGCACCAGCAGCTTCTGCGATGCACCCACGGCCAGGGGGCCGGCTTGCGGGCCGGTCACCAGCGTGTCGCCCGCATCGATCTGGCCGTCGCCGTTGACGTCGAGGTAGATCGCGGTGGTCCAGCCGAGCGCGGCGTCGGCCGCCGGCACGGTGGCCGTCAGCGTGTACGCGCCGCAGCTCTGGTTGCCGGTGTTAGTCAGCGTGTGCGGGTACACCACGGTGCCGCCCGGTGCGACCTGGCCGCTGTTGTTCGGCGTGAGCGTGGCGCTCAGCGTCAGTGCAGCGGACACCGTCACGGCGTCGGTCTTCGTGTCGGAAACGATCACGCCGGTCGAAGCGACGGCGGTGGACTGCACCTGGAAGTAGATCTTCTGTGCAGTGACGGGCGACTGCGTGGCAGGCGGCGTCACGCAGGCAGCGACCTGCCCTTGCGCGCCGGCATTGACGGCCACGCTGGTGATCGCCGCCGATGCGCAGGTGCCGCCCGAGGCCACGAACTTCACCGTCCAGCCGGTCGGCAGGGTGCCGGGGAAGCTGGTCGACTGGCTGGCCGCCAGGTTGTAGGTGTTGTTGACCGAGTCGTTGTTCTTGACGAACAGCGCGAACACCGTTCCGGTGCCGGCCGCCGTTGCGTTGACCGTGGTCGGGTCCGGGCTCGGGCCGGGGCCCAGGTCGCCGCCTGCCACCGAGCCCGTGCCTGTGCCGGCTGCCGTGTTGGTCAGGTCGACCAGCGAACCGACGACGATGGTCACCGTGTCGAGCGTGGCATCGATCTTGGTCGTGTCGCCCGCAGAGCGACCCGTCACCGTGGCCGAGAACGGACCTGCACCCACCGCCGTGGCGGACGGCACGTTGGCCTGCACCACGATGTTGACGCTGCCGCCAGGCGCGATCGGACCGGTGTCGGGCACGCCGTCGCCGGTGGTGTCGAGCAGCGGCGTGACGCCGTCGGCCGCGAACAGCACGAAGGTCGTGCCCGCCGGGAAGGTGCCTGCCGCGATCGTGAGGTTCACGGTGTCGGTGCCGGTGCCCGCGTTGAACACGGACTGCGCGAACTTGACGCTGCCGCCGGCCACGACAGTAGGACGCGTGGTCAGGTCGGCTGCGGTGCCGTTGGGCGTGCCGGGCGTCGTGTCGACGGCGGTGGCTGCGGTCGACGGGTTGGTACCCACCGCGATGCTGTAGCTCGCCACGACCGTGTAGGCCGACGGGTTGGTGCTGGAGCCCGGCGTGCCGATGGCAGCCGCCGTGGTCGTCAGGGGGACGCTGGTGGGCTCGAACTTCGCCACGTTGGTGGTGGTGGACGTACCGATCGCGGCGGTGCTGTTCACCAGCACCACGAAGCTCACGGTCTGCGTCACGTTCTGGCCGAGCGAAGCGACCACGGTGTTCAGCGTGCTGCCGGCCACCTGGAAGTCGATGCCGGCCGGATCGCCGCCTGCGCCGTCGCCCAGCGCCGTGCCGGGCGCGCTGCTCCACACCGCGGAACCCGCGACGTAGGTCATGCCGCTCGGCAGCGTGTCGGACACCGCGAACCTGCCTGCGGCGCCGCCCGTGTTGTTGAAGGTGAGCGTGTAGACCGTGTACTGGCAGGTCGCGCTGGAAGCGAGACCGGCCGACCAGGTCGTTGCGCAGCTTGCCGAGGACGAGCGCGGACCGCCGTTGGTCGCGGTCGGCCAGGCGGCATTGCCCGGGCCGGCCACGGACGGAATGCCGATCGACTTGGTGACGTTGAACGCCGCCGCCGTCGTCAGCTTGATCTCGTCCTTGTCGGCCGCCGAGGTGTTCGGCGCGGTGTACAGCGCCGGGGTGCCCGGGGTGGCGGTGAGCGTCGCCGTGTCGAAATCGCCGGTCGCGCTGCTGGCCGTGCCGGGGATCGTGTAGGCCACGACGAAGCGGAACACGCCGTTGTTGCCGGCCACGCTCTGTGCGGGCACGCTGCAAACGCCTGCGGCTGCAGCCGTGCACAGCGGGGTGGTGCCGTCGGGCACGCCGTCGCCGTTGGCGTCGGGATAGACCTCGACCTTGGAGAACTTGTCGGTGTCGGCGTCGACCGTCAGCGTGAAGGTGTCGGTGCCGTTGCCGGTGTTGGTCAACGTGTGCGGTGCGTAGACGATGGAACCTGCCGCGCCGATCTTGGTGTTGACGATGGTCGTCGTGACCTGATTGACCGAGTCGAGCGTGAACGACCCCACCTGCTGAACCGTGGTCTGGACCAGGTTGGACGTGGCCAGCTGGGTGGTACCGGCTGCGTCGGAGTAAGTGGCTGAAGCCTGGTTACCGATGACGGTATTGGCTGGTGGTGCAGCGGCCAGTGCGGTCGAACTTCCGAACAGGAAGCCCAGCGTCAAGGCTGCGGCGCCGGCCCACGACGCAGGCGGCCTGAGGCCGATGCTGCGCCGGGTTGGCAGGGTGGGAATCACGTGATTTCTCCTCGGTTGTCAAAAAAGGTCGGGAACACGAAAAAACCCGGCTGCCGTGTTTCGTGGCTCGAAATCGCGGCGGCCGGGTTGCACTCGAAAGAATCGGATGGCACGGTGAAAAGGGGCGAAGCGCCGGATCAGCGCGGTGCGCCGGACGCGGGCTGCACGGCCACCGCGGGCGGCGGCACGACCACCTCGACCTTGGCGCGCGCGCTCACGGCGGTGCTGCCGTTGGCGGGCAACTGGCCCAGCGTCCAGCGCAGCGACCGGTAGTCGGCATAGGGCACTGGCTCGGTCTTGTTGCCGGCTGTCTTGCGCATCAGCGGCTCGGGACCGAACACGGCATCCTTGGTCGCGGCCTGCACCAGGCTGGCGCCCGGCTTGGCGCTGCGCGGCTGGTACTCCAGGCCTTCGGGAATCGGAAGATCCGCCACCAGGCCGGAGACCGGCTTGCCGGTGTTGTTGGTGTAGGTGGCCCGGTACTCGACGATGTCGCCGGGCTTCACCGAGCTGGCATCGACCAGCTGTTCCTTGCCCTGCGCGTCCTTCACCACCTTGGACTGGGTGAGGACGACGGCAACGGTCTTCTTCTGGGCGGCCTGGGCGGCGGCCGGGGCGGACTGGGCCGCAGCGACGCCGGCGAAACCGGTCAGCCCGGCCAGCAGGAACACGCAGGCGCCCAGGCTGGAAATGCGGAAATTCAGGATTTTTTGAGTCGATTTTTTAATGAACATGGTTGCTCCGGATTCAAGGCACACAGGAGTCCACCTCCAGCGCATGCCGGCGATGAAACAAGCGGCTCGGGCCGCGGGGAGGAATCGCCGGCATTGCAAGCGCCGGCATTGGGACGAGCGATCAGCGCCTTTTCGATTTGCATCGGGGCGGGCACCACGCTCGGACTGCTGCGATTTCTCTGTCGCGTTCAGTCGGATTTCAACTTGTTAGCAATTATCTCTTTTTGGTTACGAAGTGTAGGCAAAAATGAATTCTTTCGTATCCATCAAATCCGACAACTCGCCATTCGGAACGACAGTTCCGTTTTCGACAACTGGAGGCCAAAAACCGCACTTTTCCCTCTGAAGCGCGTGCGAAACGGCCGCCCGCACGCCCGCCGCGGTCCCGAATGGGACGCAGCAAAAAGTGGTAAGGAGATCAGGCTTGGCTCAGCGCTGCGAGCCAGTCACCCTCGCCTGTATCAAGAAGGCTTGAAGATATTCAAGACGTAATCGACAAAAACCTTGATCTTTGGAGAATTGCGGCGCGACGGCAAATAGACGAGATTGATTTCCTGCGGCTTCAATTTGACCGACGGCAGCACGGGAACCAGAAGTCCGCTGTCCATATGCGATTGGGCGAGCGACAAAGGGACCAGCCCAATGCCTTTTCCGGCCACTGTCAATTTCAGGATCAATTCCAGATCGTCCGACTGGAATACGTTGCCCACTCGCACCCGGTGGATCTTGCCCGTGGTCGAAAGGCTGATTTCCTTTTTGCGCCCCTCGCCCTCGGTGACCAGGAAGGCATGCGACGCCAGGTCGGGCATGCCCTCGATGGCAGGGTGCGCTGCAAGGTAGTCCAGGGCGGCGCACAGCACCATCGGCTCGTTCTTCAGATGGCGCGCCACCATCTCGTCGCAGCCCTCCCGGCCGCGCCGGATGGCCACGTCGGCTTCGTCCTGGAACAAGTCGGCCCGATCGTTGCCCGTTTCGACCACGACCTCGAGCTGCGGATGGGCGGCCATGAAATCGGGCAGATGCGCCCCCAGCACCTCCCTGCCGTAGTAGTGAGGGACCGCCACGCGCAGCCGCCCGCCCACCGTACCGCTGCCGGAAGACAGGTTCAGCATGACGTCGTCGAGGATGGTCAGCACATGCTGGGCCGCGACCAGGAACTCCCGGCCTTCCTCGGTGAGCGCGAAGCGCGTGGAGCCGCGGTGCAGCAGCAGGTGCCCGACCGTCGCCTCCAGCCGCTGGAGTTGGCGCGATGCGGACGCCTTGGGCACGTTCAGCACATCGGCGGCCGGCGTCAGTCCTCCGAGCTGGGCGGCTTTGGTAAAAAGCCGGACATCCGACAAAGAAAAATCCTTCATTTCAACTTCCGGGTGCTCTGTCTGTTTTTCCCTGAACGCTCGTGTCGGCGTTTCGGGCGGCCGCGCCGTGCCGCAAGCCAGGCACCCTACGCAATAAACAAGTGGCCTTTAGTTTCATTTTCAGTCAATAAGACAAGATTCGTTAACTTTTGAAACAAGGTTTTGCCGATTCGGGAATAGTTCACTGTTCGGCAGCAATTGTGTAAATCGCTCTTGCAGAATCCTCGGGGTTTGGGGCTGGAACGCGGCCGAATCGGCCGGAACTGCCATCCATGCGCTGTGCCCGATCTTGCATTTGGGTCACAATTCATCCAATCATTGAATGAATAGGTGCACGCCCGATGCTCGCTCAAGCCCCACGAACCTCGCTCGCAGACAGTGCCGCGAACAGCATCCGCGCCGAAATCGCGGACGGCCGCTGGGCCATCGGCTCCCGCATTCCCATCGAACCGCAGCTCGCGCAGCTGCTGGGCGTGAGCCGCGGCACGGTGCGCGAAGCGGTCAAGACGCTGGTGTCGCACGGGCTGCTCGAAGTGCGGCAAGGCTCGGGCACCTATGTGCGCTCGGGCTTCGACCCCTCGTCCTGCCTGCAGAAGATGCGGCTCGCCAGCCTGCGCGACCAGTTCGAAGTGCGCCGCGCACTCGAGGTCGAGGCCGCACGGCTCGCCGCGCTGCGCCACACGGCCCGCGACCTGCGCCGCCTGCAGACCCTGCTCGACAAGCGCGGCGTGCCGGACGCGGCCGACGGTGGCGCCGCCTTCATCGAACGCGACCTCGCCTTCCACCTTGCCGTGGCCGACATCTCGGGCAACCTCGCGCTCGCCGAGACCTGCCGCTTCATCAGCGGCTACATCAAGGAAACGATCGCGAGCAGCATGGGCACCAGCCTGCCCGAGCCCGACGAGGCCGCGCACCGCGCCATCGTCGAAGCCATTGCCAGCCGCGATCCCGACCGCGCCGCCACCGCCGTGCGCGGCTTCATGGCGCCCATGCTCAACGCGCTGGCACTGGGCACCGCATGAGTTCGATGCCCCTGCCCGCCGGTGCCGCCGCCGCCCGCCGCAACCCGCCGTCGCACGCCGGCACCACCGAAGAGTTGCTGATCGACGCCGAGGTCGACAGCCAACCCGCGCCGCGCCCCACGCCCGCTCCCGGCCTGGGCCGCCGCATCCTGCTCGGCGCTAGCGTGGTGCTGATCGCCTTCAACCTGCGGCCGGTGTTCGCGAGCCTCTCGGTCGTGCTGCCAGAGATCATCAAGGCCACCGGCCTCTCGGCCACGGCGGCCAGCCTGCTGACCACGCTGCCGATCGTCTGCCTCGGCCTCTTCGCGCCGATGGCGCCCTGGCTCGGCCGCCGCTTCGGCACCGAGCGCACGTTGCTCGGCTGCATGCTGCTGATCCTGGTCGGCACGGTGCTGCGCGGCACCGGCAGCATCCCGCTGCTGTTCCTGGCCTCGGCCATTGCGGGCAGCGGCATCGCGGTGTCGAACGTGCTGCTGTCGGGGCTGGTGAAGCGGGACTTCGCGAAGCAGGCGGCGCTGATGATGGGGCTCTACACCATGGCCGTGTGCGGCGGCGCCGCCAGCGCCGCGGGCCTCACGGTGCCGCTCGAGCATGCGCTGGGCGGCGGCTGGACCTCTGCCCTCGCCATCTGGGCGCTGCCGGCCCTGCTGGTCACGCTGATCTGGGCGCCGCAGGCGCTGCCGCTCAAGCCGGTCGCGAGCGAATCGGGCTTCACCGTGCGCGGCCTCTGGCGCGACCGGCTGGCCTGGCAGGTCACGCTCTTCATGGGGCTGCAGTCCGCCCTCGCCTACATCGTGATGGGCTGGCTTGCGCCCATCCTGCGCGAGCGCGGGCTCGGCGGCGAGACGGCCGGCTACGTGGTGTCGCTGTCGGTCATGACGCAGGTGGTGACCTGCCTCGTGGTGCCGGCCCTGGCCGTGAAGCTGCGCAACCAGCGCGGCCTGGCCGTGGCGCTCGCGATGTTCACGGTGACGGCCATGCTGGCGATGCTGTTCGCGCCGCTGCCTGGCGTGTGGCTGTGGGCCGTGCTGCTGGGCATCGCGCAGGGCGGCACCTTTGCGCTGGCGCTCACGATGATCGTGCTGCGCTCGCGCGATTCGCACGTCGCCGCGCACCTCTCGGGCATGGCGCAGGGCGTGGGCTACATGGTGGCCGCGTCCGGGCCGTTGCTGGCCGGCCTGCTGCACGGCTGGACCGGCAGCTTCCGCGCCTCGGCCTGGCTTTTCATCGGACTGGGCATTGCGCTGGTGATCGCCGGGCTCGGGGCCGGGCGCACGATGCACGTGGGCGCGGTGACGATCGCGAAGCACTGAGCGGACGCGCCGCCCCGGGGCACACGGGAGAACGGTTCAGGGGTTCACTGCTGCGGCCCACCGCAGAAGGCCGCGCGCTCGGTGGTCCGGGCGGTGAAGTGGATGCGCGTGGTGGTCGTGGCGCTCCGGGGCTCGTTCTGGGGCCACTCGCTCTGCAGCCATGTGTATTGCCAGCCGTAGGGCGCGCCGGGCTTCGCGGCCCCGTCGTAGGCGATGCGCAGGCTGCCGTTGCTCTCGTCGTGGCAGTGCTTCGAGGTCTTGTATTCCTTCTCGCTGAAGCAGGCCCGGACCATCTTCGAGCAGGCGAACGGAATGTCTTCATGCACCGCCTTGCCGCCGTCGAGCGGCACGAAATCGGCAGTGTCGAACGAAGCGCCCCCGCCCGAGTACATCTCCGACACCGTCTGCAGCACGGCCACGGCCCACTGCCCTTCGGCCAGCGGATAGAGCGCGGGCGCCAGCGACAGGCGCGTGTCGGCGCGCCCGTTGTTGTCTTTCTTCAGGGACTCCGCATAGCCCGAGAAATCGTGGAGGCGATCGAGCTGCCATTCCTTCGCACCCGCACCGCGCCTGACGCGCGCCATGGCCAGCGGATCGTCCGACAGGACCACGTAGTCGCCGGGCGCCGCGCCGCGCGGGCGGTGCAGGCTCAGCCGTTGCGCGTCGCAGGGCTGCGGCAGCAGGGCGCACAGCCGCGTGCGCCATTGGGGGTCGAGCGACTCGGGCTTCCTGACCGCATCGAAGACCTGTGCCGATGGCGCGGCAGCCAGCACGGGGCCGGCGGACAACAGGGCGAGCAGCAAGGCGGCGGTGCCGGTGGTGGGCAGCTTTTTCATGGGCGAGATGGTAGCCACGTAAAGTCGGGCCCAGCCCATGACCGCTTCTCCTCCCCTCTTCCAGCTCCAGGCACTGACCTTCGCCTACCCCGGCCAGCCCGCGATCGCCGCCGGCTGGAGCGCATCCATCGGCCCCGGCGTCACGCTGCTGCACGGCGACACGGGCACCGGCAAGTCGGCGCTGCTTCAGGTGATCGCCGGCATGCTGCCCGCCACGGGCCGGCTGACGGTGGCGGGGGTGCGCCTCGACGCCTCGCCCGAGGCCTATCGCCGGAACGTGTTCTTCGTCGAGCCGACGACGGACCGGTTCGACCAGGTCACCGCGCGGGACTGCACCGCATCGCTCGCCGAAGGCGATGCGGGCTTCGACAAGGACAGGTGGCAAGCCCTGGCCGAGGGTTTTGCCCTGGCCCCGCACCTCGACAAGAAGATGTTCATGCTCTCGACCGGCTCGAAGCGCAAGGTCTGGATGGCGGCCGGGCTCGCGTCGGGCCGTCCGCTGGTGCTGCTCGACGAGCCGACGGCCGGGCTCGATGGCCCATCGACGCGCTGCCTGTGGGCCACGCTCGCAGGGTTTGCCGAACGGTCCGGGCAGGCCGTCGTCGTCGCGAGTTCGGCGCCCGTCGATGCCGTGCCGCTCGCGCAGACCATCGGGCTGCCGCTTCGCTGACGCGCGGCTTCACGCGGCGTCGAAGCTGGTGCTGCGGCTCACCGGCTCCCAGGCCTCCATGTCCTTCAGCAGCGCTTGCGCGTGCGCGCGCACCGCATCGACCGCGTCGTCGCCCAGTTGCAGGCGCAGCGGCGTGTGTTGCGCGTTCAGTGCGCGTTCGATGGCCGCCGCGGCCTTGCGCGGATCGCCGGCCTGCGTGTTGTGCATCGAATGCGCGAACTCGCGCGTGGCGCCCACGACCGGCTGGTAGGCCTCGATGACCGGCATGTGGCGCATGCCGCTGCCCGCGAGCTGCGTGCGGAACTGGCCCGGCTCGACGATCAGCACCTTCACGCCGAAGGGCGCCATCTCCTGCGCCAGCGCTTCGGAGGCGCCCTCCAGCGCGAACTTGGAGGCCGAGTACGCGCTGAAGCCCGCAAACGACAGCTGCCCGCCCAGGCTGGAGATGTTGACGATGGCGCCCGAACGCTGCGCGCGCAGCACCGGCAGCGCGGCCCGCGTGACCGCCATCGCGCCGAAGAAGTTGGTGTTCATCAGCGCGCGCAGTTCGGCGTCGGGGGTTTCCTCGAGCGCGCCGACCACGCCGTAGCCGGCGTTGTTGACGAGCACGTCGATGCGGCCGAAGCGCGCCACCGCGGCCTGCACGGCGGCTTCGGCGGCACCGGCCACATCGACGTCGAGCGGCGCCGCCAGCACCCGTTCGGGCGCAAGCGCCACCAGGTCGGCGAGGCGGGCGGCATCGCGGGCGGTGGCGACCACGTTGTGGCCCTGCGCCAGCGCGTGCGCGGCGAAGGCGTGGCCGAAGCCGGAGGCGGCGCCGGTGATGAACCAGGTTTGGGCGGTGCGGGTGGCGGTAGACATGACGGTGACTCCTGGGTTGGTTGCGGCTTGCGGCCGGGGCATGGCGTGACTGTTCCCGCATTTTCATTCATCGACTAGATGGTTTAAATCGAATGCACCTTGCGATACGATGCATGAATGGACCGCACCCTGCTTCCGCATCTCGCGATCGTGCTGGCGGTGCACCGGCGCGGAGGCTTCGCGGCGGCCGCCGCGGAGCTGGGCATGAGCGCCTCGGCCGTGAGCCATGCCGTGCGCGCCGTCGAAGACCGCCTGGGCCAGCCGCTTTTCGCGCGCACCACGCGCAGCGTGCGACTCACCGAGGCCGGCGCGGGCTTCATCGGCATGCTCGGCCCCGCCATGGGCGACATCGCCGATGCCGTCGACCGCTTCGGCGAAACGCTCGGACGCGTGGGCGGCGTGCTGCGCATCAATGCCCCGCACGTGGCACTGCCGCTGGCCATCACGCCGATGGTGGCCGAGATGTCGCGCCGCCACCCCGAACTCGTGATCGAGATCGCTTCCGACGACGGCCTGGCCGACATCGTGGCCGGCGGCTACGACGCGGGCGTTCGGCTCGGCCACACGGTCGCGCAGGACATGGTCGCAGTGCGGCTCACCCCGCCGTTCCAGGCCATCATGGTGGCCACGCCGCGCTACCTGGCGGCGGCCGGCGAGCCGCGCAACCTTGCCGCGCTGGCCAGGCACAACTGCATCGGCTTCCGCTTCGTGACCTCGGGCGGCGTGTACGCCTGGGACCTGCGCGACAAGGGTGCCGACGTGGCCGTCGAGGTGAAGGGCACGGTGCGCGTCACCAACGCGCTGTATGCCCGGGACCTGGCACTGGCCGACGTCGGTATCGCCTACATCTTCGAGCCGCTGGTGCGCGCCGACCTGCGCGACGGCCGGCTGCGGCAGCTGCTGCCGAAGTCCGCCTTCGACGAGCCGGGGCTGTTCCTGTATTTCCCGCGGCGGGCGGCCCAGGCGCCGAAGTTGCGCGCTTTTGTCGACCTGGCGCGGGAAATGCTCGCAGCCCCGGCGAGCCGCCCGCCCTCTTAAAACGCCCCCAGGCGGGGGTCTTCAGGGGCCGGCCGGCCAATCCCCGGCCCGCCCGGGCGACAATCGAGGATTCCGGCCGCCAGATCCGGCCGGAAGTCCCCTGCCACCCGACCCCTCAGCTTTACGGAAGCAAGCGCATGAGCACGAAGCAACCCACCATCGTCTACACCCTCACCGACGAAGCGCCCCTGCTGGCGACCTTCGCGTTCCTGCCCATCGTGCGCGCCTTCACGGCGCCGGCCGGCATCAACGTCACGACGAGCGACATTTCCGTCGCGGCCCGCATCCTGGGCGAGTTCCCCGAATTCCTGAGCGACGCACAGAAAGTGCCCGACAACCTCGCTGAACTGGGCAAGCTCACGCTCCAGCCCGACGCCAACATCATCAAGCTGCCCAACATCAGCGCCTCGGTGTCCCAACTCAAGTCGGCGATCAAGGAGCTGCAGGACAAGGGCTACAAGATCCCCGATTACCCCGAGAACCCGACCACGGACGAGGACAAGGACATCCGCGTTCGCTACAACAAGTGCACCGGCAGCGCGGTGAACCCGGTGCTGCGCGAGGGCAACTCCGACCGCCGCGCGCCCAAGGCGGTGAAGGAGTACGCGCGCAAGAACCCGCACAGCATGGCCGAGTGGAGCCAGGCCTCGCGCTCGCACGTCTCGCACATGCACGGCGGCGACTTCTACCACGGCGAGAAGTCCATGACCCTGGACCGCGCGCGCAACGTCAAGATGGAACTCTTGACCAAGAGCGGCAAGACCATCGTGCTCAAGCCCAAGGTCGCGCTGCTGGACCGCGAGGTCATCGACTCCATGTTCATGAGCAAGAAGGCGCTGCTGGCCTTCTACGAAAAGGAGATCGAGGACGCGCACAAGACCGGCGTCATGTTCTCGCTGCACGTCAAGGCCACCATGATGAAGGTCTCGCACCCCATCGTGTTCGGCCACTGCGTGAAGATCTTCTACAAGGAAGCCTTCGAGAAGCATGGCAAGCTGTTCGACGAGCTGGGCGTCAACGTCAACAACGGCATGGTCGATCTCTACAACAAGATCGCCGCGCTGCCCCAGAGCACGCAGGACGAGATCAAGCGCGACCTGCACGCCTGCCACGAGAACCGCCCTGAACTGGCCATGGTCGACTCGGCCAAGGGCATCACCAACTTCCATTCGCCCAACGATGTCATCGTGGATGCCTCCATGCCCGCGATGATCCGCAACGGCGGCAAGATGTGGGGCGCCGACGGCCGCCTGAAGGACGTCAAGGCCGTGATGCCCGAATCCACCTTCGCCCGCATCTACCAGGAGATCATCAACTTCTGCAAGTGGCACGGCGCCTTCGACCCCAAGACCATGGGCACGGTGCCCAACGTGGGCCTCATGGCCCAGAAGGCCGAGGAGTACGGCTCGCACGACAAGACCTTCGAGATTCCGGAGGACGGCGTCGCCAACATCACCGACCTGGACACCGGCGAGGTGCTGATGAGCGAGGATGTCGAGCAGGGCGACATCTGGCGCATGTGCCAGGTCAAGGACGCCGCGATCCGCGACTGGGTGAAGCTGGCCGTCAACCGCGCGCGCAACTCCGGCATGCCGGTGGTGTTCTGGCTCGACGCCTACCGCCCGCACGAGGCGCAGCTGATCACCAAGGTCAAGATGTACCTGCACGAGCACAACACCTCGGGCCTGGACATCCAGATCATGAGCCAGGTGCGCGCCATGCGCTACACGCTGGAGCGCGTCGTCCGCGGCCTGGACACCATCAGTGCCACCGGCAACATCCTGCGCGACTACCTGACCGACCTGTTCCCCATCATGGAGCTGGGCACCTCGGCCAAGATGCTTTCCATCGTGCCCCTGATGGCCGGCGGCGGCCTGTACGAGACCGGCGCGGGCGGCTCGGCCCCCAAGCACGTGCAGCAACTGGTCGAGGAGAACCACCTGCGCTGGGATTCGCTCGGCGAATTCCTTGCGCTGGCGGTGAGCCTGGAAGACCTGGGCCTGAAGACCGGCAACGCGCAAGCCAAGATCCTGGCCAAGACGCTCGACACCGCGACCGGCAAGCTGCTGGACAACAACAAGAACCCGTCGCCCAAGACCGGCCAGCTCGACAACCGCGGCAGCCAGTTCTACCTGGCCATGTACTGGGCGCAGGAGCTGGCCGCGCAGACCGACGACAAGGACCTGCAGGCCAAGTTCAAGAAGCTGGCCGAGACGCTCACCGCCAACGAGAAGAAGATCGTCGACGAACTCGCGGCCGTGCAGGGCAAGCCGGTGGACATCGGCGGGTACTACCTCGCGGACAAGGAAAAGTTCGAGGCGGTGATGCGTCCGAGCGTGACGCTCAACACGGCGCTGGCGACGGCGCAGGCTTGAGAAAGACCCGCCGCGTGGGCAAGCCCGTCATGAAGAGGCTCTGGCTGCTTCCCGCGGCGCTGGCCTTCGCCGGCGCGGCCCACAGTGCCGAGAACTGCGAGGCGCTGCGTGCCCAGATCGAATCGAAGATCAGCGCGTCCGGCGTCACGCGCTTCGCGGTGCTCACCGTCGATGCCAACGCGCCCGTGGCTGGCCAGGTGGTGGGCAGCTGCGAGCTCGGCACCAGGAAGATCGTCTATCAGCGCGAAGGCGGGTCGGCGCCGGCTGCAGTGCCGCCGCCCCCGCGCCCGCCCGCGGACGACAGCATCCTGACCGAGTGCAAGGACGGCACCGTGTCCGTCGGCGGCGACTGCAGGAAGTAGCAGCGGACGACATCGTCAGAGAACGCGGACCGGGGGTCGCTGTTGCCGTGCGCCGTGCTTCCCGACCGGCTGCTGCAGCCACCGCGCGCGAAGCTCGGGGGCGGGGGAACAAGCTGAAAAGGAGCAACGATGGCTGACAAGATCCTGGTGTTCTATGGCTCGTACCGCTCGGACCGCATGGGCATACGTCTCGCGGACTACGTGGTGGCAGGCCTCGGCGCGCGAGGCGCCGACGCGGAGCTGATCGACGCCAAGGCGGTCGACCTGCCGATGCTCGACCGCATGTACAAGGAATATCCGAAGGGCACGGCGCCTGCGGCCATGGAAGCGCTGGCACAGAAGATCCGCAGCGCGGACGGCTTCATCTTCGTGACCGGCGAATACAACTGGGGGCCGCAGCCCGGGTTGAAGAATCTGACGGACCACTTTCTCGAAGAGTGGTTCTGGCGGCCGGCCGCTGTCGCCAGCTATTCGGCGGGGCGGTTCTCAGGCGTTCGCTCGGGCACGATCTGGCATTCGATCCTGTCGGAGATGGGGATGGTGGTGGTGTCGAGCACGCTGGCGGTGGGACCGATTTCCCAGACGCTGGACGCGCACGGAAAGCCGATCGGCAGTGCGGGGGAATCGCTGGAGCGGTCGTTCGGACGGTTTGCCGACGACCTGGCCTGGTGGACCGAGGCGGCGCGCGCACAGCGGGCACGCAAGGCGCCGCCCTACTAGCTAACGCAGGCCGGCAAGCACTTCGGCCATCTTCCTCAGGGCGGCTTCCGGCGTCGGCTCGATGTGGACCGAGCAGGCCAGCATGAGGTTCAGCGGCTGGCCGAAGTCCTCGACCGCGATGCCGCTGCCGCTCTCGCGCAGCACGCCGCCCGCGTCATGCGCGCATGGCAGCGCTGCGTGTGCCCGGTCCGCATAGCTGCCCTCGGGCACGCCATAGGCCACGACGGGGATCTGCAGGGCTATGGCCGCGCCGACCTCGAACACCGTGCCGGAATCCGGCTCCAGGCCCCTGAAGGATGCGAGGTTCGCCACGACGCCGTCTGCGCCGCGAAGGCGCTGCATGTTGGCTTCGTAGATCTGCTTCTCCGGCGCTTCGGGACGCTGGTCCTCGTTGCCGTCGGCCGGCAGCAGCGCCACGAGGCCCAGCGCTTCGCAAGCCGCTGTGAGCCGCATGAAATGGTCCCTGGCGTCCGGACGAAAGACGTCCGGGCCGGCGAGGTAGATCCGGGGGCGCGTCGGGGTTCCGGGGTTTTCGTCCATCGCATGAGCATCTTCCATTTCGAGGCTCAACTCAATACGGCCCCGAACGGCAACGGATTCGGAATCCGCGCGGGGGATGGGTCATGGTCCGCGGAAGCCGGCGCGCGTCATGCTCACCACGGATGGGGGTTGGCGCGCCTGAAGTTCTCTGACTCCGACTTCCATCGGGTGGCCTGCGCCCGCCGGGCCTCGGCCGCCGCAATCCTTTCCTTGTTGGATTTGGTGACGAGATCGCGCAGGAAGTCGTCGCCGCTGTTTCCTGCGTAGACGCGACGGAACTTCGCAAGACCGAAGCCATTCGCCTGGAACTCGGGCATTCCGAAACCGATGAAGCCGGCCATGGAGTCATGCACGAGGTTGGAGAAGAAATTCGACACATCCGGAGAAAGCGCCTTCGGCTTGAGGCCTTCGAGCAGCAGGATGGGCTCGCGCTCGATGTCCGTGTCGTGTACTTCGGCCCGCAGGTTATCGGCAAGCCACTTGCGCCATTTCGCCAGGTACTCGGGCGCCTTGCGGGCGAGTGCGGCGGCCCTGGCCTGCAAGTCACCGTCCCGGAGCCGATTCAAGCGTGAAGCGCTCTTGCGCATCAGTTCCTCGGTGGTCGCGAAGGGGGTGGACAACTGCACACCGAGATCAAAGGCGAGAGGCTGCTTCAGGCGTTCGTCCTTGCTCCAACTCCAGGTGTCAGCGTTCTCGATACGGCGGTCGATTTCGGTCAGCACGGCGGCGATGACCTGAATCAATGCACGCTGCGTGGCCTGGAGCCATTGCTGCTCGCCTTCGTAGTTCTTTCCCTGATTGGGGTGCTTGCCTGCCCGCGCCCATTCGGGGGAGCCCTGCAACCCACGGTCCAGCATCTGCCAGCGGTAGGTGAAGTAATGGCCCATGTGCTGGCGGTGCATCTCCTCGACGGGGCCGGGTTGGATGTTCGTTGCGTTGTAGTAGGCATTGAAGGCCTTGACCGTGTCGGGATGGGGTGCCAATGCTTTGGCAACGTCCGCTTGTTTCATGTCCCTCAGGGTATCTTCGCTGTGAAACGGGACTCCGGCAGCTCTCGCGGCGATGTACATCTCGTAGCCAGGAACGCGCGCGAGTTGCCGGTCATCATCTTCCCAGTCCTTCTTGCCGAGGCACATCGGCATGTAGCCGCCTCCCACATCGGAATGCGAGCCGGGATACATGTACTCCTTGACGTTGGGCGGGTACTTACCGTCTATGCGCACCGAGTCGAGCGGAAAGCACGCGCGCACCTCATGCCCGGCCGCGAGATGCAGGCATTGCTCCACGCCCGGGTGCACCTGCATGTTGTTCCAGGCCCAGCTCTGGCGGCCCTCGAACAGGCTGTACAACCCGGCCGCCCCGACCGAGGCCACGGTGTCGAAGATGCCAAGGAATTGCACGCGCAACGGGATGCCCGCGAAGAGGTAGCCTCCGTTTTTCTGTTCGCAGATTTCGTAGAGCCAATTGACGAAGGCTCGGGCTTCGGCAGCGCCGCGCGAAAACCCGAAGACGCTGAGGTTGATCTGCATGATTTCGGGCTTGCGATTGAGCAACTGGGCTTTGAGCTTGGCTTGCCAGACGTCTTTGAGTTCCTTGCGCCTCTTCCAGCCCAACGAGGTGACGCCACTTAGATCGTCGGCCAGCGATGCCGCTGCAGGGTCACTGACGAGGTCACGTTCGTATACGTACTGGCTGACCGCATTGAACAACCGCGTGAGACCCCAGATGATGCGAGGTTCCCCGTACCAAGCGCCGATTGAGCCCAGGTTCTGTGCAATCTCACCACCGATGCCCTTGCCGTCGTCGCCGATCTCCTTGAAGGGCGTGCCAACGCCGGGAATGTAGTAGGCGTAGTGGCCCACGGTGCCGCGTTTGACCTTGTCCGGAAACGCGTGATACAGCCGCACCACGTTGCTGTGCTTTTGCTCACGTGGCGGACGCGGAGGCTTCTTGAAATCATCGTCCTCGTTGTTGCCGGTGCCATCGAAGAACATTCCCACGAAGATCACGCCCGTGCAAGTGGACGTTGGCCCCACTGGATCCGCAGCACACTTGGCCTTGGTGAGCTGCATTTGCTCGCGTGGCGTCAATGGGCGTTCACGACTTCGAGTCTGGCCAAGCACGGGATTCAGTGCGGCGTCAATAGCGTTGCTCATTCAGGAAGCCTCCTCTTTTCTTCGTCTTCGATCAGATCTTTTCTTGTCACCCACGGAAGCTTGTCTTCCACGTTCATTGGATATTTGGGATGCCGAATCCCATAGGTAGAAACCACCACTTTGACTTTGTGATTCGGATAGAAATGCGCCTGAATGCTGCCTCCTTCAGAGGAGTACTCCGAGATTTCAACCACGGCTTCCTGAGGAGGCGGGGGTGGTGATGTCCCCTCGGCACCAGAACCGTAGCTCCACGCCACCTTTACCTTCATGCCGGGACGCCAGTGCTTTGGGATGCTTGCGCAGCACGAGAACTTTCCGCCCCCTGCCTCAGGTGCTATGTTCGGCCCCCCCGCACCATCAACCGTGAAGCCCAGGATGCTCTGGTCACTCATGTGGTTGTACCCACTCACCGACGCAGGCATCATTTGATCGCCACAACTGGCGTGCAGCGCACATGCTGCAATGGCCAGAACTCGCAGCACCGACCTGTATTCGCGGCTTCGGGGCCGCTTGAGCGCGGTATTCAGTTCATCGTTATGGGCATTGCTCACTCGGGAAGCCTCCCTTCCTTCTCGTACTCAAGCAACTGCTTGCTGGTCTGCCAAGGAAGCTTGTCCTCCGCGCTCATCGGATAGCGCGGGTGCTCAATTCCGTAGTTGGAAACCATGACCTTGACCTTGTGGTTCGGGTAGAAGTGCGCTTGGATGTCTTCAACTCGCTCCGAATACTCGGGGATTTCAACCACGGCTTCCTGAGGAGGTGGGGGTGGTGATGTCCCCTCGGCGCCAGAACCGTAGCTCCACGCTACCTTTACCTTCATGCCGGGACGCCAGTGCTTTGGGATGCTTGCGCAGCACGAGAACTTTCCGCCCCCTGCCTCAGGTGCTATGTTCGGCCCCCCCGCACCATCAACTGTGAAGCCCAGGATGCTCTGGTCACTCATGTGGTTGTACCCACTCACCGACGCAGGCACCATTTGATCGCCACAACTGGCGAGTAACACGCATGCTGCAATGACTGGCATTCGCAGCATCCAATGTCGTCCTCGCGGTTGGCGTTTCGAGAAACAAACGATGGTGTTCATGACGTCGCCTTGCCCCCGATTCAAACGATCCCGTGCGCCTCGAGGCTGTCGCCCAACGCCCCCGGTTCCCAGGCCTTGTTCAGCATGAGTTCCTCGAACTTCGGATTGCGGCGAAACCGCCCGCGCGTCAGAAGATCGACCGTGATCAACGCCATCTTGTCGACCCACAGGTCGACGCGGTGCTTTCTGGCAAACGCGAACAGCTCGCTGAAGTGTTGATGCACGTCGTAGCCGGAGGCGTTGCGTGGCATCAGCTCCGGAGAGTGGTTGAATATGAAGTCAGCCGCCGTATCGGGTTCGGCGAACTCCACGAACCGATCCAATTGCTGCTGTGTGACTTCGAGCCTGGGCGACACGACCGTCGACGCAGGAGCTTCAGGACAGGCAGCGGGATTGCCGCTTCGGTCGATGTAAAACCAATGAGCAAGCGGCGCCCTGATGGATGCCCATTGCTGAGGCTGAAGAATTTCCGGAAGCACTGGCAGCACCCGGGTGTCGGCGAACCGCAGGATGAAGCGCTGTCCGTCCGAAGCGTGAAGCCAGTGGTACGGATGCCAGCTCTCGACGACGCTCCTCAGTGGTTGCGTGCTTGCCAGCACACTGAGCATGGGCCGGCCGCTGCAATGCGCGATGGCCTCTGCAAGCCGCTCTTTTTCGACTTCGCCATTGCCGAGAGGCAGTAACCACGGGGCGACTGTCTTCAGATCGTCCAGCGGATCTTCGGCATAGCAGTTGAAGCCCTTCGCCGTCGATATCTTCTCTTCGGCCGTGTGATCGAATGCGCTGTCGATCAGCAGAGCCCAGTGAAGATCCGGTGCTGCGGCAATCTGCTCCGCGAAAAAGGCAGTGGCCGTGGGTTGATTCGTGGGGTCTTGCGCAAACTGCAGGGTGCGGCCGTTCATACGGCAGCCACTCCGCTGCCAGCCTTGAGTGCCTTGAGCAGGCACTCAAGGCAGATTGCCGCAGGGAACTTGACTTCCGGCACAGGAAGACTCTTGGGACCGACCAAGCTATGAACGGCCGCGTGCTCACGCCACGCACCCTTCGTACCATGTTCGATGCCTTGGCTGTTCCAGCGGCTGAAGCTGGTGCCGCCATTGATGAGGACCTCTTCCTTGGCGGTGATGGTGATGCGGTTGGCGCTGTGAGTGATCTCCAGCTTGGCGAGCAGGTGGATGCTGTTCTTCAACGCCGTGATGTCGATGTCGGCGCTCGCCGCCACCACCTTGATGCCCGCCTTATAGGCAAACATGCGGATGGCTTCCTTCACGCTCACCAAGAAACTCTTGCCCGCGGCAATGCTGGTATGTCCGCCGCTGGTCAACGCGTTGTGCTGCTCGCTGGCGACATGGGTGGATTGCGCCGTGGTGCTTTCGATGCCTGCGGGGCTGGCCAGCACCAGATGCGGTTGGGCCAATTCGGGGAACTGGCCATCGGCATGGTTGCCGCCCCGCCCTTTGATCGCATCATTCTGTGCTTGGAGCGCCTTGGCCACTTCGTCCTGGTCGCCCGCCCGATGCGCTTCGGCCTGCTGGGCGGCCTCGGAAAGGCTCTCGTGCTGTTCACGACTGCCCGTCAGGCGCGCAAGGGTTTCCGCGCTGTCCAGGATATGTGCGTGAGCATTGCGGCGCGCCTCGGTGGTGATCAGCAGCCCGTCCTGGGCTCGGATCGCGCCGTGGCCGTCGGTGCGCAACTCGAACCCCTGGCCGCGCGGGTCCTTGCGGCCTGCGTTGTCTTCGATGCGCGTGATGTGTCCCAGGCTCAACTGACTGTGCTGATGGTCGGATTTGAGCTGCGCCTGGATCTTGTTCACCGTGTCGTCGAGCACAAGGTGGTTGCTGCGTCCCGGTGCGGCGTTGCCGCCGTCGGGCGTCAACTCTCTCGAGCGAAAGCCTGAGAGGGCTTGCTGATTCGGCAATGCCCACGGCGGCAGGTTCATCTGGTTGTGCACACGGCCCATGCACAGGGGAAGGTCAGGATCGCCCGCGACGAAATCGATGGCGACCTCCTGTCCGATGCGCGGAATCTGGATGCTGCCCAACTGATTGCCTGCCCAGGGAGAGCTAACGCGCACCCAGCAAGACGAGCGCTGGTCCTTGCCGCCGATGCGGTCCCAGGGGAACTGCACCTTGATGCGCCCCAGGCTGTCGGTCCACAGGTTTTCGCCTTCGGGGCCGACCACCAGAGCGATCTGCGGGCCACGGGTGTGGGGTTTGGGCTGGGTGGGTTGAGGACGCAGCGGCTCGGTGATCGGGTGTGCCGTGAAATCGACCGTCACGCGCCACTGCTGCTTGCGGCTGGACGCGGCGTCTCCGATCTGGCTGTCTTGTGCGACATCTTCGATCAGGAACTCGGCGTCGAGCACCAGGTATTGGGCGTTGGCTTCCGTGCGCGGGTGCCTCCGCAATGCGAAGGTGCACCCGGGAACCATGCCGCGCAGATTGCCGCTGGCCCTTGCGCGCGCCCCATGGGTCCGCAGCGCCTGCATGCGCAACAGGGCAAGCTGAGCGCCTTCAGCCTTCGGGTCGTTGGCTTCGGCAGTGCCCGCCTTGGGCTGGGCGTAGTGGCTGGCGGATGCTCCCGCGGTTCCGGCGTGCCACTGATACACCTCGCCATCGGCCTGGCCGGTCGCTCGAGGATCCTTGCGGCTGACACTCAGGTCTGCGCGCGGGCGGGCGTAGTCGTAGTCCCGGGTGGCGTAGCGCCCGCTCGTGAGGTGGTGCTCGGGGACGAAGCTGTGGACGTACTCGGCATCGGCCTTCCAGCCGGGGGCGTGGTACTCGACGTCTTGGTAGGCAGCGCTGGGGTTCTTCTCGAACGAGCCCATGGCGTCGCTGAGTACCAGGCGGTGTTTGCCATCATGGTGCGCGAAGTGGAAGTTGATTCCCCACTCTTGCGTGAGGCGCTGGAAGAATTCGAAATCGCTCTCGTTGTACTGGGTCTGATAGTCCCGGACCGGGTAGCTCTCGATGAAATGCTTGTCGACGGGGAAGCCATAGTCGGCCAGCAACTCGTCCAGGATCTCGACGACGGTCTTGTTTTGATAGATCTTGCAGTCGGTCGTGATCGTGGCCAGATGCAGCCAGGGCCGGAGGGTGAGCTTGTACTGGACGTGCCGTCCCTCCTCCCCCCAAAAGGCTGCATCGGTGATCAGCGCGTTGATCTGGCGCGTCCCTACACCCATGTGATCGGCGCTGGCACCGGTCGCGCCGGGGAGAACGACACCGGAGCCGTCGATGTCGATCGTGCAGCTGACCTCGCGGCCGATGAAGCTGTCGAGATCGATGTCTGCGGCCTGCCCGAAGCTGAAATTGAGCGTGTCAGGGGTCTTCAGGAACAGCTCGTATTCGAAGAGCGCATTGACGCCTTCACGGCCCGACAGCCGCATCGGCTTGAGTGACTCGGGGATGGCGGGGCTGGTGACGGTGAGCGTTTGAGGCACAAGCGGAGATCCCAGGAGAAATCGATCCAAAAGTCTCCGGCATTCGCGTGGCTCACACTGCAAACAATAGTCACATCGACAGGCTTAGGGCAAAAACGACTGAAAGAACGCGACGAAAATCACGAAGGTTCGAACAGGCGATGCCGCGACAGACTGCACGCCTGCGCTCGACAGAAACCGGACAGGCCTGTGGAGTGCCCGCCGCCCTGCTAGATATGAAGCGCCGCCAGCACCCCGACCGCCAGCCCCGCGGCCGCCACGGCGAACATCCCGCGCTCCAGCCATTTCTTCTTGGTCAGCAACGCAATGGCCGCCAGCGCGATCGACACCTGCAGCACCGTGGTCGCCTGGGCCCATCGGTGGTGCTGGTGCATCTGCTCTTCCGACTGGCTGTCCCACTTGCTCGCCTCTTCTTCCAGTTTCCTCGCGGCGGTCTGGATGTCGGTTTTCTCCTGCTCGTAGCGGGCCACCTTGGCCTGCCAGCCTTGCCTTTTGTCGTCAGCCGCGGTGTCGCGCGCAAATTCGGCCAGCGCCTGCTTGGTGCTTTTCGACTGGAAGTAATTCCACTGGTTCGAAGCCTCGGTCTTCTTGATCGCGGCGTTGTTCTTGTAGATCCCGGCATTGGCCTGCGTGGCCCCGCCCATGTACGAGAAGATCGCGCCAACGGTGGCGATCACTGCGGTGCAGACCGCAATCTTGCCTGTCATGCCCATGCCGCCGGCCTGCGCCGCCGCGCCGTCGCCGTGCGCATGGCCGCCGGATGCAGCATGTTCCAGTTCGTGATCGTGCGGGCCGTGCACGTGAAAGCCGTGTCCTGACATGGGGTCCTTCTTTAAATTACGGGGTGGAGCGGGCGCAGTATGCCCGGTCGCGCCCGGCCTGCGGCCGAGGGCTTCCACCAGCCGCCGAATCGCATGCCGGCCTCCCCGCCTCCCATCGCGTTTTCGCAGGATCAGGCAAGAACCGCGTTCGATCCGGATACCGCTCGAAGCACCGTCGGCACGAGACTCTCTGCATGCCCGGCGCACGCTTTGCGCCATGGTTCACAGACCCGCACGAGGAGTTTTGCATGAGCGCAATCCAGGAAAAAGTCGTCCTCATCACCGGCGCGAGCAGCGGCATCGGCGAAGCCACCGCGCGGCTGCTGGCGCGGCGCGGCGCCAGCGTGGTGCTCGGTGCGCGCCGCACCGATCGGCTGGAGGCTCTCGCGGCCGAGATCAACGCCACGGGCGGCACCGCGAGCTTCCAGCGGCTCGACGTGACGCACCGGCCCAGCATGGAGGCCTTCGCCGAGTTCGCCTTCGACACGCACGGCCAGATCGACGTGCTGGTCAACGCGGCCGGCGTGATGCCGCTGTCGCCGCTGTGGAACCGCAAGATCGAGGAGTGGGAACTCATGATCGACGTGAACCTGCGCGGCGTACTGCTCGGCATTGCGGCGGTGCTGCCGACGATGCAGGCGCAAGGCTGGGGCCACATCGTGAATGTCGCGCCGGTGGCGATGCAGGGCGTGTCGCCGGCGTCGGCCGTGTACCACGGCACGCAGTACGCGGTGAACGCGATCTCCGAAGGGCTGCGGCAGGAGCACGAGGGACGCCTGCACGTCACGGTGGTGAGCCCCGACGTGACCGGGCTCGCCGACCCGCTGGCCGAACGCATCGCGGCCAGCTACGCCTTCGAGCGCATGCGCACGCGGCGGCGCCTCGCGGTGCCGGCCGAGGGCGTCGCACGGTCGATCGCCGGGGCGATCGAGGGGTACGGCATCACGGTGCCGATGCGCTCGGCTGCACGGCCGAGGCCGGCCGAGCACGCGTGGTGATCGGCCCGCCGGCCCTGTGGCTGCTGCGGCCGCCGCGTCAGTAGGTCTTGTACGGCAGGAACTTGCCCGACAGCACCACGTTGACGCGGTCGCCCTTCGGGTCGGGCTGGCGCTGGATGTCCATGCTGAAGTCGATGGCGCTCATGATGCCGTCGCCGAACTCCTCGTGGATCAGCTCCTTGATGGTGGTGCCGTAGACGCTCACGATCTCGTACCAGCGGTAGATCAGCGGATCGGTCGGCACGGGCGTGGGCAGCGAGCCCTTGTAGGGCACGACCTTGAGCCACTTCTGCTCCTCGGGCGTGAGGCCGAAGATCTTGCCGACGATCTTCGCCTGCCTGTCGTCGAGCGTCATCTGGCCGAGGCAGGCGGCGGTGGTCCACTCCTTCGACAGGCCGACCTTTCTGGCCACGTCGGCCCACTGGATGCCCTTGGACACCTTCACGGTGATGATCTTCTCGGTGACGTCGTTGCGGTTCATGTGCGCTCCTGTTGAATGCGCACAGGCAAGCAACACCTGTGCCCATCCATGCCGTGGCCGATCAAACGCGTTCCCAGCGGAACTGGCGCTCCGACTCCGCGATGGGCTGGTCGTTGATGCTGGCGAAGCGCTTTTGCATCAGGCCGTTTTCCGCGAACTCCCAGTTCTCGTTGCCATGGCTGCGAAACCATTGACCCGCGGCGTCATGCCATTCGTACTCGAAACGCACCGCGATGCGGTTGTCCATGAAGGCCCAGAGCTGCTTCTTCAGCCGGTAGTCGTGCTCGCGCTCCCACTTGCGGGCGAGGAACGCCACCACCTGTTCGCGGCCGTTGACGAAGTCGGCGCGGTTGCGCCACTCGGTGTCGGGCGTGTAGGCCAGGCTCACGCGGACCGGGTCGCGCGTGTTCCAGGCGTCTTCGGCGGCCTGGACTTTCCGGGTGGCGGTCTCGAGCGTGAAGGGCGGCAGCGGCGGGCGGGATTCCATAAGGGTCTTTCGTTGAAGTGACGGGGTGGCGAAGGCCCGCAATGTGCCACATGTAGACAGACCTGTCTACATGCCTACAATCGCCGCATGGACATCTCTGCACTGCCCGCGCGCGAACGCATCCTGCTCACGGCGCACGACCTCTTCTACGCAGACGGCATCCGCGCCACCGGCATCGACCGCGTGATCGCTGCCTCGGGCGTCACCAAGGTCACCTTCTACCGGCACTTTCCGTCGAAGGACGACCTGGTGCGCGCCTTTCTCGATCACCGGCACGGGCGGTGGATGGCCTGGTTCGTCGACGCACTGGGCCGCCGCGGCGCGCAGCAGCGCATCGGCGACGGGCGGGCGCTGCTGGTGCTGGCCGACGCGATGGCCGAGTGGTTTGCCGATCCGGTCTTTCGCGGCTGCGCCTTCATCAACGCGGTGGTGGAGGTCGGTGCGAGCGTGGCCGGCGCCGCCGACATCGCACGCGAGCACAAGCGCGAGATGGTCGAGGTGATCGCCGGCCTGCTGCCCGATGGGCCGCAGCGCATGGCCATCGCGCAGGCGGCCGCGCTCGGCGTCGACGGCGCGATCGTCAAGGCGCAGATGGGCGATGCGGCGCTGGCACGCGAAGCGGTCGACGACCTGCGCCGGCTGCTCGAAGCCCTGGTCGCCACCTCGCGCCCGGCGGCGGTTCGATAACATCGCGTCCCGGAAACAACCCATGGTTTCGACGCGACTCCCCTCCACACAGGGCCTGCAGGCCTTCGAGGCCGTGGCACGGCTGCGCAGCGTGAACCTCGCGGCCGAAGAGCTCAGCGTGACACCCAGCGCGGTGAGCCACCGCATCCGCCAGCTCGAAACGCAGCTCGCGCTCAAGTTCTTTGCGGGCAACGACTTCAGCCTCAGCGCCGACGGCGTCGCCTATCTGGCGCGCGTGCGCGAGGCCATCGCGGCGCTGCAGCAGGTGCCGGGCCGCGCACCCGCATCGCAGGTCCGGCGGCTGCGCGTGGCGGTCACGCCCACCTTCTCGCGCCAGATGCTGTTGCCCCGGCTGGCGCAGTTTCGCGATGCCTACCCGAACATCGAGCTGATGCTGCAGGTGACCACGCCGGTGCGCAACATGACGGTCGAAGAGGCCGACATCGAACTGCGTTTCGGCACCGGGCCCTTTCACGACCGCGAGTCCTTCCAGCTGCTGGCCGACCAGATCTCGCCGGTCTGCAGCCCGGCCTACCTGCAGCGCCACGGGCCGTTCGACGGTTTCGCGACCGATGCCGAGGTGGCGCGCGTCCAGCTGCTGCGCACGCCGCTCGAATCGTGGCGCACCTGGTTCAAGGCCTGCGGCATCGGCCTGCCCGAGCCCGCCACGGGCCACCAGTTCAACGACCTGGGCCTGGCGCTCGATGCCGCGGCGGAAGACTTCGGCGTGGTGCTGATGCACCTGAAGCTCGGGAGCGCCTGGCTGGAAAGCGGCCGCCTCGTGCGGCTCTCGGCGCAGAGCGTGCCCTCTCCCAACGCCTATTTCCTCTGCTGGCGGCCGGGGGCGATGGAGCGCTGGGAATGCGCGACTTTCATCGAATGGCTGCGGCAGGCGCTGCGCGACTGAATTCTTTTCAGTCTCCGCCCCGGTATTTTTCAGATCGGCGGCGGGTTTTCCAACCAGACTCGGCCCGCCGCGGAGCCTGCCGATAATGGCCCGCCGGCGCAAACAGCCAAGCAAGCCACCGAAGACTACCCAGGAGACTCCCCCGTGCCCGACCTTTCCAAGATCACCAGCATCGAAGACCTGCGGGTGATCGCCAAGCGGCGCGTGCCGAAGATGTTCTACGACTACGCCGACTCCGGCGCCTGGACCGAGGGCACCTACCGCGCCAACGAGAGCGACTTCCAGAAGATCCTGCTGCGCCAGCGCGTGGCCGTGAACATGGAAGGCCGCTCCACCCGCAGCACCATGGTCGGCCAGGACGTGGCCATGCCCGTGGCCATTGCGCCTACCGGGCTCACCGGCATGCAGCACGCCGACGGCGAGATCCTCGGTGCCCGCGCCGCCAAGGCCTTCGGCATTCCGTTCACGCTGTCGACCATGAGCATTTGCTCGCTCGAAGACATCGCCGAAGGCACCGGCCGGCACCCCTTCTGGTTCCAGCTCTACGTGATGAAGGACCGCGACTTCATCGAGCGCCTGATCGAACGCGCCAAGGCCGCCAACGTGACGGCCCTGCAGCTCACGCTCGACCTGCAGATCCTCGGCCAGCGCCACAAGGACATCAAGAACGGCCTGACCGCGCCGCCCAAGCCCACCCTCAAGAACCTGATCAACCTCGCGACCAAGCCGCGCTGGTGCATGGGCATGCTGGGCACCCGGCGCCGCACCTTCGGCAACATCGCGGGCCACGCCAAGGGCGTGAAGGACCTGTCGTCGCTGTCGTCATGGACGGCCGAGCAGTTCGACCCCGCGCTGAGCTGGGCCGACGTGGAGTGGATCAAGAAGCTCTGGGGCGGCAAGCTCATCCTCAAGGGCATCATGGACGTGGAAGACGCGCGCCTTGCGGCATCCAGCGGCGCTGATGCGCTCATCGTGTCGAACCACGGCGGCCGCCAGCTCGACGGCGCGCCCTCTTCCATCCACGCGCTGCCCGCCATCGTCGAGGCCGTGGGCAGCGAGATCGAGGTGTGGATGGACGGCGGCATCCGCAGCGGGCAGGACGTGCTCAAGGCCCGCGCGCTCGGCGCACGCGGCACGATGATCGGCCGCAGTTTTCTCTACGGCCTCGGCGCCCACGGGCAGGCGGGCGTGACGCGCGCGCTGCAGATCATCCACAAGGAACTCGACATCACCATGGCCTTCTGCGGCCGCACGCAGATCGATGAGGTCGATTCGAGCATCCTGCTGCCGGGCACCTTCTAGGCCCATATTGGGGCGGGCCAACGCGGCACTGTCTGACATGGCGCAGGCCGTGTCGCCGCAGAATGGCCGGGGTGCAACAACATCGCGGCCTGCATGGCGGCAAAGCACCATGAGCGCAGTCAAGCCCATTTCCGGAAGCCAGACGGCTTCCCTGCCCTCTTCTTCCTCCTCATCGCCCTCGCACTACACCCCCGAAGAAAAACGCCACCGCGTCGTCGCGATCATGGCGGCCTCGTCCGGCAACCTGATCGAGTGGTTCGACTTACCCGTCAGCGGGACGGCTGCTGTAAAGCTAGAACTCAAGCTCTTGACCACTGATTGGGTCAATACTGGGACAAGAATTTGTACCAGTAGGGGGACATAACCCCGAGTGCGACCTTTCGAATCTCTCGGCAGGCCTGAGGATTTCAGAGCATCTTTTCGATGCGATGCAGAGGACTTCGTTTCGCGCACCCGTGGCAGAGGTCATCCGGAGTTCGCAGCGATGAATGACAGACTAGGGTCGAAATGGGCACCGAGTTATCAATCAGGCAGAGGATTGATGCGAACGCGGGAAGCTCCAAGCGTTGCAGATGGAGCCCGTAGGCCGACACCGGAAACTGATCAACAGTATCGATAACATCGCGCGGACTCTGACGGAATCCAGCGCGTTTACACAGGACAAGAAACTGGTCGGGAGACACCCGTTCTCGATCGAACTACTTAGACCGTCGATTGCTCGGAAGCTTTTCGGACGACAAGAAGGGACGGCTGAGCCTTACTCGGATTCATGCCGTATGCCGCATCTATCAATGCGGCAGCACCATTTTGCTGCCCTCGCCCAGCTTGCATCACTCTTATTCAGCTCAACCACGCCATCTGCGATCATGTTTGCAGGTTGACCATCCTCACCTATATCGATCTCATAGATATTCACAGGAAGTCCTTCGTGGAGCAATACCGTTTTCCCAGATGAATCCGTCCGACAGTCGGTCTTCGATAGCAGCACCAGATCAGGTTCCACCATTTCGTTGAAGTCGACTGAGATGCGAGGAAGTTTCATTTCATTCCTCCCTTACCTACGCTGATCGCGTGGAATCGGATTAGTTATTGTTGGGGTAAAGAGTCGCTCCAAATTCGAGCCATTTATTCCATCAACCGTGGCGTGACTGGGGTTGCGTGCATTTCCATCTAAGGTTATGCGTCCACCAGCCGCCCGTATCTCTCCCACAGTAGTAACACCAATTTGGTTGTAGTTAATAGATCTTGCAAGCTCTTCTACTGTCGCGCCCGGTTTGCATTGTGTGGAGACTCCATTCAAAGTTCCATCCGATGCCCTACTGACTCCAGAGCCATTGTTGAAGTTCTCGGCTTTGCATACGCCACCTCGGCACACCACGTCCGAATTCGACAATTCGCCACCGCTACCGCCTCCGCCACCCCCGTTTCCTCCGCTCACTCCCCTTCCATTGGAGCCAGCTCCTCCAGTGCTGCGACCACCGCCAGCAAACGGAGACGGGCCGCTAACTGTTGGCCCTCCTATACCACCACCGCCTTCCAGTAGCTGATTCTCCAGAGGCCGTCCAGCCCGGGTTTGTTGCAAACCATCAGGATCCGAGGAGCCCAGCGGATCACCGGAGACATACCCAAATCGATTCCACCCGCCATTCAGCCCGATAGGGTCTGCTTGCAAATACCGCGCAGGCGCGCTACTGGCACCAAAGATCAGCAACGCCACGATGACACAAGACCGAAACCAATGACTGAACATCTCCCAACCCCTCTCACTGTTGTGACGCACGCGCCTTTTTGACGAACTCCTGATAGCGGCTCTCCTGCGCTTGGTTAGGTTCTCGCCATCCCAATGCTTCGGCCTTCTTCTGCCAGAACGCCTGCTTCTCCTGCAGATCGCGCAAGTATGGCCGAAGCTCACGAGGAGTGGTGTTGGGATTCGGATATTGGGCGTGGAAGTTTTTCTGCTCCAAAAGCCAGTAGCCGTAGCTCTTGCTCACCATGGTTTGAGCATCATTTGGTGAAACCTCAAGTACTGTCGTTGCAACAGCGATACCCCGAGGCACTTGGCCTCGTTCGTAGTAATGCTCTCGCAGCGTTTCCGCCATGACCGCAGCCGATTCCTGTTTGCTCAACGGCCGCATATAGACGCCATTGGCTAACGCCTCGGGCGTCATGGGCGTATCGCGCTGATAGCTGGCATCCATGCGTGGAAAACCGCCGGATGTCGTCTCCAGATTGAACACTCGGCCTTGCTCGTTCCGGTACTTCACGAAGAGATGCAAGGGCGACCGCGCAAGGGTGACGTCGATCCCAAGCTTCTGTCCCAGGATAACGAACAGAATGGGCATCGACACGCAATTGCCCTTCTTGGTCCGCAAATAGGTCGTCAGCAGTTTGTTGGAAATCTTCGTGCCCAAGGGGTCGTCCAAATCGTATTGGTATGGGCGCGGATGTTGCGGGTCTGGCCCGTACAGGTAGGCGCGCAAAGTCTCAACAGCCACTTGCTTGCTGGAATTTGCAGGGTAAAGCCTTCTGACCTCGTTCGCCATCGCATCGAGGCGAGCCAAGGTTCCATCCACGTCGATACTCGGATCGATCATGTGGTCAATGGTCAGCTTCACGCGTGCCAAGTCGATGCCGGCCTCCGGCTTCGCCAAGATCGCCCTGAGCGTCTTAATTTGAGCGTCGGATGACAGCCCTCGATAGTCGCCAGCATCCTGGACCACCACGGCAGGCGCTTGTGCCGATGCAGGCAAGCACAGGAGCGCGAGAGGCAGGGCGAGGATTGGCATAAGCCTAAACATCTGCAAATGGTAGCAAGCAGTAATGACAGCGACATCCCCGGCACAGGAGAAACGGAAGCCCACACGACCCGAAATTTGGTCCGGAATTTCGTGACCCCGCTACGCTCCCAGTGCGCGACGGTTGTCTCCGTCCCCCCTGGGGTCCCTGCGCGCCCGCACGCAACGCGCTCCCGGCGCCACGGCCGTCAACGCCCGCACCCTTCCCTCTATCGCCTGCCGATGATGCAGCGCAGGTGAGGCGGATGTTCGCGCAGTTCGAGCGGGACCAGCTTGTAGAACGCACACGTGATGGACTGGCGCGGGCCAAGGCTGAAAGCAAGCGACTTGGGCGCAAACCCGCCTTGGATGCTGGAAAGCGGGCGCAGGCACTGGCGCTGCTGAAAGAAGGCAGGGGCGTGCGGGAGGTAGCCCGCATGCTCGGGGTGTCGCACCCCACCATCATCCGGATGCAGGCTACCGCGTAGGCAGCCCTGAGCATCGGCAGGGAGGCCCCTCGCGGGCTTTTTTATGCCCGCTCGTCAGTTGGCCGTGCCCCGAGGTCGTCCTTGGCTGGGCGGTCCATGGTCAGTAGCGCGAGCAGGCTCGCCGGAGCCTACGTCGCAGATAGGCCCGTCGCGTGAGTTAAGCCTCCCCGCGCTTCCATTTCGCCGATTTCCGGCGCGCTGTCGGATCGTATCGGACGGCGGAACAACATGCTGCTGTTCGGCGGCCTGGGTGCCCTGGCGATGGTGCCGATCCTGACGGCGCTGCTCAAGTCGCTGGGGCATGAGTCGGCGTTCTTCTGGTACGTGAGCGGGATGATGGTGATCGCGTTCCTGGTGAGCTGGCGGTTGCCAAGGCAGGCGAGTTACCTGCGTCGCGATCATTGATTGGCAGGGCGTCTCTCGATCGATTTCGATCCATCGCAGCAAGCGCGAGCGCCAACTCAGCGCGATGCCAGGCTTTCCATGTAGGCGCAGAACATGTCGGCCATCGAATTCGCCCAGGCCTTGATCTGGGCGGCGGTTCGAGGGCTCTCGGAAAAATCCTTCCCCACTGCGCTGAGCGTCCTCATGATCAGGTCGCCCGCCATTCCGCGCGTGGCGTCGGAAGCCGCCGGCAGGGCCTGCTTCATGAACGCGCGCACGATGTCGTCGCCGGCGGCACGCGCTTCCTGTGCCTCGGGTGCGTCGCGGTAAAACGGCGCGGCGTCACCGAGCGCCGTTCGCACTTCTGCTTCCTCGCACTCGGAGCGGATGAAGGCGTGCGTGAGCATGCGCAGGCGCTCGAGTGCGGGCCGCTGCGCATCCTCGAGGATGCCGCGCATCATCTCCGTGGTCTGCCGCCATTCGTCACTCTGCAGGCGGAACAGGATCGACGCCTTGTTCGGGAAGTATTGATAAACCGATCCGACGCTCACGCCAGCCCGCTCGGCGACGCGCGTCGTGGTGAAGCGGTTCACGCCTTCTCTCGCCAAAACCTGAATAGCTGCCTGAAGAATGGCCTCGAGGAGGTCGGCCGAGCGTGCTTGCTTGGGCTGCCTGCGAGAGGAGATGGAGGTACTTCGACGGTCGGTCATGGGAGGGGTCCGCAACGCGAATAGAAAACTTGAAGGGTTCTTCATATTATTTCGCATCTGCTTCTCAACAACGAAAGGACCCTATGACGACCTTGACCACCGCACCGCTGGCACCCTTGCTGGACCGCCTTTTCCTGCAGGCTGCCGCGGCCACCAGCCCGGCGCTGGCCAGCATGAGCCCCGAGGAACGCCAGCGGCTGGTACACAGCAAGACCGAATACCTCGACTTCTACGGCCGGATCAAGGAGTTGTGGCTGCCGGTGTCGCGTGAGACCGGCGTGCTGCTGTACCAACTGGTGCGCAGCACGACCGCGCACAACATCGTGGAGTTCGGCACCTCCTTCGGCCTGTCCACCCTGTACATGGCCGCGGCGCTGCGCGACAACGGCGGCGGCCGCCTGATCAGCAGCGAGTTCGAGCCGTCGAAGGTCGCCAAGGCCCGCGAGCACCTGGCCGAAGGGGGCGTGATCGACCTGGTCGAAGTCCGCGAAGGCGATGCACTGAAGACGCTGGCGAGCGACCTCCCGGCGTCCATCGACCTGCTGCTGCTCGATGGCGCAAAGCCGCTCTACACCGACGTGCTGGCGCTGGTCGAGAGCCGCCTGCGGCCGGGCGCGCTGATCGTGGCGGACAACGCCGACCGCAGCCCGGAGTACCTGGCACGCGTGCGCGTTCCCGACAGCGGGTACCTGTCCGTGCCGTTCGCCAACGACGTGGAACTGTCAATGCGGGTGGGCTGAGGCTGCACACAAGCGGTTCATTCGGCCTCGAGGCCGAGGCTCCGGGCGATGGCAGAGGCAGTGCCACCGGCAGGAACAAGCGCCCCAACACCTGCGTTCGATACTTTTCCAACTTTGTTAGCAGCGTCAGAAGGCATCGATTGGAGACGCGACCGCACTTCGCCCTCAGCTCACAAGGCGGATGCGTCTGTCGTCGATGGAACCAGGCTCAGGGATCGGTGGAATCCGACGCCGCAAGCACCTACAACTCGAATATCCGAGCCATGGCCACCCACTTCTCTCCTGCACCTGCCCAAGGCGTAGGCGCCTGAAACTTCCACATCAACTCTTCCCATTCCCGAATCTTCGGATCGTCCCGCGTCGCAGCCGCCATCGCCTCGGCGTCATACCGCGTGTCGTCCGTCTCCATCAGCATCACCATCCGCGTCCCGAGCCGGTAGATCTCCATGCCCGTCACGCCATGCGCGTGCAGATGCGCGCGCACCTCGGGCCAGATGTTGCGGTGATGCGCCTCGTATTCCGCAATCAGCGCCGGGTCGTCTTTCAGGTCAAGGGCAAGGCAGTGGCGCATGGGTCGTTCGATCCGGCAAGTCAGTAAGAGGAAGAAACAAAGATCAGGTCAGCGCCCGATCCAGATGCGTATACCCGCCATCCACGAACACCCACTGCCCCGTCGTGTGCGATGCCTGTTCGGAGAGCAGGAACACCACCGTGCCCGCGATCTCCTGCGGCGTGGTCATGCGGCGGCCCAGCGGAATCTTGTCGGTGATCGCAGCCAGCTTGCGGTCGGGTTCGTCGAAGGCCGATATCCAGCGCTGGTAAAGCGGTGTCATCACTTCGGCCGGTATCACGGCATTGACGCGCACGCCGTCCTGCGCGAGCGCAGCGGCCCATTCGCGCGTCAATGAAAGCTGTCCGCCCTTGGCGGCGGTATAGCCGCTGGTATTGCCCTGCCCCGTGACCGCAGTCTTCGACGAGATGTTCACGATGGCGCCGCGGCTGGCCTTCAGGTGAGGCAGGCAGTAGTGCGCCATCACGTAGCAGTGGATGAGGTTGCGTTCGAGCGAACGGACGAAGGCCTCGCGCCCCGCCTCCAGCCCCACGCTGTCGTTCACGCCCGCGTTGTTGACCAGCCCGTCGATGCGCCCGAACTCCGCAACGGTGCTCTCGATCGCCTTGGCACAGGCTGCTTCCTCCATCAGTTCGAACTGGAGAAAACGCGCCCGCGGCTGCAGCCCGCGCAGTTCTTCCTCGAACGGCGCATCGAGCGGGTTCTTGCCGCAGATCACCGGCACCGCACCTTCGCGCGCGAGCGTGAGCGAGATGGCCGCGCCGATGCCGCTGCCGCCGCCAGTGACGATCACCACCTTGTCTTTCAGATTCAGATCCATGACTGCGCGATGCCTTTCATTTCTTCCATCTACCCGCGAAACCGATAACGCTCGAGCGACCCGGGCTTCATCGCGATCGAGAAGCCCGCCGCCGTCGGCGGCATGTAGGCCGCATCGCGGATCACGCAGGGATCGGCGAAGTGTTCGTGCAGGTGGTCCACATACTCGATCACCCTGCCCTCGCGCGTCCCCGAGATGCACAGGTAGTCGATCATCGACAGGTGCTGCACGTACTCGCACAGGCCCACGCCGCCGGCGTGCGGGCACACAGGCAGCTTGTACTTCGCAGCCATCAGCATCACCGCCAGGATCTCGTTCACGCCGCCGAGCCGGCACGCGTCGATCTGCACCACGTCGATGGCGCCGCGCATGATGAACTGCTTGAACATGATGCGGTTCTGGCACATCTCGCCCGTGGCCACCTTCACCACCGGCGCGATGCCTTCGCGGATCTTGCGATGGCCTTCGACGTCGTCGGGGCTCGTCGGCTCCTCGATGAACCAGGGCTTGGCGAATGCCAGCTGCCGCACCCAGTCGATGGCCTCGCCGACCTCCCAGACCTGGTTGGCATCGATCATCAGATGGCGATCGGGGCCAAGCACTTCGCGCGCCACCGTCAGGCGCCGGATGTCGTCCTGCAGGTCGCGCCCGACCTTGAGCTTGATGTGGTTGAAGCCTGCGTCCACGGCCTCCTGCGCGAGCCGCCGCAGCTTCTCGTCGGAGTAGCCGAGCCAGCCGGCCGACGTGGTGTAGCAGGGGTAGCCCTCGGCCTGCAGCGTGGCCACGCGCTCGGCCTTGCCGACGGCCGCATCGCGCAGCAACGCGAGCGCCTGTTCGGGCGTGATGCAGTCGGTGATGTAGCGAAAGTCGACGCAGCGCACCAGCGCCTCGGGGCTCATGTCCGCCACCAGCTGCCACACCGGCTTGCCTTCGGACTTGGCCCACAGGTCCCACATCGCATTGACCACCGCACCGGTTGCGAGGTGAATGGCCCCCTTGTCGGGGCCGATCCACCGCAGCTGGCTGTCGGAGGTGACGTGCCGCCAGAAGCGCCCCATGTCCTCGGCCACCCACTGCAGGTCGAGCCCGACGACCAGGTGGCGCATCGCCTCGATGGCCGCGCAGCAGATCTCGTTGCCGCGGCCGATGGTGAAGGTCAGGCCATGGCCTTCGAGCCCCGGCTGGTCGGTTTCGAGCACGACATACGCCGCGGAGTAGTCCGGGTCGGGGTTCATCGCGTCGGAGCCGTCGAGCTGCTGCGAGGTGGGAAAGCGCACGTCCAGGACGCGCATGGATCGGACGATGGTCATGAACGGGGTCTTCGTCGAAAGAATCAGTCGTACAGAACCGCTGAAATCTTCGGGTCTGCAATGTTGGTCTTGTCGTACCAGAAGAACCCGGTATCCACCACCTTGGGCAGCTTCTCGCCCTTGATCGCCTTCACCGCCATCTCCACGGTCTTGTAGCCCATGCCCACCGGGTTCTGCGTGATGGCGCCGGCCATGCTGCCGTCCATGATGGCGTTCTTCTGCTGCTTGCCGGAGTCGTAGCCGATGATCACGACCTTGCCGTTGCGCTTCATCTCCTTCACGCCGTTGACCACGCCGATGGCGGAGCCCTCGTTGGCGCCGAAGATGCCCTTGAGGTTCGGCGAGGCCTGCAGGATCGACTTGGTGATCTCGGTGGACTTCAGCTGGTCGCCGCCGCCGTACTGCACGCTCACGATCTTGATGTTCGGGTAGGCCGACCTGATGCGGTTGACGAAGCCGTCGCGCCGGTCCACGCCGGTGCGGCTGGTCTGGTCGTGCACCACCAGCGCCACCTCGCCCGACTTGCCGATCATCTCGGCCATCTTGTCGGCGGCGAGCGCGGCGGCGGCCTTGTTGTCGGTCGTGGTGGTGGTCACGGGAATGTCGCTGTCCACGCCCGAGTCGAAAGCCACCACGGGAATCTTCGCGGCCTGCGCCTTCTTCAGGAGCGGAATGGCGGCCTGGCTGTCGAGCGCGGCAAAGCCGATGGCCTGCGGCTTCTTCGCGAGCGCGGCGGAGAGCATGTCGATCTGCTTGTCGACCATCGCCTCGGTTTCGGGGCCCTCGAAAGTGACCTTCACCCTCAGGTCCTTCGCGGCCTGCTCGGCACCCGATTTCACGGCCTGCCAGAACTGGTGCTGGAAGCCCTTGGACACGAGCGGGATGTAGACCTCCTGCGTCTGCGCCCGTGCGACTCCCGACAGGCCGATGACGGACGCGACCAGCGTGGTCGTGACTGCTCTTCTCTGGATCATGCAATGTCTCCTGTGGTTGTGGAAATGGGGGCGGTCAATGCGGGCTGCCGCTGCGGCGGCGCAGGATGTCGGCGTACACGGCAAGGATGATGATCACGCCCGTGACCACCGTCTGCCATTCCTGCGCGACCGAGAGAATGCGCAGGCCGTTGGTCAGCACGCTCATGATGAAGGCGCCGATGATCGTGCCCACGATGGTGCCGGTGCCGCCGCTGAGCGAGGTGCCGCCGATGACCACCGCCGCGATCGCATCGAGCTCGTAGCCCTGCCCCAGCGCGGGCTGCGCGGAGTTCAGCCGCGAGGCGATCAGCAAGCCCGCGATGCCGCAGATGCCGCCGCTCACCGTGTAGACCACGACCTTCCAGAAGTCGGTGTTCACGCCCGACAGGCGCACGGCCTCCTCGTTGCTGCCGAGCGCGAAGGTGTAGCGGCCGAGGATGGTCTTGTTGAGCATGATGCTCGCGGCCACCGCCACCAGGAACAGGATCAGCACCGCATTCGGGATCGGCAGCGACGGAATGAAATAGCCGATCAGCGAATCCTGCGAGATCGCCGGGAAGTCCGGCGTGTCGTTGAAGTAGATCGGCTTGGTGCCCGAGATCACGAGCGACAGGCCCTTGAGCAGCATCATCATGCCGAGCGTCGCGATGAAGGACGGAATCTTGAGCTTGGCGATCAGCACGCCCGAGACGAAGCCGGCCAGCGCGCCGAAGAAGATCGCGGCCGCGATGCCGAGCGCGAGCGGCATGCCCATGTAGGTGAGCACCACGCCGGCCATGACGGCGCAGAAGGTCATCAGCGTGCCCACCGAAAGATCGATGCCCGCGGTGATGATCACGAAGGTGCAGGCGATGGCCAGCACGCCGTTCACCGCGGTCGACTGCAGGATGCTCACGAGGTTGTCGGTCTGCAGGAACTGCGGCGAGGCGAAGCTGAAGAACACCATCAGCGCGATCAGGCTGGCAAAGGCCAGCAGCTTCTGCCGCGTGGCGGGACGAAAGAGCCGTGCCTTCAGCGAGAAGCCGGGCGCGGCGGCGGTGGTGGCGGTGGGGGTCGTCAAAGGGTGTCTCCGATCGTCATGGGGCGGCGGCAGCAGCTTCGCGCCGGGTGGCGAGCTGCATGATCTTTTCCTGCGAGGCTTCGCGCCCCGCCAATTCACCGGTGATGCGGCCTTCGCACATCACGAGCACGCGGTGGCTCACGCGCAATATCTCGGGCAGCTCCGAGGAGATGATCACGATGGCCTTGCCCTGCCCGGCCAGCGCATTCAGCAGGCGGTAGATCTCGGCCTTGGCGCCCACGTCGATGCCGCGCGTGGGCTCGTCGAAGAAGAGCACGCTGCAGTCGCGCAGCAGCCACTTGGCGATGACGATCTTCTGCTGGTTGCCGCCAGAGAGCAGCCGCACCTGCTGGCGCACCGAAGGCGTCTTGATGTTGAGCTGCTTCACGTAGCGCTCGCCGGCCGCCTCGATGGCCGCCTGGTCGATGAAGACGCCCATCGACAGGAACTTCTTCATGCTCGGCAGCGCGATGTTGGTTTCCACGTCCATGCCGGTGGCCAGGCCGAAGTGCTTGCGGTCTTCGGAGAGGTAGCCGATGCCGTGCGACACGGCATCTTCGGGCGACTTGATCGACACCTTCTGGCCGCGCACGCGGATCTCGCCCGCGTCGATGGCATCGGCACCGAACACCGCGCGCGCCAGCTCGGTGCGGCCCGCGCCCATGAGCCCCGCGAAACCCAGGATCTCGCCCTTGCGCAGCACGAAGCTCGCGTCGCGCACCATCGAGCCGCGCGTGATGCCCTTGGCCTCCAGCACGATCTCGTTGCCCGAGGTGTCCGGGAAGTCGTTCTCCACTTCGGTGAGCTGGCGCCCCACCATCATGGCGATCAAGGTGTCCATGGGCGTGTCGGCCATCGGCACGGTGGCGATGTACTGGCCGTCGCGCATCACGGTCACGCGGTCGGCAATGCGCTTGAGCTCGTCCATCTTGTGCGAGATGTAGACGATGGCCACGCCCTGCGACTTGAGCTGGCCGATGATGCGGAACAGGTCGGCCACCTCTTCGTTGTTCAGCGCGGCCGTGGGCTCGTCCATGATGAGCACGCGCGATTCGAACGAAAGCGCCTTCGCGATCTCCACCATCTGCTGCCTGGCCACCGTGAGTTCACCCACGGGCGTGCGCGGGTCGAGCCGCAGGTGCATGCGCGCGAAGATGCGCTCGGCCTCGGCGCACATCGCGTCCTCGTCGATGAAGAGGCCGAAGCGCCCGCGCGGCTCGCGGCCGATAAAGATGTTCTGCGCCGCGCTCAGGTGGTTCATCAGGTTCAGCTCCTGATGGATGATCCCGATGCCCAGGGCCTGCGCCGCGCGCGGGCTCGCGATGTCCACCGGCCGGCTGTCGAGCATCACCTCGCCGGTGTCCTTGCTGTAGACGCCGGCAAGCACCTTCATCAGCGTGGACTTGCCCGCGCCGTTCTCGCCCATCAGCGCATGCACCTCGCCGGGCAGCAGGTCGAACTGCGCCTTGTCGAGCGCCCGCACGCCGGCAAAGGACTTGCAGAGGTCGCGGATGGTGACGATGGGTTGCTGCATGCGATGTTCAACCGGTCGGAAGGCCGTAGAAACGCTGCGCGGTGCCGCGCCAGATCGGGTCCTGCGCGTGGGCCGGCAGGCTGCCGACGAGCGCTTCGCTCGCCGCGGTCCAGCCCGCGTAGTCGCCGGCCAGCGCGAGCACCGGCCAGTCGCTGCCCCACATCAGGCGCCCGGGGCCGAAGCACTGCAGGAGCACATCCCAGACCGGGCGCACGGCCCGCACCAGGACATCGACGTCGCGATGCATCGCGGGCGGCGCCTCGGTCCAGAGGCCCGAGAACTTGCAGCAGACCTGCGGCAATGCGGCGATCTCCGCCATCTGCCTGCGCCATGTCGCAAAGACTTCGCCACCCTGCGCACCCACGGGCGGCTTGGCCGCATGGTCGATCACCACCGGCAGTTGCGGCCAGTCACGCAGGAAATGCAGCAGCGGGCCGAGGTGCCGCGGCTTCACCAGCGCATCGAAGCGCAGGCCCAGCCGGACCAGCGCCCCCACCGCGTCGGGATGCGGCCTGCGCGCAATCCAGTCGTCCTCGGGCAGGTCTTGCAGCATCGGCCGCACGCCCTTGAACTTCGGGTGCCGCGCCATGCGCTCCAGCGACGCCACCGCATCGGGAGAACTCAAGTCGACCCAGCCGACCACGCCACCGATCACGTCGTGTGCAGCGGCCAGCTCAAGCATGAAGTCGGTTTCGGCTTCCGAGTCGGCGGCCTGCACGAGCACGGTTCGCTCCACGCCATGCGCTTGCAGGAGAGGCGCGAGGTGCTCGGGAAGGAAATCGCGCACCAGCGGCGCCAGTGCGGGCACATCGGCACGCAGCCATGCGTAGTCGCCGCGTGCGGGCCGCCAGAAGTGCTGATGCGAATCGATGCGCGGGATCATGTCGGGTCGCGAGCGGCCTGGGGCCGCCGAGCGCCTTGCCTCTTTAGTCCATATACGAACAGAGTATTTACATACGAACTTTCAGCGTCAAGCGCGATCCGTCGGGGCTTACCCGTAGAACGAAACTTGCAAAAAGCCAAGGCTGCTGGTGAAATTCACCAGTGAACAAATCTCTCCAATCTGAAGTGGTGGCGAAGCCCGCGGAAGACCCGGACCGCTATCGCGCACCGGCCCTCGACAAGGGCCTGGACATCCTCGAACTGCTGGCCGACCAGCCCGAAGGCCTGACGCGCGGCGAGATCGTGAAGGCGCTGGACCGCGGCCCGAGCGAGATCTACCGCATGCTCGAGCGGCTGGTGGCCCGGCGGTACGTGCTGCGTTCGCTGGCGGGCGACCGCTACAGCCTGAGCCTGAAGATGTTCGACCTCGCGCACCGCTACCCGCCGAACCACCGGCTGGTCACGCAGGCGCTGCCGGTGATGGACCGCTATGCCAAGGAGGCCGAGCAGGCCTGCCACCTCGGCGTGTACGACCGCGGCAATGTGCAGATCGTGGCGCAGGTCAACAGCCCGGCCGCCAGCAGCATGACGGTGCGCCCCGGCACGCGCGTGAACCTGCTCGACACCGGCTCGGGCCAGGTGCTGCTGGCCTGCGAATCCGACGCGCGGCGCAAGGAGATGCTGGCCGAGCACGTCGCGCTCGACGGCGAGGTGCAGATCCCACCCGACGAACTCGAGCACATGCTCGAAGCGGTGCGCGCCACGGGCTACCGGCAGCGCGAGAGCCTGCAGTACTTCGGCGTGATCGACATCTCGTGCCCGATCCTCGGGCCGCACGGCCATGCGCTGGCGGTGCTCACCACGCCATACATCCGGCGCATCGACCGCCACGCGATCCCATCGCTGGACCGCGCACGCGAACTGATGCTGCAGGCGGCGCGCGATCTGTCGCTGGTGGCCAACGCGGCCTGACTGCCGGCACCAGCAAGTTGGTTGGTTGATTGACGGTTTCGTTTTGTTCGGGAGCGCGTGCGCAGGCCACCCACGCCTCGCTTTCAGCAGTCGATCAGTCGGCGTAGACGCCCGCAGCCTTGATGATCGGGCTCCACTTGGCGATTTCCGCCGCCACGAACCTCCTGTGGCCCTCGGGCTCGATGCGGCCGTCGGTGGCCACCACGGCGCCGAGCGCTTCTTCGCGCTGGATGAAGTCGGCATCCTTCAGCGCGGTCTTCAGCGCATCGCCGAGTTTCTTCAGCACCGGTGCCGGCGTGCCCTTGGGCGCGTACAGGCCGTGCCAGATCGTCACCTGGAAGTTCTTCAGCCCCGCTTCGTCGAGCGTGGGCAGGTCCTTCAGCAGCGGCATCGTGAGTCGCCTGGGCGTGGTCACCGCATAGGCCTTGACCTTCTTCGCCTCGATCTGCGGCGAGGTGTTGGTGGTCTGGTCGCACAGCAGGTCGATCTGGCCGCCGATGAGGTCGGTGATGGCCGGCGCTGTGCCCTTGTAGGGCACAGGCGTCATCTCGGTCTTCGTCGCGCTCTGGTAGAGCAGGCCGCACAGGTGCGAGGCCGAGCCGATGCCCGCGTTGCCGATGTTGATCCTGCCCTTGTTGGCCGCGATCCAGCCCGCGAGTTCGCTGTAGTTGTTGGCCGGCAGGCTGGGCTTGGCGATCAGCGTCATCGGCACGTCGTTGACGATGCCGAGGTACTCGAAATCGGTCTCGACCTTGAACGGCACGTTGCGCACCAGCGTCGGCACGGTCGCCATCGCGATGTGGTTCAAGAGCAGCGTATGGCCGTCGGGGTTGGCACGCGCCACCTTGGCCGCGCCGATGGAACTGCCCGCGCCGGGCACGTTGTCGATGATCACGCTCGCGCCGCCCAGCGGCTTGCGCAGCGCTTCGGCCAGGTCGCGCGCCACGCGGTCGGTCGGGCCGCCCGCGGCGAAGGGCACGACGATGGTCACGGGCTTGCCGGCGGGAAAGTCCTGCGCATGCGCACCAACGGCCAAGGCCATCGCCGCAAGGGCGAACAGTTTTTTCATGAGGTCTCCGTCAAAGTTGGAAAAAGAAGGAATCAGGGGGTGCGTGAAGGCACGCGGCTTTCGAGCGTGGGCGGTTGCCACTCGGGCTTGATGTGGCAGCCGTTCCTGCCGTCGGTGTCGTAGCGTGGCGCCAGCGACGCGCAGCGTTGCGCAAGGCTCCGGGGCGTGGGCTTCTCGCCCTTGTCGATCCAGTCGAGCAGCGCGGCGAAGAGCGCCGGGTATTCCGAATCGCTCAGGTAGCTGTGCTCGCGCTCGGCGCTGAAGCTCTGCACCAGGTGGCCGCCGGTGCCGGCCGCGTCGCGGATGCGCCGGTACGCATCTTCCAGCTCGACGAAGGCGGTCGGGTCGTCGATGGCATGCAGCCCCACCGTGGGCAATGACGTGCGGCCGGTGGGCTGGCTGTCCGCGGACAGTGCGCCCTTGGCCTGCGGATCGGCCGCATAGCGCAGCACGCCGGCGTTGAGCGCCGCATCGTCGGCCGAGCCCTGGTAGGCCACGCCGATGTTGCCGAAGGGGTTGCGGCCGTCCAGGCGCTTCTGCACCAGGTCCTGGAACAGCCAGGTCGCCCAGTTCAGGTGGCCGACCAGCGAGCGCTCCTGGATCTTCACGACCGACAGGATGGTCCTGAGCCGTGCCGCCTGTTCGGGCGTGCGCTGCGCCGCCGGCATGCCGACGCCGGTGCAGGCCTTCACGCGCTCGGCGAGTTCCGCGCGCGTCAGCGTCGAATCCATCGGCAGGCCCATCCACAGCGGGTACTGCGGCTCGTCGGGCCGCGGATGATTGCGGCAGACGTACTGGTAGATCACGCGCAGGTCGAGCCGGAAGTCGTAGGCGCTGTTGCCGCCGCCGAGCACGCCGCTCGTGAGCAGCAGCCCGTCGTAGGGGCTCTTCGCTTCGCCCGGCGGCGCATGGAGTTCGGCCGCCTTCGCCGCCACGCCCGCACCGTAGCTCTGCCCGTGCAGCAGCGTGCGGCGCGGCTGGCCGAAGTGGCGCACGAAGATCTGGCGCAGGCGCTCGGTGTCTTCGGCCGCCATCGTCACGCCGTAGCCACCGCGCCGGTAGGTGGAGCCGGCCCAGGCATAGCCGGCCTTCACGGTGATGGCCCAGCGCTTCAGGTCTTCCTCGCTGCGCGCCAGCTTGGGCGGCCCGGTCTCGGGGCCGCCGTGGGCGTGCATCACGAGCACGCGGTTCCAGTCCTTCGGGATGGCGATCCAGTAGAGGGCGCCCGCGCCGTCTTCGCCGGTGTAGCAGCGCGCGGCCTCGGGCACGGGCGCCGGACAGGCCGTGGGCTTCGGCGCCGCGGGTGCCGCATGTGCGGACAGCAGCGGCGGCGCCATGCCGAGCAGTGCGAATGCCGCCAGACGGGACAGTTGTTTTTTCAATGGCGTACTCCGAGTTCCAGCGCCGCGTTCGCTCCTGCCGTGGAGACGAATGCGAGGACGCCGCTGTTGAAGATGAAATGGCCCGGCCTGCCCGCATCGGCCTGCGCCACGCCGAGCACCGGCGTGTCGTAGCCCAGGGCCGCGGCCGCGCCGCCGAGGTTGAAGCTGCTGCCCGCCACCGTGGCCTCGCGGCTCTCGCCCTTCACGCTGGCCACGGCGTAGCTCCCATCGGCCGCGCCCGGCACCAGGCTCTGCTGCAGCCCGAACACGCGCAGGCCCGCATTGGCCGCCGACTCGCGCACCAGGTGCAGCGGCACGGCCGTGCCGTTGACCAGCCCGATCACCATCGAGCCGGTGAGCGTGCCGCCGGTGGTGACGGCGCCGCCCGTCGGCAAGGTGGTGCGCAGGTCGAAGGCGCCGCGGGCCGTGTTGTAGGTGATGTAGCCCTTCTCGGTCTGGGTGCACGCGGCGTCGTAGGTCATGAAGCTGCCTGTGACCGGATCGCGGCAGTACTGGAAGGTGCCCGCATTGCGCAGCCGCACCGACGACGCATGCGCCGCCATGCCGCCCGTGCCCTGCTGCACGCCCACCGCGTTGAAGATGTTCGCCACCGGGTTGAACACCGTGGGCGTGGCCGCGTTGTCGAAGGTGTTCTGGAAGGCCAGCAAGGGCGCGAAGCCGCCGCCGCTCGGCGCATTCACGCCGCCCAGCAGCACACCGCCCGGCGCGAAGCTGAAAACCGCCCCGCTCTCCGCACTTGCGTAGCTGCAGTTGCCCTGCGCCACCAGCGAGCCGGTGCGCTGCGTGCCGGCCGTGCGCTGCAGGCTGGCGTCGATGGTCACGGTGTAGGTCATGGCGGCGGGAGCTATCTGCACGCGGAGTTCCTCGCCGAAGCTGTTGCCGCCCCGGTAGCTGGTGACGGCGGCCGGCAGGTTCGGGCAGGCCAGCGGGTCGCCGACCTCGGTCACGCAGCTGTAGTTGACGGCCGCATCGAGGCTGCCGCTGCCGCGGTACTTGGGCCAGGACGGAAACTGGCACAGCGGGCGCGTGCGGCCGTAGGTGCCGGCCACCGCATCCACCGCCACGCCGGTGGCGGGCGCGAGGCCGCCCTCGACCCAGCCCTCGAGCGCCGCGAGCGAATCCCAGTTGGGAATGAAGCTGCCGGTGCCGTGGCCCATGCCGGGCACGGTGTAGAAGCGCACGCCCTGGTCCACCGCCGGCTGGCCCACGGTGGCGATCAGCTGCCTGTAGTAGTCGATGGTCGAGTTGGGGCTGATCACCTCGTCGGCCAGGCCGTGCAGCATGATGAGCCGGCCGCCGTGCGCGAAGAACGGCGCGAGGTTCGGGTTGGTCGCGTCGGTGAGGTTCGACACCTCGGTCACCCGCGCCGCGTAACTGGCCGGGTCCTGCGGATCGAAGGTCAGCGTGTCGAAGTCCGCGATGCGCGTGACGAAGTACTTCACCCACTGGTCGCCGGTGACGTACATGTTGGCGTCGGCCGACGTGGCCGGGTTGGCCGGCACCTTGCGCGTGCCGAGGTCGCGCGTGGTGTAGGGCCCCGCCACGAGCGCGCCTTCGAGGATGTTGTAGCCGCCCGCGCGCTTCACGCCGTTGGCGAGCGAGTAGGCCGTGAAGTCCAGCGGCGATTCGATGGTGCGCACGGTGGCGATCTGCGCATCCGACAGGCAGGTGTCGCCCGTGTCCGCGCCGCCGCTGCAGCGCAGCGAAGCCAGGATCTGCGCGTTGAGCAGCCGGCAGCTCTCCACGTTGCTCACGATGCTGTCGGCCGCGCCGTCGAGCTTGTCGCAGGCCTGCATCGCGGCCTTCTGCACCAGCAGCGTCTTGGCCACGTTCATCCAGCCCTCGCCGCCGTTGTTGTAGAGCGCGCGGCCCACGGCCACGTTCGACAGCCGCGTGCCGGTGTAGTTGAGCGCGGGCTCGTTGGCGATCACGCCGTCGTAGTCCTCCGGCCAGCGCTGGATGTAGCTCAGCGCATCGCGCCCGCCGGTCGAGGTGCCGAGGAAGTAGGCGTGCTTCGGCCTGGTGGCATAGCGCGTGAGCACCAGGGCCTGCGCCACGTCGCGCGTCTTCTTGAGCGACTGGCCGCCGTAGTTGGCCAACTGCTCGTCATTGGCCGCAAAGCGCCCGTCGGTAATGCTGCTCGACTGGTGGCCCGAGTCGTCGCCGTAGGTCGCATAGCCGAGCGCGAGCGGCGCGGGCTTGCCGGCGGGGCCGAAGCGGATGGCCTCGGTGCCGTCGATCAGCACGCCGTCGAAGCCGCCGCCGCCGAAGTGGATGGTCTTCTGGTTCCACTTCTCGGGCAGGTTGACGGCGAAATGGATGGCCTGCGAAGCGGGGTCGACGGGCTGGATGGTGCCGCGCACGCGGCAGTGGTCGCCCAGCTGGCCGCCGGTCACGGCCGTGGCGCTGATGACGATGGCGCCCTGCGTGGGCAGGCTGATGAGCGAAGCGGGCAGGCTCTTGCCGGCGAGGTCCGCGCAGGCCACCACCGGCTGCACGGGCAGGGGCGGCGGATTGTCGGGCGGATCGGCGTCGGGCGGGCTGCCGCCATCGCTCGATGGCGGGGTGGTCGACACGATCGGGAAGAAGCCGGCGCCGGTGCCGCCCCCTCCTCCGCCACCGCCACAGGCGGCCAGAACCAGCGAGATGCCGATCGCGGGGCCGAACGAACGGCAGGCGCGAAAGGCGATATCGATCATCGAGAGGGGGCGCTGGGTGCGCATGGACTTGTCTCCGGCATGCGGCCTCGGTGGACCGCTTTTTTGAATGGGCGGCCGGACGATAGGTGCACGGGTGACCTTGGGTCAAATAAAATAAAGAGGCACTCCCGATATAAAAAAAGTATGGAAATAAGACCGCTTCGCTACTTCGTGGCCGTCGCCGAGACCGGCCACATGACGCGGGCCGCCGAGCAGTTGGGCATCCAGCAGCCGCCGTTGAGCCTGGCGATCAAGGCGCTCGAGCGCGAGCTGGGCGTGCTGCTGTTCCGGCGCCATCCGCGCGGCGTGGCGCTGACCGATGCGGGCCGGCTGTTCCAGGTCGAGGCCCTTCGCATGCTGCAGGACATGGAAGCCATGAAGCAGCGCATGGCGCGCGTGGCGAGCGGCCAGGCCGGCACGCTGGCGGTCGGCTTCACCAGCTCGGCCGCGGCGCACCGCTTCGTGCCCGAGGCGCTGCGCGCCTTCCGCCGCGAGCACCCGGGCGTGGCGTTGCAGCTGCGCGAGAACAACGCGGCCGAGTTGACCGAGGCGCTGGCCGCCGGCCGCCTGCATTGCGGCCTGCTGCGCGTGCCGGTGGCGCGGCCCGAGAACCTGCTGTTCGAGACGCTGCTGCGCGAGCCGGTGCTGGTCGCCATGCCCAGCGATCACCGCTTTGCCCTCGCGCGCAGCAAGGCCTCGCGCCCGCTGCCGCTCGCGCGGCTGTGCGAGGAAGGCATCATCCTCGTGCGCCGGCCGGGCGCGCCGGGCCTCTATGCCGAGCTGCTGGCGCTGTGCCACGCCAAGGGCCTGCGCCCGCGCGTGGTGGCCGAGGTGGACCGCATGATGACCAACCTGAACCTCGTGGCCGCGGGTGTCGGCCTGTCGGTGGTGCCGGCCTCGATGACCGGCGTGCATGCGCATGCCATCGCCTACGCCCGGCTCGCCGACGGCGGCCAGCTCGACGCGCCGCTCACGCTGGTGTCGCGCCTGGAAGAAGACAACCTGCCCGCGCAGCACTTCGCCGCGCTGCTGCGCCGGCTGGCGCACGAGAACCCGGGGTCATGAGCCTTCTGCTTCGACGCCGCCACCTGCTGCGCCGCGCCGGCACGGTGCTCGCCGCGGCATGCGCCGTGCCGCGGCTGGCATGGGCCGCAACGGCGCCCTGGCCGGACCGCCCGGTGCGCCTGATCGTGGTCTATCCACCCGGCGGCGTGAGCGACGGCATGGCCCGCGTGCTGGCCGAGCCGCTCTCGCAATCGCTGGGCGTGCCGGTGCTGATCGAGAACCGCGCCGGCGCGGGCGGCAGCATCGGCATGGACGCGCTCGCGCGCGCCACGCCCGACGGCTGCACGCTGGCCTTCTCCGCCATCAGCCCGGTCACGCTGCATCCGTTGATCGCGCGCGTTCCCTACGACCCGCTGCGCGCCTTCGCGCCGGTGGCGAGCGTGATGCGCACGCCGGTGCTGGTGGTGGGCACGCCGGCCTTCGCGGGCCGCGGCTTCGGCGACCTGATCGCGCTCGCACGCAGCCAGCCCGGCGCGGTGCGCTGGGCCACCTCGGGCGTGGCCACCGTCGGCCACATGGTGCTGGCGCAGGTGCGCATGCAGAGCCGCACCGACATCACCCACATCCCCTATGCCGGCGGCGGCCCGCAACTCAACGATGCGCTCGGTGGGCAGTTCGAGGTGCTGTCGACCAACGTGGCGGCGCAGCAGCTGCAGTACATCGAGGGCGGGCGCTTCCAGGCGCTGGCCGTCGGCGCACCCGCGCGCATCGAGGCGCTGCCCACGGTGCCCACGCTCGCGGAACTGGGCTACGAGAAGGCGAACCGCGATTCGCTCTTCGGCATCTTCGCGCCGGCGCGCACGCCTGCTGCCGTGGTGCAGCGCCTGAATGCGGAGATCAACCGGGTGCTGCGCAGCGACACCGTGCGCGCGCGGCTGCGCGGCGCCTACAACCTCCCGGCCGGCGGCAGCATCGAAGACTTCGCGCACGAGATCGCCATCGACCGGCGGCGCAACCGCGCGCTGGTGGCGGGGGACCGGTCGCAGTTTGATTGATGGCTCGGATCAGCCTTCCGCGATCCAGAGGCGGGGATAGTCGCGCACGAAGCCGTCCGCCGTGACCTTCAACACCCCCTCGTAGTCGAAGCGCTTCGCCTCATAGGCGTATTCGCTCTCGCCGCGCCGCTCATAGCGCTGCATCAGCTCGCTCAGCACGCCGCCGCCGTCCAGGTCGACCCATGCCGCCGGCGCATCGGCCCCCTCGCCTTTCGCAAGATGGAGCCGCCGCAGCTGCAGCAGGTTGGTGGCGGGCGTGAAGCCCAGGTCGAGGTCCGCGCAGTGCGACAGGTCGGGCACGGTCTCGTCGTTGAGTTTCCAGCGGCCGTGCGCGTCGCGCGCGATCGACAGATCGACGGCCGCATCCCCGAGCCAGCCGCGCACCGTGCCCCACTGCGTGTGCCAGTGCAGGTCGCAGCGCACGCGGTAGTGCAACTGGGCGATGCGGCCGTTTTCCTGCCGGAACACGGCCGCGCCATCGAGCTGCCAGGCGCTGGCATTGCGCTCGAGCCGGCAGGCGTCGTGGCCCGGTGCATCGAGCCTGCGCCAGAGAATGGAAGCAACGGTCTGCATGGCGCGGATGATGGCACCGGCACGCCGCGGTATGCAAGCGGCATCGCGCAAAATGCCCCGCATGATGAAAGCCCTTTCCACGGTGCTCACGGCGCTGGCCGCGCTCCTCGCCGTCCTGACGAGCGGCGCCGGCCACGCCGCGGCCGCGCTGAAAGACGGCGACATCGTCTTCCACACCTCGCGCTCGGCCCAGAGCGTGGCGGTGCAGCGCGCCACCGGTTCGCGCTACAGCCACATGGGCATCGTGCTGCTGCAGGGCGGCAAGCCTTATGTGTTCGAAGCGGTGTCGACGGTGCGCTACACGCCGCTCGCGCAATGGACGGCGCGCGGCAACGGCGGGCACTACGTGGTGAAGCGGCTGCGCGATGCCGACAGGCTGCTGACACCCAGCGCCGTGGCCCGCCTGCACGCCCGCACCTCGGACTTCGCGGGCCGGCCCTACGACCTGACCTTCGAATGGTCGGACGGGCGCATCTACTGCTCCGAGCTCGTGTGGAAGCTCTACCAGCGCGCGCTGGGCGTGCGCATCGGCGAGCTGCAGAAGATCTGCGAGTTCAACCTGAGCGACCCGGCGGTGCGCACCAAGATGCGCGAGCGCTACGGCGACAGGGTGCCGATGGACGAGCCGGTGATCTCGCCGGTGGAGATGTTCGACTCGCCGCTGCTCGTGACCGTCGAGAGCCGCTGATGGTCTCCTCGGCGGGCACGACCGCCCCGCCCGCGAGACAATCGTTTCCGTGAGTTCCCAGCCTCCGTCAACACCGCCGATCCGCCGCATCGCCCATCTCGACATGGACGCGTTCTACGCGTCGGTCGAGTTGTTGCGCTATCCCCAGCTCAAGGGCCTGCCGGTGGTGATCGGCGGCGGACGGCGCAGCGTCGACGAGGCCATCCGCAACCTGCCCGAAGGCGGCACGCTGGCCGACATTCCGGTCGACGCCTTTCCGCGGCTGAAGGACTATGCGGGCCGCGGCGTGATCACCACCGCCACCTACCCGGCACGCCAGTTCGGCATCGGCTCGGCCATGGGCCTCATGAAGGCCGCCAAGCTGTGCCCGCAGGCGCTGATCCTGCCGGTCGATTTCGATGAATACCGGCGCTTCTCGCGCGCCTTCAAGCAGGTGATCCTCGACATCGCGCCGCTGATGGAAGACCGCGGCGTGGACGAGGTGTACATCGACTTCACCGACGTCCCCGGCGGCCAGCGCGAGGGCGGGCGCGTGCTCGCGCGGCTGATCCAGAAATCCATCTTCGACGCCACCGGCCTCACCTGCTCGATCGGCGTCGCGCCCAACAAGCTCATCGCCAAGATGGCGAGCGAGTTCAACAAGCCCAACGGCATCTCGGTCGTCTACGAGGGCGACCTGCAGACGCGCATCTGGCCGCTGCCCTGCCGCAAGGTGAACGGCATCGGCCCCAAGGCCGACGAGAAGCTCAAGCGCTTCGGCATCGAGACCGTCGGCCAGCTCGCGGCGCGCGAGCGCGACTGGCTGATCGGCAACTTCGGCAAGGCCACCGGCGCCTGGATGCACGAGGTGTCATGGGGCCGCGACAACCGCCCGGTGGTGACCGAGAGCGAGCCCGTCTCGATGAGTCGCGAGACCACCTTCGACCGCGACCTGCACGCGGTGCGCGACCGCGCCGAGCTGGGCGCGATCTTCACGCACCTGTGCGAGAAGCTCGCCGAGGACCTGCAGCGCAAGGGCTACGTGGGCAAGACCATCGGCATCAAGCTGCGCTACGACGACTTCAGGATCGCCACGCGCGACCAGACCATCGACCGCTTCACCGACGATGGCAGGACCATCCGGCAGGTCGGCGGCCTGTGCCTGAAGCGCGTGCCGCTCGAGCGGCCGCTGCGCCTGCTCGGCGTGCGCGTGGGCGCGCTGGCGAAGGCGGGCAGCCCCGAGGCGCTGGCACCGGCGGCTGCGGGCGGGTCCCGCGCGGGCTCGGCGGTGGCGCCGGCATCGACCACCGCGTCGCTCTTCTGACCGAAGCCGTGATGAAACGCTGGCTCCGGCGCATGGCGCTCACGCTGCTGGGGTTGGCGCTGGCGGTGGGGCTGTACGTGGCCGTGGCCTGCGCGCTGGTGTTCTGGCCGGCCAATGCGAAGCCGGCTGCGCAGGCGCCCGCCGTCGAGGCCTGGGTGCTGAGCAACGGCGTGCACACCGACCTGGTGTTTCCGATCCGCTCGGCCACGATCGACTGGCTGCAGCTCTTTCCGCTCGCGGACTTCAAGGCCGTGCCGCCCGATGCCGAGTTCATCGCCATCGGCTGGGGCGACCGCGAGTTCTACCTGAACACACCCACCTGGGGCGACCTGACGGCCGCGCGCGCCTTCGGTGCGCTGTCGGGCGGCAACCGCGCGTTGATGCATGTGAGCTACCTGCGGCGCGCGCAATTGCGAACCGGCGCCTACAGGCTGCCGCTTTCGCAGGCGCAGTACGCGCAGCTCGTCGACTACGTGCGCGCCGCGCTGCCGTCGGGCCGCGCGACGCCGATTGCGGGTGCGCATTACGGCAACGACGATGCCTTCTACGAAGCCGAAGGCGGCTACCACCTCTTCGAGACCTGCAACACCTGGACCGGCCGCGGCCTGCGGCGCGCGGGCGTCACCGTGAGCCGCTGGACGCCGTTCGATTTCAACGTGGTGTGGCACCTGGAACCCGCAACGCCCTGAGCGTGGCGGAATCAGTGCTCCACCGGCTGCTGCGCAGCCCCCGCAGCCTATGAAGCCGTCACGGCCAGTTCGCGAGACACCGCGGAACCGGCTTTGCCGGGCCGCCGGTGTCGCCCCCGGTGAGGGGGAAGGAGAAGCGACACGAAGTGCGCGAAGCCTGGGGGAGTACCTAGTCCAGCCCGTCGAAGTTCGCGTCGTCCGGCCCGATGTGCGCAGGCGAGCGCCAGCCTGCATCGCGCATCGAACGCGCCACCTGGTGCTCCACGCCCATCAGCACCGCGAACAGCGCCATGCGCACCGGGATGCCGTTGTCCGTCTGGCGGAAGATCGCCAGACGCGGATCGTGGTTGAGGTCGATGCTCAGGTCGTTCGCGCCCGGGCGCGCGTCGCGCGGCAGCGGATGCATGAGGATGGTGTCGGGCTTGCAGACCGCGTCCACCAGCGCCTTGCGGACCTGGAACTCGGGCGTGTAGCCCTCGATCTCCTCGCCCGCGAAGCGCTCCTTCTGGATGCGGGTGGCATAGACCACGTCCGCGCCGCGCAGGCCCTGTTCGAGCGACTGCGTCTGTTCGATCACATGGCCGTTGCGCCCCACCAGGTCCAGCAGGTAGGCCGGCATCTCCAGCGACGGCGGCGCGATGAGCGTGAACTTCAGCCCGCGGTAGAGCGACAGCAGCCGGATCAGCGAATGCACGGTGCGGCCGTACTTCAGGTCGCCGACCATCGCCACATGCGTGCCGTCGACCAGCTTGCCCATGCGCGAGAACTCGCGCTGGATGGTGTACAGGTCGAGGATGGCCTGGCTCGGATGCTCGCCCGGCCCGTCGCCGGCGTTGATGACCGGGATGTTGGTCGCCCGCGCGAACTCGGCCACCGACCCCTGCTCGGGATGGCGCACCACCAGCGCATCGACGTACCCGCTCATGACGCGGCTGGTGTCGTAGATCGACTCGCCCTTGGCCATCGACGAGAAGGTGAAGCCGGTGGTGTCGCAGACCGTGCCGCCGAGCCGGCAGAAGGCCGCGCCGAAACTCACGCGGGTGCGGGTGCTGGCCTCGAAGAAGAGACTGCCGAGCACCGCGCCCTCGAGCACGCGCGTGACCTTCTGGCGCCGCGCGATGGGCTGCATGACGTCGGCGACCTGGAACAGGCCTTCGAGGCTGTCTCGGTCGAACTGCGCGACCGACAGCAGGTGCGGCCGGCCCTCGGCCGCGATGCGCTGCCCGAGCGGACGGCCATCGGCGCCGGTCGACGCTTGTTGCGCCTCGCGCTGCAGGATCTCGGCGACGAACTTGCCCACCATTTCCGGCATGGCCCGCGACTCGCCCGAGTCGGCCGGCAGCAGCCAGGTGTCGAGCGCCCGGCGGCGGACACCCAGCCGTTCGGAGAACGCGTCGCGGGTGAGGTTGAGGCGGCGCATGGCGTCGCGCAGGATGTCTTGTTGCTGGCTCATGGGGCGAGAATATACGCCATGCGTAGATTTACCCCGCGAAATTCAGCGCTATGCGTATATTTCAATGCACCAACACGCCTCCCCATTGCCACAGGGCAAATCCGGCCAGGAACACGCCCGACAGGTGGTTGATCCTCTTTCTCCACGTTGCATCGAACCGATGGCGCCAGTGGCCGACACCGAATGACAGGGTGAGCCACCAGGCCGAGGAGCCGATCAGGACACCCGCGATCATCGGAATGGCGGACAGCGCCTGCGTGCCCGCGCCGGCCATCGATGCGAAGACGGCAATGAACGACAGGATGGTGGCCGGGTTGGAGAGCGTCAGCACGAAGGTGCCCGCGAAGCAGCGCACCAGGTCCGCGCGAGACGGCAACGGCGCAGCATCCGAAGCGAGCGGCTGGCTGAAGATGCGCCATGCCATCCACAACAGCATCGCGCCGCCCACCAACGCCAGCCACGCGCGCGCGCCCACCAGCCAGCCGATGACCTGTGTGATCCCGAAGGCCCCGATGGCGCCGTAGATCGCATCGGCAAACGCGGCGCCAAGGCCCGTCGCCAGACCGGCGGCCATGCCCTGGTCCAGCGTGCGCTTGATGGTCAGCAAGCCGATCGGCCCGACCGGTGCGGCAATCAGGAGCCCCACCGCCAGCGCCTTGAAAAAGAGAGTCATTGCATCTGTGTTCATGAGACAAATGCTAGGTTTCTGCCTCGGCTTGCTGAATACCGGAATTCAGGCGAACGGCCGGATTCACAGGAAATAATCAGGGCAGATAGGCCCCCAAGGAGAAAAATGAAACCAGCCCCACCACTCGACGACAAGGCGTGGCGCCTGATCCAGGCCCTGCAGGCCGACGGCCGGCAGTCGCTCAAGGTGCTGGCCCAGGCAGCGGGTCTTTCACTGCCCGCAACCGCAGAGCGGCTCAAGCGCCTGGAGGAAGCCGGCGTGATCGGTGGCGTACATGCCGAGGTGCCTCCCGCGGCGGTGGGCTACGCCGTGCGGGCCATCATCGGCATCAACGTGTCGCAACCGGGCAAGAAGAAGCTCATCCACAAGCTCACGACGATGCCGGAAGTGCTGGAGTGCCACCACGTGAGCGGTGCCGACTCCTACGTGATGACCGTCGTTGCCATCGATCTGCCGCACCTGGAAGACCTGATCGCGTCGATCAACGTGTACGGGGAGACGCGCACGTCCATTGTTTTCTCGACACCGGTGCCGCGCCGCGGTGTGGCGAAGCCCGCCCTGTAGCGGCAACACACGTCGTTCGGCACGCGCTCCGGGCTGCCCTCAGGGCTTGGGCACGCCGCCCTGCCACTGCGGCCAGTTCGTCACGATGTGGTCGACCACCCGGGTGCCCACGAGCGCGATGTTCTCCACCGTCTCGGCAAAGCCGCCGGCGGTCTCGCCCGGCGCCGGGTCCAGGTGCTGCAGCGTGGTTTCCTTCGGGCTGCCCTGGTCGAAGTTGACCGCGCCGCGCAGGCTCATCACGCGGTCGGTGCCGTGGGTGCGCTTGATCACGAGCGTGATGGCGGCGGCTTCCATCTCGGTGATGACGTAGTCGTCGGCGCCGTACAGCTTGGCGATGTATTGCGCCTGCTTCGACATGCCCGGGCCGTGGAAGAAGGTGTCGCCGGTCATGTGGGTGCCGGTGCCGACGAAAGGTGCGCGGCGGGCCGCGGCGTCGGCGTAGCGCAGGCGGTATGTGCGGGCCGATTCCGAATCCTTGAGCGGCGTGTCGGCCGAGAGCTTCATCGCCCAGCCCACGAGGTCGGGGTTGAGCCTGAAGCGGCGGTATTCCTCGTAGCCCTTGCGCGGCATGAAGGTGGGCTCGCCGGCCTTGTTCTCCTCGGGCGCCCAGCGGTGGCCGAGGTCGTAGTCCACGAGCCAGGTGGCCCAGCTCACTTCGCCGATGGTGCCGCGCGCGGGCGGCGTGCCGGCCACACCCGAGATCACGTAGTAGGCCTGCGAGAAATCGAACTGCGGGTTCAGCAGGATGGCCTGCATCGACGACGACGAGTTGACCTTGCCCATGCCGAGCACCGCGCCGCACACGCCGTCGGTGTTGCAGTACACGGGCTGCAGCGCGCCGGGCACGGCCATCGGCTTGGCGGCCTTCCAGTAGCGCTCGTACCAGTGCTGGAACTCGCCGGCGCGGTCGCCGGTGTTCTGGCCGATCTCGAACATGGCGGCGACGAACACCTTGACCTTGACGGGCGTGGCCGCGGCCTGCCCACCCGATGCGGGCGAACTGGAAGCACAGGCCGTGGCGAGCAGCGCCACGCCGCACAGCGCCAGCCAGCGGGCGCAGAGGGAAGACCAACGAGAAACCATGATGCTTGATCCCGGATGAATAGGAGAGACAAGGAAGCTGGAACGAGGAACGGCTTGCAGCGTCCTGCGCCGGGTGATTGTCGGTGCAGGCGCAGCAGTCCGGCTCAGCGGGTCGCGAGCGAAAAACGCACGCTGTCGCGCTCCAGCGCGATGGCGTAGCCCATGTCCTCGGCGAGGCTCTGGAGCGCGATCGCGTCGATGGCCAGCGCGCGCGGCGCGCGATGTGCATCGAGCACCGGGTTCGCGCCGCCGGGCTCGCGCGGCAGGGCGACCAGGCGCAGCGCATCGGCGCCGTCCGGCTCGACCCGGATCGTGCCGGGCTCGGCCTCGCCGTCGTGCAGGTAGCCGAGGGCGCCCAGAAAGAGGTAGCGCAACGCAGCCGCGGCGGGCCAGCGCTGTTCGTCGTCCTGCGGCTCGGGCATGGCGTCGGCATCGAGCAGCACGCCGTGCAGGTCGAAAGCCGAGCGCATCAGGCTCACGCACTGCGCCACCAGCGCGCTGCGGGTGATGCCGTCGTCGGTGGTGGCCAGCTCCCAGTCGCGCAGCGAGCGGATGGCTTGCACCAGTTCCAGCAGTTGGCTGTCGATCAGCGCCACCCGCTCCTCGCAGGCCGACGCATCGATGGGGGTCGCGCCGACCTGGCGCTTGAGCATCAGCAGCGCCATGCGGATCACCGAGGCGGGCGCCGCCATGTCGTGCCGCAAGGCGGGCAAGGCGCGGGTGAGCAGTTCATGGCGCACGCCGGCGGCGATCCAGCTGCGCGCTCCGGGCGACGCCTTCATCGTGCGGCCGCCGGCATCGGGGCGCAGCCTGCAAGGCGGGGGGCGGCGAGGAACACGGTCACGGCAGACTTCCTGAGGCGGGAACAAGGCAACGAGTATCGTGCCCGCCTCTCTACCCATGCGTAGGAACGCGCCTACGGCTGCGGCGCAGCCGCTCAGGGCTTTCCGAGGTAGGTCCGGATGTCCTTCACCTCGACGCCGGCGGCGGCGACGGCCGAGCGCAGCTGCGCCTCGGTCACGCCCAGCGTCTGGGTCCAGTAGCGGACCTCGTGGGCTTCGTTGACATCGATACGGGTTGCATCCTGCGGTCCGCGCGTGCTCAGATCATCGGCCATGGTGTGGATTCCTTGTTGGAGGCCCCGACGATGCAGCGCCCGTGGGCGGTGGGCTGGAGGACGGCAGCGCGCCTCCTTGCAGGAAAAGTCCGAGGGCGGCGGGACCGGTTGGAGATGTCCGGAAGCAGCGTGCCGGGGCGCCGCTCCGCACCTATCTTCGGTCGCTCCTTCACTCCCTTGCCGACAACCAGCATGACACCCGAACAGAACAAGCGCGCCGTCTCCGAAGCATGGAAGGCGTTCGCGAGCCGCGACCCGCAGCGCATCCGGGCCGCGTTCACCGAGGACGCCGAATGGCTCGCTCCCAAGGACAACGCCACCGGCGTGGCCCTCGGCTTCACGGACCACATGATCGGACCGGACATGATCGTGCGCTTCCTGGTCGAGGAGTTTCCGAAACTGTTCGTGGCGGACGTCTCGGTGCAGTTCGCCCACATGCACTGCGACGGCGACACCGTGATCCTCGAGGAGCGCATGCAGGCCACGCTCGCCAACGGCAGGCACTACGACAACGACTACTGCTTCATCTTCGAATTGCGCGAAGGCCGCATCGCCCGGATGCGCGAGTACATGGACACGCAGAAAGGCCGCCGCAGCATCATCGGCGACCTTCCGCCGGACCTCCGGGCTGCCGGGCCCGTGCCTGCAGTTCCCGCTTGAGCAGCTTGCCGTTGGCGGTGGTGGGCATGGCGTCGATCACCTCGATGCGGGCCGGCCGCTTGTAGGGCGAGAGATGCTCGGCCAGGTGCGCGCGCAGCGCTGGTTCGTCCAGCACCGCACCGGGCTCCGTCTCGACGAAGGCGACGATCTGCTCGTTGCCGTCGGCCTCCGGCACGCCGACCACCGCGCAGAGATGCACGCCCGCGAAGCGGCCGATCACCGCCTCGATCTCCGCGGGGTAGACGTTGAACCCCGAGCGGATGATCGTTTCCTTGAGCCGGCCGACCACGAACAGCGCACCGTCGGCACCGAAGCGCCCGAGATCGCCGGTGGCATACCAGCCGCCCGGGCGCATCACCTGGGCGGTGGCCGCTGCGTCGCGGAAATAGCCGAGCATCAGGCCGGGGCCGCGCAGCCAGATCTCGCCCGTTTCGCCCTGTGTCGCCTCCTTGCCGTCGGTGGCCACGATGCGGGCCTCGCCGCCCTCCACTGCGTGGCCGGCCGCGATGTCCGCGCGCGGCGCCTCGGTGCGCGTGAGGAACACCGAGCCCGCGTACTCCGACAGGCCGTAGCCGTAGTGCAGCGGCTGGCCGAACAGGCGCTCGACACGCTGCTTGAGCCCGAGGTCGAGCGGCGCGGAGCCGGTATAGACATAGCGCAGCTGCGGAAAGCGCGGCACGATGTTCTCCGCGTCGATGTGCGCCAGCAGCCGCGCATACATCGTCGGCGGCCCGAGCAGGTTCGACACCCGTTCATGCGCCAGTGCCTGCAGCATGTCGGCCGGCGAGAAGCTGCCGCGCAGCACCAGCGACGCGCCGCCCGTGAGCGCCGCCATCAGCACCGTGCCGATGCCGAAGATATGGGTCATCGGCAGGAAGGCGTAGGCCCGGTCCCGCTCGCCGAGCGCGCGCACCGTCGCCGACACGCGCCCGAAATGCAGCAGGCCGCGGTGCGACACCATCACGCCCTTGGGTGTGCCCGAGGTGCCCGAGGTGAAGATGATCGCGGCCGTGTCGGCCAGTGCGGCATCGGGTTCCGGACGGGCTTCGGCGCGCACGGCGGAATACGTCACGCCCGGCAACGTCGCCGGCTCGGCCGCCGCACGTTGCGCATGCCGGCGCGCAGCCTCCGACGATCCGGTCGTGAAGCAGCACAGGCGCGCATCCGCACGCTCGGCGATGGCCGCGATCTCGCCCGGCGACATGCGCGCATTGACGCCGCAGGACCAGGCGCCGATGCGGCTGCACGCCATGAGCAGCGCAATGTGCGCGGCGCAGTTCTCGGCCACCAGCACCACGCGATCCGTCGGGCGCACGCCGGCGGCCCGCAGGTCTTGCGTGGCCACATCGACCATCGCCTGCAGCGCCGCATACGTCGTGGTGCCCGCAGTCTCGAAAAGGAAAACGGCATCCGGCGTGCGAGCCGCGCGCGCTTCCAACAGGCTGTGAATGCGGTGCATCGGCTATTCCGCCTCGATGCCCTTGGACGCCGTCGCCCAGAGCCTGCGGTCGGACTGGCCCTTGGCCGCGAGCAGCTCGGCCCCGCCGGACCAGACGTCGTAGCCCTGCTCCCGCAGCCGGTTCGCAATGTCTTCGCGCGCCAGCATCTTGTGGGCCGCGGCGTTGATGCGCGCGACCAGCGCCGGGTCCATGCGCGCCGGGCCGTAGAGGCCGAACCAGCCGCCCACGTCGTAGTCGGCCACGCCCGACTCGATCATGGTCGGCACGTCGGGCAGCATGCGGTTGCGCTGGCGCGAGGTCACGGCCAGCGCGCGCAGCCGGCCCGACTGGATGAAGGGCCGCGAGGTCGCGATGATGTCGAACATCATCGTCACCGTGCCGGCCATCACGTCGGCGAGCGCGGGTGCGCTGCCCTTGTAGGGCACATGCGTGAGCTGCACGCCCGTCATCTTCTCGAGCAGCGCGCCGCTCAGGTGGTTGGAGGCGCCGATGCCGGCCGAGCCGTAGAACACCTTGCCGGGCCGCGCCTTCGCGTAGGCCAGCAGCTCGGCCACGCTGTGCACCGGCAGGTCCTTGTTGACCACGAGCACGTTGGTGTAGTCGACCAGCGGCGCGATCGGGGTCAGGTCTTTCATCGGGTCGAAGGGCATCTTGCGCTGCACGTTCGGATTGATGGTGATGGTCGGGCTCGCGCCGAAGAACAGCATCGCGCCGTCGGGCGGCGCCTTGGCGACCGCATCGCCGCCGAGCGAACCGCTCGCGCCGGGGCGGTTGTCCACGATGACCTGCGTGCCGAGCGCCTGGCTCAGCGCGGGCGCGAGCAGGCGTGCGGCGCCATCCACCGGCCCGCCGGCGGAATAGCCGACGACGAGCTTGATGAGCGAAGGCAGCGGCTGCTGCGCGAATGTGTGCGAAGGCAGTGCGGACAGCAAGGCGCTGCCCGCCAGCGCGGCCACGGCATGGCGCCGGGTGAATTCGAGGGATTGCATGGGCGTTGTCTCCTGTTGTGTATTTCTTCGGCGGCTCGCATCGCTCAGGCCGGCAGGTCAAGCACCTGCCGCGCGAGGATGTTGCGCTGGATCTCGTTGGTGCCGCCGTAGATCATTGCGGCCGTCGAGCCGATCAGCGGGGACAGCACGTTGAAGGTCTGCCCGTCGAGCACCTGGTCGCCGGCGACCGCGCCCTGCTCTTCGCCCGCCTCGACCAGCAGGGCGCCGATGCGGTGGTAGGTCTCGCTGGCCCAGATCTTCAGCAGCGAGACCGAGGCGGGCAGCGGCTTGCCGGCGCGCACGATGTTGGCGAAGCTCGTGTAGGCGGCGGTCAGGTCGGCCACGTCGAGCCTGAGCGCCGCGAAGCGCTGCGCGAACACCGGATCGGCAAAAAGGCGCCGCGCCTGCGCCAGCCGCGCGAGCTGCCCCAGCGCGTACTGCGACTGCTTGGGGCTGCCGAGGAAGATGCGCTCGAAACCCAGCAGCGCCTTCGCGATGGTCCAGCCGCCATGCAGCCGGCCCACGAGGTTGCCGGCCGGCACGCGCACGTTGTCGAAGAACACCTCGCAGAACTCGGGCTCGCCTGCCAAGGTGTGGATCGGCCGGACCGTGATGCCCGGCGTGCGCAGGTCGCACAGCAAGAAGCTGATGCCCTCCTGCTTGCGCGCTTCCTTGTCGGTGCGCACCAGCATGAAGATGTGGTTGGCGTCCTGCGCCAGCGTGGTCCAGATCTTCTGGCCGTTGACGATGAAGTGATCGCCTTCGGCATCGCGCCCCGCCACGGCCTCGGTGCGCAGGCCCGCGAGGTCGGAGCCGGCGTTGGGCTCGGAGTAGCCCTGGCACCAGACGTTCTCGCCGCTCAGGATGCGCGGCAGAAAGCGCTGCTGCTGTTCGGGCGTGCCGTGCTGGATCAGGAGCGGCCCGATCATCACGATGCCCTGGTCGGGCGCGCGCGCCACGCCGTATTGCTCCAGCTCCTCGATCCAGGCGATCAGCTTGTCGGCCGGCAGGCCCATGCCGCCGTGCGCCTGGGGCCAGGCCGGGGCGATCCAGCCCTGCGCGGACAGCGTGAGGTACCACTCGCGCATCTCGCTCCAGCGGGCGCGGTGCGAGAGGTAGCGCAACGCTTGCGGATAGCGCTGCTGCAGGAAGCCGCGCACCATGCGGCGGAACTCGGCCTCGGGCATGGCGGCCCAGTCGGCGGTGCGGGGGAATCCGCCGGTCCATGCGGCCGCCCCCGTTGCCGCTTCGCCTTCGTTCGCGAGCGCGGCATGCCGGTGCTGATGCGCAGTGACATTGCCCAGCCAGGCCGAGAGGCACAGCACGCGCTTGTAGAACAGGCTCAGGTCGCACTCCTGCGTGTAGCCGATGGCGCCATGCAGTTGCACCGCCGAGCGCGAGGCCTGCAGCGCGGCGGCCGTGCAGCGTGCATTGACGCGGCTCGCTTCGGCCTCGAGCCGGTCCACCGGCAGCCGTCCCTCGCCGGCCAGCACCAACACTTCGTTCAGCGTGGCCTGCGCCACCTCGAGGTGGATGAACATGTCGACGCAGCGATGCTGCAGGGCCTGGAAGCTGCCGATCGGCTTGCCGAACTGCGAGCGCGTGCGCAGGTAGGCCAGCGTCTGGGCCAGCACGGCCTGCCCGGCGCCCAGCAGTTCGGCGGCCTGCAGGATCTGCCCGGCCGCAAGCGCATGGCGCAAGGCATCCTGTGCCGCAGGCCCCTCGGCCAGCACGGCATCGGGCGGCAGCGCGACCTGCTCGAAGCGCAGGCTCGATGCCTGGCCGCCGTCCACCAGCGGCACCACCGTCTCGGTCACGCCTTTCGTGCCGCGCGGCACCCAGAGGATCACCGCGTCGTCATCGCCGCGCGCCGACACCAGCCAGCCGCTGGCGGCCGCGCCGGGCAGCACCATGAGCTTTTCGCCCTGCAGCAGCACACCGCCGGCGCGCCGCTCGCAGCCGCAGGCCAGCGGCACCGCGCTGAGGTCGCCCGCACTCTCCTGCCAGGCCAATGCGGGCAGGCTGCGACCGGCAACCAGTTCGGTGAGCAATGCGCGCGCACCCGGCGTGTCCAGCCGCGCCAGCAGCAGCGCGCTGAGGCCGGCCACGGCCAGCAGCGGTTCGGGCGCGGCATGCTCGCCGGCCGCGCGCAGGATTTCCGCAGCGCCGTCGAGCCCCAACCCGAGGCCGCCTGCGGATTCGGGCGCCAGCATGCCGGTCCACCCCAATTCGGCGAGCGCGCTCCAGCCCTGCGCCTCGTCGGCGTCAGGCCGTTCCGTGCGCTCGCGCCGTCTTTGGGTGGCGCGGCTGCGGACGAAGTAGTCGAGCGCCGCTTCGCGCATGGCGGAAAGTGATTCGAGGTCCATCGCCGCAGCGTGACAGAAGGCCTCGCCAAACGGCATTTGCATTTGCCGAAGGGAGGGTTTCGCAATCACAGAGCGGCCTCGCACAGGGAGGGCTAGATTCCATCCATGACAAAGATCAAGAAATCCCTGCACACCGACCTCGGCCACAGCACGCCCGACAGGATCACCGTGCGCGGGCGCGACCTGCCCTCGGAAATCCTCGGCCACCTGAACCTCGGCGACATGGCCTTCCTGGAACTCACGGGCCGCATCCCGACGCCGCAGGAGTCCGTCACCTTCAACGCCATCGTCGTCACGCTGGTCGAGCACGGCATCACGCCGAGCGCACTGGCCGCTCGCCTGACCTATGCCGGCGCGCCCGAGGCGCTGCAGGCGGCCGTGGCCGCCGGCCTGTGCGGGCTGGGCACGGTGTTCGTGGGCAGCACCGAAGGCGCGGCGAAGATGCTGTACGAGGCGATTCCCTTCGGAGAGAAGCCGACGCGGCCGCTGGCCGAGATGGCCAGGGAGATCGTGGCCGACCACCGCGCGCGCAAGCAGATCGTGCCGGGCCTCGGGCATCCGCTGCACAAGCCCATCGACCCGCGCACGCCGCGCCTGTTCCAGATCGCGGCGGAGAACGGCCTCTCGAGTCACTACGTGGCGCTGATGCAGGCGGTGCAGGAAGAGGCCGAGCGCGTCTCGGGCAAGCCGCTGCCGATCAATGCCACGGGCGCCATCGGCGCGATTGCCGCCGAGTTTGGCTTTCCGTGGAAGATCATCCGCGGCTTCGGCGTGATGGCGCGCGCCATCGGCCTCGTGGGCCACATCCTCGAGGAGATCGACGATCCGATGGCCATCGAGATCTGGCAGCGCGTCGAGAAGGAAGCCGGCGGCCCGCGCCAGGATTGAAGAGCAACGCCCCATGAACCACGCCAACGACAAGAGCTTCCCCGACATCCGCGACGCCGTGCGCGGCCTGTGCGCGCAGTTCCCCAACGAATACTTCCGCAAGATCGACGAGGCGCGCGGCTACCCGGCCGAGTTCGTCGATGCGCTCACCCGGGGCGGCTGGATGGCCGCGCTGATCCCGCAAGAATACGGCGGCTCGGGCCTCGGCCTGACCGAAGCCTCGGTCATCATGGAAGAGATCAACCGCTGCGGCGGCAACTCGGGCGCCTGCCACGGCCAGATGTACAACATGGGCACGCTGCTGCGCCACGGCAGCGAAGCCCAGAAGCGCGCCTACCTGCCGCGCATCGCCACCGGCGAACTGCGCCTGCAGTCGATGGGCGTGACCGAGCCCAGCACCGGCACCGACACCACGAAGATCAAGACCACGGCGGTGAAGAAGGGCGACCGCTACGTCATCAACGGCCAGAAGGTGTGGATCTCGCGCATCCAGCACTCGGACCTGATGATCCTGCTGGCACGCACCACGCCGCTGGCCGACGTGAAGAAGAAGTCCGAAGGCATGTCGATCTTCATCGTCGACCTGCGCGAGGCCGTCGGCAAGGGCATGACGGTGCGGCCCATTCTCAACATGGTGAACCACGAGACCAACGAGCTGTTCTTCGAAAACCTCGAGATTCCGGCCGAGAACCTGATCGGCGTGGAGGGCCAGGGCTTCAAGTACATCCTCGACGGCCTCAACGCCGAGCGCACGCTGATCGCGGCCGAATGCATCGGCGACGGCTACTGGTTCATCGACAAGGTGACGGCGTACACCAAGGAACGCGTGGTGTTCGGCCGGCCCATCGGGCAGAACCAGGGCGTGCAGTTCCCGATCGCCGAGGCCTTCATCGAGATCGAGGCGGCCAACCTGATGCGCTACGAGGCCTGCCGCCTGTTCGACGCGCGCGAGCCCTGCGGCGCGCAGGCCAACATGGCGAAGTACCTCGCGGCCAAGGCCAGCTGGGAGGCGGCCAATGCCTGCCTGCAGTTCCATGGCGGCTTCGGCTTTGCGTGCGAATACGACATCGAACGCAAGTTCCGCGAGACAAGGCTCTACCAGGTGGCGCCGATCTCGACCAATCTGATCCTGAGCTACGTGGCGGAGCACATGCTCGGTCTCCCCCGGTCTTTTTGACTCACCCCCAGGCTTCGCGCACTTCGTGTCGCTGCGCCCACCCCCTTGCAGGGGGCAACGCCAGCGGCCCGGCAAAGCCGGTTCCGCGGCATTTCACGAAAGAATCGTTCATGACCTCCGCCACCATCGACCATCCGAGCAAAGTGCTCGCCGCCTTCGCCGCCGAGCTGAAGTTCGCGGACATTCCCACCCCCGTGCTTCGCCGCACCGAAGACCTGATGCTCGACTGGCTCGGCTCGGTGCTCGCGGCCCGCACGGCGCGGCCGGTGCGCAGCATCGAGCGCTTCGCGCAGGTGATGGGGCCCGCCGATGGACCGAGCGAGATACTGACTTCGCGCCGCACCAGCTCGCCGGTGTTCGCCGCGCTCGTCAACGCGGCGGCCTCACACTACGTGGAACAGGACGATGTGCACAACGGCTCGGTGTTCCATCCCGCGGCCGTGGTCATCGCGCCCGCCCTCGCCGTGGCGCAGAGCATTGGCGCAAGCGGTGCACAGCTGCTGACCGCGGTGGTGGCAGGCTACGAGGTCGGCATCCGCGTCGGCGAGTTCCTCGGCCGCTCGCACTACAAGACCTTTCACACCACCGCGACGGCCGGCACCCTCGCCGCCGCTGCAGCGGTGGGGCGTCTTCTGGACCTCACGCCGCAGCAGATGCTGCATGCCTTCGGCTCGGCCGGCACACAATCGGCCGGCGTGTGGGAGTTCCTGCGCGATGCGGCCGATTCCAAGCAGCTGCACTGCGCGCATGCCGCGGCCAGCGGGCTGATGTCGGCCTACCTCGCGCAAGACGGCTTCACCGGCGCAGCGAAGATCCTCGAAGGCGCGCAGGGCCTCGGCGTCGGCATGTCGAGCGACGCCGATCCGGCAAGGCTCACGGACGGCCTCGGCACCCGCTGGGCCCTGGCCGAGACCTCGTTCAAATACCACGCGTCCTGCCGCCACACGCACCCTGCCGCCGACGCGCTGCTGCTGGTCATGACGCAGAACGGGCTGAAGCCCACCGACGTGGCCCGCGTGACCACGCACGTGCATCAAGGCGCCATCGACGTGCTGGGCCGCGTGGCCGTTCCCGCGACGGTGCACCAGGGCAAGTTCTCGATGGGCACCGTGCTCGGCCTGATCGCGGTGCACGGCCGCGCCGGCCTCGGCGAGTTCGACCGCGACTTCCTCGCCCCCGAGGTCGCAGGCTTCCGCGACAAGGTGACGATGCAGCTCGACACCGAAGTCGACGCCGCCTACCCCGCCCGCTGGATCGGCAAGGTCAGCGTCGAAACCGCCGACGGCCGCACGCTGCAAGGCCGCGTGGACGAGCCCAAGGGCGACCCAGGCAACACCCTGAGCCGCGCCGAGATCGAAGACAAGATGCAGCGCCTCGCGCACTACGGCGAAGGTGCCACGGCCGACGAGGCGAAGGCCCTGTGCCAGCGCATCTGGCAACTGGCCGACGCACCGCGGGTGTCTCGCTGGCTGCCCTGAGGACAGCACCTCGACAACAGCGCTAAGGCGCAACGAGATGATCGAACAGCTCGCGCGCCGAAGCAGGCAACTGCTCGCGGTTGCGCGCAATGAGCTTGAGCTCTCGCTCCGCCCATGCATCGCTGAGTGCGACCGTCGAAATCCGCATGGCCATCGACAGCCGCTGCGCCGATGACGCCGGCAGCACGCCGATGCCCACGCCCGCTTCGATCATCAGGCAGATCGCCTCGAAGCTGCTGACCTGGATGCGCGGGTTGAAGCCCCGGCCGGCCAGCTCGGCACGACGCTGCAGAAAGCGATGGATGGCGCTGCCGTGGTGCAGGCCCACGTGCTGCTCGTCGAGCGTGTCGGCAAAGGCCACCGAGGGCGCTCCCGCGAGAGGGTGCGTGGCGGGAACCACCAGCACGAGCTGGTTGCGGCCGAAGGGGCGCGCGTCGAATTCGCCGGTGTGCACGTCGCCGGCCAGGATGCCGATGTCGGCCTCGCCATCGGCCACCGCACGCACGATCTCCTCGCTCAGGTATTCGCGCAGGTCCACCTGCACGGCCGGATGCTGCGTGAGGAAGCCCGCCAGCTTCTGCGGCAGGTACTCGGTGATCGAGGTGGTGTTGGCGAACACGCGCACATGGCCCTTGATGCCCTTGCCGAAGTCCTGCATGTCGCAGCGCAGGTGCTCCATCTGCTGCATCACGCGCTTGGCGTGATAGAGCACCGCCTGCCCCGCCGCCGTGAGGCTCACGCCCTGCGCGCTGCGGTGCAGCAGCTTGCCGCCCACAGCCTCCTCCATCTGCTTGATGCGCGTGGAGGCGGCGGCCAGCGAGATGCAGGCTTTTTCGGCGCCGCGCGTGAGGCTGCGCGCATCCGCCACGTAGACGAACAGTTTCAGGTCGAACAGGTCGAAATGCAGGTTCACCGGGCAGGCACACAGGAAGCGGGAAGATCATGCATTGTCCGGCGAATGGCGCCGCGCACGCCCTTCTCAGGGTTTGACCTCAGACCGGATCCCAGCTGAACACGTCCGCCGAGCGGTCCAGCGGATAGAAGCTGGCGCGCATCGCGGGCATGGCGTGCTCGGCGATGCTCTGCGGCGTCCAGCCCTCGGAGCGGTGGACGGAGCGCACCGGCCGCGGCTGGCTGATGAGCGAGATCTCGTTGTTGCGCACCGAGAAGATCTGCCCGTTGACCGCGCTCGCCGCATCGCTCGCCAGGTACACCGCGAGCGGCGCGACCTTGGCCGGCGTCATCTGCTTGATCTTGTCGACGCGGGCGCGCTGCTCGTCGGTGTCGGTGGGAATGGCGCCGATCATGCGGCTCCACGCAAAAGGCGCGATGCAGTTGGAGCGCACGTTGAACTTGAGCATGTCGAGCGCGATCGACTTCGACAGCGCCACGATGCCGAGCTTGGCGGCCGCATAGTTGGCCTGGCCGAAATTGCCGATGAGCCCCGAGGTCGAGGTCATGTGCACCATCGCGCCCGCGTTCTGTTCCTTGAAATGCGTCGCGGCCGCGCGGCTCACGTAGTAGGCGCCGTAGAGATGCACCTTGAGCACGGCATCCCATTCGTCGACCGACATCCTGTGGAAGAAGCGGTCGCGCAGGATGCCGGCGTTGTTGACCACCGCATCGATGCGGCCGAAGCTGTCGACGGCGCATTCGACGATGCGCGCGGCGCTCGCGGCATCGGCCACGCTGTCGGTGCTGGGCACGGCCTCGCCGCCCGCGGCGCGTATCTCGTCGACCACCTGCTGCGCCGGGCCGGCACTGCCAGCTGTGCCGGCGCCTTCGGCGTCGAGTGCGCCATCGAGCGCTGCGCCGATGTCGTTGACCACCACCTTGGCGCCGTTCTTCGCCATGGCCAGCGCAATGTCGCGCCCGATGCCGCCGCCCGCGCCGGTGACGACGACCACTTTTCCTTCAACCATTTTTGTCTCTGCTCCGGATGTTCGGCCGCGGGTTCGCGGGGTCGATTCCAGAATGCCACAGGGGGCGGGCTGCGGGTTTCGGATTTCCGAAGAGGGGCTTCAGGGCCCCTACACTGCGGCGGACATCACCACGGAGCCCGTTCATGTCGGAAGAATCCTTTGAATTCATGGAGGCCAGGAACCCGCTCAGGCCCTTTCCCGCGGCAAGCGATGTGTTCGCGCCCGACCAGGCTTTTCTGGCGCGCCATCTGCATCCGCTTGTTTCCGTCGACCTGGGCGCCGTCAATCCGGACTGGTCGGGTTGGCTGCACCTGCTGAGCCCGCTGGAACCGGCGGACGGCCTCGTCGGTCAGGCTACCGAGGCTTTTCATTCCGAACTGCTGCTTGCCAACTGGATCGGCTTCAAGGTCGTCGATGGCCGCTACCGGCTGCTGGGCGACCCGCGGTACTTCCTGCTGGAAAATGCCGCTGGCGAGAGCCCGGAACCGTATAAGGGTGCTCGCCAGGAGTTGGAGCAGCACTATGCCGAGCAGGAGCGTGCTTACAACGCTTCGCGTGACTATTTCTTGCGCACGGGAAAGCTCGTGCGCCTGGACGAGGACGGTCAGCCACAGTACGACAACGAAGACCCCAGCCCATTCGTCGACGCACTCGGTGGCCCGGCCGAATATGGCAACTGGGTCACGACCGTGGCGTTTCCCGTCGAGGAACACGAAGACGCGTCGCGCGACACCTGCGAGGTCTGGCCGATGAGTCCGGCGGGCCACCGCTTCCATCACGTGGCGTCGGTGGCGGGCTGGCACTACAGGACATCCGGCGCGGATTCGATCCTGCTGTTCTACGAGCCCGTCGAAGGGCTGGCACTGCTCACCTTCGACTGGACCTGAGCGCGGTCAGGCCGCAGCCCTTTGCCCTTACTGCCGCGCCGTGCGGATGTTCGCCGGCAGCGCCTGCGGCCAGCTCGTGCGGAACGGATTGATGTCGAGCCCGCCGCGCCGCGTGTAGCGCGCATACACCGCGAGCTTGGTCGGCTTGCAGCGGTTCCAGATGTCCGTGAACATGCGCTCGGCGCACGGCTCGTGGAACTCGTTGTGGTTGCGAAAGCTCACGATGTACGCGAGCAGGCCGGCCTGGTCGATGGGCGAGCCGCTGTAGCGGATCTGCACGCTGCCCCAGTCGGGCTGGCCGGTGACGAGGCAGTTGCTCTTCAGCAGGCGGCTGGTGAGGGTTTCGTTGACCGGCGCCTGCGTGTCGTCGCTGCTCAGCAGCTCGGGCGCGGGTTGGTAATGCGTGCACTCGATGTCGAGCCGGTCGAGGTCGAGGCCGTCGATCTCGTGCACCGGTTCGCGGTCGAACAGGTCGGGCGTGAGCAGCTTCACGCCGATGCCGGCCGACTGGTCGCTGCCGCGCCAGGCGGCTTCGGCGAGGTCGGTGCGCAGGTGCTCGCGCACGGCCTCGATGCTCGCGAAGGTGCTGTTGTTGAAGCTGTTGAGATACAGCTTGAACGACTTGCTCTCGATGATGTTGGGCGTTTCGCAGGGAATGGTGAAGTGCGCGATGGCGAGCTGCGGCTTGCCGCGCGGGTTGAGCCAGCTCACTTCGAAGGCAGTCCAGAGGTCGGCGCCGAAGAAGGGCAAGGCGCCGGCCTTGATGCCCATGGCTTCGCGCTGCGTGGCGCGCGCAATGGGGAACAGCAGCGACGGGTCGTACCGGTCGGCATAGGCCGACGCGCGGCCCAGTTGCGATTGCTCGGGCGTGTTCGGGTTGTCGGGGTGGTTGTCGAGGCTCATGGCGTGTCCTTGGCGCTCGCGGCATGCGCGAACGGGGCGATGTGGTTGGCGAGGATGGTGCAGACCTCGGGCGGCAGGTCGTGGCCCATGCCGGGAACGGAGATGAAGGTCGAACCCGGAATCCGCCGGGCCGAATCCTTGCCGCAGGCGATGGGCACCAGGGCGTCGGCTTCGCCGTGCAGCACCAGCGTCGGGCTCTGGATGCGCGGCAGCACCTGCGGGCGGTCGTCGTCGGCGCCGATGGCCAGCATCTGCCGCATCAGGCCGGCCGGATGGTACGAACGCCGCATGCTGAAGACGAGGCGCTCGGCCAGTTCTTCATCGGTCTGCGGATAGGCCGGGCTCTGGATCAGCCGCAGGAGCTTGATGCTGTGCGCCACGAGCTCCGCCTCGCTGCGGCCCAGCGGCCTGCGCATGAGCATGGCGGTCACCTCGCGCCGCGGGCCGGGCAGGCCGCGTGCACCGCTCGAACTCATGATGCTCACGAGGCTGGCAACGCGCCGCGGCGCACTGGCGGCGAGGCGCTGGGCGATCATGCCGCCCATGGAGGCGCCGACGATGTGGGCCTTCGCGATGCCGAGCGCATCGAGCACGCCGACCGAGTCATGCGTCATGTCCTGCAGGGTGTAGGCCGAGCGCACCTTCAGGCCGAGCCGGTGGCGAATGGTCTCCCAGACGATGCTGCCGGTGCCGGCATGGTCGAAGCCCTGGCTCAGGCCGATGTCGCGGTTGTCGTGGCGCACCACGCGAAAGCCCGCGTCCACCAGTTGCTGCACGAAGCCGGTCGGCCATGCGACCAGCTGCATGCCCAGGCCCATGATGAGCAGGATGACGGGACGCCCCTCGCCGCCGGTGTCGTCGACTTCGATCTGCAGCCCGTTGGCGGTGACTTTCATCGGTTCCTTGCCGCTACTTGAATTCGCGCTCGCGCAGCCACTTGGTGGCGACCCACTTCTCGCCCGCCAGCACCGGCGCGCCGCCGTGCAGGGTGCGGGTGACGGGGTCGGGGCGGTCGTAGCTGAAGAAGACGCCGGTGCCGCGCACGGGCGCCACTTCGAGCCCGACATCGGGGAAGGTGGTGGCGCCGCCCTGCTCCGGCTCCTGCAGGTACATCACGAGCGTGGCGACGCGCTGGCCGCCGCGCTTGAGGATGGTGGGCGTGCCGGGCTCGTTCGGGTCGAAGTAGTCGTAGTGCGGGCGGTACTGGGCACCGGGCGCATAGCGCAGGATCTGCAGGCCTTCGCCGAACTGCAGCGGCCAGCGCAGCAGCGTGGCGAGGCGCTGCTCCAGCCGCGCGACGATCTCGTTCTCGCCGCGCTCGAAGAACATGCCGTCGCTGGTGCGGTCGACGTTGAGCACTTCGCCGCCAGTGCGCGTTTCGACGGTGAGCGAGCGCGCCAGCCGCACCCGCGCCGCGGCGATCAGTCCCTCGCACTCCTCGACCGACAGCAGGTTGCCGAAGACGACGATGCGCGGATGCCGCATGGTGTGCAGCACCTGCACCCGGCGGTCGCCGGCGTCGAGGTACAGCGGCGCGCCGTCGAGGTCCGGGCCGGGCATCTCGGTGCGCGCCGGCGCCAGCGCCACTTCGATGTTGGGGAAGCCGGCCTCGAGCTGGGCCAGCGCCACATCGGTGGCCGAATCGTGCCAGCCGGCCGCGCGCATCGACGCGCGCAGCGCGGGCACCGAATGACCGGCCGCCAGCTGGGCCACCAGCCATTCGCGCAATTCCGGACTGATCGGTTGGGACATATCAATACACCTCCATACTGCGCCCGAAACCGCGACGCATGAAACCACCACGGCCTCTTCCAGAAACACCGCGGAACCGGCTTCGCCGGGCCGCCGGTGTTGCCCCCTGCAAGGGGGTTGGCGCAGCGACACGAAGTGCGCGAAGCCTGGGGGTCAATCCAGCTTCCTCCTGAACACCAGCCTTTCGGCGGTCGACACACTCGCGTCGAAACCATAACCCTCGAGGTCGAATTTTTCCAGCACCTTGGGCGTGGCTGCCTTGTGCAGCACGGCCCAGCGCGCCAGCAGGCCGCGGGCGCGCTTGGCGAAGAAGCTCACGATCTTGTACCTGTCGCCCTTCCACTCCTGGAACACGCATTCGACCACGCGGGCCTTGAGCACCTCCTGGTCGACCGACTTGAAGTATTCCTGCGAGGCCACGTTGACGACCACCGGCGTGCGGTCGGCCGCGAGGCGCTCGTTCAGGTGCTCGGCGATGCGCGAGCCCCAGAAAGCGTACAGGTCCTTGCCGTGGCGGTTGGCCAGTTGGGTGCCCATTTCGAGCCGGTAGGGCTGCAGCCGGTCGAGCGGCCGCAGGAGGCCGTAGAGGCCGCTGAGGATGCAGACGTGCTCCTGGGCCCAGGCGAGCTGCGCGGGCGTCAGGCTGCGGGCGTCCAGGCCGCCGTAGACGTCGCCATCGAAGGCGAAGGCGGCCTGGCGGGCGTTCTTGTCGGTGCTTTTCGAGGACCAGGCCTCGTAGCGCGCCACGTTGAGCGCGGACAGCTTGTCCGACAGGTGCATGAGCTCGGAAATCTGCTGCGGCGACTTCTCGCGCAGCAGCTTGATCAGCTCGGCCGAGGGGCCGCGGGGGGCTTCGAAATGGGGTTGGGTGGCGGGGACTTCAGGAGGAACCGGGGTGTCGTAGTCGAGCGACTTCGCGGGGGAAAGCAGAAACAGCATCCCGGAATTATGGGATAGGCCCACTCCCAGGCTTGGCGCACTTCGTGTCGCTTCTCCGCCCCCTTGCAGGGGGCCACGCCAGCGGCCCGGCAAAGCCGGTTCCGCGGCGTTCCGCGGGCCGCGAGCCGCGCCGGTAAAATCGCTGGCTGTCCCACCCTGTCCCCCACGGCTCCCCCCGAAGGCGCCGTTCTGCATTTCTTTCCCATGAGCGAACCCACCACCCCTCCCGCCCAGCCTGGACTGGACAGCCTGTCCAAATCGTTCGAACCCGCCGCCATCGAGGCGCACTGGGGCCCGGAATGGGAGAAGCGCGGCTACGCCAAGGCGGGTTTCCGCGGCACGCAGCAGCCCAGGGACGGTGCGGAATCGTTCGCGATCCAGCTACCGCCGCCCAACGTGACGGGCACGCTGCACATGGGCCATGCGTTCAACCAGACAATCATGGACAGCCTCACGCGCTACCACCGCATGAAGGGCGACAACACGCTGTGGCTGCCGGGCACCGACCATGCCGGCATTGCGACGCAGATCGTGGTGGAACGCCAGCTGCAGGAGCAGAAGGTCAGCCGCCACGACCTGGGCCGCAAGAATTTCGTGGCGCGCGTGTGGGAATGGAAGGAGAAGTCGGGCAGCACCATCACCGAGCAGATGCGCCGCATGGGCGACACGGTCGACTGGAGCCGCGAATACTTCACGATGGACGACGACCTCTCGCAGGTCGTGACGCAGACCTTCGTGAAGCTGTACGAGGAAGGCCTGATCTACCGCGGCAAGCGCCTGGGCAACTGGGACCCGGTGCTCAAGACCTCGGTGAGCGACCTCGAGGTCGAGAGCGAAGAGGAGGACGGCTCGCTCTGGCACATCGCCTATCCGCTGGAAGACGGCAGCGGCACGTTGACCGTGGCCACCACCCGGCCCGAGACCATGCTCGGCGACACGGCCGTGATGGTCCACCCCGAGGACGAACGCTACAAGCACCTGATCGGCCAGCACGTGAAGCTGCCGCTGGTGGACAAGCTGATCCCGATCATTGCCGACGACTACGTCGACAAGGAATTCGGCACCGGCGTGGTCAAGGTCACGCCCGCGCACGACTACAACGACTACGCCGTCGGCCAGCGCCACAAGCTCGAGATGATCGGCGTGCTCACGCTCGACGCGACCATCAACGACAACGCGCCCGAGAAGTACCGCGGCCTGGACCGCTTCGTGGCGCGCAAGGCCATCGTGGCCGACCTCGAGGCGCTCGGCCTGCTGATCGAGGTGAAGAAGCACAAGCTGATGGTGCCGCGCTGCGCGCGCTCGGGCGCCATCGTCGAGCCGATGCTCACCGACCAGTGGTACGTGGCGATGACGCGCCCCGGCGCGGACGGCCAGTCGATCGCGCAGAAGGCGATCGACGTGGTGAAGTCGGGCGAGGTGCGCTTCGTGCCCGAGAACTGGGTCAACACCTACAACCACTGGATGGAGAACATCCAGGACTGGACCATCTCGCGCCAGCTCTGGTGGGGTCACCAGATTCCGGCCTGGTACGACGAGGAAGGCCATGTGTACGTGGCCGAGAACGAGGCCGACGCGCAAACCAAGGCCCCAGGCAAGAAGCTGAGGCGCGACGAGGACGTGCTCGACACCTGGTATTCGGCGGCGCTGGTGCCCTTCTCTTCGCTGGGCTGGCCGGAGAAGACACAGGACCTCGAGCTGTACCTGCCTTCGAGCGTGCTCGTGACGGGCTACGACATCATCTTCTTCTGGGTCGCCCGGATGATCATGATGACCAAGCACTTCACCGGCAAGGTGCCGTTCAAGGACGTGTACATCCACGGCCTGGTGCGCGATGCGCACGGCAAGAAGATGAGCAAGTCGGAAGGCAACGTGCTCGACCCGGTGGACCTGATCGACGGCATCCAGCTGCCCGAACTGCTCGACAAGCGCACGCAAGGCCTGCGCAAGCCCGAGACGGCGCCGGCCGTTCGCAAGAACACGCAGAAGGAATTTCCGGACGGCATTCCGGCCTTTGGCGCCGATGCGCTGCGCTTCACCTTCGCGTCGCTGGCTTCGCTGGGCCGCAGCATCAATTTCGATTCGAAACGTTGCGAGGGCTATCGCAACTTCTGCAACAAGCTGTGGAACGCCACGCGCTTCGTGCTGATGAACTGCGAAGGCCAGGACTGCGGCCTGCTGGAGCACACGAAGGAAGAATGCAAGGTGGGCGGCCCGGCCCACGGCTACCTGAAGTTCAGCCGCGCGGACTACTGGATCGTCTCGCAGCTGCAACGCGTCGAGGCCGAAGTGGCCAAGGGCTTCGAGGAATACCGGCTCGACAACGTCGCGAACGCGATCTACCAGTTCGCATGGGACGAGTTCTGCGACTGGTACCTGGAGATTGCCAAGGTGCAGATCCAGACCGGCGACGACGCGCAAAAGCGCGCCACGCGCCGCACGCTGATCCGCACGCTCGAGACGCTGCTGCGCCTGGCGCATCCGGTGATTCCGTTCATCACGGAAGAGCTGTGGCAGAAGGTGTCGAAAGTGGCGGGCCGCGAAGGCGAGTCGATCATGGTCGCGGCCTATCCGAAGAGCCAGCCGGAGAAGATCGACGAAGCGGCCGAGGCGCATGTCGCACGCCTGAAGGCGCTGGTCGATGCATGCCGCACGCTGCGCGGCGAGATGAAGCTGTCGCCGGCACTGCGCCTGCCGCTCTATGCCGTGGCCGATGACGCAGAAGGCGCAGCGTTCCTGCGCGATGCAGCGCCTGTGCTGCAAGCCCTCGGCAAACTCAAAGAAGTGAAGGTGTTCGACGACGAAGCCTCCTGGATTGCAGCAGCAGAAGCATCGCCCACGGCCGTCGTCGGGCCTCTCCGGCTTTGCCTCTTCATGCCTATCGATAAGGAAGCCGAGCGTGCGCGACTCAAGAAAGAGATCGAACGCATCGAAGGCGAAAAGGCCAAAGTCGAGGCAAAACTGAGCAATGAAGCCTTTGTCGCCAAGGCCCCGCCGGCGGTGATCGAGCAAGAACGTAAACGTCTGACTGACTTCAGCGCCACGTTGGAGCGACTTCGCGACCAACTTGTACGCCTAGGCTGACAGACGCGGGGCATCGAAGGCGTTTAGGATTTCAGGAGCGGCTTCGTGCCGTTCCGCATCCGGAATTTCCCTCCTTTTCAAGAAAGACGCTGTACTGCCCATGTCCACTTCCTCGACACGCATCCGCAAGGCCGTATTTCCTGTTGCAGGCTTTGGCACTCGCTTCCTGCCGGCCACCAAGGCACAACCCAAGGAAATGCTGCCGGTGGTCGACAAGCCGCTGATCCAGTACGCCGTCGAAGAAGCCTATGCCGCGGGCATCCGCGACATGATTTTTGTGACCGGGCGCAACAAGCGTGCGATCGAAGATCACTACGACACCGCCTACGAACTCGAAAGCCAGCTCGAAGCCAGCGGCAAGGATGCGCTGCTCGAGATCGCGCGTTCGGTGATGCCCGACGACATGACCTGCTCGTACGTGCGCCAGCCGCGCATGCTGGGTCTCGGCCATGCGGTGCTGTGCGCAGAGCACCTGGTCGGCAACGAGCCCTTTGCCGTTCTTCTGGCCGACGACCTGATGGTCGGCCCCGAAGGCGGCGAGCCGGTGCTCGCGCAGATGACCGCCGCATTCGCGCGCCTGGGCGCCTCGCTGCTGGCCGTGCAGGAAGTGCCGCTCGAACACGTCAAGCGCTACGGCATCGTGGCCGGCGAGACCGTCGAGGGCGGCTTGGTGAAGGTCAACCGCATGGTCGAGAAGCCGAAGCCCGAAGAGGCGCCTTCGCGCCTCGGCGTGGCCGGCCGCTACATCCTCACGCCGGGTGTGTTCGACGAGATCCGCAACCAGCCCAAGGGCGCGGGCGGCGAGATCCAGCTGACCGACGGCATCGCGGCACTGATGAAGAAGGAATCGGTCTACGCCTATGCCTACAAGGGCATCCGCTACGACTGCGGCAGCAAGGAAGGTTTCCTGCAGGCCACGGTGGAACTGGCGCTGGCCCATCCTGAAGTGGGCAGCGCGTTCCGCGAGTACCTCAAGAGCCTGGAGCTCTGAGGTACGCAGAGGAGGGGCTGACGCCCCTCTCTCCTGGCTAACGCCGCTTCAGCACGTGGATGAAGTCGCCGCCAACCGTCTGCTGCTCCATCAGCTCGTTGCCGGTCTGGCGCGCAAAGGCCTGAAAGTCGCGCACCGACCCCGGGTCGGTCGACACCACCCTGAGCAGTTGCCCGCTCGCCATGTCGTTGAGCGACTTCTTCGCCTTGAGGATGGGCAGCGGGCAGTTCAGCCCGCGCGTGTCGATTTCGCGATCAACTTCCACGCTTCGGCTCCTCGGGCGGCAGGTTGAGCCCGCGGCGGCGGTCTTCGTTCTCGGCTGCGGTGAAGAACACGGGCTCGTGGCCCCGGGTGCGCAGCCAGTCGGCCAATGCATAGCCGGTGCCCGCGGGCCAGCACTTGAGATCCGGCAGATCGTAGAGGCGGTAGTCCAGCAGCTCGGGCGAGAGCTTCACCTCGCCATCGGCCACCACGTGGTAGGCGATGATGATCTGGTTCATGCGCTGGAAGTCGTAGACGCCGACGAGCTTCGTCGCGCCGACCTCCAGGTTGGTTTCTTCCTTGACCTCGCGCGCGATGCCGCCTTCGGGCGTTTCGCCGGCCTCCATGAAGCCGGTGATCAGCGCATACATCTTGACCGGCCAGGCCGCATTGCGCGCCAGCAGCACCTGGCCGCGGTACTCGACGATGGCCGCGAGCACGGGCGTGGGGTTGTTCCAGTGGGTGTGGCCGCAGCTCGGGCAGCGCAGGCGCTCCTTGGGACCGCCGTCTTCCATCAACGCGATCCATTCGAGCGGCGTGGCGCAGACCTGGCAAAACTTGGGATGGGGCATCGGGGTTCTCAGCGTTCCTGTTGTTGTTCAGGCGGGGAACACGCCGGTGGAGAGATAACGGTCGCCGCGGTCGCACACCACGAAGACGATGGTGGCGTTCTCGACCGTCTTGGCGACTTCGAGCGCCACCCACAGCGCGCCGGCCGCGGAAATGCCGCCGAAGATGCCCTCTTCGCGCGCAAGGCGCCGGCACATCTCTTCGGCGTTGTCCTGGCTCACGCTGATTTCTTCGTCGACCCGGCTCGGCTCGTAGATCTTGGGCAGGTATTCGGCGGGCCACTTGCGGATGCCCGGGATGCGCGAGCCCTCGGCCGGCTGCGCGCCGATGATGCGCACGGCAGGGTTCTTTTCCTTCAGGAAGCGCGAGACGCCGGTGATGGTGCCGGTGGTGCCCATGGCACTCACGAAATGCGTGATCCTGCCCTTGGTGTCGGCCCAGATCTCGGGGCCGGTGGTCTCGTAGTGGATGCGCGGGTTGTCGGGGTTGGCGAACTGGTCGAGCACACGGCCCTTGCCCTGCACCACCATCTGCTCGGCCAGATCGCGCGCGTATTCCATGCCGCCGCTCTTGGGCGTGAGCACCAGCTCGGCGCCGAAGGCCTTCATGGTCTGGGCGCGCTCCACGGAGAGGTCCTCCGGCATGATCAGCACCATGCGGTAGCCCTTGATGGCCGCGGCCATCGCGAGCGCGATGCCGGTGTTGCCCGAGGTGGCTTCGATCAGCGTGTCGCCGGGCTTGATCTCGCCGCGCTCCTCGGCGCGCTTGATCATCGAGAGGGCCGGCCGGTCTTTGACCGACCCCGCGGGATTGTTGCCTTCGAGCTTGCCGAGGATCACGTTGCCGCGCTTGGCATTTTCGGCCGCATCGATGCGTTGCAGAGCGACCAGGGGGGTCTTGCCGATGGCGTCTTCGATCGTCGGATAATTCATGGCAGCCACTGTGCCATAATTTTGGGCTTCCTTCCGGATGTGCCCGGGTGGTGAAATTGGTAGACGCAGGGGACTCAAAATCCCCCACCGAAAGGTGTGCCGGTTCGATTCCGGCCCCGGGCACCATCGATACCTTGCTGTCGATGTGGAAAACAGGCTTGGCTGCCTCTCGGTTCATTGTCGAGAGTCACACTGCAGCCACATGCAAAGACCTCGGCGCGCACTTCCCCATTCTCTCTGGCTGGCCCTGGCGATCGGCACCGGGTCCGCTGCGGCAGCGCCCGATTGCACGGTGGCGCTCTGGGGCGACTCGATTCTCTACGGCGGGTTCGGCGCGTCGCCGGCGAACCGCATCAAGGAACCACCCGCCGCGGCGCTCAAGCGCCTTCGGCCTGCATGGTCGATTGCCGATCTCAGCATGCCGGGAGACAGCGCCCACAGGCGCCTGCCGAGCTTCGTGTTGCAGCCGATGCCCGCGCGCATCGTGGTGCTGCAGTACGGCATCAACGATGCCGGCAACCGCTACCCCTACGAGCCGGCATTGCGTGCAATGGTCGATTACGTCAAGGCTGCGGGCAAGACGCCGATCGTCACCGGCCTCTCGCATGTGAAGGCCGAGCGCATGCCGCTGCGGGGCGCATACGACGCCACCGCGCGCCGCGTTGCCAACGAGGAAGGCGCGATGTTCGCCGACTGGGGTGCCGTGCGCTTCGATCCCGCCGACATGGCGGACGACGTCCATCCCTTGCAGGCGTACAGCACGCGCCTCGCGGAGCGGCTGGTGCTCGCGCTCGACGAAGCGGCCCCCGAGTGCGCGGAACCCGCAAGGCGGGGATAGATCGGTCGTCTTTTTCGCGCCAAGTGAAAGGCCTCCCCAGGCAGGCTGGGCATGGCGTCGTCAGGCGTCGGCGCGCAGCCCGGTGTACACGGTCGGATGCGCAAGCCGCACGCGCAGCTCGCGCTTGAGCCGCGTGTTGTCGAGCCGCCGCGATTCCCCCATGAAGCTCAGCAACTGCAGCGGCAACTGGCGCTCGGCCTCCTCGCGCGCCACGCGCGGGGGGCGCTGCATGCCGTAGAGGTCCGCGGCCAGGTCGACGTAGTCGCCCATCCGCAGTTCGGTGTCGTCCGAGGCATGGACGATGCGCTGCGGCCGGCCCCGGAACAGCGCCGCCACGCAGGCGCGCGCCAGATCGTCGGCGTGGATGTGGCTGGTGTAGACGTCGTCCTCGCGCCGCAGCACCGGCGTGCCGCGCTGCAGGCGGCCGCGCGGCGTGCCGTTTTCGCGGTCCGGCGCATAGATGCCCGGGATGCGCAGGATGCTCGCGCGCACGCCGGCGCTGCGGCCCAGCCAGCGCACCGCGCGCTCGGCATCCACGCGCCGGTGGGAGCGCGGCGTATCAGGCCGCACCCCGCGCGTCTCGCTGACGCGGGCACCGCCGCAGTCGCCATAGACGCCGCTGGTCGAGCCGTAGACGAAGGCGATCGGCACCGAGCGCAGCCGCAACGCGCGCGCCAATGCGGTGGTGCGCTGGTCCCGCCACCAGGCGGCCCCGCCATCGCGGGCGGGCGGCGCGAGGTGCAGCACCCGCGTGGCGATGCCCGCCAGCCGGCGCAGCGTGGCCAGATCGTCCAGGTTGCCCACCAGCGGACGGATTCCGGCCGCGCGCAACGCGGCCACCCGGTCGGTCGACGAAGTGAGTGCCACCAGTTGCATGCGACCCCGCAGGTCGCGCGCCACCCGCTGTCCGACGTCGCCACATCCGACGATCAGAAGGCGTTCGCGGCGGAACCGTGCCGGCAGCGCGCCGGAGGGGCTATTGATTGAAGGCAAAATCCGGTTCCCTGTTCGATTTCAGTTGTTCCCCACGCTTCTGCAAGCAACGCGCGACGTATCCGCCCCGCCCCAAACGGGAAACGCCGCGGAACCGGCTCTGCCGGGCCGCTGGCGTTGCCCCCCGCGAGGGGGTTGGAGAAGCGACACGAAGTGCGCGAAGCCTGGGGGAGAGCAATACCTCAAGAATACAGATGACTGCTGCAGCGCCGCATGATGCGGGCTTTTCCATCACCGTCGAACCCAGCGGCCGCCATTTCGTGGTCCACGGCGACGAAACCATCCTGGCAGCCGGCATCCGGCAAGGCATCGGCCTCCCCTACGGTTGCAAGGACGGCGCCTGCGGCTCGTGCAAGTGCAAGAAGCTCTCGGGCGAGGTCACCCTCGGCCCCCACCAGAGCAAGGCCCTGAGCGCCGAGGAACAGCTCGCGGGCTACGTGCTGACCTGCTGCGCCCATGCCAGGAGCGACGTGGTGCTCGAATCGCGCCAGGTGACCGAGGCCGGTGCGCTGCCGATCCGCAAGATGCCGGTGCGGGTGCTGGGCCTGACGCGGCAATCGCACGACGTGATGATGCTGCGCCTGCAGCTGCCGGCCGGCGAGCCGCTGCAGTTCCATGCGGGCCAGTACGTGGAGTTCATCCTGCGCGACGGCGCACGCCGCAGCTACTCGATGGCCAACGCGCCGCACACGCTGAGCCAGCCGGGCACGGGCATCGAGCTGCACCTGCGCCACCTGCCGGGCGGCAAGTTCACCGACCACGTGTTCGGCGTCATGAAGGAAAAGGAAATCCTGCGCATCGAAGGCCCCTTCGGCAGCTTCTTCCTGCGCGAGGATTCCGACAAGCCGATGATCCTGCTGGCCTCGGGCACGGGCTTCGCACCCATCAAGGCGCTGCTGGAGCACATGAAGTTCAAGGGCATCAAGCGGCCCGCCGCGCTCTACTGGGGCGGCCGCCGCCCCGAAGACCTCTACATGGACGAATGGGTGCGCGGGCAACTGGCCGAGATGCCGAACCTGCGCTACGTGCCCGTGATTTCCAACGCCACGCCGGAGGACAACTGGACCGGCCGCACCGGCTTCGTCCACCAGGCGGTGCTGGAGGACTTTGCCGACCTGTCGGGCCACCAGGTCTATGCCTGCGGTGCGCCCATCGTGGTCGACTCGGCCAAGCGCGACTATGTGGCGCTCGCGGACCTGCCCGAGGAAGAGTTCTTCGCCGACGCATTCACCACGGAAGCAGACAAGGCGCTGCCCTGATTCCCCGAGAGACAAGACACAGACAAGAAATGAAAACGAGACACTTCCTCCTCACCCTGCTCGCAGGCGCCACGCTGCTCGCCACCGGCCACGCCACCGCCCAGCAACAACGCCCCATCCGCCTCGTCGTGCCCTACGCCGCCGGCGGCCCCATCGACGTCACCGCGCGCATGCTGGCCGAACGCGTCAAGGACACACTGGGCCCGGTCATCATCGACAACAAGCCCGGCGCGGGTGGCAACATCGGTGCCGACATCGTGGCCAAGGCGCCGCCGGACGGCCTCACGATCGGCATCGCGGCCACCGCCACCCACGCGGTCAACCCGTGGCTCTACAGCAAGATCCCGTTCAACGCCTCCACCGACTTCGCGCCGATCACGCAGATGGTCCGCGTGCCCAACGTGCTGGTGATGAACGCCGACACGGCCAGGCGGCTCCACATCGAGACGGTGGCCGACCTGATCCGCTATGCCAAGGCCAACCCGGCCAAGCTCAACTACGGCAGCGGCGGCAACGGCAGCGCCGGCCATCTGGCGGGCGAGCTGTTCAAGAAGGAAGCGGGCATCTTCGCGCTGCACATCCCGTACAACGGGGGCAACCCGGCACAGCTGGCGCTGATCTCGGGCCAGGTCGATTTCAACTTCGACAACCTCGCGGCCGCGGCGCCGAACATCCGTTCGGGCAAGCTGAAGGCGATTGCGGTGACGACGCTGCAGCGCAGCAGCGCGCTGCCCGAGGTGCCGCCGGTGGCCGACGCGCTCAAGGGCTTCTCGATCGACACCTGGTGGGGGCTGGTCGCGCCGGCCGGCACGCCGCACGACGTGGTCGTGAAGCTCAACCAGGCCTTCGTCGCCGCGCTGAACGCGCCGGAAACGAAGACCCGCTTTGCCTCGCTGCTGGCCGAGCCGGTCGGCAACTCGCCCGAGCAGTTCGGCGCTTTCATGAAGACCGAGCTCGCAAAGTACGAGAAAGTCGTCAAAGCGACGGGCGCAAGGGTCGACTGACAGGCGGCCGCCGCCGGGCCGCCCCAAGGCGAGCCGCGCCACCCCCTCGGGGGTGGCGAATTACACGCAGCGAAGCGGAGTGAAAAGCCGGGGGACTGTCGTTCACTCGCCCAGGTAGGCGGCGCGCACGCGCGGGTCGCGCAGCAGTTCCTTGGCGTCGCCGTTCATCGTGATGAGACCCGACTCCATCACGTAGCCGCGGTCGGCCAGCTGCAGCGCGCGGTTGGCGTTCTGCTCCACCAGCAGGATCGTGACGCCCTGCGAGGCGACGGTCTGCACCACCTCGAAGATCTTGTCGCACATGATCGGCGACAGGCCCATGGTGGGTTCGTCCAGCAGCAGCACCTTGGGGCGCGCCATCAGCGCACGGCCCATGGCGAGCATCTGCTGTTCACCGCCCGACATGGTGCCGGCCAGCTGGTCCTTGCGCTCGCGCAGGCGCGGGAAGGTGACGAACACGCGCTCCATGTCGCTCGCGATGCCGGCCTTGTCGGTGCGGATGTAGGCGCCGATCTGCAGGTTCTCGGTGATCGTCATGCGCGTGAACACGCCGCGGCCCTCGGGCACCATCACCAGCCCTTCGCCCACCAGGTCCCAGGCGCCGCGGCCCTTGATGCTGCGGCCCAGGAATTCGATCTCGCCGGCCCCGGCCGGCAGCGTGCCGGTGATGGCCTTCATGGTGGTGGTCTTGCCGGCGCCGTTGGAGCCGATCAGCGACACCAGTTCGCCTTCGCGCACCTCGAAGTCCACGCCCTTCACCGCCTGGATGCCGCCGTAGCCGACCTTCAGGCCGCGCACCTTGAGCAGCATCTTGCCCGCCGCCTTGGCCTGCACGGCGTTGGCACGGGTTTCTTCTTCGCTCGTCATCGTTGCTGTGGTCATGTCAGTGGCCTCCCGTTCCGAGGTAAGCCTCGATCACTTTTTCATTCTTCTGCACGTCGGCAGGCGTACCTTCGGCAATCTGCTTGCCGTAGTCGAGCACGGTGACGCGGTCGCACAGGCCCATGATGAGCTTGACGTCGTGTTCGATGATCAGGATGGTGCGGTCGTCCTTGCGGATGCGGTCGATCAGCTCGCGCAGCAGCACCTTCTCGGTCGAGTTCATGCCGGCGGCAGGCTCGTCGAGCGCGATGAGCTGCGGATCGGTGGCCAGTGCGCGTGCGATCTCGAGGCGGCGCTGGTCGCCGTACGACAGCGTGCGCGCCTTGTAGTCGGCGAACTTGCCGATGCCCACGTAGTCGAGCAGTTCATGGGCGCGCTCGGCAATGGCCTTTTCTTCGGCCTTGAAGCTGCCGGTGCGCAGCATCGCGCCGAACACACCCGAATGGGTGCGGATGTGGCGGCCGACCATCACGTTCTCGAGCGCCGTCATTTCGGCGAACAGGCGGATGTTCTGGAAGGTGCGCGCAATGCCGGCCTTGGCCACTTCGTGCACGGCCGTCGGCTGGTAGGGCTTGCCGGCCAGCTCGAAAGTGCCGCTGTCGGGCGTGTAGAGCCCGGTGATCACGTTGAAGAAGGTGGTCTTGCCGGCGCCGTTTGGGCCGATCAGGCCGTAGACCTGGCCACGCTTGATGGTGATGCCGACGTCCGAGAGGGCCTGCAGCCCACCGAAGCGCTTGGAGATGCCGCGAACGTCGAGGATGGTGTCTGTCGTCATGTCTGTGTCCTTTGTGCTCACGGATTGATCGACATGGGACGCGAAGCCGCGCCCGGCACCTCGTCGGCGGGCGTATCGACGCCCGGCGCATGGATCTGCAGCGAGCCCGGGGCCACCGCCGCATGGACCGGATCGAGGGGCACGCCGCCCCGCTTCGTCAGCGTCTTGCCATGCTCCGGCGAAGGCCAGAGGCCGCGCGGACGCACCAGCATGATGACGATCATGGCGAGCGCGATGAAGAGCTGGCGCAGGATGGAGGCATCGAGGCGGCCGTCGGTCAGCGACTGCAGCGGGCCGGCCACGTAGCGCAGCACTTCGGGCAGCGCGGCCAGCAGCACGGCGCCGAGGATGACGCCGGGCAGGTGCCCGATGCCGCCGAGCACCACCATGGCCACGATCATCACCGACTCCATCAGGCTGAAGGACTCGGGCGACACGAAGCCCTGGAAGGCCGCGAACATCGCGCCCGACACGCCGCCGAAGCTCGCGCCCATGCCGAAGGCCAGCAGCTTCATGTTGCGGGTGTTGATGCCCATGGCCTTGGCGGCAATCTCGTCTTCGCGGATGGCCATCCAGGCGCGGCCGATGCGCGACATCTGCAGGCGGTGCGAAATGATGATCGTCGCGACCACCAGCGCCAGGAACAGGTAGTAGTAGAGCGTGACCGAGGAGATGCTGAAGCCGTCGAACTTCCACGCCTTGCCGAGGTCGAGCCCCCAGAACTTGATGGAGTCGATGGCCGTGATGCCCTTGGGACCGTTGGTGATGTTCACCGGCTGGTCGAGGTTGTTCAGGAACACGCGGATGATTTCGCCGAAGCCGAGCGTGACGATGGCGAGGTAGTCGCCGCGCAGCTTGAGCGTGGGCGCACCGAGCAGCACGCCGAGCATGCCGGCCACGACGAGCGCCAGCGGTATCACGATCAGCAGCGAGGTGTGCAGCCCGTTCGGGAACATGGCCTTGAACCACGGGAAGGTCTCGGTCAGGTGCGACGAGCCCATCAGCGCGAACAGGTAGGCCCCGATCGCAAAGAAGGCCACATAGCCCAGGTCGAGCAGGCCGGCATAGCCGACCACGATGTTCAGGCCGAGCGAGAGCATCACGTAGAGCAGTGCGATGTCGGCGATGCGCACCCAGGCATTGCCCTGGCTCTGCAGAAAGATCGGCAGGGCGAGCACGGCGACGACGCCGAGGATGTAAAGAGCGAGGTTCTTGCTGTTCTTCATGGTTCTGTCCTCAGGCCCGATCCGCCACGCGCTCGCCGAGCAGGCCCGAGGGCCGGAGCGTGAGCATGACGATCAGCACGATGAACGCGAAGATGTCGCTGTAGTTGCTGCCCAGCACGCCACCCGTGAGGGTGCCGATGTAGCCCGAGCCGATGGCTTCGATGAGCCCCAGCAGGATGCCGCCGACCACGGCGCCGGCCAGGTTGCCGATGCCGCCGAACACCGCTGCGGTGAAGGCCTTGAGGCCGGGCAGGAAGCCCATCGCGTGCTGTGCGATGCCGTAGTTGGAGGCGTACATCACACCGGCGATGGCCGCGAGCACGGCACCGATGATGAAGGTGGCCGAGATGACCATGTCGGGGCGGATGCCCATGAGTGCTGCGACGCGCGGGTTCTCCGCGGTGGCGCGCATGGCGCGGCCGAGCTTCGTGTAGTTGACCAGCCACATCAGGATCACGAGCGAGAACGCCGTGACGCTGAGGATCATCACCTGCGTCGGCGAGATCACGGCACCGCCCACATGGATGGGGTCGGTGGGCAGGAGATTGGGGTAGGCCTTGTTGGTCGGCTTCCAGATGATCATCGCCAGCGTCTGCAGCAGGATCGACATGCCGATGGCCGTGATGAGCGGCGCGAGCTTGGGGCTGTTGCGCAGCGGCCGGTAGGCCACCTTCTCGATCACGAAGTTGAGTGTTGCCGCGACGACGCAGGCAATGATCAACGCGATGATGAGGATCAGCCAGCCCGGCGTGTTGGGCATGCCGTCCTTCATGAGCCCGATGATGGTCCAGCTCGTGAGCGCCCCCACCATCAGCACTTCACCGTGCGCGAAGTTGATCAGATTGATGATGCCGTACACCATGGTATAGCCCAAGGCTATCAAGGCATACATGCTGCCGAGAACCAGACCGTTGATGATCTGCTGCAGCAATATTTCCATAACGCGATTCCCTATGTGTTGCACCGTTGCGGGGTGCCGTTCACCCACCGCGGCACCGGTTTGGCGCCCTTGGTGACCAAGCAAAAAACCAGCCAGCATGTGTCGCCGGCTGATTTGTGGGCGGGATTGTAAGCACGCACCAGCGTTGATTTGGTGCGCAGCGACCGGGGTTTACCCGCTCACGTCATGCTGTATGGGAGTGAACTCATGCGCGGCACGCGCACAGGTTGCAAGACGGTATCAGTCGTCGCGTTCGGTGTTCAGGCGACGCAATTCGCGCAGCTTTTCGCCGATACGGATCTCGAGGCCGCGGTCCACCGGCTCGTAGAAAACCTGGCCTTCCAGGCCTTCGGGAAGGTAGCGCTCGCCGGCGGCGAAACCGCCCTCCTCGTCGTGCGCATAGCGGTAACCCTTGCCGTAGTCGAGCGTCTTCATGAGCTGGGTGGGCGCATTGCGCAGGTGCATGGGCACCGGGCGTGTGCTGTCCTTCTTGACGAGGGCGCGCACCGCGTTGTAGGCCTTGTAGACCGCGTTCGACTTGGGCGCGATCGCCAGGTAGACCACGCATTCGGCCAGCGCGAGTTCGCCCTCGGGCGTGCCGAGCCGCTCGTAGACCTCGGCGGCGTCGAGCGCCAGGCGCAGCGCGCGCGGATCGGCCAGGCCGATGTCCTCGCTGGCCATGCGCACGAGGCGCCGGGCCATGTAGCGCGGATCGGCGCCGCCGTCGAGCATGCGCACGAACCAGTAGAGCGCGGCATCGGGGTCGCTGCCGCGCACCGACTTGTGAAGCGCGCTGATGGTGTCGTAGAACTGCTCGCCGCCCTTGTCGTAGCGCCGCATGCGCTCGCCGAGCACGCGCAGCAGCCATTCGTCGGTGATGTTCCCGAGCTTCTCGGCGCGGGCCGCGACGGCCAGCGTTTCGAGCGTGTTGAGCAGCCTGCGGGCATCGCCGTCCGCATAGGCGACGAGGCGGTCGATCGCCGCCTCGTCGATGGCCGGAACCGCCTGGATTGCCTGGGCCTTGGCCACGATCTGCTTGAGATCGCCCTCGGCGAGCGGCTGCAGCACGTACACCGCCGCCCGCGACAGCAAGGCCGAATTGACCTCGAACGAGGGGTTCTCGGTGGTCGCGCCGATGAAGGTGAAAAGCCCCGACTCCACATGCGGCAGGAAGGCGTCCTGCTGGCTCTTGTTGAACCGGTGCACCTCGTCGACGAAGACGATGGTGCGCTGCTGCTCCAGGCCGTCCCGTGCGGCCGTGGCCCGATCGACGGCCTCGCGGATGTCCTTCACGCCGCCCAGGACCGCGCTGATGCTCAGGAACTGCGCATCGAACGCATCGGCCATCAGGCGTGCGATGGTGGTCTTGCCGGTGCCGGGCGGGCCCCAGAGGATGCAGGAGTGCGGCTGGCCCGACTCGAAGGCAATGCGCAGCGGCATGCCCGGACCGAGCAGGTGCTGCTGGCCGATCACTTCACCGAGGGTCTTGGGGCGAAGACGCTCGGCGAGGGGTTGGTGGGAGCTGGTGGCCAAACCTGGGTGTTACTGCTTGACGACGTCGGCGCCGGCGGGCGCCTTGAAGTCGAACACGCTGGCGGGGAGCGCCGGATTCACTTCGACCTTGCTGAACTTGAGCACCGACCGCTGGCCAAAGCTGTCGAGGATTTCGAGCGCCGCCAGTGCCTCGCCCTGGAAGCCGACCAGCACACTCTGCAGCTGTCCATCCTTGTTCTTCGGCGTGGCCTTGACCCATTCGAGGCCGTCGCGCTCGGGCGCGGCTTCGAGCGTGAAATCGGCCTGCAGCGCGCGCAGGTCGGGGGCCGCCGCAATCAGGGCCGCGGGCGTGGAGCCGAGCGCCTGGGCCTGGGCACGCTGCGTGACCTGGTTCAGGTCGGCGTCGTAGAGCCACAGCGTCTTGCCGTCGGCGACGATGCTTTGCGCAAAGGGCTTGCGGTAGTCGAACTTGAATTTTCCGGGCCGCTGGAATTCGAAGATGCCGGTCGAGGTCTTGACGCGGCCCGGCTGCCCTTCGCGCGACGGCGCGGTCACGGTCTGGGTGAATTCGGCGCGGCCGGATTTGACCGTCTTCACGAAGGTCTCGAGGCTTTCAAGGCCGCCGGCCCAGGCGTTGGCGGAGCAGAGAAGGCTGATCAGTAGCCAATGGCGGATTTTCAATTGGGGTTCCTCGGAAAAGCTATTGCACCGGGTATCGACCCTACCCGCCGCGAATTGCGGCATGTGCAGGTCTTCATGAAGATTTGCAATGCCCGATGAGCGCTTCTGCAAATTGCCTTTCAGCACGTAACCTGAATTGTGTGCAGGCCGCCGCGCCAATTACTCCGTGCGCGCAGGCACCAGGATTTCGCGCTGGCCGCTGCCGCTCATGGCACTGACCAGGCCGGCCTTTTCCATGTCCTCGACGAGGCGCGCGGCGCGGTTGTAGCCGATCTTCAGGTGGCGCTGCACCAGCGAGATGCTGGCCTTGCGGTTCTTGAGCACGACCTCGACCGCCTGGTCGTACATCGGGTCCTTCTCGCCGTCGCCGCCGCCCAGCAGGTCGCCATCGCCGTCGCCATCGACCGTGCCACCTTCGAGCACGCCCTCGATGTAGTCGGGCTCGCCCTGGCTCTTGAGATAGGCCACCACGCGGTGCACTTCCTCGTCGCTCACGAAGGCGCCGTGCACGCGCACCGGCAGGCCGGTGCCGCTGGGCATGTAGAGCATGTCGCCCATGCCGAGCAGCGCTTCGGCGCCCATCTGGTCGAGGATGGTGCGGCTGTCGATCTTGCTCGACACCTGGAAGGCGATGCGGGTCGGGATGTTGGCCTTGATGAGGCCGGTGATCACGTCGACGCTGGGCCGCTGCGTGGCCAGGATCAGGTGAATGCCGGCGGCGCGCGCCTTCTGCGCAAGGCGGGCGATGAGTTCTTCGATCTTCTTGCCGACCACCATCATCAGGTCGGCCAGCTCGTCGATCACGACGACGATGTGCGGCTCGCGCTTGAGCGGTTCCGGATCGTCGGGCGTGAGGCTGAAGGGGTTGTAGATGAACTCCTCGCGCGCCTTGGCTTCGTCGATCTTGGTGTTGTAGCCGGCCAGGTTGCGCACGCCGAGCTTGCTCATGAGCTTGTAGCGGCGCTCCATCTCGGCCACGCACCAGTTGAGGCCGTGGGCGGCCTGCCGCATGTCGGTGACCACGGGCGCCAGCAGGTGCGGAATGCCTTCGTAGACCGACATTTCGAGCATCTTCGGATCGATCATCAGGAGGCGGACGTCGCGTGCCTCGGCCTTGTAGAGCAGCGAGAGAATCATCGCGTTGATGCCCACCGACTTGCCCGAGCCGGTGGTACCGGCCACCAGCACGTGCGGCATCTTCGCGAGGTCGGCCACCACGGGGTTGCCGATGATGTCTTTGCCGAGGCCCATGGTGAGCATCGACTTGCCTTCGTTGTAGATCTGCGAGCCCAGGATTTCGCTGAGCTTGATCGACTGGCGCTTGGCGTTCGGCAGCTCGAGCGCCATGTAGTTCTTGCCCGGGATGGTCTCGACCACGCGGATCGACACCAGCGACAGCGAACGCGCCAGGTCCTTGGCCAACCCGAGAATCTGCGAACCCTTGACGCCGGTGGCGGGCTCGATTTCATAGCGCGTGATCACCGGGCCCGGCGAGGCCAGCACCACGCGCACCTCGACGCCGAAGTCCTTGAGCTTCTTCTCGATCATGCGCGAGGTCATCTCGAGCGTGTCGGCCGAGACCGTTTCCTGGCGCACCAATGCGGCGTCGAGCAAGTCGACCTGCGGCAGCTTGCTGTCGGGCAGCTCCTTGAAGAGCGGCTTCTGGCGCTCCTTGACGACGCGATCGCTCTTGGGCACCTCGGTCATCGCGGGTTCGATCTGCACCGGCGGCGAAGGCGCGCGGCGCTTGGGGCGCGGCTCGATGCGGATCTCTTCGTCGTCGGGGAAATCGGTCGTCATGGCGGGCTCGCTGCCCTTGCCCGGATCGCCGCGGGTGAACGACGGCTCGTCGGCCTCGGCACGTTCGCGGGCGGCCTGCTTGCCCATGGCGATGTCGGCCGCCATTTCGCGCTTTTCGCGGCGCGACTCGAAGAGCGAGTAGGCCCGCGCGCCGATGCGTTCGGCAATCAGGCTCCACGAGAAACGGAAGACGAGGGCCGAGCCGATCACGCCGCCGGCGATGGCCATCAAGGCGGAACCGGTGAAGCCCATCCAACGGACGCTGGCCGGGCCGACGAGATAGCCCAGCGCGCCGCCACCCGAACCCGGCAGGTGCGATTCGAGCCGGTAGAGGCGCGACCATTCGAGCACCGCGCTGGCGCACAGCAGCAGGACGAGGCCGAACCAGAAGGCCAGGCGGCTGCGGTTGAACCGGCCGCGCGGGGGCTGCTCGGCCGGTGCGGCCTCGCCGCCGCGCAGCCAGTTGGCCAGCGAGGACAGCCACGCGCGCAGACCCGCTGCCAGGCACCACCAGACGGAATAGCCCGCGAGGAAGTAGCTGCCATCGGCCAGCCAGGCACCGATGCGCCCCCCCCAGTTCTTGACCTCGCCGCCGGTGCCCGATGTCGACCAGGCCGCATCGGAAGGCGTGAAACTCAGCATGGCCAGCAGCCAGAACAACAGCGCCGCGAATCCGGCGATCAGCGTGATTTCGTGGGCGAAGCGCATGGCGCGCATGCGCACGGGTTGCCCATCGGCGGCAGAAGAAGATTGAAGCGTATTGAGCGAATAGGTCATGAAAAACACGGCACCCGGCCCAGGAAAATCGGGAGCCGAACGCACGAACACTACAACAAAAGGCCGTGGCCGCCAGAAGCGCCCGGCCCGAAGGCTCAGGTGAGCGTCAGGAGCCGTTCCTTGACGATCATCGAGCCGTCGTCCTGGGTCTGAACAAAACCGCGCTCTTCCAGGTCCTTCATCACGCGGCTCACCATTTCGCGCGAGGCGCCCACCATCTTTGCCAGGTCCTGGCGGGAGATCTTGTCGCGCACCTTGAGGTTGCCGACGCCGTCTTCGACGGCGAATTCGAGCAGCGAGCGCGCCACGCGGCCATAGACGTCCATCAGCGCCAGGGATTCGATCTTGCGGTCGGCATGGCGCAGGCGCTGCACCAGGCCGCGCATGATGTTGTAGGCCATCGACGAGTTCTCGGGCAGGCAGCGCGCGAACGCGTCGCGGCCCAGCATGAGGACGTCGCACTGGATCTCGGTGCGGACCGTGGCGGAGTGCGGCTCGTCATCGATCAGGCTCATCTCGCCGAGGTAGTCGCCGGGGTGCAGCGTGGCCAGGATGACCTCGCGGCCCCGGCTGTCGGCACTGGTCACGCGGGCGCGGCCGGTGAGGATGATGTAGAGCGCATCGGACTTCTTGCCCTGCTCCACGACGACTTCGGCACGCTTGAAACGCTTCTTGATGATCGCATCCGCAATGCTTGCGGACTGCGTGGCCGTCAGCGACGCGAACAAAGGAACGCGCCGAAGCAATTCAAGGTTGGACAGCATCGACATTTATCAATCCCTGATACGGCGCGCTGAACTGATTCCAAGGGCAAGCCAATGGATTACTACAATCGCGCGCATTGAAAACACCGTGCACCCGGTGTTGAACCGGGCGGTGATACTCCATATATATCGCTACCACCCTGAAAATGTACACGCTGACGCAGCGCATATCCTAGGTTTTCTACTCATGTCCGCTCCCCAACACGCCAAGGTTTTGATTCTGGGCTCCGGCCCGGCCGGCTATACCGCCGCCGTCTATGCAGCCCGCGCAAACCTTCAGCCCTTGCTCATCACAGGCATCGCCCAGGGCGGGCAGCTGATGACCACCACCGAGGTCGACAACTGGCCAGCCGACGTGCATGGCGTGCAGGGGCCGGAGCTGATGCAGCGCTTTCTCGAGCATGCCGAGCGCTTCAAGACGCAGATCGTGTTCGATCACATCAACAAGGTCGACCTGGGCAAGCGCCCCTTCACCCTCACCGGCGACAGCGGCACCTACACCTGCGATTCGCTGATCATTGCCACGGGCGCTTCCGCCAAATACCTGGGCCTCGATTCGGAAGAGAAGTTCATGGGACGCGGCGTCTCTGCATGCGCAACCTGCGACGGCTTCTTCTACCGCGAGCAGGAAGTCTGCGTGATCGGCGGCGGCAACACGGCTGTCGAGGAAGCGCTGTACCTCGCCAACATCGCGAACAAGGTCACGCTGGTTCATCGCCGGGACAAGTTCCGTGCCGAGCCCATCCTGATCGACAAGCTCAAGGAGAAGGTCGCCGAAGGCAAGATCGTGCTGAAGCTGCACAACGAACTCGACCAGGTGCTGGGCGACGACACGGGCGTGACGGGCATCCGGATCAAGAACACCCAGACCAGCGAGACCGAGCAGATCGACCTCAAGGGCTGCTTCATCGCCATCGGGCACCACCCCAACACCGATATCTTCCAGGGCCAGCTGGAGATGAAGGACAACTACATCCTGACCCGTTCCGGTCTGCAGGGCTTCGCCACGATGACCAGCATCCCGGGCGTCTTCGCCGCCGGCGACGTGCAGGACAACGTGTACCGCCAGGCCATCACGAGTGCGGGCACCGGCTGCATGGCTGCCCTGGACGCGCAGCGCTTCCTCGAGCAGGACGGCACCCTCTAAACGCCAGGCCGCCCGAAAGGGCTATAATCCAAGGCTTTGCCGAAACAGGGCTCTTCCAAGGAGCTGCGGCAAAGCCGGGGTACCGCCACCCGTTTCTGGCGAGGTCAAGCTGCAAAACACCTGCAATCACCACGATTGCGCCGGTGCCAGCTGTTCAAGAAAGAGTGTCCACATGGCACGCGTATGCGACGTAACGGGCAAAGGCCCGATGGTCGGAAACAACGTTTCCCACGCCAACAACAAAACCAAGCGCCGGTTCCTGCCGAACCTGCAATACCGCCGTTTCTGGGTCGAGACCGAAAACCGCTGGGTTCGCCTGCGCGTTTCGAGCGCTGCACTGCGCCTGATCGACAAGAACGGTATCGACGCCGTGCTCGCAGACCTGCGTGCACGCGGCCAAGCTTAAGGAGCTGAATCATGGCAACGAGCAAAGGCGGACGCGAAAAGATCAAGCTGGAATCCACCGCGGGTACCGGCCACTTCTACACGACCAGCAAGAACAAGAAGACGATGCCTGAAAAGATGTCGATCATGAAGTTCGACCCCAAGGCACGCAAGCACGTCGAATACAAGGAAATCAAGCTGAAGTAATTCGGCTCTGGTTTTCCAAACAAGAAACCCGCTGCTCACCCAGCGGGTTTTTTGTTGCCTGTCGCTGCATCGGAACAGCAAGCAGTCGGCGGGCGCAAAAAAGCCGGCTCGCAAGCCGGCTTTTCTTCAATTCGGAGAACCTGCGACTCAGGCGCGTGCGGCGCGCAGGCGGGTCGAGAACTCGCGCAGGCCCGCAATGCCGCTGGCTTCCGCACGGTGGCACCAGGCCGCCAGATCGGCCGCCAGCTGTTCGCGCGACTGGGAGGTGTTCAGCCAGAGCTGACGCAGCTCTTCGCGCATCGTCACCATCTTGTCGAGCACCGGGTGGGCGGCACGTGCCTGCACAAGATGCGTGCGGGCCGATGCGGGCACCTTGTCGTCGTCACGATGGAGCCAGCGCTTGGCCGCCTTGAGCACCGACAGGTCGGCACCCTTGGTCTTGAGCAGAGCCAGCTCTTCGCTGGTCGCACGGCGCATTTCGCGGGCATAGCCGGCCATGACTTCGTAGCGGTTGGCAATGACGGCCTCGAGCGTCTTCTCGTTGGCCACGGGCTGGATGTCGCCCATCTGCATCTTCGGCGGCACCTTCTTGACCTTGGCCCAGCCGATCTTCTGCATGATCTGGATGTAGATCCAGCCGATGTCGAATTCGTACTTCTTGACCGAGAACTTGGCCGACGTCGGGTACGTGTGGTGGTTGTTGTGCAACTCTTCGCCGCCGATGATCAGGCCCCAGGGCATGATGTTGCGGCTGGCATCGGGTGCCTCGAAGTTGCGGTAGCCCCAGTAGTGGCCGATGCCGTTGATGATGCCGGCGGCGGTGATCGGGATCCAGAGCATCTGGACAGCCCACACGGCCATGCCGAGCGTGCCGAACAGCGCCAGGTTGATCACCAGCATCAGGCCCACGCCCTGCCAGCTGTAGCGCGTGTAGAGGTTGCGCTCGATCCAGTCATCGGGCGTGCCGTGGCCGTAGCGCTCCATCGTTTCCTTGTTCTTCGACTCGGCGCGATAAAGCTCGGCGCCGCGCCAGAGCACTTCGTCGATGCCCTTGACCTGCGGGCTGTGCGGGTCTTCCTGCGTTTCGCATTTGGCGTGGTGCTTGCGGTGAATGGCAACCCATTCCTTGGTCACCATGCCGGTGCCGAGCCACAGCCAGAAGCGGAAGAAGTGAGAGGGGATCGGGCCCAGGTCCATGGCACGGTGCGTCTGCGTACGGTGCAGGAAGATCGTGACCGCGGCAATCGTGATGTGCGTGGTGACGAGCGTGTACAACACGACTTGCCACCATGTGATGTCCCACAAGCCGTGTCCCAGCCATTGGATGGCCGCATTCAGAACGGCAGAGTCAGGAAGCAACATTGAGTCAGGTACTCCATGGCCACACGAAGGTGCAACCTTTAGATAACCAGCGATTTTAAGGGGGCAAGGCCAGAACGAGGCCTTTTACCCCTCGGGAAAAGCGCTGATTAACCCTAATTTGGAGTCCCGCCCCTATTTGCGGTTCCACACCGCCGCAAAGAAACCGTCGGTCGAATGGCGGTGCGGCCACAGCCGCAGATAGCGCCTGCCGTCCGTCCCGCCGGCGCAAAGCGCCTCGAAACCCTCCACCTTGAGCCCCTGCAGCAGCTCCGCGGCGTCCTGGGGTTCGAAATCGGGGTTGGCGGCGCCAAAGGCCTCGGCGATGGCCTCGTTTTCCTCCGGCAGCACGCTGCAGGTGGCATAGACCAGCCGCCCGCCCGACTTCACCAGCCGCGCGGCGCTTTGCAGGATCGCCGTCTGCTTGACCGTCAGTTCCTCCACCGACTTGGGCGACTGGCGCCATTTCAGGTCGGGATTGCGGCGTAGCGTTCCAAGCCCCGAACAGGGGGCGTCGACCAGCACGCGGTCGATCTTGCCCGCCAGGCGCTTGATCCGGTCGTCTCGCTCATGCGCGATCGCGGCCGGGTGGACGTTCGACAGCTTGCTGCGCGCCAGCCGCGGCTTGAGCGCATCGAGCCGGTGCGCCGAGGTGTCGAAGGCGTAGAGGCGACCGGTATTGCGCATCGTGGCGCCGATGGCCAGCGTCTTGCCGCCCGCGCCGGCGCAGAAATCGACCACCATCTCGCCCCGCTTGGCATCCAGCAGCAGGGCCAGCAGTTGAGAGCCCTCGTCCTGCACCTCGACCGCGCCGCGGGTGAACGCATCGAGCTTGGTCAGCGCCGGCTTGCCTTCGATGCGCAAGCCCCAGGGCGAGAACGGCGTTGCTTCCGATTTGATAGCAGCCTTTGCAAGCTCTGCCTTCACTTCCGTCCGCTTGTCGGTCAGCGCGTTGACGCGCAGATCGAGCGGCGCCGGCTGCTGCAGGCTTTCGACCAGCGGCCAGAAGCCGTCGCCGAGCTGGGCCTTGAGCGGCGCCACCAGCCATTCGGGCAGGTTGTGGCGATGGCGTTCGAGCAGGTCCTCCGGCTTGACGGCGTCGCAGTTGTCGAGCCAGCGCTTCTCGGTGTCGTTGAGCGCGCTCTTGAGAAAGTCACGCGGGCCGTGAAAGCCGAGGATCGCCATGCGGCGCTCCTTCGAACCGCTGCCCGAAGGCGAGAGGTGGTCGAACAGGAGCTTCTTGCGCAGGACGGTGTAGACGGTCTCGGCCAGCGTGGCGCGCTCGCGCGGACCGAACTCGCGGTGGTCGCGGAAAAAGCGCGAAACGACCTGGTCGGCCGGGTGATCGAATTTCAGGACAAGGCCGACCAGATCGGCGGTGGCCTCCAACAGGGCTTTGGGGTGCATCCCCCGATTGTCTCAGGCGGTTGCCTGGCTAGGCTTCGCGCGTCCAGACCGCCCCGAAAGCATGCCGCTCGATGTCGGCCAGCGTGGGCGAATGGCCAGCCCAGAGCACCAGCGCCGCGCCCGGCAGGCTCAGCGTCTGCTCGAGCTGGCGGCACAGCTGCCAGCGGTCGTCATCGTCGAGCCCCGGCAGTTCGACAAACACGATGTACGCACGGCGCCAGAGAAATTCGCGCAGGTTCTTGCGCACCAGCCAGGCCCGCGAAACGGGAAGGCAGCGCACGAAATCCGCCCTCAGCTCGCCCAGTTCGTGGTCGTTCAGGTCGTGCCGCGTGATCTGGCTGAAGAAAGGCGTGCCGGTGATTTCCTCCCAGGCGCGCGCCTCGGCTTCTTCCGCCTCCTTGAGCCGGCCGCGCCACAGCCTGAGCGCTTCTTCGTCGTGCGGCCCGGCGTCGGGGTCTTCGAGCGAAGCGACGGCGCTCTTGGCGGCCCACCAGCGGCTGGCGGCACCGGACCGGTGCAGCCGCTCGAGCACCGCGAGGCGGGCGCTGCGGTCGCTCACCGGCAGCATCTGGACCAGGCCGCGCAGCGCTCCCGGATGCTCCGGTGCGATCTTCAGGGCGCTCTCGTAGCGGACGCGCACAGGCGCCGCCGGATCGAGCCGGCGCTCGGAATCGGCCCACTCGACCATCTCGTCGGGCGTGTTGCGCTCGCCGCGCGCCGCCAGCACCGCGATGCGCTCGCGGATGCGCGACCGGTGCGCATGGTGCTGTTTCCAGTCGCCGGCATGGGCGCGGCGCCACAGGTTGTCGAAATGCCCGATCCATTGGGCGCTGTCGGCCAGCAGCTCGAGCGCCGGGCGCTCCGACCAGGACGGCAGAACCGCCTTCTGGCCCAGCGCCTCCAGCCGGTCGCGCAGCACCGGGTGGGTGTCGTCCAGGTCGCTGACGCGGCGCATCGCCTCGCGCAGCGCCTGGCGGGCGAAGTCGTCGCTCGGCGGCGTGCGGGCCCGCTGGTGCAGGGCCGCGAACGGCCCCGGCGGCTGCGGCTCCCGTTCGGCGCGGGCCCAGTGCGAGGGCCAGAACTCGTTGGCGTACCAGTTGCCCTTGATCGCGATCTCGGTCAGGGCGGCGGCGGCCACGGTCGTGCCCAGCAACTGGCCCGAGATGCGGTCGGCTTCGTACTCGTCCTGCCGGGCCAGCGCGAAGGTCTTGGCCGCAAAGCGCGGGAAGTACCAGCGAAAGAAGGCCTGCGAAAACAGCGCCATCACGCCTTCGTTGCGCTGCAGGTTGGCGTCCAGCTTGAGCCAGGAAAGCCGCGTGCGGTAGATCCAGGCACTCAGCTTGCCATGGTTGCCGCGCAGGTGGCCGTATTCGTGGGCGAGCACCGACAGGAGCCGCCGCCGGTCGAGCATCATCAGGAGCGGCAGGCCGATGCTGAGCGAGTTGACCGCGCCGCCGAACAGGCCGAAGCGCGGCACCTGGCGGATGCTGGCGTTGAAGTCGTCGTCGAGGTAGACATGGTGGACCGGCGGGCCCTTGATCTTGCTGCGGATGCGGTCCAGCGCTTCGAAGAGGGCTGGCGCATCGGCGCGCGAAAGCGCCCTGCCCTCGGGTTCGTCGAAGCGCACCCAGAGCGCACGCAGCGTGGCCCAGAGCAGCCCCGCGGCAAAGACCAGGAGCCAGCCGCGCGTGAAATTGAAACGTTCGCGCCCGAGGGAGGAAACCACCCAGACAATGATGCCCGCCGCAAGGCCCAGACAGCCCAGCACCCACAGGTAGCCGAGCGCCGCAAATGCCGCGACGCTGCGCCGGTAACGCGCGCTGTCGTCGGCACTGGCATGCTCGCTCAGCCGAACCAGGTGAACAAAATCCGCGCGATCCATTCGACTCCCGTCAAATCAAGCACCGACAGTTTTTGAAGAAAGAAGCCCCCGTTGAACGACGACGACCTGCCACCCCTGATCGAAACGCCCCTTGGCCGCTACCGCCACTACAAGGGCGGCGAATACGAAGTCCTGGGCACCGTGCGCCACAGCGAGACCCTGGAGCCCATGACGCTGTACCGCGCCCTCTACGGGGCTCACGGCCTCTGGGTCCGGCCCGCCGCGATGTTCGGTGAAACCGTCGACATCGATGGCGTGCCGCGGCGAAGATTCACGCCGATCTAGCCGGACTTGCGCGACCCGTCTCAGCCGCAGCGAACGTCGGTCACGCGGCTGCGCACATCGACATCGAGGTTGAGCCGCCCGCCGTTGAGTTCCATCGTGACGACATCGCCGGGTTTCAGCACGCGCACGATGCCTGCGCCGGCGCGAACCCGGGCCGCGGCTTCGAGCTGCGGCGTCAGCGGCTGGCCGACGGCGAACCTGGCGCCATCGGCATTGCACTGGTACACGGGCGCCGGCGGAGCGGCAGAGGCTGGCGCGGTCCCCGGTGCCGACGCCGCACAACCCGCCATCAGGGCGGCAGCGGCGACCGTCGGCAGCAGCGATTGGATTTTCTTCTTCACTTAACTAACTCCCGAAGACCCGCAAATATAAACAAATTTAACGAATGTGACTCAATGTATCTGACAACCACCCGGCAATGGCGCGTGGATACAACTGATGCTCCTGCGCCAGAACCCTGCCCGCCAGCGTTGCGGCGGTGTCGTCCGGCAACACCGGCACGACGGCCTGCGCCAGGATCGGCCCGTGGTCGAGTTCGGTGGTGACCTGGTGGACGGTCACGCCGGCCACCTTGCAGCCCGCATCGATGGCGCGCTGGTGGGTGTTGAGCCCGGGAAACGCCGGCAGCAGCGAAGGATGGATGTTGATCAGCCGGCCTGCATAGCGCCCGACGAAGCCCGGCGTCAGGATGCGCATGAACCCCGCCAGCACCACCAGCGCCGGGGAATGCACGTCGACGGCCTTTGCCAGCGCTTCGTCGAAGGCCTCGCGGCTCGGGAATTCCCTGTGCGGGACCACGGCGGTTTCGATGCCGTGCGACCTGGCGAGCGCAAGCCCCCCAGCTTCCGCCTTGTTGCTGACGACCGCCGCCACGCGCGCGTCGAAGCGCTCGGCCCAGCGGTCGCGTTCCGCGGCGCGCACGATGGCCGCCATGTTGGAGCCGCCGCCGGAGATCAGGATCACGATGTTCTTCATGGGAGGCGGGATTATCCGTGCTCGACCGTCGCCGCCGGATCGCCCCGGGGGCGAGCCGCGCTTCACCCTGAGGGAGTGGCTTGTCGCGGCGCGGACACCGGATCGCAGCACGACCGTGCTAAAACTCGCAGTTCCGGAGACACACTGCGTTTGCGGTGAACCGATCAACACAGCGAGGCACGCATGGATTTGAGCTTCACACCCGAAGAACAGAAGTTCCGCGAAGAGGTTCGCGCCTGGGTCAAAGAAAACCTTCCCCAAGAAATTTCGCACAAGGTGCACAACGCGCTCGAACTGACGCGCGACGATCTGCAGGGCTGGGCCAAGATCCTCGGCAAGAAGGGCTGGCTCGGCTACGGATGGCCCAAGGAATTCGGCGGCCCCGGCTGGACCGCCATCCAGCGCCACCTGTTCGAGGAAGAAACCGCCCTTGCCGGCGCGCCGCGCATCATTCCCTTCGGCCCCGTGATGGTGGCCCCGGTGATCATGGCCTTCGGCAACGCCGAGCAGCAGAAGCGCTTCCTGCCCGGCATCGCCAGCGGCGAAGTCTGGTGGAGCCAGGGCTACAGCGAACCCGGTTCGGGCTCCGACCTGGCCTCGGTCAAGACCAAGGCTGAGCGCAAGGGCGACAAGTACATCGTCAACGGCCAGAAGACCTGGACCACCCTCGGCCAGCATGGCGACTGGATGTTCAACCTCGTGCGCACCAGCAACGAAGGCAAGCCGCAGACCGGCATCAGCTTCCTGCTGCTCGACATGAAGTCGCCCGGCGTCACGGTGCGCCCGATCAAGCTGCTCGACGGCAGCCACGAGGTGAACGAGGTGTTCTTCGACAACGTCGAAGTGCCGGCCGAGAACCTGATCGGCGAAGAGAACAAGGGCTGGACCTACGCCAAGCACCTGCTCTCGCACGAGCGCACCAACATCGCCGACGTGAACCGCGCCAAGCGCGAACTCGAGCGCCTGAAGCGCATCGCCAGGAGCGAGGGCGTCTACGACGACCAGCGCTTCCGCGACGAGATCGCCAAGCTCGAAGTCGACATCGTCGCGCTCGAGATGATGGTGCTGCGCGTGCTCTCCGCCGCCACCTCGGGCAAGAACTCGCTCGACGTCGCGGGCCTGCTCAAGATCCGCGGCAGCGAGATCCAGCAACGCTACAGCGAACTGATGATGCTGGCCGGTGGCCCCTATTCGCTGCCGCTGATCCGCGAAGCGATGGAAGCCGGCTGGCAAGGCAACTTCCCGGGCGGCAACCCCGCCATCGCACCGCTGGCATCGACCTTCTTCAACATGCGCAAGACCACCATCTACGGCGGTTCGAACGAAGTTCAGCGCAACATCGTTGCACAAACAGTTCTGGGCTGAGGAGACAAGCACATGGATTTCAACTTCACCGACGACCAGGAACAACTGCGCGACGCCGTTCGCAAGTGGGTCGACAAGGGCTATGACTTCGAGCGCCGCCGCGGCATCGAGGCCCAGGGCGGCTTCTCGCGCGAGGCCTGGGACGAACTGGCCGAGCTCGGCCTGGGCGGCCTCTACATCGGCGAGGACGACGGCGGGCTGGGCATGGGTCCGGTGGCCGGCATGGTCGTGATGGAAGAGCTGGGCCGCGGCATCGTGCTGGAGCCCTTCGCGCAGACACTGATCGCAGGCGCGGTGCTCAGCGGCTACGCCGACAGCGACCTCAAGGAAGACTGGCTGCCGCGCATCGCCGGCGGCCAGGCCATCGTGGTGCTGGCGTACCAGGAGCGCAAGGCGCGCTACCGGCTCGACGTGTGCGAGGCCCACGCCGTGAAGACCGGCAACGGCTGGTCTTTGAACGGTGCCAAGAGCGTGGTGCCCGTGGGCGACGAAGCCGACGCCTTCCTGGTCCCCGCCAAGGTGGACGGCAAGATCGCCCTCTTCCTGGTCGAACGCAATGCCAGCGGCGTCGAGGCCCGCGGCTACGGCACGCAGGACGGCGGCCGCACAGCCGAGGTCGTGTTCGACAAGGCCGACGCCACGCTGGTCACGGCCGACGGCCTGGCGGCGCTCGAATACGCGGTCGACGTCGGCATTGCCGCCACCTGCGCCGAAGCGGTCGGCGTGATGGACAAGACCTTGGCCGTCACCGTCGACTACATGAACCAGCGCAAGCAGTTCGGCGTGGCCATCTCCACCTTCCAGGCGCTGCGCCATCGCGTCGCCGACATGAAGATGCAGCTCGAGCTCGCACGCTCGATGAGCTACTACGCAACGCTCAAGCTCAACGCCCCGGCCAACGAGCGGCGCCAGGCGCTGGCACGCGCCAAGTACCAGCTGGGCACGTCGATGCGCTTCGTCGCCGCGAACTCGGTGCAGCTGCACGGCGGCATCGGGGTGACGGACGAATACATCGGCAGCCACTACTTCCGCAAGCTCACCCAGCTCGAAATGACCTTCGGCGACACCCTGCACCACCTGGGCGAAGTGTCGTCGCGCATGCAGGAAACGGCCGGCGTCTTCGCCTGACGGTGTTTTTCCCCTAGCATCCGATGCCTGCCCGCCCGCCTTGCGCCGGCGGGCATTTTTTTACTTGGAACCTGGCCAGGAACAAAAAAACATGCAATCCCGCCGCACCCTCCTTGCATGGGGGCTCGCCTCCACCGCCGTGCTGACCGCCTGCGCCAGCGCCCCGACGCCTTCGTACACCGAACGCCCGCCGATCGTGTTCATGCACGGCAACGGCGATTCGGCGGCGCTCTGGCAGACCACGATCTGGCGTTTCGAATCGAATGGCTGGCCGCGCGACCGGCTCTTTGCACTCGACCAGCCCTACCCGCTGGCGCGCGACGACGATGCCGTGGCGCAGCCGGGCCGCAGCTCGACCACCGACTCGGCCGTCTTCCTGAAGGCCGAGGTCGACAAGGTGCTGAAGGCCACGGGCGCCAGCAAGGTCGTGCTGCTCGGCAATTCACGCGGCGGCAACACCATTCGCAACTACGTGCAGAACGGCGGGGGCGCCGCGGTGGTGAGCCACGTGGTGCTGGGCGGCAACCCGGCGCACGGCATCTGGGCGGTGAAGGACTTCCGCGAGAACAACGAGTTCTCGGGCCTCTCGGGCTTCATGCAGCAGCTCAATGCGCCGAAGGGCGCAAACGGCGACGAGGTCACGCCCGGCGTGAAGTGGCTCACGCTGCGCTCGGACAACAACGACAAGTACGCGCAGCCCGATGGCGTGTGGATCGGCGTACCCGGCAAGCCGACGAACATCGGCTTCGACGGGCCCGCACTCAAGGGCGCGACCAACGCCGTGCTGCCGCGCGTCGATCACCGCGAGACCTCGTTCTCGCCCGCTGCGTTTGCGGCGACGTGGCAGTTCCTGACCGGCGAGGCGCCGCGCAGCACGGCGGTCGCGGCCGAGACGAACGTCGTGCTCGACGGCCGCGCGCTCGGCACGGAGAACCTCTCGCTGAACGGCGGGCAGCTCACGGTCTACGCGGTCGACCCGGCCACGGGCGCGCGGCGCGGCGATGCCGTGCACCGCAAGAACATCGGCGCCGACGGCCGCTGGGGCCCGTTCAGCGCGCGCGGCGACACGGCCTACGAATTCGTCCTCGGCGCGCCCGGCTACGGCACCACGCACATCTACCGCAGCCCGTTCCCGCGCAGCAGCGGCGTCGTCAACCTGCGCCCCGAACGCGTCACGCCGGCCGACGGCAGCGCCAATGCGGTCGTCGTCTTCACGCGGCCTCGCGGGTACTTCGATGCGCAGCGCGACACCATGCGCTTCGACGGGCAAAGCCCGCCGGCCGGCGTGCCGCCCAAGGGCTCGGGCGTGTCGAGTTCCAGGCTGCGCATCGCCGCAAGCGAACCGCAGCGCGCAGTCACCGGCGAATTCAACGGCGAACGCATCACCGGCCTGACCTGGCCCGCAGCGAAGGAACATGTGACGGTGCTCGAACTGACCTACTGAGGGCCGCCGGCATGAACGACACGACCTCTCCTTTCGCGCTGAAGACGCGCGACGCGCGCGGCGTGGTCACGCTGACGCTGAACCGGCCGGCCTCTTTCAATGCGCTCTCGGAGGGCATGCTCGGCGCGCTCGAACAGGCGCTCGGCGAGATCGCGGCCGACGACACCGCGCGCGCGGTCGTCATCGCGGCGGCAGGCAAGGCCTTCTGCGCGGGCCATGACCTGAAGGAAATGCGCGCCGAGCCCTCGCTGGGCTACTACCGGCAGCTCTTCGAGCGCTGCGGCGCGATGATGCTGTCGGTCCAGCGGCTGGAGGTGCCGGTGATCGCACGCGTGCACGGCATCGCGACCGCGGCCGGCTGCCAATTGGTCGCGGTCTGCGATCTGGCCGTAGCCTCGAGCGAGGCCCGCTTCGCGGTCAGCGGCGTGAACGTGGGGCTGTTCTGCGCGACGCCGAGCGTGACCCTGTCGCGCAACCTCGGGCGCAAGGAAGCCTTCGAGATGCTGGTGACCGGCGAATTCATCAGTGCGCAGGAAGCGCGCGACAAGGGGCTGGTCAACCGGGTGGCGCCGCCCGAAGAACTCGACGCTGCGGTCGAGGCGCTGGTGGCCAGCATCGTCGCCAAGCCGCGCAAGGCGCTCGCGCTCGGCAAGGCGCTGTTCTACCGCCAGCTCGAAACCGGCATCGAGGCCGCGCTAGCCGACGCCAGCCAGACCATGGCCTGCAACATGATGGACGAGAGCGCGCTGGAAGGCGTTCAGGCTTTCATCGAAAAGCGCCCGCCGGGCTGGAAACGCTAGGTGTCGTGCAGCCGCGAACTCTGCGGCAGGTGCGCCATCAGGAATTCCATCTGGTCCGCCAGGATGCGTCGGTTTCGCAGAATGAAATCTTCCCAGAGGCTGGGCACATAGGGCGCATACAGCAGCGGCATGTTCGCCTGCTCGGGCGTGCGGCTGCTCTTGCGGTGGTTGCACGGCTTGCAGGCCGTGACCACGTTCATCCAGGTGTCGATGCCCTTCTGGGCAAACGGGATGATGTGTTCGCGCGTGAGATCTTCTTCAGGGAAATGGCCACCGCAATAGGCGCAGACGTTGCGGTCGCGCGAGAACAGCTTGCTGTTGGTGAGCCCCGGACGCTGCGTGAAGGGATTGATGCGCGGCACGCCCTTGGTGCCGATGATGCTGTTGATCGCAATCTGCGACTGCATCCCGGTGATGGCGTTGTGGCCCCCACGAAACACCGCCACCTGCGCGCCCACTTCCCAGCGAACTTCATCCGCCGCGTAGTGGATCACCGCCTGTTCGAGCGATATCCATGACTGGGGCAGCCCTTGGGCCGACAGCTTCAAGACCTTCACCAACGTCTCCTCAAAAAAGGGAAGAACCACGGAAAGACCAGGGACACGGAGCGCATCGGAGACCCACGCCAGACAACGCGCTGCGTCACAATATACCGGCTTTGTGACAAATTGGCCTGATTCGCCCATTCGACGGGCGAAAGGCGCTATCAAAAAGATACCCACCCATGCAGGTTTTCCGCGGCTTCCGACACCCGGGCGTAGCTCCGGCCTGCGCACTCACGATCGGGAATTTCGACGGCGTGCACCGTGGCCACCAGGCCATGCTCGCGCTCTTGCAGACCGAGGCCCGCCAGCGCGGGCTGCCGAGCTGCGTGCTGACGTTCGAGCCGCACCCGCGCGACTATTTCGCCGCCCTGACCAGGAAGCCCGACCTCGCGCCGGCGCGCATCGGCACGCTGCGCGACAAGCTCGGCGAACTCGCCGCCTGCGGCGTGGCGCAGACCATCGTGCTGCCCTTCGACGGACGGCTCGCCTCTCAATCCCCCGAGCAATTCATCCAGAACGTGCTGATGGACGGCCTGGGCGCACGCTACGTGCTGGTGGGCGACGACTTCCGCTTCGGCGCCAGGCGGGCCGGCGACTACGCCATGCTCGATGCGGCCGGCGACGCCCGCGGTTTCGACGTGGCGCGCATGAACAGCTACGAGGTGCACGGCCTGCGCGTTTCCAGCTCCGCGGTGCGCGAGGCGCTGGCCGAGGGCCGCATGGCGGACGTCCAGACCCTGCTCGGCCGGCCCTACGCGATCTCGGGCCATGTGGTCCATGGCCGCAAGCTCGGGCGGGCGCTCGGGGCCTCGGCACCTGGCCTGGACGACGGTTTTCGCACCCTCAACATGCGCTTCAAGCACTGGAAACCGGCCGCCAGCGGCATCTTCGCGGTGCTGGTGCACGGCTTGGCCGACCAGCCGCTGCCCGGCGTGGCGAACCTCGGCGTGCGCCCCTCGCTGGACGCCAACGACGTCAACGCCGGCCGGGTCCTGCTGGAGACGCATTGCCTCGAGTGGCCCTCGCATCTGGGCGCCGAAGGGGCCTACGGTAAAATCGTTCGCGTGGAACTCCTGCACAAACTGCACGACGAATTGCGCTACACCAGCCTCGAGGCCCTGACTGCGGGCATCGCGAAGGATGGGCGCGACGCACGAGCGTTCTTTGCATCGACCCACGCCGAAACCCACCGCCAGACCACGCGCGATCGAATTTAGCCCTGCACGCACCGTGCTGCCGCCCTTCGACAAGCTCAGGGCGAACGGCTTCTCTTCCGCGCCGACGCCTTTTCCTTTTCCGGGCAGTTCGGGCCGAGCCTGTCGAAGCCCCCTGTTTCGCACCCCAACATGTCTGACGCCGCTTCCCCCACCGACTACCGTTCCACGCTGAACCTGCCCGACACCCCCTTCCCGATGCGCGGCGACCTGCCCAAGCGCGAACCGGGCTGGGTGAAGGAATGGAACGACGAAGGCCGCTATCACCGCCTGCGCGACGCCCGCCACGGCGCGCCCAAGTTCATCCTGCACGACGGCCCGCCGTACGCCAACGGCCAGATCCACATGGGCCATGCGGTGAACAAGATCCTGAAGGACATGATCACCAAGGCGCGCCAGCTCGAAGGCTATGACGCGCTCTACGTGCCCGGCTGGGACTGCCACGGCCTGCCGATCGAGAACGCCATCGAAAAGCAGTACGGCCGCAACCTGAGCCGCGACGAGATGCAGGCCAAGAGCCGCGCCTACGCCACCGAACAGATCGCGCAGCAGATGCTCGACTTCCAGCGCCTGGGCGTGCTGGGCGAATGGGACCATCCCTACAAGACGATGGACTTCGCGAACGAAGCCGGCGAGCTGCGCGCGTTCAAGCGCGTGATCGAGCGCGGCTTCGTGTACCGCGGCCTGAAGCCCGTGTACTGGTGCTTCGACTGCGGCTCGTCGCTGGCCGAGTTCGAGATCGAATACGCCGACAAGAAGAGCCAGACCCTCGACGTGGCCTTCAAGGCGCACGAGCGCGAGAAGGTGCTCAAGGCCTTCGAGACCGACCACACGATCCTCGGCGACATCTTCGCCGTGATCTGGACCACCACCGCGTGGACCATCCCGGCCAACCAGGCGATCAACCTCAACCCCGAACTCGAATACTCGCTGGTCGATACCGAGCGCGGCCTGCTGATCCTGGCCAATTCGCTGGTCGAGATGTGCATGACGCGCTATGCGCTCGACGGCAAGGTGCTGGCCACGGTCAAGGGCGAGAAGCTCGGCGGCCTGGAGTTCGAGCACCCGCTGTACGACGTGAAGGACGAGCACGGAAACCACGGCTACAGGCGCCTGTCGCCGGTGTACCTGGCCGACTACGCCACCGCCACCGACGGCACGGGCCTGGTCCACTCCTCGCCCGCCTACGGCGTGGACGACTTCAACTCCTGCATCGCCCACGACGTCACCTACGACGACATCCTGAACCCGGTGCAGGGCAACGGCAGCTACGCGCCCGATTTCCCGCTGTTCGGCGGCCAGAACATCTGGAAGGCCGTGCCGGTGATCATCGCCGCGCTGCGCGACGCCAACCGCCTGCTGGCCACCGAGGCCATCACCCACAGCTACCCGCACTGCTGGCGCCACAAGACGCCGGTGATCTACCGCGCTGCGGCCCAGTGGTTCATCCGCATGGACGAGGGCGAAGGCGTGTTCACCAAGGACAAGGCGCCCAAGACGCTGCGCCAGACCGCGCTCGACGCCATCGAAGAGACCAGTTTCTACCCCGAGAACGGCAAGGCGCGGCTGCACGACATGATCGCCGGCCGGCCCGACTGGTGCATCAGCCGCCAGCGCAGCTGGGGCGTGCCGATCCCGTTCTTCCTGCACAAGGATTCGGGCGAGCTGCATCCGCGCACCATGGAAATCCTCGACCAGGCCGCCGACATCGTCGAGGAGGGCGGCATCGAGGCCTGGAGCCGCGTCACCGCCGAAGAGATCCTCGGCGCCGAGGACGCGCCGCACTACACCAAGAGCACCGACATCCTCGAGGTGTGGTTCGACTCGGGCTCGACCTTCTATCACGTGCTGCGCGGCACGCACCCCAGCGTGCACCACGAAACGGGTCCGGAAGCCGACCTGTACCTCGAAGGCCACGACCAGCATCGCGGGTGGTTCCATTCGTCGCTCCTGATCGCCTGCGCGCTGGAAGACCGCGCGCCGTACCGGGGCCTGCTCACGCACGGCTTCACGGTGGATGCCAAGGGCATCAAGATGAGCAAGTCGCTCAGGAACGGCATCGACCCGCAGGAGATCAGCAGCAAGCTGGGCGCGGAAATCATCCGCCTCTGGGTGGCCGCAAGCGACTACTCGGGCGACATCGCGGGCGACGACAAGATCCTGGCGCGCGTGGTCGACTCGTACCGCCGCATCCGCAACACGCTGCGCTTCCTGCTCGCGAACACCAGCGACTTCGACATCGCGAAGGACGCGGTGCCGCTCGACCAGCTGCTCGAGATCGACCGCTACGCGCTGGCCCGCGCGGCGCAGTTCCAGGCCGAGATCCTCGCGCACTACAAGGTGTACGAGTTCCATCCGGTGGTGGCGAAGCTGCAGATCTACTGCTCGGAAGACCTGGGCGGCTTCTACCTCGACATCCTGAAGGACCGCCTCTACACCACGGCGCCGGGCTCGCGCGCCCGTCGCAGCGCACAGACGGCGCTCTGGCACATCTCGCAAGCCATGCTGCGCTGGATGGCGCCGTTCCTGAGCTTCACGGCCGAGGAAGCCTGGAAGTTCGTGAGCACCGGCAAGCCGGGCGAATCGATCTTCGCGCAGACATACAGCCAGTTCGCCGCACCCGACGAAGCCTTGCTGGCGAAGTGGGGCCGCATCCGCGAGATCCGCGACGTGGTCAACAAGGACATCGAGGCCGTGCGTGCCGAGGGCAAGGTCGGCTCGTCGCTGCAGGCCAACCTGAGGCTCAGCGCACCGGCCGACGACTTCGCGCTGCTGAGCACGCTGGGCGAAGACCTGAAGTTCGTCTTCATCGCCTCGGCCATCGAGCTGGCGGCGGGCGAGGCGCTGTCCACCGCGGTGGTGCCCAGCACGGCGCAGAAGTGCGAGCGTTGCTGGCACTACCGCGACGACGTGGGCCATGACCCTGCACACCCGACGATCTGCGGCCGTTGCACGAGCAACCTGTTCGGCGCCGGCGAGTCGCGGAGTTGTGCCTGATGGCGGCCGCACGCTCCATGTCGGCATCGCGTTCCCGTGGCGGCAGCATCTGGCCGTGGCTCGGGCTGGCGGTGATCGTCCTGATCATCGACCAGTTCACCAAGACGTTGATCCTGGGCTACTACAAGCTCGGTGACGCGACCTACGTCACCAGCTTCTTCAATGTCGTGCGGGCGCACAACACGGGCGCCGCCTTCTCGTTCCTGGCCGATCACTCGGGGTGGCAGCGCTGGTTCTTCACGGCGATCGGCGTGGCGGCTGCGGTGTTCATCGTCTGGATGCTGAAATCGCACGCAGGGCAGAAGCTGTTCTCGTTCTCGATGGCCTGCATCCTGGGCGGCGCCATCGGGAACGTGATCGACCGGATGATGCACGGCTATGTCGTGGACTTTCTGAGCTTCCACGCGGGGAACTGGTACTTCCCGGCGTTCAATGCGGCGGACAGCGCGATCACGCTCGGGGCCATCTGCCTGATCGTGGACGAGATCCGGCGAGTTCGCCGGGGCAAGTAAGCCAAGTTTCTCAAGGGCCTTCGGGCCCTTTTTCTTTGGGCCCGGCCCGCCCTTGCCGGCACCCCGAGGGTTTCTCCCCGCTTTCAAGCAATGTCATGACGAGGTCATACTGCCGCGGTTCAATGTAATCGATTACATGAACACCGCACGATGAGCATCCAAGCCGTAGCCGCCAAAGCCAGGGTCTCCGTGGCCACCGTGTCGCGGGCTTTCAATTTCCCTGACAAGGTCACCCCCGCCACGCGCGAATTGGTGGAACGCGTCGCGCGCGAACTCCACTATGTTCCCAATGCCAGCGCGCGCACCTTGCGCACCCAGCGCAGCCGGGCACTGGGTGTCGTGCTGCCGACGCTCCTGAATCCGACCTTCGCCGAGTGCCTGCAGGGCATCGCGCGGGCAGCCATCGCCGGTGGCTACGCGATCATTCCCGTCACCACGGGCTACCGGCTCGACGAGGAAGAGCGTGCGGTCCACCTGCTGCTCGCCGGCAATGTCGACGGACTGATCCTCGTGGTCTCCAACCCGTCCACCTCGGCGGCGCTCGCCCGGCTGCGCACCACCGGCACGCCCTATGTGCTCGCCTACAACCGGCACCCCGGCCACCCCTGCGTCACCGTCGATGGCGAAGCCGCCGTGGCCGACGCGGTGGCGCGCCTCGTGCTGCTGGGCCATCGCCGCATCGCGATGGTCAGCGGCACGCTGGCCGCCTCCGACCGCGCGCAGCAACGTTACCGCGGCTACCGGAAGGGCATGGCCGATGCCGGGCTCGAGGCACCACCGCTCATCGAGGTGCCGTTTGTCGAAAGCGCGGTCGATGCGCTCTCGAACGTGCTGCAGTCGGACGCCCGCCCCACCGCCCTGCTCTGCTCCAACGACCTGCTCGCCATCCGCAGCATCCGCGCCGCGCACCTTAGCGGCCTCGGCGTGCCCGACGACCTCAGCGTGATCGGCTTCGACGGCATCGCGCTCGGCGAAGACCTCACGCCGGCCCTCACCACCATCGCGCAGCCCAACAGCGACATCGGCCGCCACAGCGTCGAACTGCTGATCCAGGCCATGGCCGGCGGCACCACGCTGCAGGCCGACGCGAGCCTGCTGCTGCCCTGCGTCTTCCGCGACGGCGAGTCGTGCGCAGCCGCCGCCTCCTGACCTCTTGTTTCCCGTCCTCATCCATCCAAGGAGTTCCTTCATGTCCCTCCGCCTCTCACGCATGGCCCGCCTCGGCCTGCTCGCCGCCACGCTCGTTGCCGCGGGCAGCGCCATGGCCCAGACCGCCATTTGCTACAACTGCCCCACCGAATGGGCCGACTGGGGCACGCAGCTCAAGGCCATCAAGGCCAAGACCGGCGTGACCGTGCCGGCCGACAACAAGAACTCGGGCCAGTCGCTCGCGCAACTCGTCGCCGAGAAGGCGAGCCCCGTGGCCGACGTGACCTACCTCGGCGTGACCTTCGCGGTGCAGGCCGCCAAGGACGGCGTGGTCGAGCCCTACAAGCCGGCCGCATGGAGCGACATTCCCGAGGGCCTGAAGGACCCGGCCGGCAACTGGTTCACCATCCACTCCGGCACGCTCGGCTTCATGGTCAACGTCGATGCGCTCAAGGGCAAGCCGATTCCGAAGTCGTGGGCCGACCTGCTCAAGCCCGAGTACAAGGGCCTGATCGGTTATCTCGACCCCGCATCGGCCTTCGTCGGCTACGTGGGCGCGGTGGCCGTCAACCAGGCACGCGGCGGCACGCTCGACAACTTCACGCCGGGCATCGACTACTTCAAGGCACTGCAGAAGAACGAGCCCATCGTGCCGAAGCAGACCTCGTACGCGCGCGTGCTGTCGGGCGAGATCGCGATCCTGCTCGACTACGACTTCAACGCCTACCGCGCCAAGTACAAGGACAAGGCCAACGTCGCCTTCGTCATCCCGAGCGAAGGCACGCTGGTCGTGCCCTATGTGATGAGCCTGGTCGCCAAGGCGCCGCACGCGGCCGACGCGAAGAAGGTGCTCGACTTCGTGCTCTCCGACGAAGGCCAGGCCATCTGGGCCAAGGCCTACCTGCGGCCGGTGCGCGCCAACGCGATGCCCAAGGACATCGAGGCGCAGTTCCTGCCGGCGAGCGAGTACGCGCGCGCCAAGAGCGTGGACTACGGGCGCATGGCCGAGGCGCAGCGCGCGTTTTCCGACCGCTACCTCAAGGACGTGCGCTAAGTACCCCCCGGATGAAGCCTTGCTTTTCTCTTCGTCGCTTTGTGTTTGAGGTGCGTTGTTCAGGGCGCGCTCACGCCGACGGGGTGCCTTGCTCCGCGAATGTCCCCCGGGCTTCGCCCTCCTCCTTTATTTCGCTGCGCAAGGCACTCCATCGGCGTGATCGCTCAGAGCACTGGTTGATCGGCTCGCACAAGCGCTGCGCCCATCGTGCACAGGGCACCGGGTGCTCCCCGCAGCGAAATAAAGGAGGAGCGAAGCGGGGGACATTCGCGGAGGGGAGTACCCGGTGGCCTGTGCACGCGCCCCGAACAAGAGCGCCCCGAACACAAGCAACCCGCAACGCAATAACGCAAGATGGAAAGCCGAGATGAAGTCCACCAACGCCTGGAACCCACGCTGGCGCCTGCTGGCATGCGTGGCACCCGCAGCCGCTTTCTTCGCGGCCTTCTGGCTGCTGCCGGTGGTGCGGCTTCTCGCGCTGCCGGCCGACAAAGGTTGGGCCACCTACTTCGCGGTGCTGACCGACTCGCGCTACCTGACGAGCATGGCCAACACGGTCGCGCTGTCGGTGGCCGTGACGCTGGCAACGCTGGTGCTGGGTGCGGCGGTGGGCATCTACCTCGCGCGCCATGCCTTCCTGGGCAAGCGCGTGCTGCTGTCGCTGCTCACGCTGCCGCTGTCGTTTCCGGGCGTGATCATCGGCTTCTTCGTCATCCTGCTCGGCGGGCGGCAAGGGCTGGTGGCGGACCTGAGCGACAGCCTGATCGGCGAACGCATCACCTTCGCCTACGGCCTGCTCGGCCTGTTCCTCGCGTACCTGTACTTCTCCCTGCCGCGCGCCATCGCCACCTACGCCGCCGCGGCCGAGGCAATGAACGTGCAGCTCGAAGAGGCCGCCCGCTCGCTCGGTGCCTCGCGGCTGCGCGTGGCGCGCGACGTGTGGATGCCCGAGCTGGCGCCCACCACCCTGGCCTGCGGCGCGATCCTGTTCGCCACCTCGATGGGCGCCTTCGGCACCGCCTTCACGCTGGCCAGCAAGTTCGAGGTGATCCCGATCACCATCTACAACGAGTTCACCAACTACGCCAACTTCGCGCTCGCCGCATCGCTGTCGATCGCGCTGGGCCTCGTGACCTGGCTGGTGCTGTTCGTCGCGCGGCGCTTCGGGGCCAACCCCGTCGCACGCTGAATCAGGAAGGAACACCCATGCGAAAGAACACGCAACCCAGGGCGCCCTTCCTGCTGGCCGTCACCGTGGCGGTCAGCCTCTTCATGATTGCGCCCATGCTGCTGTCGGTGATGGCGGGGCTGGTCAACAACTACAGCACCGGCCTGAAGAGCGGCCTCACGCTGCGCTGGCTCGGCGAGGTGTGGGAGAACTACGGCGGCACCGTCGGCTGGTCGCTCGCGCTGGCGCTGGCCTGCGTGGCCGGCACCGTGCTGCTGGGCGTGCCCTGCGCCTATGCGCTGGCGCGCAGCCGTTCGCGGGCGGCGCGCATCTTCGAAGAGCTGCTGACGCTGCCGGTCGCGGTGCCGGGCCTCGCGACGGCGCTCGCACTGATCCTGGCCTACGGACAACTCACCGCCTTCCGCCAGAGCTTCGCCTTCATCCTCGTGGGCCACATGGTGTTCACGCTGCCGTTCATGGTGCGCACGGTGAGCTCGGCCTTCCAGCGCGACGACCTGCTCGCGCTCGAGGAAGCCGCCCGCTCGCTGGGCGCCAACTTCCGCCAGCGCTTCATGGGCATCCTCGTGCCCGCCGTGTTCCCCGCCATCGTGGCCGGCAGCCTGATGGTGTTCACGCTCTCGGTGGGCGAGTTCAACCTCACCTGGATGCTGCACACGCCGCTCACCCGCACCCTGCCCGTGGGCCTGGCCGACAGCTACGCCTCGATGCGCATCGAGATCGGCTCGGCCTACACCCTGGTCTTCTTCGCGGTCATTCTTCCGGTGCTGTGGGGCCTGCAGTACCTTGCCAACCTGATGCAGAAACGCCATGGAACTTGAACGCATTCCCATCGACATCGCGAACTGCGCGAAGACTTACACCGACGGCACGCGCGGCCTGCTGCCTACCGACCTGAAGGTCGAGGCCGGCGAGGTGCTGGCGCTGCTCGGCCCCTCGGGCTGCGGCAAGACCACGCTGCTGCGCCTGATTGCGGGGCTCGAAGCGCCCGACGAAGGCAGCCGCATCGTGTTCGGCGACCAGGACGTGACGCAGCGCCCGGTCGAGCATCGCGGCGTGGGCATGGTGTTCCAAAGCTATGCGCTCTTTCCGCAGATGACGGTGGCGGCCAACATCGGCTATGGCCTGCGCATCCGCGGCGCCGCGCCGGCGGAAGAAAAGCGCGCCGTGGGCGAGCTGGTCGACCTCGTGCGCCTCGGTGGACTCGAGAACAAACGCCCCGCCGAGCTGTCGGGCGGCCAGCGCCAGCGCGTGGCCCTGGCCCGCGCCGTGGCCGTTCGCCCGCGCGTGCTGCTGCTCGACGAACCCCTGGCCGCGCTCGACGCCAAGCTCAAGGAGTCGCTGCGCGACGAGCTCGCCGAACTGCTGCGCCGCCTGCACATCACCGCCATCCACGTGACGCACGACCAGCAGGAAGCCCTCGCCATCGCCGACCGGCTGGCCGTGATGCGTGCCGGCCGCATCGTGCAGGTGGGCCGGGGCGAAGACCTGTACCGCGCGCCGGCCCATCCCTTCGTCGCGGAGTTCCTCGGCCGGGTCAACCGGCTGGAGCGCGCGGCCGAGGCCATCGCACAGGGGGTTGTCCGACTCGGGGGAAGCGCCCTGCCTTGCCCACCCGCCTGGCAGAGCCATGCGATGCTGCTGGTACGGCCCGAAGACGTCGAAGTGAGCGCGCCCCGGCCCGATTGGGGCACCGCCACCGTCGAACGCCGCACCTTCCTCGGCGACCGCGTGCAGCTTCAGCTGCGCGTGGAAGACCAGCCGGTGCTGGTGGCCGACGTGGGACGCGACACCCCCTTCGGACCGGGCGATCCGGTCGGTCTTCGCATCCGGCCCGACCGCCTGATGACGTCGCAGGAGCCCCGCACATGACGACAACGACCCCAGACACCTTCCTGGTCCAGCTGACCGACCTGCACATCCGCGAGCCGGGCCGCCTGGCCTATGGCCGCATCGACACCGCGCCCTATCTCCAGCAAGCGGTGCAGTCGGTGCTCGCCCTGCCGCAGCAGCCCGATGCCGTGGTGATCACCGGCGACCTGACCGACTTCGGGCGCGCCGCCGAGTACGAGCACCTGGCCCGCCTGCTGGCCCCGCTGACCATGCCGGTCTACCTGATGCCCGGCAACCACGACGACCGCGACCAGCTGCGCCGGAGCTTTCCCGACCATGCCTACCTCGGCACCGGCGACGACACGGCCGGCTTCATCCAGTATTCGGTGCGGGTCGGCGCGCTGCGGCTGATCACGCTCGACACCTGCGTGCCGGGCGCCAGCCACGGCACGCTGTGCGAGAAGCGCCTGGGCTGGCTGGAAGCCCAGCTCGACGCCTGCCGCAACGAGCCGGTCGTGGTCGCCCTGCACCACCCGCCCTTCACGACGCTGATCGGCCACATGGACGAGATCGGCCTGCTGCAAGGCGCCGACGCACTCGAAGCGCTGATCGCCCGCCACGGAAACGTCGAGCGCCTGATCTGCGGCCACCTGCACCGCGCCATCGACGTGCGCTTCGGCGGCACCATCGCGTCGACCTCGCCGGCCCCGGCACACCAGGTCTGCCTCGACCTGGCCTCCGACGCGCCCTCCGCATGGACGCTGGAGCCGCCGGCGTTTCGCGTGCATGCATGGTCCGCGCGAAGCGGCCGCCTCGTCACCCATCTGGCAGCCTCCGGCCGCTTCGAAGGGCCTTACCCCTTCCACGACAACGGGGCGCTGATCGACTGAACCGCCACTTGTGGAAAATGGGGGTCAAAACGAACCAAAGCGAAAAGGATAGAACCCGCCCCTCATGAAGCATCTCCTGAATCTGCTGGCAGCAGTCGCACTGCTGGTGTGGGGCACCCATCTGGTTCGCACGGGTGTGCTGCGCGTGTTCGGCGCCAACCTGCGCAAGATCCTCGTACAGAGCATGCGCAACCGCTTCACGGCTGCGCTTTCGGGCATCGGCGTCACGGCGCTCGTGCAGTCGAGCACCGCCACTTCGCTGATGACCTCGTCCTTCGTCGGCCAGGGCCTGGTCACGCTGCCGGCGGCGCTGGCGGTGATGCGCGGGGCCGACGTGGGCACGGCGCTGATCTCGGTGCTGTTCTCGGCGGACCTGTCATGGCTCTCGCCGATGTTCATCTTCGTGGGGGTGGTGCTGTTCATCACGCGCTCGGCCACCGTGGCGGGACGGGTGGGCCGGGTGCTGATCGGGCTCGGGCTGATGCTGCTCGCGCTGCAGCTGGTGGTGGAAGCCACGGAGCCGCTCTTTTCCGCGCCCGCCATCCGGGCCCTGCTGGCCTCGATCAACAGCGACGTGCTGCTCGAGATCACCATCGGCGCGGTACTGGCCATCGTGGCCTATTCGAGCCTCGCGGTCGTGCTGCTGGTTGCGGCCATGGCGACCTCGAATGTGGTGCCACTGGATGTCGCGCTCGGCCTGGTGCTCGGCGCCAACCTCGGCAGCGGCCTGCTCGCGGTGCTGACCACGGCCAAGTCGGTCGTGTCGGTGCGGCAGGTCACGGTGGGCAACCTGCTCTTCAAGGCGCTGGGCGTGGCCATCGTCGCACCTTTCGTGGGACTGTGGATCCGCTACGTGCAGCCGCAGCTGCCGAACCAGACGCATGGCGTGGTGCTGTTCCACCTGGCCTTCAACATCGTGATCAGCATCGGCTTCATCGGCCTCACGCAATGGGTCGCGAAGCTCGTGACGAAGCTGCTGCCGGTGCCGCAGCAGCCGGCAGGCACCAGCCGGCCGCATCACCTCGATCCTTCGGCGCTCTCGACGCCCTCGCTCGCGATTTCGAACGCGGCGCGCGAGGCGCTGCACCAGGCCGACATCGTGGAGACCATGCTGATCGGCACGCTCGACGTGATCCGCCACAACGACCTGCGGCTGGCGCAGGAGCTCCGGCAGCTCGACGACACGGTGGACGCGCTGTATTCGGCCATCAAGTACTACATGACGCGCATCTCGCGCGAGGCGCTGGGCGAGGAGGAAAGCCGACGCTGGACGGACATCATCAGCTTCACGATCAACATGGAGCAGATCGGCGACATCATCGAGCGGGTGATCATCGACATCGAGGACAAGAAGATCAAGCCGCAGCGCAATTTCTCGCAGGCCGGGATGGCGGAGATCGTCGAGCTGCATGAGCGGCTCGTGGCCAACCTGCGGCTCAGCATGAGCGTCTTCCTGAATGGCAACGTGCGGGACGCGCAGAGGCTGCTGGAAGAAAAGGTGCGGTTCCGGGATCTGGAGCGGGCCTATGCGACGACGCATCTGGACCGGCTGTCGGACCGCACCACCCTGAGCATCGAGACGAGCTCCCTGCACATCGATCTGATCAGCGATCTGAAGCGGATCAATTCGCACATCTGCTCGATTGCCTATCCGATCCTGGAGTCGGCCGGGGCATTGGCGCCGAGCCGGTTGAGGGAATCCCGGCTGGGGAAGATCGAGGGCTGACGAGGGCTGAACTACTCGGCGGTCTTCAGGCGGGAGGCCCCCGCGCCGGCTCCTCGCCGCGCATACCGCTGCGCCAGCACGGCACACACCATCAGCTGCATCTGGTGAAACAACATCAGCGGCAGCACGATGGCGCCCACGGCATGTGAAGCAAACAGGACCTTCGCCATCGGAATCCCGCTGGCCAGGCTCTTCTTGGAGCCGCAGAAGACGATCGTGATCTCGTCCGCCGTATCGAATCCCAGCTTGCGCGCCGCCAGCGTCGTGAGGCTCAGCGCCAATCCCAGCACCACCGCGCACACCACCAGCAATCCGGCCAGCGCGTGCGCAGGCACCTGCCGCCACAAACCCTCGATCACGGCCGCGCTGAAGGCCGTGTAGACGACCAGCAGGATCGACCCCTGATCCACGAACTTCAAGACCGAAGCACGCCGCTGGATCCACTTCCCGATCCAGGGCCGCAGCAAATGTCCCACCACGAACGGCACCAGCAGCTGCAGCAGGATGCGCCCGATCGACCCCAGCGACGAGCTCGCATGCCCACCGTTCGGCAGCACGACGAGATTGACCAGCACGGGCGTGATGAACACCCCCAGCAAGGTCGACGCCGAAGCACTGCAAATGGCCGCAGGCAGGTTGCCCCGCGCCATCGCCGTGAACGCAATGGCCGACTGCACCGTGGCAGGCAGCACGCAGAGGTACAGCACGCCGGTGTAGAGCGCCGGCGTCACCAGCGGCGAGAGCAGCGGCTTGAGCGCCAGCCCCAGCAAGGGGAACAGCACGAAGGTGCTGCCGAACACCAGCAGGTGCAGCCGCCAGTGCGTCACGCCATTCATGATGGCCTCGCGCGACAGCTTGGCGCCGTGCAGGAAGAACAGCAGGCCGATGGCCACCGTCGTGAGGACTTCGAAGAACCGTGCCGCGACCCCGCTTGCCGGCAGCAGGCTTGCAAGGGTGACGACCGAGAGAAGCGCGAAGGTGAAGTTGTCGGGCAGAAAGCGGGAGCGGGACATGACGGAGACCGGAGCGCCGCACGACACGTGCCGCGCGGCGGATTCAGCAGATGGGTTGTGATGTCCGCGCATGAATCTGGTCGCCAATTTGCGGAGCCCGGCGCGTGCTCCTCGCGCCAGGGGCGATTTTCGGCGAAGTCCGGCACCGCTGCCGGCCACCGCGAGAATGGCCCCGCCTCAGTGTGCGGCAGACGAACCGAACCGCGCCTGACGGCGGCGCAGGCAATAGTCGATGAGGTCGTCGATCTCCGTTGCCTTGTCGAACACCGCGTCGGCGCCGAGCTGCTCGCACTTGCGCCGCATCTCCGGCGTCGCGTAGTTGCTGAGCACCACCATCTTCTGCGCCGGACCGCGGTGGCGGCAGGCTTCGAGCACGCGCAGCCCGGTTCCCTCCTTGAGAAACAGGTCGACGATGGCCAGGTCCCATTGCGACAGGTTGCGCAACAGCCAGCGCGTGCCTTCGGCCTCCGACTCCGCCTGTCCGATTGGATCGACCCGCGCCACCTCCCGCAAGGCATCCATCAGGTTCTCGCGGATGGCGAGGTTGTCTTCGACGATGAATGTTCGGACGGTGGACATGACGGCGGGCCTTCGAGCGTTGTCGCAGCCCGCAAATTGCGCCCGGCACAAGTCGAAGGCATGACACCCATCGCAGGCAGGCCAGAATCGGCCGTGCCGTCCGCGTCTTCAGAGCGTGAGGATCGTGCAGCCCGTGGTCTTGCGCGCTTCCAGGTCGCGGTGGGCCTGCTGCACGTCGGCCAGTGCATAGCGCTGGCCGATCGGGATCTTCACCGCGCCGCTCTGCACCACCGCGAACAGGTCGTCGGCCATTGCCTGCGTGCTCTCGCGCGTGGCGATGTGGGTGAACAGCGTCGGCCGCGTCACGTAGAGCGAGCCCTTGGAGGCCAGCGTGCCGAGGTTGATCGGCGGCACGGGGCCCGAGCCGTTGCCGAAGATGGCCAGCAGGCCGAACGGCCGCAAGCAGTCGATCGATCCCTCGTAGGTGTCCTTGCCCACAGAGTCGTACACCACCTTCACGCCCTTGCCGCCGGTGATCTCCTTCACGCGGGCCGCAAAATTCCCGGTGCTGTAGTTGATGGCATGCGCCGCGCCGTATTCGAGCGCGAGCTTGCACTTGGCGTCGCTGCCCGCCGTGCCGATCAGCTGCAGGCCCAGCGCCTTGGCCCACTGGCAGGCGATCAGGCCGACACCGCCGGCCGCCGCGTGGAACAGGATGAAGTCGCCGGGCTGCAGGCCTTCGGCCGGCAGCGTCTTCTTCAGCAGGTACTGCGTCGTCAGCCCCTTGAGCATCATGGCCGCGCCGGTCTCGAAGGAGATGGCGTCGGGCAGCTTGCACACGTTCTTGGCCGGCATCACGCGCAGCTCGCTGTAGGCGCCGGGTGGCCCGCTGGCATAGGCGGCACGGTCGCCGGGCTGCAGGTGCGTCACGCCTTCGCCCACCGCCTCGACCACACCCGAGGCTTCCATGCCGAGCTGCAGCGGCATCTGGAACGGGTAGAGCCCGCTGCGCTGGTAGGTGTCGATGAAGTTCAGGCCCACGGCCTTGTGGCGGATGCGGATTTCGCCGGGGCCGGGGTCGCCGACCTCGACCTCGACGATCTTCAGTTCTTCGGGGCCGCCATGGCGGTCGATACGGACGGCTTTGCTCAACATCGCTGATGTCTCCTGGCACAGAAAAAGGAAGAGGGGCATCGTGCCATGTTTGGCTTTCCCGCGACGGGGCGGGTCATTTCATTGCCGGTAGAGTCGGCGGCCATGCCGACACAGCCGCGCCTCACGCCCCTCACCGCCCTCCTGCTCACCGTTCCTCCGCTGCTCTGGGCCAGCAATGCCGTGGTGGGGCGCCTGGTGCGCGATCTGGTCTCGCCGCTCACGCTGAACTTCGTGCGCTGGATCATCGCGTTCGTGCTGCTGCTGCCGTTCGCGGCGCCCGTCCTGCGCCGCAACAGCCCGCTCTGGGCCCACTGGAAGCGCTACGCGCTGCTCGGGCTGCTGGGCATCGGCCTCTACAACGCGCTCCAGTATCTGGCGCTGCAGACCTCCACGCCGATCAACACCACGCTGGTGGGCTCCAGCCTGCCGCTGTGGATGCTCGCCACCGGCATGCTTTTCTTCGGTGCCCGCTTCAGTGCACGCGAGACCGGCGGTGCGCTGCTGTCGATGCTGGGCGTGCTGCTGGTGCTGAGCCGCGGCGAATGGCGGCAGCTGCTGGCGCTGCGCCTGGTGCCGGGCGACCTCTACATGATCCTGGGCACCATCGCCTGGGCCTTCTACAGCTGGCTGCTGGCGCGCACGCACGAGCCGAAGCAGGCGCGGCAGGACTGGGCCGCCTTCCTGATGGCCCAACTCGTTTTCGGCCTCGCATGGTCGGGCGCCCTGGCCGCCGGCGAGTGGACGCTGGCCGCCGCGCACATCGACCTGGGCTGGCCGCTCATCGCCGCCATGGCCTTCATCGGCATCGGCCCCGCCGTGATCGCCTACCGCTGCTGGGGCACGGGCGTGCAGCGCGCGGGCCCGCAGGCAGCCAGCATCTTCATGAACCTCACGCCGCTGTTCGCCGCGCTGCTGTCGGCGGCCTTCCTGCGCGAACCGCCGCACTGGTACCACGGCGCGGCGTTCGTGCTGATCGTCGGTGGGATCCTGGTGTCGTCAAGGCGCTGATTCAACAACGCGCCCTTCAAGCGAACACCGCGGAACCGGCTTCGCCGGGCCGCTGGTGTTGCCCCCGGCAGGGGGTTGGCGAAGCGACACGAAGTGCGCGCAGCCTGGGGGCGAGCTCAATAAGTGCCGGGGTAGGCCCCGCCATCGGTCAGCACGTTCTGCCCGGTCATGTAGCCGGCCTGCACGCTGCAGAGAAAGGCGCAGATGGCGCCGAACTCGGCCGGCGTGCCGAAGCGCCTGGCCGGGATGTTCTTCTTGCGGGCTTCCCACACGGTGTCGAAGTCCTGGCCCGACTTCTGGGCCGCGCCGGCCATCGTGCCCTTGAGGCGGTCGGTATCGAAGGAGCCGGGCAGCAGGTTGTTGATGGTCACGCCCTGCGCCGCGATGGGCGTGCGCGCCACGCCGGCCACGAAGCCGGTGAGGCCGCTGCGCGCGCCGTTCGACAGGCCCAGGATGTCGATCGGCGACTTCACCGAGCTCGAGGTGATGTTCACGATGCGCCCGAAGCCGCGCTGGGCCATGCCATCGACGGTCGCCTTGATCAGTTCGATGGGCGTGAGCATGTTGGCGTCGACCGCCTTGATCCACGCCTCGCGGTCCCAGTTGCGGAAGTCGCCGGGGGGCGGGCCGCCGGCGTTGGTGACGACGATGTCGAAGTCATGGCCCAAGGCGAACACGGCCGCGCGGCCGGCTTCGGTGGTGATGTCGGCCGCCACGTGCTTGACGAACGAGCCTGATGCGCCCGCCGCCTCGGCCAGCTTCTTCGCCGCCGCCTCCAGCGCCTCGGCGCCGCGCGCCACGATCACCACGTTGACGCCTTCGCGCACCAGCGCCTCGGCGCAGCCGTAGCCGAGCCCCTTGCTCGCGCCGCACACCAGCGCGGTCTTGCCTGCAATGCCCAAATCCATGTTGTTGCTCCAGTCGGTCCTGCAGGGGCTTCAGCGCCCCTTGCGTGTGAAAACGAAAATGCCCGCGATCACGAGCACCGTGCCGGCCGCGATCCACGCGGTGAACGGCTCGCCCAATATGACCACCCCCATGAGGATGGTCGAGAGAGGCCCGATCATGCCGGTTTGCGCGGCCACGGCGGGGCCGATGCGCTCGATGGCCATCATCACCATGAGGACGGGCACGGCCGTGCACAGCGTGGCGTTGAGCACCGACAGCCAGATCACCTCGGGCGCCACCTGCATCGCCACGCTCATCGGCCGCATCAGCACGAACTGCAGGATGCACAGCACGCAGGCCACGGTGGTGGCCAGGCCCACGAGCCGCAGCGACCCCAGGCGCTTGACGAACTCGCCGCTGTAGACGAGGTAGCCCGCATAGCTCACCGCGCTCAGGAACACGAGAAACGCGCCCCAGGCCGCCGCCCCGCCGCCCTTGCCGCCGCCACCGGTCCAGAGCTCGTGCCCGAACACCAGCAGCACGCCGGCGTAGCTCACGATCATGCCCAGCACCTGCTGGCGCGTTGCGCGCCGCCGGTACAGCAGCCAGCCGAACAACAGCACCAGCGTGGGGTTGAGGTACAGGATCAGCCGCTCGAAGCTGGCCGAGATGTAGGCGAGCCCGGCGAAATCCAGGAAGCTCGCGAGGTAGTAGCCCGAGAAGCCGAGCCCGATCACGCCGAGCCAGTCGCGCAAGCTGAGCGCAGGCTTGCCGCGCCCGGCCCACCATGCCATCACCGCGAACAGCGGCAGCGCGAACAGCATGCGCAGCATGATCAGCGTCACCGCATCGACGCCGTAGCGGTAGGCCAGCTTGACGATGATCGCCTTGCCGCTGAATGCGATGGCGCCCAGCGAGGCGAGGACGAGGCCGGGCGCGATGCTCTTTGCGCCGCTGTGCGAAGGGGGAATGCCGATCGATGCGGCGGTCTTGGTCATCCCCCGATCATCCCGTGATCGTCAAAACCCTGCAGCGAGGCCGTCGCGCCGCGGATCGCTGGCCGCCACGTAGCCTTCGACCGACGGGTCGCCCGCGCGCCAGATGAACTGGCCGGCGCCGAAGTCCTGGTACGAGTCGTCGATCACGTCGAGGTGATGGCCGAGGTCGCGCAGGCCCTGCACGGTGTCCGGGTTCATCGCGGCCTCGACGTTGATCTCGAGCCCCGCGTTGAAGCGCCAGCGCGGCGCATCGCAGGCGGCCTGCGGGTTCTGCTTGTAGTCGAGCATGCGCACCAGCGTCTGCATGTGGCCCTGGGGCTGCATGTTGCCGCCCATCACGCCGAAGCTCATGACCGGCTGGCCGTCCTTGGTGAGGAAGGCCGGAATGATGGTGTGGAACGGCCGCTTGCCCGGTGCCACCACGTTCGGGCTCTCGGCCCTGAGGCTGAAGCCGTGGCCGCGGTTCTGCAGGCTGATGCCGAACTCCGGCTCCACGCAGCCCGAGCCGAAGCCCATGTAGTTGCTCTGGATGAAGCTCACCATCATGCCGCTCTCGTCCGCCGCGGTGAGGTAGATGGTGCCGCCCTTGACGGGGTTGCCGGCCTTGAAGTCCTGTGCCTTTTTCACGTCGATGAGTCTGGCACGGGATGCGAGGTATGCGTCATCGAGCATTTGCGCGGGGGTCACCGTCATCGACGATGGCTCCGACACGTAGCGGTAGACGTCGGCGAAGGCCAGCTTCATGGCCTCGATCTGCAGGTGCTGCGAAGCGACCGAGTCGACCGGCAGCGAAGCGATGTCGAACTTCTCGAGGATGCCGAGCGCGATCAGCGCCGCAATGCCCTGGCCGTTGGGCGGGATCTCGTGCAGCGTGTGGCCGCGGTAGTCGCGCGAGATCGGCTGGACCCACTCGGGCTGGTAGGCCGCGAGGTCGGCCACCGTGAGCGAGCCGCCCTGCCCGGCCGAGAACTTCGCGAGCGCCTCGGCGATCTCGCCGCTGTAATAGGCCTCGCCCTTGGTGCGGGCAATGGCCTTGAGGGCGCGCGCCGCGGCCGTGAAGCGGAACATCTCGCCCACCTCGGGCGCACGGCCCCAGGGCAGGAAGGTCTGGGCAAAGCCCGGTTGCGACGCCAGCAACGACGCGGCCGCGACCCACTTGCCCTGCACCACCGGCGGCACGAGGTAGCCGCGCTCGGCGATGTCGATGGCCGGCGCCAGCAGGTCGGCGAACGGCAGCTTGCCGAAGCGCTCGCTCAGGGCGACCCAGCCGCGCACCGCGCCCGGCAACGTGACCGAGTCGATGCCGCGCATCGGCGGCGTTACGGCGTCGGCGCCGTACTTGGCCTTGAAGTACGCGGGCGTCCAGGCCTGGGGCGCCGGACCCGAGGCGTTGAGGCCGTGCAGTTCCTTGCCGTCCCACAGGATGCAGAAGGCATCGCTGCCCAGGCCGTTGCTCACGGGCTCGACCAGCGTCATGACGGCAGCGGTGGCGATGGCCGCGTCGACGGCATTGCCGCCCTGCTGAAGCATGCGCAGCCCGGCCTGCGAGGCCAGCGGGTGCGAGGTCGACACCACGTTGCGCGCGAAGATCGGGATGCGGGTAGAGAGGTAGGGGTTGTTGAAATCGAAGTTCATGTCGGCGGCCTCGCTACTCGTTGGTGATCTTGCGGTCAATGACGATTTTTTTCCACTTGGCGGCGTCGGCAGCCACCATCTTCGCGAACTGGTCGGGCGTGCCCGCCACGGCGGGCTCGATGCCCAGGCGCGCGAGCTTGTCCTTCACCTCGGGGTCGGCCAGCGCCTCATTGGCCGCCTTGTTGACGCGCGCCACGATGTCGGCCGGCAGGTTCTTCGGACCGTAGAAGCCGAACCAGGTGTTCGACTCGTAGCCCGGCAGCGTGTCGGCTATCGGCGGCAGCTCCGGCGCCAGCGGACTGCGCCTGAGCGAGGTGACGCCCAGGGCGCGCAGGCGGCCGTCGCGCACGTGCGGCATGCCGGTGGGCAGCGAGTCGAACAGCACGTCGATCTTGCCGCTGATCAGGTCGGGAATGGCCAGCGCGGTGCCCTTGTAGGGAATGTGCGTGACGAACACGCCGGCCTGTGCCTTGAAGAGCTCGGCGGTGAGCTGAACGATGGTGCCGTTACCGCTCGATGCGTAGTTGAGCTTGCCGGGGTTCTTCTTCGCGTACTCGATCCATTCGCGCACGGTCTTCGCGGGCGAATCGACCGGCACCAGCATGATGCTCGGCGCATCGCCCACATGCCCGATGGGCGTGAAGTCGCGCACCGTGTCGTAGGGCAGTTTTTGCATGACGGCCGGGCCGATCGAGTGCGTGCTGGTGGTGGCCAGCAGCAGCGTGTAGCCGTCGGGCGCGGCCTTGGCGGCCTGGTCGGAACCGATGGCACCGCCGGCACCGGGCTTGTTGTCGACGATCAGCGTGGTGCCGAGCTTCTCGCCCATCTTCTGCCCGAGCGTGCGGGCAAAGAGGTCGGTGGCGCCGCCCGCAGGGAACGGCACGATGAGCCGGATCGGCTTGTTCGGGTAACCCTGCGCCAGGCTGGCGGACGACGCAGCCATGCACAGCAGCGCGACGGCGACCCCTTGAAGGAACTGGATTCTTTTCATGGTGCTGGATTCTGGCCCCGTGGAGAAACCTTGCATGCTATGCACCCGCCGTGCATCAAGCCAGATAATCCCGCTTATTCAACTATGAGCGCTGCTTATGACAAGGAACGCCACGGAAGAGGTCTCGCTGCAGCAGCTGCGGGCGCTGGCGGCGGTCGCCGAATCGGGCAGCTTCACGCTGGCGGCCGAAAGCCTGCAGCTGACGCAACCGGCGATCAGCCACCTGATCAAGCGCATGGAGGAAGAACTTGGCCAGCCGCTGGTGGTGCGCGGCCGCCGAATCCAGCTGACCAGCGCAGGCCAGGTGATGGCCGAGACGGCCGTGCGGGCGCTGCGGCTGATCGACGAATCGGTCGGCGCCTGCCGCTCGCAGTCGCAGCTGCGCGAAGGACGCGTGGTGCTGGCGGTGGGCCACCTCACGGCGGGCGCCCTGCTGCCGCCGATGCTCGGCCGCTTCTCCCGGCAGCATCCGACGCTCGCGACCACGTTGCTCGACAGCACGGCGGAGCAGATGATCTCGCGCATCCTCTCGCAGGAAGCCGACCTGGGCTTCGGCTCGGACATCGGGCAGAAGCACTCGGAGCTGGCGACCGAGTTGCTGTTTACAGAGCGCATGGCGCTCTTCGTGCGCGAGGACCATCCGCTGGCACAGCGCGTGGTGGTCGACGCGAAGCACCTGGAGTCGCAGCCCTTCATCCACGTCAACCCGGACGCGAACGTGTGGCGCGCCGTCAGCCGCCAGCTCTCGAGCGTGGCCAACGTATACCCGCGCGTGGTGCATCACGTGTCGATGCTGTCGACGGCCTTCGGCCTCATCCAGTCGGGCGCCGGCGTGGCGCTGCTGCCGCGCTATGTGGAGGTGCTGATGCCTGCCAACCTGCGCGCGGTGGCCGTGACGCGCCCCACGCTGGAATACCCCGTGGTCGCCGTGCGGCTGGCCAAGCACCCGCTCAGCCCGGCCGCCCTGGCCTTCCTGGCCATGGCACGGCAGCACATGAAGCCGCCGCGTGCCGGCAAGCCATAGGAACTCATTCACGGCGCGATCATTGATCGACTGGCACCACGACCGCGCCCATTGTGCACAGGGCACCGGGTGCTCCCCGCAGCGAAATCAAGGAGGAGCGAAGCGGGGGACATTCGCGGAGGGGAGCACCCGGTGTCCTGTGCACGAGCCCTGAACGCTCCCCAGTCTTCGCGCACCCAGAAATGAAAAACGGCGCCCGAAGGCGCCGTTTTGCTACAGAGGAGCGAAGCCCCGCTTATTCTTCGACGAAGGCTTCTTCACGCTTCGATTTGACTGCAGGCAGCAGCACGATCACCAGCAGCAGCGCTGCCGCAGCCAGCAGGCTGGCCGAGATCGGACGCGTGACGAACACGCTCCAGTCGCCACGCGACAGCAGCAGCGAGCGGCGCAGGTTCTCTTCCATCATCGGCCCGAGGATGAAGCCCAGCAGCAGCGGCGCAGGCTCGCAACCCAGCTTGAAGAAGCTGTAGCCCACCAGGCCGAAGATGCCCACCATCCAGATGTCGAAGGTGTTGTTGTTGGTCGAGTACACGCCGATCGCGCAGAACAGCACGATGGCGGGGAACAGGAACTTGTAGGGCACCGACAAGAGCTTGATCCACATGCCGATCAGCGGCAGGTTCAGGATGATCAGCATCGCATTGCCCAGCCACATCGAGGCGATCAGGCCCCAGAACAGCTCGGGGTTGCTGGTCATCACCTGCGGGCCCGGCTGGATGTTGTGGATGGTCATCGCGCCCACCATCAGCGCCATCACCGCGTTGGGCGGAATGCCCAGCGTCAGCAGCGGGATGAAGGAGGTCTGCGCGCCGGCGTTGTTGGCCGACTCGGGCGCCGCCACACCGCGGATGTTGCCCTTGCCGAAGGGCACTTCGCCTGGCTTCAGCTTGGTCTTCTTCTCGATGGTGTAGGCCGCGAAGGCCGCCAGCAGCGCACCGCCGCCAGGCAGGATGCCCAGCGCAGAACCCAGCGCCGTGCCGCGCAGCACGGCAGGAATCATGCGCTTGAAGTCTTCCTTGGTCGGGAACAGGCCCGAGACCTTGGCCGTGAACACTTCGCGCTCGTCGTCGGGGCGCGAGAGGTTGGCAATGATTTCGCCATAACCGAACACGCCCATGGCGATGGCCACGAAGCCGATGCCGTCGGTGAGCTCGGGAATGTCGAAGCTGTAGCGCGCCACGCCCGAATTCACGTCGGTGCCCACCAGACCCAGCAGCAGGCCCAGCACGATCATCGCGATGGCCTTGAGCAGCGAGCCCGAGGCCAGCACCACGGCGCCGATCAGGCCCAGGATCATCAGCGAGAAGTATTCGGCCGGGCCGAACTTGAAGGCCAGCTCGGTCAGCGGCGGTGCGAAGGCTGCCAGGATCAGCGTGCCGACGCAGCCCGCGAAGAACGAGCCCAGGCCCGCGGCAGCGAGTGCCGGGCCCGCACGGCCCTTGCGCGCCATCTGGTAGCCGTCGATCACGGTCACCACCGAGGACGATTCGCCCGGCAGGTTGACCAGGATGGCGGTGGTCGAGCCGCCGTACTGTGCACCGTAGTAGATGCCGGCCAGCATGATCAGCGCCGACACGGGCGGCAGTGCGTACGTGGCGGGCAGCAGCATCGCGATGGTCGCGACCGGGCCGATGCCCGGCAACACGCCGATCAGCGTGCCCAGGATGCAGCCGACCAGGCAGTACAGCAGATTGGTGAAGGTGAACGCAACACCAAAGCCGAGAGAGAGGTTGTTGATCAGATCCATGTTCTTACTCAGCCCGTGATGAAGGTCGGCCAGACCTGGATCTGCAGCTTGAGCGCCCAGATGAATGCGATGTAGCTGCCGATGGCCAGTACCGTGGCCAGGACCAGCACGGTGGGCAGCTTGAACTCGTGGCCCGCCAGGCTCGAGATGATCACGAGCGCGTAGATCGCGATGATCATGCCCATGGCCGGCACGCCGAGACTCGGCAGGCCGCCGAGCAGAACGCCGAACGCGAGGTTGGCGCCCAGGATGAACAGCACCTGCTTCCAGGCCCACTTGCCGATCTTTTCGCCGTCGGTGGTTTCAACGGTGAGCCCGCTGAACATGATCCCCAGGCCGATCACGGCCATCAGGATGCCCAGCATCAACGGAAAGTAGCCCGGCCCCATGCGAGCGCCGCTGCCCACGCTGTAGGTGGTGGCGCCCCATGCGAACCCCACGCCCACGACGGTGAACATCAGGCCCGAGAAAAAGTCTTTCTGACTTTTGATTTTCACGAACAGTCTCCTCGAACAAGTTTCGATGCGGGATTGTCCGGTCAGCTTGCGGTCAGGCGGATGTGGATTTCACTAACCGAAGGATTAGGGTTAACCCAAAGGACCACATCACTCCAGGGGCGGCGTGGCGCTCAGGACCTCTTCGATGGTGGTCACGCCTTCGGCCACGCGCAGCGCGCCGGCCAGGCGCAGGGGCCGCATGCCGTCGATCACGGCCTGGCGCCGCAGTCCGGTGAGGTTGGGCTCCTTGGTGACCTGGTCCTTGAAGGCCTCGGTCACGCTCAGCAGTTCGTAGAGGCCCATCCGGCCCATGTAGCCGGTCATGCGGCAGTCGACGCAACCCACCGGCTTGTAGGCGCGCACGGAGCCCGTGATCTGCCACGGCTTGACGATGGCCTCGAGGCTTTCGCGCGTGACCGTGTCGTCCGGCTGCTTGCAATGCGGGCACAGCGTGCGCACCAGCCGCTGCGCGAGCACGCCGAGCATCACGGCGGTGATCAGGTACGACGGCACGCCCAGTTCCATCATCCGCGTGATGGCGCTCGGCGCGTCGTTGGTGTGCAGCGTGCTGAACACGAGGTGGCCGGTGAGCGCCGCCTGCACCGCCATCTCGGCGGTGGCGAGGTCGCGGATTTCGCCGACCATGATGATGTCCGGGTCCTGCCGCATCAGCGCACGCAGGCCCTCGGTGAAGCCGAAGTCGAGCTGCGGCTGCACCTGCGTCTGGTTGAACGAGGGCTCGATCATTTCGATCGGATCCTCGACCGTGCTCACGTTGACCTCTTCGGTCGCCACGCGCTTGAGCGTGGAGTACAGCGTGGTGGTCTTGCCCGAGCCCGTCGGCCCCGTCACCAGGATGATGCCGTTGGGCCGGGTGACGAGCTGCTCCCAGCGCTGCGCATCGTGCTGCGCGAAGCCGAGCGCGTCGAGGTCCTTCACCGCGGTGTCGGGGTCGAAGATCCGCATCACCATCTTCTCGCCGAAGGCCGTCGGCAAGGTGGACAGGCGCATTTCGACTTCTTCGCCGCGCATGTTGCGGGTCTTGATGCGGCCGTCGAGCGGACGGCGCTTCTCGACCACGTCCATGCGGCCGAGCAGCTTGATGCGCGAGACCATTGCGTTCATCACGCCCATGGGCATCTGGTAGGCCGGGTGCAGGATGCCGTCGATGCGGAAGCGGATCACGCCCTGCTCGCGGCGCGGCTCCAGGTGGATGTCGCTCGCGCGCTGGTCGAAGGCGTACTGCCAGAGCCAGTCGACCACCTGCACCACGCTCTGGTCGTTGGCGTCGAGCTGCTTGGTGCTCTTGCCCAGTTCCACCAGCTGCTCGAAGCTCGCGCCGCTGGTGCTGCCGCCGGCCTTCTGGGCGGCGCGCACCGACTTGGCGAGCGCGAAGAATTCGGCGGTGTAGCGCAGGATGTCGGCCGGGTTGGCCACCACCCGCCGCACCGTGCGCTTCGACTGGCGCTCGACCTCGGCGATCCAGTCGGTGAGAAAGGGCTCGGCCGTGGCCACCACCACCTCGTGCGGCAGCACCTGCACCGGCAGCACCTTGTGGCGCTCGGCATAAGCCGCGCTCATGGTGTCGGCCACCTTGCCCACGTCGACCTTGAGCGGATCGATGCGCAGGTACGTCAGCCCGGCACGGCCCGCAAGCCATTGGGTGAGTGCCTCGAGGTCGAGCGGCTTGCCGTCGCTCTCGCGCGTCATCGCCACATTGGCGAGCCGCACCAACGGCGCCTGCCGGCTTTCGGCCTGGGCGCAGCGCGCGATGGTGCGCTTGGCCTCGACCGGGGAAATCACGCCGTCGGTGGCGAGCCACTCGATCAGCCGGCGCAGGTCGAGCGGACCCTCGTGGCGGCTGGCCAGGGGGGCGGGTGCGGAAACGGCAGGAACAGCGCTCATGAGCCGGAAGGTCGGGTGATGGAAAGATTCAGCGGTTTGAAAACCCGCAGCCACTTGGACGCGGGCAAACCCCAGCGAGTCTGGATCGTTTGAGCGCGCTCGGCAAGGGCTTCGCGCTTCGGGCGGCTCGGGGTGCGCTGCGCGAGCACCACCGTGTTGCCTTCGCGCGTCGGCTTGAAGGCCCAGACCGCATCGGCACCGAAGGCGCCGGCGATCTTCTCGAGGCTGCGCTCGTAGCTCGACGAACGGCCGAAGAGGTTGACCGTCATGCAGCCGTCTTCGGTGAGCAGCGCGCGGCAGTCGGCATAGAAATCTTCGCTGTCGAGCACCGGCGCGGCCGCCTCGTGATCGTACAGGTCGACCTGCAGCGCATCGATGGCGCCCTGCCACTCGGTCTTGCGGATCTCGGCCGCGGCATCGGCGATCACCACGCGCAGCTTCAGGTCGTCGGCCGGCAGCTTGAACCAGCCGCGGCAGGCCGACACCACCTGCGGATTCAGCTCCACCGCCGTGGTGCGCATGCGCAGCGCCTTGCGGCAGAACTTGGTGAGCGTGGCCGCCCCCAGGCCGAGCTGCATCGCGTGGCGGTTGGCCACGCCCTTGCCGTCGACGAACAGCAGCCAGGCCATCATGCGCTGCACATATTCGAGCTCGATCTCGAACGGCGCGTCGAGTTTCATCGAGCCCTGGACCCATTCGGTGCCGAGGTGCAGGTAGCGGATATCGCCCCAGTCGGAAAAATTGACTTCGGGAAGGACGGAAGTTTTGCGCGTGGCCATCAGATGAGTTTGTGGGCGACGAAGACCTCGCGCCAGGCCGCGAGCTTGCGCTCGAAGCGCCACGACGCATTGGCGGGACTGGAGGAAGGCAGCGGGTAGACCGGCACGCCGAGGGTGCGCGTGTGGCGTGCGTGCTTGAAGCTCTCGCCGCCGTTGTGCGCGATGGCCGCGAGCCGGGGCAGGTGCAGCCCCGCGATGTCGTTCACCACGGGCGCGCGGATGGCCGAATCGAGGCTGCCTTCACGTTCGCAGGCCGCATACACGTCCCACACGCCCAGGCCGCGGTCGAGCAGCCACCCTGTTTTTTCCGCATAGCTGTCGGCGCCCATCGGGAGCGGGTGGTCGGGCCAGACAGCTTGCAAGATTTTCCAGAATTGATTTTGGGGATGCGCATAGTACTGCTGCTGCGCAAGCGATCGGGCGCCCGGAAAGCTGCCGAGGATCAGCACCACGGTGGCGGGCGAGACGATCGGTGCGAGGCCCGTGAGCAAGAGGCCGGCGGTCCCGGATGCAGGGGGTGAATTCATGGACGTTATCTTGGCACTGTCGCCGCCCATGAAAAAACCCGCCGAAGCGGGTTCTTTCGTCGAGGCCGAAGCCAGGTTACTTCTTGGCGGCTTCGTTCTCCGCGGTGCCGGGGACCTTCTCGCCGATGGCCTTGCCGGTGCTGCGCATGCCCTCGGCCGTCTTGTGGCCGGCGGTTTCAACGGCTTCGCCGGTCTTCACGGCAGCCTTCTTGGTGGCAGCGGTGGCCTTCTTGGTGGTGCGCTTGGTTGCGCTCCAGGCCTTCTTGGTGCCGCTCTCGGTGGCGTTCACGGCCTTCTTGGTGGTGCTCTTGGTGGCATCCCAGGCCTTTTCGGTGCCGCGCTTGGTGGCATCGACAGCCTCCTTGCCGGCTTCCTTCACCTTCTCGGTGGTGCTGGGCTCCGCCGTTGCCGGTGCTGCAGCGGGGGCGGTGGTCTGCGCCACGGCCGACACGCCGATGGAGGCGAGCGCCAGGGCGAGCGCGACGGGCAGGGTGCGAACGAAAGATGTGGTCATGGAAGACTCCTTTTTGGATGAAGAGTTGGAGTGACGAACTTGCCACTGGACAAGCAACGCGACGTCGAACCACAAGGATGACAGCGAAAACAGGCCGCTCGAGCGCTCCGGCTCAACTCGGGACATTGGCCTACGCGGGGTGCGGCGGCCGCTCCGACAAGGACAGGAGATTTTGGAGCTTCGGCAGCGTTTCGACCGCATTCCGCGTGGTGGCTTCGGCCAGCGCATCGATGCCGATGCCGCGCAGCCCCGCCACCACTTCGGCGATGCGGGGCAGCTCGCCGGGCTCGTTGCGGCCCTGCGCTTCGCCGGCTTCCCGCTGCGCCTGGGTCCGATAGAGCCAGTGCGGCTGGATGTCGGGCGCATCCGTTTCCATCACGATCGCTTCGAGCGGCAGCGTGGCCGCAAGCCGCCGCAACTGCAGCGCGCGGTCGAAGGTCACCGCCCCGCCGAAGCCAATCTTGAGCCCGAGCTCGATGCAGGCACCGGCCTGCTGCCCGCTGCCGTTGAAGGCGTGGGCGATGCCCTGCCAGGGCCGGCCGCCGGCGGTCTGGCGCAAATGCTTGAGCACCTTGTCCACCGAACGCCGCACGTGGAGGAGAACGGGTAACCCATGCTTGCGTGCCAGTTGCAACTGAGTGTGAAAAAAACGCTCCTGCTTGTCGCTGTCGAGGCCTTCGACGAAGTAGTCGAGCCCGATCTCGCCGACCGCCACCAGCCGTGGATCGCCGCGCCGCGCCGCCAGCTCCGCATCGAGCGCATCGAGGTCGGCGTCCTGCGCCTCGCCGGTGCAAAGCGGGTGGATGCCCAGCGCATAGGCGTCGCGCTGCAGGTGGGCCAGCTCGCGCACGGCAGCGAAGTTGAAGACGGCCACCGCGGGAATCACGCAGAGGGAAACGCCCCGTGCCGCAGCACGGGCGCGGATCTCGGCCATCTCCGCACCGAATTCGGGCGCATCCAGGTGACAGTGGGTATCCACAAATGAAGCCATCGCACGATGATGCCCGAAGGGATGCACAGGCGCGGAAAGCGTGCTACTGTGAACTCCTACACGCGTCTTTTTTGCCGGAGGTTCTCCGATGCGCAGGCCTGCTCTCTACAGCCGTTCGCCCCGCACGCTGCCGCAGGCCGCAGAACAGGCGGATGCCCCGGCATCGCCGGAAGCCGCCGGTGCGGCGGTCGTGCCCGCCAGGGCCGGCTGGCAACCGGGCCCCCGCAGCTACGCGCTGCTGGTCGTGCTGTGCGCCGCGCTCGCCACCGGCGGCACCGTCTGGGGGCCGCGCCAAGGTGGCAAGGCGCTGACGCAGAAAGAGATCGATGCGGCCGTGTTGCACACGCTGCAAACCGCCACCCTGCCCTCGCCCGCCGCGAAGGCGGCCGACATCATCCGGCCCTCGGTCGTGCGCGTGGTGGGCTACGGGCCCGAAAAGACCACGCCCGAAGCCAAGACCCAGAAGCGCGGCCGCAACATGGCCAAGGGCAAGCCGCCCGAAGCCCCTAACGACGAAGGGCCGCCGGGCCAAGTGGAGCGTGGCGTCGGCACCGGCGTGGTGGTGGTCGACAAGGGCGTGATCCTCACCAACCTGCATGTCGTGGCGGGCTCCGAGACCATCAAGGTCACCTTCGCCGACGGCCTGGAGGCGGTGGCCGTCATCACCGGCGTGCAGCCCGAGAACGACCTGGCCGTGCTGCAGGCGCAGAAGATTCCCGACGACCTGATTCCCGCCACGATGCGCTCCACCGCCGACCTGCGTCCCGGCGACCGCGTGGTGGCCGTGGGCTTTCCGTTCGGCATCGGTCCTTCGGTGTCGGCCGGCGTGGTGTCGGGCCTCAAGCGCTCGTTCCGTTCGCCCGAAGGCAAGCAGGAGCTGGGCAACCTGATCCAGTTCGACGCCGCGGCCAACCCCGGCAACTCGGGCGGCCCGCTGATCAACATGGACGGCGAGGTGCTCGGCATCGTCACCGCCATCCTCAACCCCACGCAGCAGCGCACCTTCATCGGCATCGGCTTCGCGGTGCCGATCGAGAACGCGGCATCTGCGGCGGGCTCCCCACCGTTCTGACGATCTTCTTTCGAAAGCCCTTCGCATGAGCACAGAGACCACCTTCTCGCCGCCCGCCGCCACGGCCGATCTGATGGAACAGATCCTCTACGAGGTGAAGCGCGTGGTCGTGGGCCAGGACCGCTTTCTCGAGCGCGTGATGGTCGGGATGCTCGCGGGCGGGCACCTGCTGGTCGAAGGCGTGCCGGGGCTGGCGAAGACGCTCACCGTCAAGACGCTGGCCGACACCGTGCGCGGCCAGTTCAAGCGCATCCAGTTCACGCCCGATCTGGTGCCGGCCGACCTGGTGGGCACGCGCATCTACAACCAGAAGACCGGCGAATTCAGCACCTCGCTCGGCCCGGTGTTCACCAACCTGCTGCTGGCCGACGAAATCAACCGCGCGCCGGCCAAGGTGCAGAGCGCGCTGCTCGAGGTGATGCAGGAGCGCCAGGTCACCATCGCCGGCGAAACGCACAGGGTGCCGCGCCCCTTCCTCGTGATGGCCACGCAGAACCCCATCGAGACCGAAGGCACCTATCCGCTGCCCGAGGCGCAGGTCGACCGCTTCATGATGAAGGTGCTGGTCGACTATCCGAGCGACGAGGAAGAGTTCGTGATCGTCCAGCGCGTGATCGGCCCGCCGGTCGCCGCCACCCCGGTGGCGACCACCGACCAGCTCGCGGAGCTGCAGGCCGAAGCGCGGCGCGTGTATGTCGATCCGTCGCTGATCCAGTACGCGGTCAAGCTCGTCTCGGCCACCCGCACGCCCGAGAAGCATGGCCTCAAGGATCTGCGCCGCTTCATCACCTTCGGCGCCAGCCCGCGCGCGAGCATCAGCCTGACCGAGGGCGCACGCGCCTTGGCGCTGCTGCGCGGCCGCAGCTACGCGCTGCCGGAAGACATGACGGCGCTGGTGCCCGACGTGCTGCGCCACCGCGTGACGCTTTCCTACGAAGGCCTGTCCGAAGGCCTCACGCCCGACGGACTGGTCGAGAAAATCATGCGGGCTGTTCCCGCCCCCCCCAAACCGCTCGAACATGAAAAGCTGGTGGCGTAAGGCCCCTGCGGCCGCGAACGACGAACGGCTCGTCGCCGAAGCCGGCGGGGCGGAGCGCGCGCTGCGCCGGCTCGAATGGACCGTGATCCGCCGCCTCGACGGCCTGCTGCAGGGCGACTACCGCACGCTGATGCGCGGCACCGGCCTCGACCTGGCCGACCTGCGCGAGTACCAGCACCACGACGACGTGCGCCACATCGACTGGAACGTCACCGCCCGCCTGCAGACGCCGCATGTGCGCGTCTTCACCGAAGACCGCGAGATGGCCGCCTGGTTCGTGCTCGACCTGAGCCGCTCGGTCGACTTCGGTTCGGGCCTGCGGGCCAAGCGCGAGATCTCGGCCGGCTTCGTCGGCGTGCTGGCGCGCCTGCTCACGCGGCACGGCAACCGGGTCGGCGCACTGGTCTACGGCAGCGACCTCGAAGCCGTGATTCCGCCGCGCAGCGGCCGGCGCCACGTGCTGCACCTGCTGCACGCCATGGAACGCCGTGCCGACAAGGCGGAAGCCGCCCCCACCCAGAAAGGCATGACCCGCCTCGACACCCTGCTGAAATCCGCAGCCGCGCTGATGCCGCGCCGCTCCACCGTGTTCGTGGTGTCCGATTTCCTGAGCGAGCCCGGCTGGGAACGCCCGCTGGGCCAGCTGGCGCAGCGGCATGAAGTGGTCGCCGTGCGCCTGTTCGACCCGCTCGAACTCGAACTGCCCGACCTCGGCCTGGTGCCCCTGCGCGACGCCGAGACCGGCGAGCAGCTCTGGGTCGACACCCACGACGCCGGCTTCCGCAAGCGCTTTGCGCGCCTGGCCGCCGAACGCGAGGCGACGCTGCGCGCTTCGCTCGCCAGGGCCGGCGTCGATGCCCTCGAGCTTTCGACCAGCGACGACCTGGTCGAAGCCATCGTTCGTTTTGCCGACATGCGCAAGCGCCGCACGCGCATCGGCACGGGCAGCGTGAAGGCGGTGGCAGCATGACATTTCTCTGGCCTCAATTCCTCTGGTTGCTGGCGGCCTTGCCGCTGCTGGTGTTGCTTTACCTCTGGCTGATCGGCCGCAAGAAGAAGCTGGCGGTGCGCTACGCCAGCCTGTCGATCGTGCGCGAAGCCATGAGCACCGGCCAGAGCGTGCGGCGCCACATTCCGCCCTTCCTCTTCCTGCTGGCCATGGCCGCCATGCTGGTGGCCGCGGCACGGCCGATGGCGGTAGTGCTGCTGCCGTCGAACCAGCAGACCATCATCCTCGCGATGGACGTGTCGGGCAGCATGCGCGCAGCCGACGTGCTGCCCAACCGGCTGGTCGCGGCGCAGGAGGCGGCCAAGAGCTTCATCAAGGACCTGCCGCGCCATGTGAAGGTGGGCATCGTCGCGTTCGCAGGCAGCGCGCAGGTGGCACAGCTGCCCACCACCAACCACGACGACCTGATCACCGCCATCGACAGCTTCCAGCTGCAGCGCGCCACCGCCACCGGCAACGCGATCGTGGTGTCGCTCGCCACGCTGTTCCCCGACGCGGGCATCGACATCTCGCAGTTCAGCGCACCGAGCCGCCAGCGCGGCATGCCGATCGACCAGAACGAGAAGCAGGCCAAGGAGTTCACGCCCGTCGCGCCCGGCTCCTACACCTCGGCCGCGATCATCATGCTGACCGACGGCCAGCGCACCACCGGCGTCGATCCGCTCGACGCGGCCAAGGCTGCGGCCGACCGCGGCGTGCGCATCTACACCGTCGGCGTCGGCACGGTCGACGGCGAAACCATCGGCTTCGAGGGCTGGTCGATGCGCGTGCGGCTCGACGAGGAAACGCTCAAGGCGGTGGCCAACAAGACGAACGCCGAATACTTCTACGCGGGCACCGCGAACGACCTCAAGAAGGTCTATGAAACGCTGAGCTCCAAGCTCACCGTGGAGAAGAAGGAAACCGAGATCTCGGCGCTGTTCGCGCTCGGCGCGGCGGTGCTCACGCTGCTGTCGGCAGGGCTCTCGCTGCTCTGGTTCAACCGGATTCTTTAGCCGAGGTGCCAACAACGGCTGCGGCCACGGGCGGCAGCTTCACCGCGCCGACGCCGCCCAGGAAGAGATCGGCCACGATCGGCGCAATCGCCGCGTGGTCGAGCCGGCCATCGGGCTTCATCCAGGTGAACATCCAGTTGATCATGCCGAACAGCAGCATGGTCAGCGGCTTGGCGAGGTCGTCGCTCGGTGCGCCGGGGCGCAGCGCCGACACCGCGCGCGCGAAGCCCGCCACCACCTCGCGTTCCTTGTCGAGCACGCGTTCGCGGTCGGCCTCTTCGAGAAAGCGCACGTCGTCGGTCAGCACGCGGTGCGCGTCCTGCGCACCGGCGTATTCCTCGACGATGCGGTAGATGAAGCGGCGCAGCCGCTCCTCGTCGGTGTGGGGCGAGGCCTCTTCCTCGGCCACCAGCGCCGCCAGCTTCGACACATGCGTCTCGGCGATGCTGATCAGCAGGCTGCCCTTGTCCTTGTAGTAGTGGTAGAGCGTGGCCTTCGAGAGATTGCAGGCCTCGGCCACCTGGTTCATCGAGGTGGCGGGATAGCCCCGGCGGGCGAACAGCTGGGCGGCCTGCGCAAGGATCAGTTCGCGCTGGTCGTCGTAGGTGGCGGATCTTCCACGCGGCATCGGGTCTTGTTCCTGGGTTGGGCGGTTGAGGGCAACGCGCGATCTTGCATGAAGCGCAGCGGAGGCTATCCGCGCCGCGTGGCGATCAGCGAGCGCACATCGGTCGCCGGCAGGCGCGGTCGGCCGACCTCCGCCTCGGCCAGCGGCGCGACCTCGCGAAGGCTTTCGAGGCTTCGCACCGTCAGTGCCTGGTAGGTGTGCGTGCCTTCGAGCTTCCAGGCGATCTCCTCGTCGCTGAGTTCGCGCTTCACCTTCGCCGGAATGCCCGCCACCAGGGAGCGCGCCGGCACCTTCATGCCGGCGGGCACGAAGGCGCAGGCCGCGACGATGGCCTGCTCGCCGATCTCGGCCTCGTCCATCACCACCGCATTCATGCCCACCAGCGCATCGCGCCGCACGATGCAGCTGTGCAGGATCGCGCCGTGGCCGATGTGGCCGTTGACCTCGACGACCGTGTCGTGGTCCGGGAAGCCGTGGATGCAGCAGTGGTCCTGCACGTTGGAGCCCTCCTCCAGCACGATGCGGCCGAAGTCGCCGCGCAGGCTGGCGCAGGGGCCGACATAGCAGCGGGGGCCGACGATCACGTCGCCGATCAATACGGCGCTGGGGTGCACGTACGCGCTCGGGTCGACGACAGGAATCACGCCGTCGATGGAATAGCTGGGCATTCAGTCTCCTTTTGGCGGGACTCAGGGTTTGCCCTGAATCAACCCGCTTGTGCCGGAATGAAGGTCGATCCTAAAATCAACCGAACGGTCGGTCAATAGTGTTTGCACGCCGATTCACCCCCCACAAGGATGAGAGATACGCCCATGTCAGAGCCTTTAGTTCTCACCAGCAACGCCGGCAGCGTCCGCACGCTGAGCCTCCACCGGCCCGCGGCGCTCAACAGCTTCACGACCGAACTGCATGCCGAACTGATGGCTGCGCTGGACCTGGCCGCGCGGGACGAGAGCGTGCGCTGCCTGGTTCTCACGGGCGCCGGCCGCGCCTTCTGCGCCGGCCAGGACCTGGCCGATCCCTCGGTCGCCCCCGACCCCACGCCCGGTGCCGCGCCCAAGGACCTGGGCCATGTCATCTCCACCTGGTACGCCCCGCTGGTCGCGCGCCTGCGCTCGATGCCGGTGCCGGTGATCGCAGCCGTGAACGGCGTTGCCGCCGGAGCGGGCGCCAACCTCGCGCTGTGCTGCGACCTCGTCGTGGCCGCGCGATCGGCCAGCTTCATCCAGGCCTTCACCCGCATCGGCCTCGTGCCCGACACCGGTGGCACCTGGCTGCTGCCGCGGCTCGTGGGCTCGGCGCGCGCGCTGGGCATCGCGATGCTGGGCGACAAGCTGCCGGCAGAGGAAGCCGCCCGCATCGGCCTGATCTGGCAGTGCGTGGACGACGCGGCGCTGGCCGAAACGGCTGCGGCACTCGCCTTGAAGCTGGCCGGCATGCCGACCCGCGCCCTCGTCGCCACCCGCCAGGCCATGGCCGCGGCGCAAGACATGGACCTCGACACGGCACTCGCCGAAGAAGCCCGCATCCAACGCGACATGGGTAACGCCAACGACTACCGCGAAGGTGTCGAAGCCTTCCGTGCCAAGCGCGCGCCGATATTCAAGGACCGCTGAGCCATGACCGACACCACCCGCACCCCCCAACAGACGGCCGAGTACGTCCGCGACGGCATGTTCGCGAACGACAACGCCTCCAAGGGCCTCGGCATGCGCATCGTCGAGGTCGGCCCCGGGCAGGCCAGCGTCGAGATGCGCGTGCGCCCCGAGATGCTCAACGGCCACGCCATCTGCCACGGCGGCTTCATGGCCACGCTGGCCGATTCGACCTTCGCCTTTGCCTGCAACTCGTACAACGAGTTGACCGTGGCCTCGGGCTTCTCGATCGACTTCATCGCTCCGGCGCGCGAGGGCGATGTGCTCACCGCGCGCTGCCACGAGGTGTCGAAGGCCGGCCGCACCGGCGTCTACGACGCCGAAATCACCAACCAGCGCGGCGAGCGCATCGCGATGTTCCGCGGCCGCTCCTACACCGCCAAGGGCCGCCCCGCCGTCGCTGCCTGAGGAGACGAAACATCATGACAGCCAGACATCCCGCCCCCGGCGAGCTCGACCCCATCGAAACCGCGAGCCGCGACGAGATCACCGCCCTGCAGCTCACCCGCCTGCGCGCCACGCTGCAGCGCGCCTACGACAACGTGCCGCACTACCGCAAGGCCTTCGATGCCAAGGGCGTACACCCCGATGATCTGAAGTCGCTCGCCGACTTGTCGAAATTCCCGTTCACCGTGAAGACCGACCTGCGCGACAACTACCCCTTCGGCATGTTCGCCGTGCCGCGCACGCAGGTCGCGCGCATCCATGCGTCCTCGGGCACCACCGGCAAGCCGACCGTGGTCGGCTACACGCTCAAAGACATCGACACCTGGGCCGACCTCGTCGCGCGCTCCATCCGCGCCGCGGGCGGCCGCGCCGGCGACATGGTCCATGTGGCCTATGGCTACGGACTCTTCACCGGCGGCCTCGGCGCGCACTACGGCGCCGAGCGCGCGGGCTGTACCGTCATCCCGATGTCGGGCGGCCAGACCGAGAAGCAGGTGCAGCTGATCCAGGACTTCAAGCCCGACATCATCATGGTCACGCCCAGCTACATGCAGGTGATCATCGAACAGTTCGAGCGCCAGGGCCTCGATGCGAAAGACAGCTCGCTCAAGATCGGCATCTTCGGCGCCGAGCCCTGGACCGAAGCCATGCGCCGCGACATCGAAGGCAAGGCCGGCATCGACGCGGTCGACATCTACGGCCTCTCCGAAGTGATGGGCCCGGGCGTTGCGAGCGAGTGCGTCGAGAGCAAGGATGGCCCCGTGATCTGGGAAGACCACTTCTACCCCGAGATCATCGACCCCGACACCGGCGAGCTGAAGGCCGATGGCGAAGAAGGCGAACTGGTCTTCACCTCGCTCAGCAAGGAGGCCATGCCCATCGTGCGCTACCGCACGCGCGACCTCACGCGCCTGCTGCCGCCGACCTCGCGCGCCTTCCGCCGCATGGGCAAGATCGTCGGGCGCAGCGACGACATGATGATCATCCGCGGCGTCAACGTCTTCCCCACGCAGGTGGAAGAGATCGTGCTCGCGCACGAGCGCCTCTCGGGCCTCTACCAGGTGCATGTGCGCCGCGACGGCCTGCTCGACGAGGTCGAGGTGCATTGCGAACTCGATCACCGCAACGCCGCCATCGACGAAGCCGAACGCAGGGCGATCGCCGCCTGGGTGCAGGACCGCGTGAAGACGCTGGTCGGCATCTCGACCACGGTGCGCGTGTTCGACCCCGATTCCATCGAACGCACGCAGACCGGCAAGGCCCGGCGCGTCGTCGACACCCGGCCGCGCTGAGCGCGCGCCGCTTCAACCCTCTTTGCGAAGGACACGCACATGTACACCCAGGCCATGGACACCGCGGGCAAGGACGCAGGCGATGACAAGAAGAAAGCCGTGCGCTCCGCCGAGGAAATGCGGCTCGAGGAACGCTTCGACGCGCACATCGACGCCGGCGACTTCATCGAGGCGAAGGACTGGATGCCCGAGCACTACCGCAAGACGCTGGTGCGGCAGATCAGCCAGCATGCGCATTCCGAAATCGTCGGCATGCTGCCCGAAGGCAACTGGATCGGCCGCGCGCCCACGCTCAAGCGCAAGGCCATCCTGCTGGCCAAGGTGCAGGACGAAGGCGGCCACGGGCTCTACCTGTATGCCGCCGCCGAAACGCTGGGCACCTCGCGCGACCAGATGTTCGACGCGCTGCACAGCGGCAAGGCCAAGTACAGCTCGATCTTCAACTACCCCACGCTGACCTGGGCCGACATGGGCACCATCGGCTGGCTGGTCGATGGCGCGGCCATCATGAACCAGGTGCCGATCTGCCGCTGCTCGTACGCACCGTATGCGCGCGCCATGATCCGCATCTGCCGCGAGGAGAGCTTTCACCAGCGCCAGGGCTACGAGGCCCTGCTGACCATGATGACGCACGGCACCGAGGCGCAGAAGGCGATGGTGCAGGACGCAGTCAACCGCTGGTGGTGGCCCTCGATCATGATGTTCGGCCCGCCGGACGACCAGTCGCCCAACTCGGCGCAGTCGATGCGCTGGGGCATCAAGCGCTTCAGCAACGACGAGCTGCGCCAGAAGTTCATCGATGCCGCCGTCGAGCAGGCGCGCATCCTCGGCGTGACACTGCCCGACCCCGACCTCAAGTGGAACGAAAAGCGCCAGGCGCACGACTTCGGCGCCATCGACTGGAGCGAGTTCTGGCGCGTGATCGGCGGCGACGGCCCCTGCAACCGCGAACGGCTGCAGGCCCGCGTCGACGCCTGGGAAGAAGGCGCATGGGTGCGCGAAGCCGCGATGGCCCACGCCAACAAGCAACCAATGAAGGAGGCCGCATGAGAGGACGTGGCACTCCCCCAGGCTTCGCGCACTTCGTGTCGCTTCTCCTTCCCCCTCGCCGGGGGCAACACCAGCGGCCCGGCAAAGCCGGTTCCGCGGTGTTTCTGAAACAAGCATTTGGCATCGCCGGGAGCAAAAAATGACTCAAGACTCAACAACTGCCGGAACTTCCGGCGAGTGGCCCCTGTGGGAAGTGTTCGTGCGCAGCAAGGCGGGCCTGGACCACAAGCACTGCGGCAGCCTGCACGCCGCCGATTCGAAGATGGCGATCCAGATGGCACGCGATGTGTACACGCGCCGCCAGGAAGGCAGCAGCATCTGGGTGGTGCGCTCCGAGCAGATCGTGGCGAGCGATCCGGGGGACAAGGACATGTTCTTCGATCCGGCGGAGGACAAGGTCTACCGCCATCCCACCTTCTACGCGCTGCCCAAGTCCGTGGACCACATGTGAGCGGCACGCCATGCAACAAGCATCGATCGAACTGAACCGCACGCCCGCAGTGCAATACCTGCTGCGCATCGGCGACACGTGTCTCGTGCTCGCGCAGCGCCTGGGCGAATGGTGCGGCCACGCACCCGTGCTGGAAGAAGACATCGCGATGTCCAACATCGCGCTCGACCTCATCGGCCAGGCACGCGCGCTGCTCATGCATGCCGGCAAGCTTGAAGGCGCCGGCCGCGAGCACGACGAGGACCAGCTCGCCTACCTGCGCGACGAACGCGACTACTTCAACCTCACGCTGGTCGAACTGCCGCGCGGCGATTTCGCCTTTTCCGTGCTGCGCAACACCATGGTCGCCACGCTGCTCAAGCTGCTGTGGCAGCGCCTCGCCACGTCGAGCGATGCCGAAGTGGCCGCCATTGCCGGCAAGGCCGTGAAGGAAGCGCGCTACCACCAGCAGCACTCGGGCGACTGGGTCGTGCGGCTCGGCGACGGCACCGACGAATCGCGCCGCCGCACCGAGAAGGCGCTGAAGCAGTTGTGGCTCTACGTGCCCGAGCTGTTCGAGAGCGACGCGGTCGACGCCGAAGCCAGCGCCAGCGGCCTCGGCCCGGCGTGGAGCGAACTGCGCGACCCCTGGCACGCCGAGATGCAGCAGGTGCTCGATGCCGCCGGCCTCGCGATGCCGAAGGAAGCTGCCTTCCGCAGCACCGGCAAGCAGGGCGTTCACAGCGAACACATGGGCTACATCCTCACCGAGATGCAGCACCTGCAGCGTTCCTACCCGGGAGGCGTGTGGTGAACAACGCACTGGCGTCGCGCGTCGATGCGGCGTGGGCCGTGCTGCACACCGTGCTCGACCCCGAGGTACCGGCCGTGTCGGTCTGCGACCTGGGCATCGTGCGCGAGGTGATCGCGCATGACGACGGGCTGGAGATCGTGCTCACGCCGACCTACTCGGGCTGCCCCGCGACCGAGGCCATCGAGCATGACGTGCTCGCGGCCATCGAGTCCGCCGGCCTCGGCCGCGCGCGCGCCACCCTGCGCCGTGCGCCGGCCTGGAGCAGCGACTGGATCAGCGAGGAAGGCCGTGCCAAGCTCAAGGCCTACGGCATCGCGCCGCCGGCACACCTCACGCCCGAGATGGCCGCCGGCACCGCGATACCCATCCGCCTCTTCGGCCGCATGGCCGGCGAACGCATCGCCTGCCCGCGCTGCGCGAGCGAACGCACCGAGCGGCTGTCGGCCTTCGGCTCCACCGCCTGCAAGGCTCTGTATCGCTGCATGACCTGCCGCGAGCCCTTCGAACACTTCAAGCCCATATGAAGACCCTCCCCCAGGCTTCGCGCACTTCGTGTCGCTTCTCCTCCCCCCTCGAGGGGGCGCTGCCAGCGGCCCGGCAAAGCCGGTTCCGCGGCAGCCCTGGAAAGACGCCTGCAACTCCGGAGCATCCGGCATGAGCACCCTCTTCCACTCCCTGCGCGTGAAGGCCATCGAGCCCGACACTCCGGAGGCTGTCGTCGTCTCGTTCGAGGTGCCGCCCGAGCTGCGGGAAGTCTTCGGCTTCACGCAGGGCCAGTACCTCACATTGCGCCGCGACATCGACGGCCAGGACCTGCGCCGGTCGTATTCGATCTGCGCCGGCCTCGACGACGGCGATCTGCGCGTCGGCGTGCGCAAGGTGCAGGGCGGCGTGTTCTCCAACTGGATCAACGCGCACCTGCAGCCCGGCGATACGGTGCAGGTCATGGCGCCGCAAGGCCGCTTCTTCGTTCCCATCGAGCCGGCTTCCGCGCGCCATCACGTCGGCATCGCGGGCGGCAGCGGCATCACGCCGATCCTCTCGATCATGAAGACCGTGCTGGCGCGCGAGCCGCGGAGCCGCTTCACGCTGATCTACGGCAACCGCCAGCTCCAGTCCACGATGTTCAAGGAAGAGATCGAGGACCTGAAGAACCGCTACATGACGCGCCTCGTGCTGCAGCATGTGTTCTCCGACGAGCACACCGATTCGCCGCTGGGCTACGGCGTGATGAACCGCGAGAAGATCGCCGAATTCCTGAACACGCTGGTGCCGGCCGCCGGCATCGACCACGTCTACATCTGCGGCCCGTTCCAGATGAACGACGAGGCCGAGGCCGCACTGCTCGCCGCCGGCGTGCCCGAGGAACGCATCCACATCGAGCGCTTCGGCGTCGCGCTGCCTTCGGCCAGCCAGGTCGGCGCGGTGGTGCACGAGGCCCTGCCCGGCGACGCCAAGCAGGCGCGCATCACCATCGTGCGCGACGGCCTGCAGCGCGAGATCACCTTCACCGAAGGCCAGCCGAGCATCCTCGACGCGGCGTCGGCGGCCGGCCTCGAAGTACCGTTCTCGTGCACCTCGGGCGTGTGCGGCACCTGCCGCGCCAAGCTGATGGAGGGGGAAGTCCGCATGGAAAGAAACTTCGCGCTCGACAAGAATGAAGTAGCCGCGGGATTCGTGCTGACCTGCCAGGCCCACCCTCTCACAGAACGTGTCACGCTGTCTTTCGACGAGCGCTGACACCCCGACGATTTTTCAACCGGAGACAAATCAAAATGAAATTCTTCAAGCCCCTGCTGATCGCCGCGCTGTGCGCCACCGCCGCCGCGGCCTGGGCCGACGTCAATGTCGGCGTGACGCTGTCGGCCACCGGCCCGGCCGCCTCGCTCGGCATTCCCGAGAAGAACACCATCTCCCTGATGCCCAAGACCATCGGCGGCCAGAAGATCAACTACATCGTGCTGGACGACGCCTCCGACACCACGGCGGCCGTGGCCAACACGCGCAAGCTGATCGCCGAGAACAAGGTCGACATCGTGCTGGGCTCCACCACCACGCCCAACTCGCTCGCCATGATCGACGTGGTGAGCGAAGCCAGGACGCCGATGATCTCCATCGCCGCCTCGGCCCGCATCGTCGAGCCGATGGACGCCAAGAAGCAGTGGGTCTTCAAGACACCGCAGAACGACATCATGATGTCGCTCGCCATTGCCGAGCACATGGCCGCCAACGGCGTGAAGACGGTGGCCTTCATCGGTTTCGCCGATGCCTACGGCGAAGGCTGGTCGCAGGAGTTCGCCAAGGCGGCGGAGCTGAAGAAGCTCAAGATCGTGGCCAACGAGCGCTATGCGCGCACCGACACCTCCGTGACCGGCCAGGCCCTGAAGATCATGGCCGCCAAGGCCGACGCCGTGCTGGTCGCGGGCTCGGGCACGCCGGCCGCGCTGCCGCAGAAGACGCTGAAGGAGCGCGGCTACACCGGCAAGATGTACCAGACGCACGGCGTGGCGAATGCCGACTTCCTGCGCGTCGGCGGCAAGGATGTGGAAGGCACCTTCCTGCCGGCCGGCCCCGTGCTGGTGGCCGAGCAGCTGCCGGCCGGCCACCCGGTGAAGAAGTCGGCGATGGCCTACGTGACCGCCTACGAAGCCGCGAACGGCAAGAACTCGGTGTCCACCTTCGGCGGGCACGCGTGGGATGCGGGCCTGCTGATGACCTCGGCCGTACCGGTCGCGCTCAAGAAGGCGCAGCCCGGAACGCCCGAGTTCCGCGCCGCGCTGCGCGACGCGCTGGAGCAGGTCAAGGAAGTGTCCGGCGCGCACGGCGTGTTCAGCCTGACGGAAAAGGACCACCTCGGCCTCGACCAGCGCGCCCGCGTGATGGTCAAGATCGAGAACGGTGCCTGGAAATACCAGCCGTGATCACTGGGCTCGCCCCCAGGCTTCGCGCACTTCGTGTCGCTTCTCCCACCCCCTGCCGGGGGCAACACCGGAGGCCCGGCGAAGCCGGTTCCTCGGTGTTCCCGATCTGACTAACGGGCGCCGCCCGAAGGCTGTTGTCATATGGATTCGCAGATCGCCCTGTTGCTGGGGCAGGACGGCATCGTGAACGGTGCCGTCTATGGATTGATGGCGCTCGCGCTGGTGCTGGTGTTCTCCGTCACGCGCGTCATCTTCATTCCCCAGGGCGAGTTCGTCGCCTTCGGGGCGCTCTCGATGGCGATGCTGCAGGCCGGCCGCGTGCCGGCCACGCTGTGGCTGCTGCTGGCGCTCGCGGCGATGGTGCTGGTGGTCGAGTTCTGGCGCTGGAAACGCGGCGCGGTGGTCGGCTGGGCCTCCGCGCTCGCATGGTGCGTGGTGTTGCCGCTGGCGGCCGCCGCGCTGGTGCTCCTGCTCAAGCCCACGTCGATGACCGGGCAGACGCTCGCCACGCTGGTGCTGATCATGCCGCTCGGCCCCCTGCTCTACCGGCTGGCCTACCGGCCGCTGGCGGATGCCAGCGTGCTGATGCTGCTGATCGTCTCGGTCGCGCTGCATGGCGTGCTGGTCGGGCTGGGCCTGCTGTTCTTCGGCGCCGAGGGTTCGCGCACCACGGCTTTCTCGGAAGCGCGCTTCGACATCGGCGGCATCCCGGTCAGCGGGCAGTCGCTGGTGGTCGTCGGCGTCACGCTGCTGCTGGTGATCGCCATGTTCCTGTTCTTCGGCCGCTCGATGGTCGGCAAGGCACTGCGCGCCACCGCCATCAACCGCGTGGGCGCGCGGCTCTCGGGCATTCCGACCGAGCTGTCGGGCGACCTGAGCTTTGCGCTCGCGGCGCTGATCGGCGCGGTGTCGGGCCTGCTGATCGCACCGATCACCACCGTGTACTACGACACCGGCTTCCTGATCGGCCTCAAGGGCTTCGTCGCGGCCATCGTCGGCGGGCTCGCGAGCTATCCGCTGGCGCTGGCCGGCGCGCTGCTGGTGGGCCAGCTCGAAGCCTTCGCCTCCTTCTGGGCCAGCCCGTTCAAGGAAGTGCTGGTCTTCACCCTGATCATTCCCGTGCTGTGGTGGCGTTCGCTGCACAGCCACCATGTGGAGGACGAGGAATGAGCTCGCCTTCGAACCCCGTCGCCGTCAACGCGCCGCCCGCCGGCAAGCCGCTGGTCACGCCGCGCCAGCTCACGCTGGTCCTCGCCGTCGCGCTCGCGCTGGCCTGGGGCTTCCTGCCCGAATTCACCGTCTCGGTCCTCAGCAACATCGGCCTCTATGCGCTGGTCGCGGCCGGGCTGGTGATGCTGACCGGCGTGGGCGGCATGACCTCCTTCGGCCAGGCCGCCTTCGTCGGCATGGGCGCCTATGCCACCGCGTGGATCTGCACCTCGCCCACGGCCGCCGCCTGGCTGGGCGGCGCGGCAAGCCCCGCGCTGCTGCCCTGGGCCGGGTTGCTGCTCGGCCTGGTGTTCACCTTCGCGCTGGCTTGGGCGCTGGGCTCGGTCACGCTCAAGCTGCAGGGCCACTACCTGCCGCTGTGCACCATCGCCTGGGGCCTGAGCCTGTACTACCTGTTCGGCAACATGGAGTTCCTGGGCGGCCAGACCGGCATCACCGGCGTGCCGCCGCTGGTGGTCGCGGGCGTTTCTCTTGCCACGCCGCGCGCTCTGGGCGTGGTGATCTGGGCGGTGCTGCTGCTCGCGCTGTGGGCGCTGCACAACCTGCTCGACTCGCGCGAAGGCCGCGCCATCCGTGCGCTCAAGGGCGGACGGCTGATGGCCGAATCGATGGGCGTGGACACGGCCCGCCACCGCATCAAGCTGTTCGTGCTGGCCGCGCTGCTCGCAGCGGTGTCGGGCTGGCTCTATGCGCACCTGCAGCGCTTCGTGAACCCGACACCCTTCAACCTGAACATCGGCATCGAGCTGCTGTTCATGGCGGTGGTCGGCGGCGCGGGGCATCTGTGGGGCGCGGTGCTCGGCGCTTCGCTCATCACGCTGCTGAAGGAGAAGCTGCAGGACGTGCTGCCGGTCCTGCTGGGCAGCAGCGGCAACTTCGAAGTGATCGTGTTCGGCCTGCTGATGCTCTTCGTGCTGCAGCGTTTTGCGGACGGCCTCTGGCCCACGCTGGCGCGGTTGACGAACCGCTGGGTGCGCAGCGACGCCAGGAAGGCGGCACCCGCCGCATCGAAGAAGACCGCCCCCGCGCAGCTGGCGCAGCGCACCTTGCCGGCAACCGGAGAACTGCTGCTCCAGGCCAGCGACGTGAGCAAGCGTTTCGGCGGCCTCGTTGCCAACAACGCCATCTCGATGACGCTGAAGGCCGGCGAGATCCATGCGCTGATCGGCCCGAACGGGGCCGGCAAGAGCACCTTCTTCAACATGATCTCGGGCGTCGACGATCCGAGCTCGGGGGAAGTGCGGCTCTCCGGCCAATCGATGGCCACCAGGCCTTCGCGTGCTTTCGCCGCACTGGGCCTGGGCCGCACCTTCCAGCACGTGCGCCTGCTCGGACAGCGCAGCGTGGTCGAGAACGTCGCGCTCGGCGCCCACCTGCGCGCCCGGCGCGGCTGGCTCGCCGCCATGCTGCGGCTGGACCGCGCCGAAGAAGCCGCGCTGATGGCCGAAGCGCGCCGCCAGATCGAACGCTGCGGCCTCGGCGCGCATGCCGACACGCCGGCGGCTTCGCTCTCGCTCGGCCAGCAGCGCGTGGTCGAAATCGCGCGTGCCCTTGCCGGCCAGCCTTCGGTGCTTTTGCTCGACGAACCCGCCGCCGGTCTGCGCCACCTGGAAAAGCGCGCCCTCTCCGTGCTGCTGAGCCAGCTGCGCGCCGAGGGCCTCGGCATCCTCGTGGTGGAGCACGACATGGAGTTCGTGATGAACCTCGCCGACCGCATCACGGTGCTGGAGTTCGGCACCGTCATCGCCACCGGCACGCCGGCCGAAGTGCAGGCCAACCCGCGCGTGCTGGAAGCCTACTTGGGCGGTGCCGACGACGAACTGCTGGAGGACGCACGATGAGCGCCGCGCCGGGCCGCCCCAAGCAAGCTCGAACCGCAGCCGAAGGCGGAGGTTATTCGATGTCTTCCGCCATCCTCCAACTCGAAGACTTCTGCGTCGCCTACCGCACGGTCGAGGCGGTGCACAGCGTGCGGCTGCATGTGAACGAAGGCGAGATCGTCACCGTGATCGGCCCCAACGGCGCCGGCAAGACCACGCTGCTGTGCGCGGCCATGGGCCTGCTGCCCTCCACCGGCCGCCTCACGCTGCATGGCGAACGCATCGCCCGCCCCGGTGTCGAGACCATGGTGGCGCGCGGCGTGGCGCTGGTGCCCGAGCGGCGCGAGCTGTTCGGCGAGATGTCGGTCGAGGACAACCTGCTGCTCGGCGGCTTCTACCAATGGCGCAAGGGCAAGCGCGACCAGCGTGCGCGCATGGACGAAGTGTTCGAGATTTTTCCCCGGCTGCGCGAACGGCGACCGCAGATGGCCTCCACGCTCTCCGGTGGCGAACGCCAGATGCTGGCCATCGGCCGCGCGCTGATGGCGCGGCCCCGCCTGCTGATGCTCGACGAACCCTCGCTCGGCCTCGCGCCGCTGGTGGTGCGCGAAGTGCTGCGCGTGGTCTCGCAACTGCGCAGCCACGGCGTCTCGGTGCTGCTGGTGGAGCAGAACGCGCGCGCCGCGCTGCAGGTGGCCGACCGCGCCTACGTGCTCGAGATGGGCGCCGTGGCGCTCGACGGCCATGCCCGCGAACTGCTGCACGACCAGCGAATCATCGACACCTACCTGGGCATCGGCAACCGGAACGCCGAAGCCGCCACTGCCTGAACCCAAGGACTTCCATGACCACCCTTCAAAGCTACATCGCCGGCCGCTGGATCGGCAAAGAGAGCGCGCAGCAGCTGCGCAGTGCCGTCAACGGCCAGGCCGTGGCCAGCACGCACGCCGAGGCCATCGACTTCGCCGAAGCGCTGAGCCATGCGCGCCGCGTCGGCCTGCCCGCGCTGATGGCGCTCGACTTCCAGCAGCGCTCGGAACGCCTGAAGGCCCTGGCCAAGCACCTCGCCGCGAACAAGGAAACGCTCTACGCGATCTCGGCCCACACGGGCGCGACCCGCGCCGACAGCTGGATCGACATCGAAGGCGGCGCCGGCACCTTGAGCGCCTATGCCGGCATCGGCACCAACGAGCTGCCCTCGGGCAACCTGGTGCACGAAGGCCCGGCCTTCCCGCTCGGCAAGAAGGGCGGCTTCGCGGGCACGCACATCCTGGTGCCGCGCGGCGGCGTGGCGGTGCACATCAACGCCTTCAACTTCCCGGTGTGGGGCCTGCTCGAGAAGTTCGCGCCCAGCTTCCTCGCGGGCATGCCGTGCATCGGCAAGCCGGCCACGGCCACCAGCTACCTCACCGAGGCGCTGGTGCGGCTCATCGTGCAGTCGGGCCTCCTGCCCGAGGGCAGCCTGCAGCTGGTGATCGGCGGCACGGGCGACCTGCTCGACCGGCTCGAAGGGCCGGACGTGGTCACCTTCACCGGCTCGGCCGACACGGCGGCCAGGCTGCGCGTGCACCCGAACCTCGTGCGCCAGTCGATCCCGTTCAACGCCGAGGCCGACTCGCTCAACTGCGCGATCCTCGCACCCGACGTGACGCCCGACGACGAGGAGTTCGATCTCTTCGTGAAGGAAGTGGCGCGCGAGATGACCACCAAGGCCGGCCAGAAGTGCACCGCCATCCGCCGCGCGATCGTGCCGCGCCGGCACCTCGATGCGGTGGCCGAACGCCTGCGCGCGCGGCTCGCCAGGACCGTCATCGGCGATCCGTCGCGCGAGGAGGTGCGCATGGGCGCCCTCGCCTCGCATGCGCAGAAGGCCGACGTGGCCGAGCGCGTCGCCACGCTGCTGCAAGGTGCCGAACTGGTCTACGGCGAGCGCGACGGCTTCTCGCCCGTGGGCGACGGCGTGGCCGAAGGCGCCTTCTTCGCCCCCACGCTGCTGCTGAGCCGCAAGCCGCTCGAACACGATGCCGCGCACGACGTGGAGGCCTTCGGCCCCGTCAGCACGCTGATGCCGTACGACGGCATCGACGAAGCGCTGGCGCTGGCCGCACGCGGCCGCGGCAGCCTCGTCGGCACGCTGGTCACGCGCGACCCGGCCATCGCGGCCAGGGCCATCCCGGTGGCCGCCGCATGGCACGGCCGCCTGCTGGTGCTCGACCGCGAGGCCGCCGCCGAATCGACCGGCCACGGCTCGCCGCTGCCGCAGCTCAAGCACGGCGGCCCCGGCCGCGCGGGCGGCGGCGAGGAACTCGGCGGCCTGCGCGCCGTCAAGCACTACCTGCAGCGCGCTGCGGTGCAGGGCTCGCCCACCATGCTGGCGGCCATCACCGGCGAGCATGTGCGCGGCGCGGCCGTGCGCGAAAGCGAGGTGCATCCCTTCCGCCGCCATTTCGAGGAACTGCAGATCGGCGATTCGCTGCTCACGCACCGCCGCACGGTCGGCGAGGCCGACATCGTGGCCTTCGGCGGCATCTCGGGCGACTATTTCTACATGCACTTCGACGAGGTGGCGGCGAAGGAGTCGCCCTTCGGCAAGCGCATCGCGCACGGCTATTTCGTGCTGTCCGCAGCCGCGGGCCTGTTCGTGTCGCCGTCGCCCGGCCCGGTGCTCGCCAACTACGGCCTCGACACGCTGCGTTTCGTGAAACCCGTGGGCATCGGCGACACCATCCAGGCGCGCCTGACCTGCAAGCGCAAGATCGACCGCAACCGCAAGGACGCGAGCGGCCGGGGCCAGGGCGTGGTGGCCTGGGATGTCGAGGTGACGAACCAGGACGGCGAACTCGTCGCGAGCTACGATATCCTGACCCTCGTCGCCAAGAAACCCCACACCGCCTGATGTTCGATCTCACGGGAAAAACAGCGCTGGTCACCGGCGGCAATGGCGGCATCGGCCTCGGCATGGCCCAGGGCCTCGCCAAGGCCGGCGCCCGCGTCGTGATCGCCGCGCGCAACATGCAGAAGTCGGCCGCCGCGGTCGAGGTGTTGAAGGCACTGGGCAGCGACAGCTTCGCGCTCGAGGTCGATGTCGGCGACGAGGCCTCGGTGCAGGAGGCGGTCGACGAAGCGGCCGCGCGCTGCGGCCGGCTCGACATCCTCGTCAACAACGCCGGCACCACGGTGCGCAAGCCCGTCGACCAGCTCGCGCTGGACGAATGGCACCTGGTGCTGAACACCAACCTCACCAGCGCCTTCCTGTGCAGCCGCGCCGCGCACCCTCACCTGAAGAGGGCCGGCGGCGGCAAGATCATCAACATCGGCTCGATGATGTCGATCTTCGGCGCGCCCTATGCGCCGGCCTACGCCGCGAGCAAGGCGGGCATCGTGCAGCTCACCAAGTCGACCGCGCTCTCGTGGGCGGCCGACAACATCCAGGTGAACGCCATCCTGCCCGGCTGGTTCGAGACCGAGCTGACCGACGGCGCCCGCCACCAGATTCCCGGCCTCTACGACCGCGTGGTGGCCCGCGCCGCCGCCGGCCGCTGGGGCCAGCCGGCCGACATCGCCGGCACCGCGGTGTTCCTCGCGAGCCCCGCTTCCGACTACGTGACCGGCACCGCCATTCCGGTCGACGGCGGCTATTCGATCGCTGGCTGAAGGCATGCGGCCCGTGTAAATTCGGCCGCCATGCTTCTCTGGTTCCAGATCTTCCTCTTTGTCGCCGGCACGGCCGCGTTGCTGTACGTCTCGCGCGGTCCGCTGCGGCGGCCCGGCTCGCACGGCTTCTACCGTTTCTTCGCGTGGGAATGCATGCTGGTGCTGATACTGGTGAACCTTCCCGTGTGGCATGTCGATCCGTTCTCGGCAACGCAGTTGCTCTCCTGCGTGTTCCTTGCGCTGTCGATCTGGCTGCCGATCCACGCGGTGCGGCTGCTCAAGGCGCAAGGCAAGCCGACGGAGGCGCGCAACGACGACCCCGCCCTGTTCGGCTTCGAGAAGACCTCGTCGCTCGTGACCACCGGCGCCTTCCGCTACATCCGCCACCCGATGTACACGGCGCTGATGCTGCTGGCCTGGGGCGCCTTCCTCAAGCAGTTCACCTGGCTCACCCTGGCGCTGGTGCTGGCGGCCACGCTGCTGCTGTTCCTGACGGCGCTGCGCGACGAGAAGGAGTGCCTCGCGCACTTCGGCGACGCCTACCGCGCGTACATGCGCGGCACGCGGCGCTTCATTCCTTTCGTGCTGTAACCCTGCGCCGCGCCATGCGGCGCTACCTTGCGGGACGCTGACGAGCCCGATCAGGTTCCGTTCACACGGGCGACCTAGCATCCGCGCATGCTGCTCGCACGCATCCGCCATTTCGCCGAAGCGCACCACACGGCGTGGTGCGCGGCGGGCATCCTGCTGATTCTTCTGCTGCCCTTCATTGCGGCCCATTTCCGGTGCGACGGCATGGAGGACGAGCCGGCGCTGAGGGTGCGCAGCGCGAGCGAAACCACGCAGTTCGAAGCGGACAATCGCGCCGACCACCCCACCGACCGCGAGACCACGCTTTTCGCCCAGACGGCCGCGAGCATCGATCTCCCCGACGCCCTGGGCCTTGCAATCGACAACCTCCTGGCCATGGTGCTCGCGCTGCTTCCGCTGGCCGTGGTGCTGGTCCGGCTGACCGTGCCGGTCGAGCGCGCAGCACCCGAGCGCGTGCCGCACCACAGCGGCGCGCCGCCCCCCGCCGAACCCTGGCGGCGACTGCCGCCGACGACCGCCCCGCCTTCGGGGACCTGAGATGCGGCGCCCCGCGCGTCGAGCCTCCCGCTGCGCCTTGCGCGCGGGCCTCTCGTTTCCGTCGAAAGGTTCCTGCCATGTTCCCGATTTCCTCCTGGTGCGCGCGCCATGACCAGCGCCGCCGTGCGTCCGCGGGGGCCACCCCATGAACGCGCTGAATCTCGCCGTCTTTCACTGGCTCTCGGCCGGCACCCAGCCCACGCCGTGGGTTCTCTCCGTCGCGTCGGCCCTGGCGCTCTGGGGCAGCTGGCTCTGTGCGGCCATCCTCGTTGCGGCCCTGTGGCGGCAGCGTGCCGATCGCGCCTACCTGTTCGTGGTCGCGGCGATGGCCGGCGCGACATCGCTGGTGTCGCACGCGATCGCGCTGTCCCTCGACATGCCGCGGCCCTTCGTGCTGGGGTTGGCACCGGCGTACATCGACCATGCGGGGCGTGGCGGCTTTCCCAGCGCCCACGCGGCCGTCATGTTCATGGTCGCGCTGGCCTTCCTGCTGCGCCCCGGCCTGCGCCGGCTGGGCGTGCCGCTGCTCGCGCTGGCCGCCGCGACCGGCTGGGCGCGCATCTACGTCGGTGTTCATTTCCCGCTCGACATCGTCGGCGGCCTGCTGCTGGCCGGCGTGGTCGCCGGCGCGCTGGCCGTCGCGCAATGGCTGGTGCATCTCGCCGTGCCGCGCACCGGCCGCGCATCCGGCGACGAACACCCGGTCCGTTCGCTCTGGAGGCCTTCATGATCTCTTCGACGGCCGGGGAATGCGCGCCTGCCGCCGCCGGCATGGCGGCCGCGCAGGATGCGCAGGATGCGCAGGATGCGCAGGCACGCAGCATTTCCTGCGTGGTTCCGTGCTTCAACGAGGCCGCCAACCTGCGGCACCTGCTGCCCCTGCTCGAAGACACCCTCTGGGCCACGCGGCTGCGCTGGGAGATCATCGTGGTGGACGACGGCAGCACCGACGACACGGCTGTCGTGGCGCAAGCCTGGTGCGAGCTTCCGGGCTTCCGGTGCATCTCGCTGTCGCGCAACTTCGGCAAGGAGGCCGCGCTCACCGCGGGCCTGGCGGCCGCCACCGGCGACGCCGTGGTCCTGCTGGACGGCGACCTGCAGCATTCGCCGGCGCTCATCCACGCGATGCTCGCCCAGTGGAAGGCCGGCGCGGAGGTGGTGTATGCGGTGCGCCAGGAGCGCAGCGACGAAAGCCGGCTCAAGCGCATGGGCAGCGGGATTTTCTACTGGCTCGTCAATTCCTCGGACCGCTTCGCGGTGCCGAAGGATGCGGGCGACTTCCGGCTCATGGACAGGAAGGTGGTCGATGCGCTGACGAGCCTGCCCGAGCGCAGCCGCTTCATGAAGGGCCTGTACGCCTGGATCGGCTTCAGGGCCGTGGCGCTGCCCTACACGCCCGCGCCGCGCGCGCAGGGCGCCAGCACCTTCAGCGCCCGGCGCCTGCTGAGCCTGGCCCTCGACGGGCTCACCGCCTTCACCACCTGGCCCTTGCGCATGGTCAGCGTGGTGGGCCTGCTGTTCGCCGTGCCGGCGTTTTCCTATGGGGTCTTCGTGGCCATCGACCACCTGATGTTCGGCAACGCGGTCTCGGGCTGGACCACGATCGTCGTCAGCCTGATGTTCTTCATCGGCGTGCAGATGATCTTCACCGGCATCGTGGGCGAATACATCGCGCGCATCTACGAGGAGGTCAAGGGCCGGCCGCTCTACGTGGTTCGCCGCAGCAGCGGCGTCGGGCTCGAGGCCGAGAAACCATGAGGCGATCCGGCACTGCCTGGTGGACGGCGCCCCAGCCGCTGTGGCTGATCGTGGGCCTCTTCGCCTGGCTGCTGGCCACCGCCTGGGCCCGCCCGCTGATGTCCCCCGACGAGGGGCGCTATGCCGGCGTCGCGCTGCAGATGCTGCATTCCGGCGACTGGCTGGTGCCGCGGCTCGACGGCCTGCCCTTCTTCCACAAGCCGCCGCTGTTCTACTGGATCGGCGCCGGCGCGATGGCGCTGGCCGGCCCCGTCGAATGGGCGGCCCGGCTGCCTTCCGTCCTCGGAGCGGTCGTGGCGGCGGCCGCGCTGTTTCTCTTCCTGCGCCGCTGGTCGACGGTGCGGCTCGCGCTGCTGTCCACCGTGGTGCTCGTGACCACGCCCTTCTTCTTCCTGGGTGCGCAGTTCGCGAACCTCGACATGCTCGTGGCCGGCTGCATCTCGGGCACGGTGCTGCTGGCCGCCGGCGCCGTGCTGGCCAGGGAGCGGGCCGAGCCCTGGCGCGCGATGCTGGCCGGCGCCTACCTGCTGGCGGCGGCGGGCCTGCTCGCCAAGGGGCTCATCGGCGTGGTGCTGCCGGTGGGGGTGCTGCTGGCCTGGTGCGCAGTCACCCGAAAGGCCGCCGTGCTGCGTCTTGCCGCCTGGCTGCCGGGATGGGCGATCCTGCTGGCCGTGGCCGGGCCGTGGTTCGTTGCCATGCAGATGAAGTACCCGGGGTTCTTCGACTACTTCGTGATCACGCAGCACTTCCGGCGCTTCGCCGCCTCGGGCTTCAACAACGAGCACCCCTTCTGGTTCTACCTGCCGGTGATGGCGGGCCTCACGCTGCCCTGGTCCGGCTGGCTTCTCGCGCCCCGCGGCAGGGAGGCAGCGCCTGCAAGGCGCCGGCCTTCCGACGTCGACTGGCTGATGTGGGTCTGGCTCGCGGTCATCGTGGCCTTCTTCTCGGTGCCGCGCTCCAAGCTGGTCGGCTATGTCCTGCCGGCACTGCCGCCGCTCGCGTACCTGATCGCGCAGCGCGTGTTGGCGGGCCGGCCGCTGGAAGCGCTGCTGCCCAGGGTCCGCGCCATGGCCCTCGCCGGCGCCGCCGTCTGCGTGGCCTGCGTGGTGGCGGTGGCGGTCCATGCCACGCCGCCCGGCGCCAGGCTCCGGCTTCCGGCCGGCGAGGCGGTGGCGCCCGGCGACCAGGTGGTGATGCTGGACAGCTACGCCTACGAGCTTCCTTTCTATTGGCGGCTGAGGGACCCGGTGCTCGTCTCGGGCGACTGGCAAGCGGCCGGCAGCGAAGCGCGCGACAACTGGCGCAAGGAACTCACGGACGCGGCCCGCTTCGATCCGGCGCGCGCAGCCGCCACGCTGATCGAGCAGACCCAGCTGGCCGGCACGCTCTGCAGCCCGCGCACGACCTGGGTGGTGGGGCCGAGCAACGCGCAGCTCGCGAACCCGTGGCTGGCCAACGCGCGCCTCGTCGCGTTCAACGAGAGCCTTGCGGCGTGGCGATTCGCGGGCAGCGCATCGCGCGATCCGCATTGCCTGGATGTTTCGCCCGCGCCGCCTGCAACAAAGGGAACGAATGGCAATGACTGAAACCGCTGAAACGCAGCCGCCTCCGGCGCGCTGCCTCTGCGTCTGCGCGGACGATTTCGGCATGAGCATCGGAATCAACTCGGCCGTCTTCGATCTCGCCGAACAGGGAAAGATCTCCGCCACCAGCGGCATGGTGCGCCGTAGCGCCTGGCTCGCCGGGGCGCGCACGCTGAGGTGCATGGATGCAGCCCGGCTGGACGTGGGCCTGCACCTGGACCTCACGCGCCCCGCCGTTGCCGACGGCGCCGAGCCCGGCCTGGCGGGCCTGGTCGCGAGGACCTACACGCGGACCGTCTTCGCCGACGCACTCCGGTCGGACATCCGCGACCAGTTGGCCCGCTTCGAGGACGCGATGGGCCGCGCGCCCGCGTTCGTCGACGGGCATCGGCACGTGCACCAGCTGCCGGTGGTGCGGGAGCTGCTGATCGCGGAAATCGCGCGGCGCTACCCGGCGTCGCGCCCATGGCTGCGCTGCACCACGCCGGCCCCGGGAAATGCGCCCGGCGGCTTCAAGGCCGGCCTCATCCACGCGCTGGGCGGTGCGAGCCTGGCCGGGCTGGCACGCAAGCACGGCATTCCGGTGAGCCGCGGCCTGCTCGGCGTCTACGACTTCTCGGGCAGCGCGCCGGACTACCAGCGGCGCCTGTGCGCGTGGATCGCCGCGAGCCGCAGCGGCGACGTGCTGATGTGCCATCCGTCCGCCGGCATCCTGCCCGGCGACCCGCATGGGCCGGCGCGGCTGCGCGAGTACACGGCACTGCGGAGCCTGACGTTTCCGGTGCTCACGCGCCTCGGAGAGGTCGACATCGCGCCGCTGTCGCAGTTCTTCCGGCTCGGCGAGCCGGCCATCGCATAGACGCGGCCTTCCGGACATTCGTCGCGGTCGCCCGCCTTTCTTCGGCGGGCACGGGCGGCGCGTTGGTTAACATGCCCGCCTCCTTCCCCGGCGCCAGAGTCTCCATGCCCTCCCCCCGAAGCACGGCCTTCCCCAGCGCGGTGCAAGCCGCGCTCCTGTTCGTGGCCCTGTTCCTGTGCGAACTCGTCGCCAGCGCCGCGCTGCGCGACGCCAACCGCTGGCTCGGCCTGAACGAGATGCAGCGCGGCGTGCTCGCCACCGTGCTGGGCAACGGCTGCGTGTTCGCCGTGGTCATGCACCATCAGAAGCTCACCTACCGCGCGCTCTTCCACCAGTCGCCGGCTTCCGCCCAGGCCATCCTGATGCTGGTCGTGCCGCCGGCCCTGCTGCTCGTGCCGGCGCTGACGGTGGCGATGATGGCCGTACTCAACCTGCTGGTGTTCGTCGCGCCGCTCTCGGCCTGGGAAGAATCGATGTTCAGCCGCATGGCCGACGGCAGCATCGCGGCCACGCTGGCGGTGTGCGTCATGGCACCGCTGCTCGAAGAGATGCTGTTTCGCGGCATCGTGCTGCGGGGCTTCCTGCAGCGCTATTCGCGGTGGCAGGCCATCCTCGGCTCGGCCCTGCTGTTCGGCGCCGCGCACCTGAACATCTACCAGTTCGTCGTCGGGCTGATCCTGGGCACGGTGCTCGGATGGCTGTACGAGCGCACCCGGTCGCTCATTCCGTGCATCGCGCTGCATGCCGCCTACAACACCGGCACGATCTTCGTCGGCGACTGGCCCGAGGCGGCCTCGCCGTCGGACACGGCGTGGACCTTGCTGCTGATCCTGCTGGCGGCCGCGTGCGGCGTGCTGGCCTTGCGGCGCATGCTGGTGGCGCCCGTGGCGCGCAGGCCCGCGCCCTGACCCGGGCTTGCGCAGGAAAACTACGACGGTTGCACGGGCGGCAGCGGCCGCGCATCGACCGCCTCGCCGTCGACGATGAAGTGCCCGCCCGCCACGTGGTGCAACGTGCGCAGCGCGTCATGGCCGGTGAAGTTCCAGCGCCCGTCGGCGAACACGCGCGCATCGGCCTGCGCCGCGATCACCTCGCCGAGGAACAGGTCGTAGCGCTGCTGGATCGGCGGCTCGGGCAGCAGCCGGCATTCGAGCCAGGCCGCGCAGTCTTCCAGCAGCGGCGCACCGGTCGCGACGCCCGCGAAGGTCTGCAGGCCATAGGCCGCGAACTTGTCGTGCCCCGCCCGCTCGACGATGTCGCGGCCCGAGCTGTTGCCCAGCGCTTCCGTCAGGTCGAGCTGCGTGCGCGTCGGCACCTGCAGCGCGAAGCTGCCGGCCGCTTCCAGCAGTGCGCGCGTCCAGGTGCTCTTGTCGAGCACCACGGCCACCTTGGGCGGATCGAAATCGAGCGGCATCGCCCAGGCGGCCGCCATGATGTTGCGCTGCCCGCCGTGCGCGGCGCTCACGAGGACGGTGGGGCCATGATTGATCAGGCGGTAGGCCTTGGCCAGCGGAACCGGGCGGCGATGGGAGGCGTTCATGCGCGCCAGTCTAGCGAGATCGGCGCCGTCAGCCCCAGGTCCGCCGGAACCTGCTAGCGTTCGTTCCGTTTTGTCGCGCAGCCTGTCGGCAAGGGAGGTCGATGTCCGAAGAAGTCCGCCCAGCGAGCACCACCGCCAGACCGGGCATCGCCGACCTGGTGGCGGGCCTGTCCATCGCGGGTTTGCTGCTGCCCGAGGCCGTGGCCTATTCGGGCATCGCGGGGCTGCCGCCACAGGCGGGCGTGATCGCGCTCTTCGCGGGGCTGCTGGTCTACGGCCTCTTCGGCGGCAGCCGCTTCGCCATCGCCTCCGCCACCTCGTCGTCGGCCGCGGTGCTGTTCGCAGCCACCAGCTCGATTCCCGGTGCCGATGCCGCCACCCGGCTGGCCCTGGGCACCGGCATCGTGCTGCTGGCCGGCGCGTTCTTCGTCATCGCCGGCATCGCGAAGCTCGGCGCCGTGTCGAGCCTGATCGCCAAGCCGGTGCTGCGCGGCTTCGCGCTCGGCCTGGCGCTGACCATCGTCGCCAGGCAGTTGCCCAAGGTGCTGAATGTGCAGCCGGCGCACGGCGATTTCTTCCGCCTCGTCGCCGGCGTCGTTGCCGACTGGCGGTACTGGAACCTGGCCGGCGCGGCCATGGCGCTGGTCGCGCTCGCACTGCTGCGCGGCCTGGCGCGCTGGCGCGCGGTGCCGGCGGCGCTGCTGGTGATCGTGTGCGGCATCGCGCTCGATGCGAGCGGCCTGTGCAACGCCTGGGGCGTGGCGGCGGTCGGGCCGATCTCGCTCGACTTTTCGCACCCCGGCCTGCCGCAGCTGGCCCGCGCCCAATGGCTGGGCCTGGGCAAGCTGGCCTTTGCGATGGCGCTGATCCTCTATGCGGAGTCCTACGGCTCGATCCGCATCTTTGCGATGCGCCACGGCGACAGCGTGCCGGCCAACCGCGACCTGCTCGCGCTCGGCGGCGCCAACCTGCTTTCCGCGCTGTTCCAGGGCATGCCGGTGGGTGCCGGCTACTCGGCCACCTCGGCCAACGAATCGGCGGGGGCGCAGAGCCGCGCGGCCGGCATCGTGGCGGGCATCGCCGTGCTGCTGGCCGTGCTCACGCTGCTGCCCTGGATTGCCCGCACGCCCGAGCCGCTGCTGGCCGCCATCGTGATCCATGCGGTCGGCCACATGCTGAACCCCGCGACGCTGCGGCCGTACTTCCGGTGGCGGCGCGACCGGCTGGTGGTGCTGGTGGCGGTGGCCGCGGTGCTGCTGCTCGGCGTGCTCGACGGCCTGCTCGCCGCCATCGGCGTCAGCCTGCTGCTGCTGCTGCGCGGCTTCTCGCGCACGACCGTCAGCTGGCTCGGACGGCTGGGGCAGAGCCACGACTATGTCGACACCGGCCGCCACCCCGAGGCGGTCGTGCCGCCGGGGGTGCTCATCGCGCGGCCCGAGGTGCCGCTCTTCTTCGGCAATGCGGATGCGGTGTTCGCCTCGATCCGCGCCCGCATCGACGCAACGCCGGCCCTGCAGCGCATGGTGCTGAGCCTGGAGGAGTCGCCCGACCTCGATGCCACCGCCATCGAGGCGCTGTGCGACTTCGCCGCGTACGTGCGCGTGCGCGGCGCGCACCTGTCGCTGGCGCGCGTGAAGGACAAGGTGCGCGACCTGCTGGCCAAGGTCGATTCGCCCGACCTGCCCGCGGCGGTCTATGCGCCGTGGAGCGTGGACGACGCGGTGCAGTGAGGCCCGCAAGCCCGACAACGGCACGTCGCTGCGGCAGGCTGCGGCTTGCCGCAGTGCGTCACATGACTTCGCCAGTCACCGTCACCGGCATCAACGGTAGGCGTCGCACAGGGCGAGGTATTCGTCGCCCGAAATCTGCAGCGCGGTCGCGCGACGCAGCACGCGGGCCTTCGGCTTGGGCAGGTCGGTCTTGATCTGGATCTGCCGGCCGATGGGAATGCCCATGTAGTTCTGGTTGACCCAGATGTTCTCGACGATGTTGGGCCACGGAATCAGCAGGCCGTTCTCGAAAGTCAGGCCCTGGTGGCCGATGACGAAGGCGGGCGTCTCGATGTTGCCCAGCTGCCGGATGCACTTGACGGCCAGCCACGCGGCGAGCAGACCGAACGCCGCGCCGATGAGGATGCCGATGTTCTTGTCCTGCGCGCGGATGCAAAGCACGGCCAGCACGCTGGCCACCACCACCCAGAGGACGGCACCGGCGATCAGTCGCGGACGGGAGTAGAAGACAGGGCGGTCCTGACGGGTTTTTTCCTGTTGGCTGGCGGAGCTGTAGATTTCCATTTTTTTCGGATTCGCTGTGCGTTGGCGTGGTTGAAGAAAGAAAGAAAGAAAGAACGAGGACGAAAGCTCAGGCCGACGGGAGGCGCTGCATGAGGCACGCGATCAGCACCGGCTCGTTGTCGATCTTCGAGCGATCGACCTTGCGGGTCTTGCCGTTGGCGACGATCACCAGGTGCTCGTCGACATCCATGTCTTCGGCGTCGGACTGGGTCCGGATGGTGTCGATGCTCGACCAGGCGATGAGCTGGCCCTTGTGCAGCAGGCCTTCAGCGCTCAGTTCCAGCGCACCGAAGGCCACGGTGTCGCCAGCATGCAGGCGCTGCTCGACCTCGTGCCGCAGCACCTCGCTGACGGCGTCCTCCACTTCGGCGACCAGCCCGGAGGCGTCGTCCCACAGATCGAGCCGCAGCCGCTGCGTCCTGCCGTTGCGGATGGTGAGCAGCAGATGGTTGCGGTTGTGGCGATGCCGCAGAAGCGTCACGTCGGCAAAGGCAATGGTCTTCGTGCCAACCTGCAGGCCGCGCGTGTCCACGGTCAATGCCTCCGGGGTGCGCCACCAGGCGAAGAAGTCGCTGCCCTTCCAGCAGATCAGGTAGATCGCGGCCGGAATCGCAAGCACCAGCACGAAGAAGGCGCCCTGGTAGCGAACGAAGTCCGGTGTGATGAGATAAGGAAGGATGTAGATCTTTGCCGGCACCAGCATCATGGCGCAGAAGACATAGATCGCGGCAAGGCCGCCCAGCACGCAGTAGAACGCGTAGCGCGGAAAGATTCGGGCGTGACGGATGGGCATGTGAGTTGCCCGATGCGTCGGCAGGGGCATGGTGGCGTGGCGCTGAATTGCGCGCACGACCATACCAGCGAGAAGCGCCGCTCCGGAGGCCCGGCGGGGCCTTCCGGCACTTTTTTTTGAACGAAAAACAATCGCCTCGAAGACCGTTAACCAGGAAGGTTTAAGTCTCCTGCGTGCTTCGGCGCAATCGCTGCTTAAGCATTCATTCGATGCGCCGGCCTACGCCGCGCCGACCGCGGGCGCGGCAGGCGCGAAGGCCCCGGCGATCTCGCGCGTCACGCGCAGGAAGGCTTCCATCTCGGCCACCGTGTGGCAGTGCAGCGGCGATACCCGCACGGTGCCTTCGAGGCCGAAGGATTCGAGCATCCGCTTCGAGTAGATGCTGCTGGCCACGCGCTCGTACACCGTGACGCCGCGCTTGCCGTACTCGACCACGGCCTGCGTGCAGTCGAGGCCGTCGAAGCCGATGCCCAGGATCAGGTCGCGCTGCGTGAGGTCTTCGTGGTCGAGGAAGACCTGCACGCCATCGAGCGCGCGCAGGCCCGGCGTCTGCGCGGTGCCGTCGAGCAGCGCCGCCAGCAGCGCGCGCTCGTGCAGCTCGATGCGCTCGATGCCCGCCACGAAGCGGGCGCGGCGGTCGGCGGCATCGGTGAAATGACCGCCGAGCCAACCCACGTAGTCGACGATCTCGGTGAGCACCGCGAACTGCCACGGCGCCGAGCTGCCCAGCTCCCAGTGGCCGGGCTTCTTGCCGGCCAGCTTGTGGTGCGGCAGCGCGGCCGCGCGCTCGGACATCCACGAGAAGCCCGAGCCCCGGCAGCCGAAGAACTTGTAGGGCGCGAGGTTGATGCCGTCCACCGGCGTCTTCTGCAGGTCGATGACGCCGTGCGGCGCGTGCTGCACGGCGTCCACGAGGATGTAGAGCCCGGGCTTGATCTCGCGCGCGCGGCGCACGATGGCCTCCATGTCGAGCTTGGCGCCCGAGATGTTCGACGCATGGATCACGTTGAGCAGGCAGGTGTTCTCGTCGATCAGCCCCACGATGGCGTCCACGTCGACGCCGCCGGTCACGGGGTTGCTCTTCGCCACGCGCAGCTCGCGCCCGAGCCGCTCGGCATACAGGCGCATGGCGTCGAAGGCCGAGGGATGCTCGAGCGCGGTCGTGACCATGTTCGTGCCCGGCACGTGCTCGGCCACCGCGCGCACCATGTCGAACATGGCGCCCGAGGCGGTGAGCGAGGGGTAGACGCTGCCGCCGCGCGCGTTGAGGATGGTGCGCAGGTCGTCGGCGCCGCGGGCCTGCATGGCCTGCAGCTCGACGGCCGTTGCGTGGATGCGCTCGGCGTTGTCGGGAATGGCGTCGACCTGCGTGAAACGCTCGACCGCCGCCTTCAGCCGGAACGAGCCGCCGGCGTTGTCGAAATACAGGCGCTCGCGGCCGTGGTGGTCGCGCTCGATGCCCAGGAAGCGCTGCCGCACCTCGCGCATCAGCGCCTCGGAAAGAAGCTCGCCTTGCGGCAGGTCTGCACGTGTGGCTGCCATGGTGTCAGACGCCCTTGTTGTTCGGGTTCTTGTAGATGTCGCGCACCGCATCCGACATCGGGAAATTCAGGTTCACGTTCTTCGGCGGAATCGGCGACAGGAACCACTTCGCGTAGAGCTGGTCGATGGCGCCCGACTTCATCAGGCCGGTGACCGTCTCGTCGACCAGCGCCTTGAACTGCGGGTCGTCCTTGCGCAGCATGATGCCGTAGGGCTCCTGGCGCAGCGACTCCTTCAGGAGCTTGTACTCGCCCGGGTTGGTGGCGCTGGCGATCATGCCGGCGAGCTGCACGTCGTCGAGCACATAGGCTTCGGCGCGACCGGTGGACAGCAGCAGGAAGCCGTCGGAGGTGTCCTTGCCGGCGATCTCTGTCACCTCGATCGTGCCGTTCTTGCGCGCGCCGCGCAGCAGCTGGATCGAAGTGCTGCCCGAGACGGTCGCCACGTTCTTGCCATTGAGGTCGGTGAGCGCGTTGATGCCCGAGTTCTTTCGGACCGCGGCGGTGATGTTGGTCACGAAGTGGCTGGGCGCGAAATCGACCTGCGCCTGGCGCTGCGTGGTGTTGGTGGTGGTCGCGCAATCGAGATCGACCGTGCCGTTCTGCAGCAGCGGGATGCGGTTGGTCGAGTTGAGCATGGTGTAGCGCACCTCGATCTTCGCGAGGCCGAGCTTCGTCTTCACCGCATCGACGATCTTCAGGCAGATGTCGTTGGTGAAGCCGATGGGCGCGCTGTCGGCGCTGAGCTTGTACGAGAACGGGATCTGGCTGTCGCGGGCGCCGATCTGGATCGTGCCGCTTTCCTTGATCTTGCGCAGGGTGTCGTTGTCCTGGGCCGACGCGGCGCCGCAGGTGCATGCAATGGCGAAGCCGAGGGCGAGAGGCAGTTTGAAGTCCATGGTGTATTCCTTGGTTTGCAGTGACGGTGGCCTGGGGCGAATCTTCGGCGTCTCGATGAATTTCCAAAAGCGATTTTTTGTGATCGAATCACATGAATAAAAGCGTTCTTTCAGCCGGAGAAGCCCACCGTGATGACCTTCAAGCAGCTCGAAGCCCTCTACTGGATCGGCCAGCTGGGCGGCTTTGCGCAGGCGGCGAACCAGCTCCACACCTCGCAGTCCGCCGTGTCCAAGCGGGTGCACGAACTCGAGCTGCTGTTCGACACCGCGCTGTTCGACCGCCGGCAGCGCACCGCGCGGCTCACCGAAAAGGGCGAGGAGATGTTCATCCTCGCGAAGAAGCTGCTGGAGCAGCGCGACGCCGCGGTCGAGCAGTTCGGGAAACCCGGCGTGGTGGAGCGCCGCATCCGCATCGGCGTGACCGAGCTCACCGCGATGACATGGCTGCCGCGGCTGGTCGGGCTGATCCAGCAGCACTACCCGAAGGTGATCCTCGAGCCCGACGTGGACGACAGCCTGCAGCTGCGCGACAAGCTGCTGGCCGACGAGCTCGACGTGGTCATCGTGCCCGACACCTTTGCCGACTCGCGCCTGCCGAGCAAGGTCATCGGCAAGGTGAAGAGCGCCTGGATGTGCAAGCCGGGCGTCGTGCAGCCCGCCGGCACCCTGCGCCTGCACGACCTCGCGCGGCACCGCATGCTGGTGCAGGGCAGCAGCTCGGGCACCGGGCGCGCCTACGACGCATGGATGAAGGAGCAGGGCGTGCAGCCCGCCAACGTGATCGTGGTGAGCAATCTGGTGGCGCTCACGGGGCTCACCGTGTCGGGGCTGGGCGTGAGCTACCTGCCGCGCGAGTGCCTGGAACCCCTGGTGGCGGCGGGCATGCTGGCGGTGATCGAGGTGACGCCGCCCCTGCCCGTGGTGCGCTACGTGGCGATGCACAAGGGCGAGCATCGCAGCGCCCTCACCTCGTCGATCGTGATGCTGGCGCAGGAATGCTGCGATTTCACGCGCATGTTCCAGGCGCAGCCGGAAGAGGAAACGCAGGGCTGAGCTTCCGCCGGCCAACACCGGTACACGTGGTGTTCGCCTATCCTCCGCGCGTGAGCATCCGCCCCGCACGCGCGAGCACCCGGGCCTCAGGCTCGCCGCCGCGGTAGGCCAGCACGCCGTTCACGAACACGCGTTCCACGCCCAGGCTCACGCCGTGCGGCTTGTCGTAGGTGGCGGTGTCGGCGATGGTCTCGGGGTCGAACACCACCACGTCGGCCATCGCGCCCACGCGCAGCAGGCCACGGTCGGCGATGCGCAGGTTGCGCGCGGTCATGCCGGTCATCTTGTGCACGGCCTGCTCCAGCGTGAACAGGCGGCGCTGGCGCCAGTAGCGCGCGAACACGCGCGGGAATGCGCCCCACAGGCGCGGATGCGGATGGCGGTCGTGCGGCAGGCCGTCGCTGCCGATCATCGTGAGCGGGTGCGCGATGACGCGTTCCACGTCTTCCTCCTGCATCTGGAAGTAGCAGGCGCCGCCGGGCTTCAGGCGCAGGCACGCCTCCTGCTCGGTGGTGCCCCACTCGCGCGCGATGTCGGAGATCAGGCGGCCGGTCATCTCGGGGTGCGGGTCGGACCAGGTCAGCAGCACGTCGATCACGCCGTCGACCAGGTCTTCGCGCAACACCGTGGAGCCGGCCACGTAGGGATACACGTCCATCGCGATCTGCTGGCGCTGCGCGAGCGCCTCGATCAGCGGCAGCGTCTCTTTCGTGCGGCCCCAGTTCGCGGGGCCGGCGCACTTGTGGTGCGAGATCACCAGCGGCACGCCGGCGTTGAAGGCCGAGTCGCCGGCCTCGTGCAGCGCTTCGATGATCTGCTGCATCTCGCTGCGCAAATGGGTGGCGTAGACGCCGCCGTGGCGGGCCACCACGCGGGCGAGCGCCGTCACTTCATCGGCCGGCGCGGCAAAGGCTTCCTCATAGAACAGGCCCGACGACATGCCGTGCGCCCCGTCGGCCATGCAGCTGTCGAGCAGGGCTTCCATGCGCGCCAGCTCGTCGCCGCTCGCGGGCCGGTCGAGCGCTTCCATGGTCGCGAAGCGCAAGGTGGTGTGGCCGATCAGCGCCGCCACGTTGAGCGCGGGCTGCGTCGCATCGACGGCCGCGCGGTACTCGGCCATGGTGGCGTGCCTGAACGACTCGGCGCCCAGCAGCGTGAGCGGCGGCCTGGACTGCGGCGTGCGGTACGGTGCGAGCGAGATGCCGCAGTTGCCCGTCACCACGGTGGTGATGCCCTGCGATACCTTGGGGCAACACAGCGGATCGCGCAGCACGATGGCGTCGTCGTGCGTGTGCGCGTCGATGAAGCCGGGGGCGATCACCCTGGCGCGGCAATCGACGATGTCGAGATCGGCGGGCACGAGGCCTTCGGGCAGCCGCCCGCGCAGGCCTTCGCCGAGCGCAAGGATGCGGTCGCCCTGCAGCAGCACGTCGCCGGGCCATGAAGGTCCGCCCGAGCCGTCGACCACGAGGCCGGCTTCGAGCAAAACGGCTTTCGGATGCGTCACGATGCGCGTCCTCCTTTTTCGTTGATGCCGCCGCCGTCCCAGCTTTGCAGGGGGTGCGTCGTGGCGTCGATGCCATGGCGCTGGAAGGCTTCGCGCGCGCGTTGCAGACGCTGCACCGCGGGTTCGCCGCGGCGCTGGGCCACCAGCACGGTGAGGATCTCGATGACGGTGAGGTGCGTCAGGTAGGCGTCGATGCCCACGTGCATCACCGCGTCGTCGGGCACCGAGAGCCCCAGCAGGAAGTCGGCCTTGGCCGCGAGCGCGGTGCCGGGCCGCGTGAGCGCGACCACCTTGGCGCCCTGCCCGCGCGCGATGTCCACCGCGTCGAGCAGCGAGGGCATGCCGCCGACGTGCGAGATGGCGATGACCACGCCGCCCGGCCGCTGCGCCGCGCCGGCGACCTGCTGCAGGTGGTAGTCGGCCCAGGCATTGGCCGAGAGGCCGAGCCGGAAGAGCCGCGCCTGCAGGTCGTTGGCCATGAACCACGAGGTCGCGCCCGCACCGTACAGGTCCACATGCGGCGCCGCCGCGATGGCCGCCACGGCACCATCGAGCACCTGCATGTCGAGCTGGCCGCGCACGCCCGAGACCGAGGCCGCGGCGCTGCGGGCGATCTTGCCGACCACCTCGTCGGCCGCGTCCTCGATGTTGACGCGGCGGTGCAGCGCCGAGCCGCCGAGTGCCAGCTCCTGCGCCAGCGCCAGCTTGAATTCGCGCAAACCGGCAAAGCCGAGGTCGCGGCAGGTGCGCATGATGGTCGGCACCGAGCTTCGCGAACGCTCGGCCAGCTGCTCGAAGCTTTCTTCGAGCACGCGGTCCGGGTCTTCGAGGACCAGGTCGAGAATCGCGCGCCGCGTGGCCGGGGCGTCGCTGCGGATCTCGGCGATTTTCTTGAGCAGGGAGGGGGTCATCGGTGCGGTGTCAAAAGTGCATGGCGACGGCGTCGCTCACGCGGTAGTCGTTCTCGACCACCGGCATCCAGTGCCATTTGTCGAAGGTGGTGCAGGGGTGCGAGATGCCGAGGCCGACGCGGTCGCCGACCACGGGCGCCTGCGCCTCTTCGGCGGCGTCCCAGCGCAGGTACGCATGCTGGTCGTTGAGCGCGGTGATCTTCCAGCCGGCAGGCACCTCCCGGGCTTCGAGCGCGCCGCGTGCCGCACGGGCGATGGGCACCGGCATCGAGAGGTCGAAGGAGATGTCGCGCTTGCCCACGGCGAGGATCGCAAGACCCGGCTCGGGGTGCGATTGCACCGTGGCCCAGACCTCCATGGCGGGACGCAGGCTCTCGCCGCAGTCGCAGCCCAGGCGCTCGTCCACCGCACTCACCATGCGCTTGTAGAAGCCATGGTCGTGCGTGACATAGCAGCCCGAGCGCAGCAGGCCGCGCACCGGCGAGCCCAGCACCGGCTTGAGCCGTCCGGCCACGAGGTCGAAGATGGCCGAGCCGCCGGCGGAGACCAGCACCTCGTCGGCCTCGAACAGTTTCTGCGTGTCGCAGTGGCGTGCGATGGCCTCCACGCGGTCCATCAGCGTGTTGGCATAGGCCGTGTCGGGTTCGCTGACGCCGGTAGCGCCCTGCCCTTCATAGGTCTCGATGCCCACGAGCTTGACGGCATCGCTGGCGCGCAGCCGCGTGGCGAGCGTCACCGCTTCTTCGTGCGTGCGGCAGCCGGTGCGTGCGCCTTCGACGCCGATCTCGATCATCACCTCGAAGGGCACGCTCGCCGGATGGCGCTTCGCCCAGTCTTCGATCAGGCCGAGCTGCGCCAGCGAATCGACCAGGAACACGATGCGCAGGTCGACATGCGCCTGCAACAGCATCTGGATGCCCGCCAGGTCTTCGTCGCTCACCACCTGGTTGGCGATGAGCGTGCGGCGCGCGCCGGCCGCCACGCCCACCGCGAGCTGCGTGACGGTGGCGAAGGTCAGGCCCCAGGCGCCGGCATCGAGCTGGCGCTGGAAGAGCTGCGGCGACATGGTGGTCTTGCCGTGCGGCGCGAGGTCGATGCCCCACGCGCGCACGCGCGACTGCATCCAGGCCAGGTTGTGCTCGAGCGCCTCGCGCTTGAGCACGGCCAGCGGCAGCGGCAGGTCGCCGGCCAGCACGTTCCACCCCGCGGCGCCCACCTCGCTGCGCAGGCGCGGCGGCTGGGTGCGCGGGTAGCCCTTGAAGTTGCTGCCCAGCAGCGGGTCGTTGAAGTCGTTGACGGCGGTATCTGTCATGGTGATGCGGCAATGTTGAAAAGCAGCTCTTTGCGGATGCAGGCGCTGTAGTGTCCGGGGGAAATCTCGTCGAGCGGCGGCACCGTCTGGGCGCAGGCCTCGATGGCGTGCGGGCAGCGCGTGCGAAACACGCAGCCCGAAGGCGGCGAAATGGGGCTGGGAATGTCGCCCTTGAGCGCGATGCGTTCGGTGGCCAGCGTCGGGTCGGGCTTCGGACTCGCAGCGAGCAGCGCCTGGGTGTAGGGGTGCGAGGGCCGCGCGAACAGCTCGTCGGTCTCGGCCACTTCCATCACCTTGCCGAGGTACAGCACCACCACGCGGTCGCACAGGTACTCGACCACGTCGAGGTCGTGCGAGATGAAAAGCATGGTGAGGCCGAGCCGCTCGCGCAGGTCGGCCAGCAGGTTGATGACCTGCGACTGGATCGACACGTCGAGCGCCGAGAGCGGCTCGTCGGCCACGATGAACTCGGGCTCGACCGCGAGCGCGCGCGCCACGCCGATGCGCTGGCGCTGGCCGCCCGAGAACTCGTGCGGAAAGCGGCTCGCGTGCTCGGCGCGCAGGCCCACGGTTTCGAGCAGCTCGGCAATGCGCCTGTCGCGTGCGGCCGCGCCCTTGTGCAGGCCGTGCGTGGACAGCGCCTCGCCGAGGATGGCGCTGATGCGCATCTTCGGGTTGAGGCTCGCGTACGGGTCCTGGAAAATGATCTGCAGCTTGCTGCGCAGCCTGCGCATGCGCTCGCCCGAGAGCGCGCCGATGTCGTCGCCGCGGTAGAGCACCTGGCCCTCGGTGCGCTCGACCAGGCGCAGCACGGTGCGGCCGATGGTGCTCTTGCCGGAGCCCGATTCGCCGACCAGCCCCAGCGTTTCGCCGGGCTGGATCGCGAACGACACGCCGTCGACCGCGCGCACCGGGCGGTCGCTGCTGCCGAAGTATTTCTTGAGTCCGCGGACTTCGATCAGGGGAGAAACAACGGTCACTTTGAATCCTTCGCGCTACGCGCTGCGGTATTCGCCTTGGGAGCGGCCCGGCGGCTCATGCAACCCTCGCGAGTTGGGCGTCCGGCTGCACGCGAATGCAGCGCGCCTGGCGGTCCTGACGGATATCGATCAAAGGCGGCATCGCTTCCTTGCAACCCGCCAGCGCATGATCGCAACGCGGCTCGAAGGCGCAACCGGGCGGCGGCGCGAGCGGGCTCGACACCTGCCCCCGAATCGCGAACAGGCGCTTGGGCTTGGGCTGCCCCGGCAGGCGCGCCTTGCCCGGCAGGCAGGCCAGCAGGCCCTGCGTGTAGGGATGCTCCGGCTTCGCGAACAGCGGCCGCACGGGCGCGCTCTCGACCACGCGGCCCGCATAGAGCACCACCACGTCGTCCGCATGGTGCGCGACCACGCCGAGGTTGTGGGTGATGAAGAGGATGCTCATGCCGGTCTCGGCCTGCAGCCGGCGCATCAGTTCGAGGATCTGCGCCTGGATGGTCACGTCGAGCGCGGTGGTGGGTTCGTCGGCGATCAGCAGCGTCGGGTCGCAGGCCATGGCGAGCGCGATCATCACGCGCTGGCGCATGCCGCCCGAGAGCTGGTGCGGGTACTCGTGGAGGCGCTGAGCGGCCGCCGGAATCTCGACCAGCTCCAGCATGCGCAGCGCATGGGCCAGCGCCGCCTTGCGGTCCAGTCCCTTGTGCAGCCGCACGCTCTCGGCGATCTGCTCGCCGATGGTGAAGACCGGGTTCAGGCTGGTCATCGGCTCCTGGAAGATCATCGACAGCTGGTTGCCGCGCAGCGAGCGCATCTCGCGCTCGCCGATCTGCAGCAGGTCGAGCGTCTTGCCCTCGCGCGTGACAAAGGAGGCGGAGCCGCTGACCTGCGCGTTCGCGGTCTTAGGCAAGAGGCGCATCAGCGTGAGGCTGGTGACCGACTTGCCCGAGCCCGACTCGCCCACCAGCGCGGTCGTCTTGCCGGGCTGGATCGAGAAGCTCACGTCGGCCACCGAGCGGATCAGGCCGTCCTCGGTGGGGAAGCTGGTGCTCAGGTTGCCGACCGTGAGACGGGGGGTGGTCGTGGTCGTCATCACAGGGTTTTCTTGAGCTTGGGGTCGAGCAGGTCGCGCACGCCGTCGCCCAGCAGTTGCAGCGAGAGCGCGGTGAAGATGATCGCGAGCCCCGGGAACAGCACCACCCAGAAGGCCTGGTGCGCGTACTGCTGGCTGCCCGCGACCATGGTGCCCCAGGTCGGGATCTCGGGCGGCACGCCGACGCCGAGGAACGAGAGCCCCGCCTCGGCCAGGATCGCGTAGGCGAAGATGAAGGACACCTGCACGAGGATCGGCGACATCAGGTTCGGCAGGATGTGCCGCCAGAGGATGCGCGAGGTGCGCACACCGAGCGCGCGCACCGCTTCCACGAACAGCAGTTCGCGCACCACCAGCGTCGAGGCCCGCACCACCCGCGCCACGCGCGGCGTGTAGACCAGCACCAGCGCGAGCACGGTGTTGACGAGCGAGGGCCCGAGGATGGCCACGAGCGCGATGGCCAGCAGGATGTCGGGGAAGGACATCATCGCGTCGACCACGCGCATCAGCGGCGTGTCGAGCCGGCGGAAGAAGCCCGCCATCAGGCCGAGCACGGTGCCGGCGATGACCGAGCCCAGCGCGGTGAGCGCCGCGATGGCCAGCGAATAGCGTGCGCCGTGCACGATGCGCGAATAGAGGTCGCGGCCGAGTTCGTCGGTGCCCAGCAGGTGCCCGGCGCTCGGCGCCTTCAGGCGTTCCAGCACGGCCGTGTCGTTGGGGTCGATGGAGGCGAACAGCGGCGCGCCGATGGCGAGCACCGCAATGATCAGCAGTACCAGCGCGGAGACCATCACGATGCGGCGGTGCATCAGCTGGCGGAGCATTCGGGGCATTTGCATCGCTCAGACCTTCACGCGCGGATCGACCACCGCATACAGCAGGTCGATGGAGAAATTGATGAGCACATAGATCGCGGCGATCACGAGCAGCGCACCTTGAATGACAGGGTAGTCGCGCCGCAGCACGGCACTGACCACGAGGTTGCCCACGCCGGGCAGGCCGAACACGGTCTCGGTGATGACGGCGCCGCCGATCATCAGCGCGACCGTGAGGCCGATCACCGTGACGATGGGCACCAGCGCATTGCGCAGCGCATGCTTGAGCACCACCGTGCTTTCGCTCAGGCCCTTGGAGCGCGCGGTGCGCACGTAGTCTTCGCCGAGCACGTCGAGCATCGAGGCCCGCGTGAAGCGGATGATGAGCGCCGAATTCAGGAGGCCCAGCACCGTGGCCGGCAACACCAGCGCATGCAGCCGCTCGGTGAACGGCGCATCGGGCGCGCCATAGCCCGACACCGGAAACCACCCGAACGACACCGCGAAGATCTGGATCAGCACGATGCCGAGCCAGAAGCTCGGGATGCTGGCGCCGAGCATCGCGACGCCGGTGAAGAGCTGGTCGACCACGCGGCCGCGGAACACCGCCGAGACGATGCCGCAGGGCACGCCGATCAGCGCCGCAATGGCTACGGCCATCAGCGCGAGCAGCGTCGTGGGTTCCGCGCGCTCCCACAGCGCCTGGGTGACCGGCCGCTGCAGGAAGATCGAGGTGCCGAGGTTGCCCTGCAGCACTTCGCGCAGCCAGTAGCCGAACTGCACGGGCAGCGGCTTGTCGAGGCCGTACTCCTTCTGCACGCGGGCGATGTCGGCCGCGGTGGCCTGGTCGCCCAACAGCACCGAGACCGGATCGCCCGAGGCGGCGCGCGTGAGCACGAAGACGAGCACCGCCACGATGGCGAGCACGACGAGCATGCCGGCGGCGCGGGATGCGAGATAGCGAAACATGTGGGCAAGCCTGGGGTTTACTTGATTTTTGCGTTCCAGAAGAACGGCCAGGTCGCCGGCTGGTAGTTGTCGAGCGCCGGGCTCTTGGCCGAGAGGCCGTTGAACTTGCCGACGTTGATGTAGGGCACCTCTTCGTAGACGACCTGCTGCACCTTGCCCCACAGCGCGCCGCGCTTGGCCGGATCGCTCTCGACATTGAAGGCCTGCAGCGCCGACTTCTTGGCGGGCGAATCCCACCAGCCAGGCGCGCCGTCGCCGAGCTGCGGCGGCGAGAGCATCGGCTCGGGGAACTGGCCCGAGTGGGTGACGTAGATGTCCCAGAGCTTCGGATCGTTGCGGCGCTGCACCAGCGTGGCCCAGTCGACCACGTTGAGGTCGACCTTGAAGCCGGCGCGCTTGAGCTGCTCGGCCATCAAGAGCGACATGTTGTAGTGGAAGTCGTACTGGCGGCTGGTGAGCACGCGGATCGGCTCGCCCTTGTAGCCGGCCTTGGCCGCGGCCTCCTTGGCCTTCGGCGCGTTGCGCTCGTTGTAGAGCGTGGCGCCGGCCGTTGAGTAGAACGGCGAGCCCTTCGGGAAGTGGTTGCCCTCGGCCACGAAGAAGCGCGTGTCGCCGAAGCCGGCCGCGAGCATCTCCCCTTCGCCGAGCGCGGACTGGATCGCCTGGCGCACGGCCTGGTTGGCGACCACGCCTTCCTTGGTATTGAGCACGAGGTACGGAAAGCCGAACGACGGCGTCATGATGGGCTGCGTCTTGCCGGCCGCCTTCTCGAGGCGCGGCAGGGCTTCGACCGGCAGCAGATCGGCGAAGTCGTACTGGCCGGCCAGCGCGCCTTCGACGCGGGTGCTGGCATTGGGCACGGGCACGAAGCGCAGCTCCTCGATGGCCGCCTCGCGCTTGCCGCCGTAGCCGCTCGCGGGCTCCTTGCGCGCCGCGTACTTGTCGAAGCGCGTGAGCAGCACGAACTGGTCGGGGCGGCGCTCCTTGAACTTGTAGGGCCCGGTGCCGACGAACTCCTTCAGCGGCGAGGCGATGGAATCCTTGGCCATGATCGCGGCCATGCCGCTGGGCAGCGCGAGCTGCGAGAGCAGCGGCGCATACGGCGCCTTGAGCACGATCTCCACGCCCAGCGGACCCTTGGCCTTGAGGCTCTCGATTTCCTTGCCCACGGCCTTGCCGCGCGGCGACTGGTCCATCCAGCGCTGCAGGCTGGCGACCACATCGTCGGCATTGAGTTCGCGGCCGTTGTGCAGCATCACGCCCTTGCGCAGGGTGATGGCGTAGGTCTTGCCGTCGGCGGAGATCTTCGGCATGCCCTCGGCCAGCATCGGCACCACGTTCCACTTGGCGTCGAAGGTGTAGAGCGTTTCGTACACGTGCTGCATGATGGTTCCGACCAGGTCGGCGGTCGAGGCCATCGGGTCGAGCGTCTGCGGCTCGGCCACCATCGCCAGCGTGGCGAAGTTGCGCGGCCCCTGGGCATGCGCGGGCTGATGAGGCAGCGCGGCGCACAGCATCGCGAGCAGGGACGCACCCAGCAGGCTGCGCTTCGACAGCTTCGGCAGGCGCTGGACAAGACCGGCGTTGGACATGGGGAACTCCTTCATGGGGCGAGCGGGTTTGTGAAAGAAATTTTCTTTTCGGCTCGGACTTTGAAGCAGTATTCATGCCAAATCATCCGTGTTAACCCTATATCGAAGGTTATTCTGAAACTAATTTTCAGTTTGGATTGATACTCGGCCCTCCCTTTTCCTCTTCTTCCTTTCCTTCTTTTCACCTCAGGAGTTCCTCATGCCGCTCGAATACCTCGGCGCCCCGCCCGTCGCCTCGGACCGCCAGGCCCGCCCCTTCTCCCCGGCCGTGCGCGCGGGCGATTTCATCTACGTGTCGGGCCAGGTGCCCGCCAATGCAGAGGGCGAGATCGTGGCGGGCGGCATCGAGGCGCAGACGCGCCAGGTGATGGAGAACCTGAAGAAGGTGCTCGCGCTGGCCGGTGCCACGCTCGACGATGTGTGCAAGAGCACCGTCTGGCTGCAGGACGCGCGCGACTTTGGTGCCTTCAACCGCATCTACATGGGCTACTTCGGTGAGAACAAGCCGGCGCGCTCGACCACCGAGGCGCGCCTGATGGTCGATGCCAAGGTCGAGATCGACGTCGTCGCCTACAAGCCGAAGTAACTGCTACCGCAGTTCGGTCTTGCGCTGGATGATGCGCGAGACCAGGCCGTACTCGACCGCCTCCTCGGCCGACAGCCAGCGGTCGCGCTCGATGTCGGTCAGCACCACGTCGATCGGCTTGCCGGTCTCGCGCGCGATCTCGTGGGCGACGCGCTGGCGGGCCTTGATGATTTCCTGCGCCTGGATGGCAATGTCGGTGGCCTGGCCGCCGGCGCCGCCGCTGGGCTGGTGGATCAGGAAGCGCGTGTTGGGCAGGCACACGCGCCGCTCGCGCGGGGCCGCCAGGTACAGGTGGGTGGCAGCGCTGCCCACCCAGCCGGTGCCGATCATGTTCACCGGCGCGGAGATGAAGCGCACGATGTCGTGGATGGCATCGCCCGACTCCAGGTGCCCGCCGGGCGAGCTCACGAGGATGTCGATGGGCTCCTGGTTGTCCGCGTCGAGTGCGATGAGGCGGCGCGTCACGTCGGCGGCCACCGCATCGGTGATGGTGCCGAAGATCAGCAGCGTGCGCGATTTGAACGCCTTCTCCTCGAGGTAGGAGTTGCGCGGCTCCGCGGTGGCGGCGGGCTTGGTGTCGTCGTCGGTTTCCATGGTGAGAAGCGCTCCAGTGTGTTGAATGGCCGTCTTGCCGGACAGCCCCAGTTTCGCCACATTTGCATGCGCCGTGGCAAGCCGCGGCGCATGCCCTGTGCACCGCCCCGGGGAATCAGCCCGCCAACCGCCCCGCCACCAGTTGCAGCACGCGGTCGCAGCGCTTCGCCAGCTCCTGGTCGTGCGTGACCATCACGAAGGCCGTGCCGTGCCGGTGTGCCAGGTCGAGCATCAGTTCGAACACCGTGTCGGCCGTGCCGCGGTCGAGGTTGCCGGTGGGCTCGTCGGCCAGCACGCAGGCCGGCTGCGTCACCAGCGCGCGGGCGATCGCCACGCGCTGGCGCTCGCCGCCCGACAGCTCGGCCGGGCGATGGTGGACGCGCTCGCCCAGGCCCACGCTGGCCAGGATCTTCGCGGCGGCCTGGGCAGCCTGCCCGGACTCGACGCGGCGGATCTTCAGCGGCATCGCGACGTTGTCGAGCGCACTGAACTCCGGCAGCAGGTGGTGGAACTGGTACACGAAGCCCAGGTGCTGGTTGCGCAGCCGCCCCTGCTCCGCGGCATCGGCATGCGCGATGTCCTTGCCGAGCAGCTCGACCTTGCCCGCGGTGGGCGCATCGAGCCCGCCCATCAGGTGCAGCAGCGTGCTCTTGCCGGAGCCCGAGGCGCCGACGATGGCCAGCGTTTCGCCGGCGCGCACGTCGAGGTCCACGCCGTGCAGCACGGTGAGGTCGATGCGCCCTTCATGAAAGCGCTTGGTGAGGCCGCGGGCCTTCAGGACCACGCCACCGGCACCGGGCCGTCCCGAAGAATCGATGGCAGCCCCCTCGGAGGGCAGCGAGGACACGCCGGTGCCGAGCGTGGGAATCTGTCTACTCATAGCGCAGGGCCTCGGCGGGGTTGACGCGACTGGCGCGCCAGCTCGGGTACAGCGTTGCAAGGAAAGCCAGGATCAGGGAGATGACGGCAATGGGCATGATGTCGCTGCGCTGCGGGTCGCTCGGCATCTTGCTGATCAGGTAGATGTCCTTGGGCAGGAAGCTGGCGTGGAAGAGCCGTTCGAGGAAGGGCACGATCACGTCGATGTTGTAGGCGATGCCCAGGCCCAGCAGCAGGCCGGCCACGGTGCCGATGACGCCCACCATCGCGCCCTGCACCACGAAGATGCCCATGATGCTGCGCGGCGAGCTGCCGAGCGTGCGCAGGATGGCGATGTCGGCGCGCTTGTCGGTCACCGTCATCACGAGCGTCGAGACGAGGTTGAAGGCCGCCACGGCGACGATCAGCGTGAGGATGATGAACATCATGCGCTTCTCGACCTGCACGGCCGCGAACCAGGTCTTGTTCTGGCGCGTCCAGTCGCGGATCAGGAACTCGCCGGGCAGGCTCACGGCCAGCTGGTCGGCGACGTCGCGGGCCTCGTTGAGGTCCTTGAGCTTCAGGCGGATGCCGGTCGGGCCTTCGAGGCGGAACACCTTGGCCGCGTCCTGCTCGTGCACCATCGCCAGCGCCGAGTCGTACTCGTAGTGGCCCGAATCGAACACGCCGACCACGGTGAACTGCTTGAGCCGCGGCACCACGCCGGCCGGCGTGACCTGCCCGCCGGGCGCCACCAGCGTGACCTTGTCGCCCGGCTGCACGAACATCGAGCGCGCGAGCTCGATGCCGAGCACGATGCCGAACTCGCCCGGCACCAGCTTGTCGAAGGTGCCCTGGGCCGCGATGCCGTGGGTGTCGGTGACTTCGGGCTCGAGCTTGGGATCGATGCCGCGCACGATCGCGCCCTTCATGTCTTCGCCGCGCGCGATGAGCGCCTGCGTGTTGATGAAGGGTGCCGCGCCGGTCACCTCGGGGTTCTTGCGCGCCGCGGCCATGATCTCGTCGAGGCTTTGCAGCGCCTGGCCGTCGCGCGAGAAGATCTCGATGTGCGACACCACGCCGAGCATGCGGTCGCGCACCTCTTTCTGGAAGCCGTTCATCACACTGAGCACAATGATCAGCGCCGCCACGCCCAGCGCGATGCCGAGCATCGAGACACCGGAAATGAAGGAGATGAAGCCGTTGCGCCGCGTCGCCCGGCCTGCGCGCGTGTAGCGCCAGCCGAGCTGCAGTTCATAAGGAAGTCGCATAGGGGCGGAATTGTGGCATCCCGATCGCCTTGGGGCTTCCGGGACAATAGAGGGATGGCCGAACACCCCCCACGTCACCTGTTGATCCCCTTTGCCGGCCGCGGTTCCCCTGCTTGCCGTGTGGCATTGCCCGCACTCCGGCTCCCCAACCTCGAAGCCCTGCTCGCCCGGCTCACCCTCGCGGACACCGACACCCAGGACGAAAGCACGCGCTCGCCTCCGCACGAGAGGGCGCTCGCGCAAGCGCTGGGCATCTCCGCCGCCGACGGCTGCATCCCCTGGGCTGCGCTGGAAGCCCGGCAAACCGGCCTGGCCGCGCCCGGCGACCACGAAGCCTGGGGCCTGGTGACGCTGTGCAACTGGCAGGTGGGCATCGACGACGTGGCGCTGGGCGATCCGTCGGCCATCGAGATCGACGCCGCCGAATCGACCGCCCTGCTGGCCGTCGCAGACCCGTTCTTCGAGGAAGACGGCATAGCGCTGTATCCCTCCGACACACCGGGTCGCTGGCTCGCGCGCGCCCCCATCTTCGACGGCCTCGCCACGGCCTCCATCGACCGCGCGGTGGGCTGTCCGATCTCGCAGTGGTCGCCGCTGGGCGACTCGGCACGGCCGCTGCGCCGCCTGCAGAACGAGATGCAGATGCTGCTCTACACGCAGCGCGTGAACGACGACCGCGCCGCGCGCGGCGTGCCGCCGATCAACTCGTTCTGGCTCAGCGGCACCGGCACATTGAAGAACGACACATCGATCCCTCCGCCCCCTGCCGTAAACGACGCCCTGCGCGTGCCCGCCCTGCGCGACGACGGCGCGGGCTGGGCCGAAGCCTGGCAGGCGCTCGATGCGGGCGCCATCGCCTCCCTGCTCGCCGACTACACGCGCGGCGCCGAAGTCACGCTCACGCTCTGCGGCGACCGCGCCGCCCAGCGCTACACCGTGCAGCAGCGCGGGCTGGCACGCTGGGCGAAGAGCCTGTTCGAGAAGACACGCGCCGCCGGCGTGCTGGAGTCGCTATGAAGATCATCGCCAGGGACATCCCGCCGCGCACGGTCTGGGCGCTGGAACAGGCGGGCGTCCACCCGCTGCTCGCGCGCCTGTTCGCTGCCCGCGGCGTGATGGCCAAGGACGAACTCGACGACGGCCTTGCGCGCCTGCTCACGCCCGACACCCTGCGCGGCACGCGCGAAGCCGCGGTGCTGCTGGCCGACGCGATGGCGCTCGACAAGCGCCTGTGCATCGTGGCCGACTACGACTGCGACGGCGCCACCGCCTGCGCGGTCGGCGTGCGCGGGCTGCGCCTGCTGGGCGCGAAGAACGTGAGCTACCTCGTGCCCGACCGCGTGGTCGACGGCTACGGCCTCACGCCGCCGATTGCCGAGCGCGTGGCCGACAGCGGCGCCGACATGCTCATCACCGTCGACAACGGGATCGCGAGCGTCGAGGGCGTGGCCGCTGCCAAGGCGCGCGGCCTGCAGGTGCTGGTGACCGACCACCACCTGCCCGGCCCCGAGCTGCCGGCGGCCGATGTGCTGGTGAACCCGAACCAGCCCGGCTGCGAGTTCGAGAGCAAGAGCATCGCGGGCGTCGGCGTCATGTTCTACGTGCTGCTCGCATTGCGCTCCGAGCTGCGCAGGCGCGGCGTGTTCGACGGTCCTTCGCCCGCCGCCGGGCCGCCCCAAGGCGGGCGAGCCGCCCCCTCGGGGGGTGGCGAAGCACACGAAGTGGCAAGCCGGGGGGCAGGCAAACCGCAGCCCAAGCTGGATGCACTGCTGCCGCTGGTCGCGCTCGGCACGGTCGCCGACGTGGTGAAGCTGGACGCCAACAACCGCCGCCTCGTGGCGCAGGGCCTGCGCCGCATCCGTGCGGGCGCGATGCCGGCGGGCGTGGCGGCACTGTTCAAGGCGGCGGGCCGCAACGCGTCGGCCGCCACCACCTTCGACTTCGGCTTTGCGCTCGGCCCGCGCATCAACGCGGCCGGCCGGCTGGCCGACATGACGCTGGGCATCGAGTGCCTGCTGACCGACGACGCGGGCCGCGCCGACGAACTGGCGCGCATGCTCGACGGCATCAACCGCGAGCGGCGCGACATCGAGGGCGGCATGCGCGACCAGGCGCTGCTGCTGGCCGAATCGCTGTTCGCCACCGACGGCGAAGGCATCGAGGCCCCGCCGGCGGCCATCAGCGTGTTCGACGCGGGCTTCCATGAAGGCGTGGTCGGCATCGTGGCCTCGCGCATCAAGGACCGCTTTCATCGCCCGACCTTCGTGTTCGCGGCGAGCGGTGCCCCCGGCAAGGCGCAGGAGCTCAAGGGCTCGGGCCGGTCGATCCCGGGCTTTCACCTGCGCGATGCGCTCGACCTCGTGGCCAAGCGCCACCCGGGCGTGCTGCTGCGCTTCGGCGGGCACGCCATGGCGGCCGGCTGCACGGTGGCGCGCGAGCACTTCAAGACCTTCGAGCAGGCCTTGGCACAGGTGGCCGGCGAATGGCTGGCCGCGGCCGCGCTGACGCGCCAGATCGAAACCGACGGGCCGATCGCGCGCGAGTACATGCGCATCGACCTGGTCGACACGCTGCACCGCGAGGTGTGGGGCCAGGGCTTTGCGCCGCCGACCTTCAGCGAGGAGGTGGAAGTGGTCTCGCAGCGGCTCGTGGGCGAGAAGCACCTGGCGCTCAAGCTCAAGCACCAGGGGCAGCCGATCGACGGCATCTGGTTCGGCCACACCGAACCGCTGCCGCCGCGGGTGAAGCTGGCGTTCCGGCTCGATGCGGACGAGTGGCAAGGCGTGCGGCGGTTGCGGTTCCTGGTCGAGGGCGCGGAGTTCTAGCGGCGCTTGCGCTTCAACGGCCCTGCCCATGCGCGGCGCTCGTCGTTACTCTTTGCAAGCAAATCCGGAAACCGCATGAGATTGACGGGCGCGTGTTCGGGACGCATTCCTACGCGTGCCGGGCCGCAGAGCGCTCTAGGGTGGTTCTCCGACGCGTTCACGAGATCGATCGCCGGCAACCTGTCGTGACCGGCAGCGTGGGCGCCGCATGAACTTCCACGATCCACTTCAGGAGACCGCCATGCAGACAACAGATCTTCGCCCCCTCGCCGTGGTGACAGGTGCCTCGTCCGGTATCGGATTTCAGCTGGCCTTGCTCGCGGCGCGCAACGGCTTCGACTTGCTGATCGGGGCGGACGAGCCGCTGGGGCAGGCAGAAACCGAGTTGCACGTGCTGGGCGCGAACGTGGTGTCGGTGCGAGCCGACTTCGCGACCCGCGACGGCGTCGACGCGCTCCTGGCGGCCGCGGAAGGCCGCCCCATCGATGCCCTGTTCGCCAATGCGGGGCACGGCCTGGGCCGCGGCTTTCTCGACCAGGACTTTCACGATGTGCAGCATGTGATCAACACCAACATCACCGGCACCATCTACCTCGTGCAATGCGTCGGGCGCGAGATGCGCAAGGCGGGCCAGGGCCGCATCCTGATCACCGGCTCGATCGCCGGCTTCCAGCCCGGCAGCTTCCAGGCGGTCTACAACGGCAGCAAGGCCTTCATCGATTCGTTCGCCATGGCGCTGCGCAACGAGCTCAAGGGGACGGGCGTGTCCGTGAGCTGCCTGATGCCCGGCGTGACCGACACCCACTTCTTCGCCCGCGCCGACATGCTCGACACCCGCATCGGCCAGCAGAGCGACAAGGCCGATCCGGCGGAAGTCGCGAAGACCGGCTTCGACGCGATGATGAAGGGCGAGAGCGGCGTGATCGCGGGCTGGCGCAACAAGATGCAGGTGGCGCTGTCGCGGGTGATGCCTGCGCCGAAGCTGGCGGAGCAGCATCGGAAGTTGGCAGAGCCGGGGAGTGCGGAGCGCAAGACCACGCTCTCGTAGCAGCCGGCGAGCCAAAGAAGAAAAAAACCCTCCGGGCGATTGATCGCCGGGGAGGGCTTCGGGTTTGGTGCCGCTTGTCGGAATCGAACTGACGACCTTCCGCTTACAAGGCGGGTGCTCTACCAATTGAGCTAAAGCGGCTGAATTTTCTTCGTTCGGTGCGTGATTCTAGTAGCGCCGCTGCCTGCGGCTACTTGACGCGCTTGAGCGACGGCCTCGCACCGCCACCGGCCGGAGGCCGCGGCGGCTCGTCGACGGGGTCGGGGGCCGGGCCGGCGTTATTGCCTGCATCGATCACTTCGCCGCTGCCGTCCTCGCCCGTCACCAGATGGACGACCTTGCCGGCATCGCCCTCGGTGCCGCGCGAGGCATCGCGCAACGGCATGCGTGCGGGGCCCGCGGGCGTTGCCGGCGCATCGCCCTGCTCGGCGGCAGGGGCCGGCGCCGGAAACGCCATGCCCTGCCCGTTCTCGCGCGCATAGATCGCGATCACGCGCCCCACCGGCACGCTGATTTCCCGCGCACTGCCCGCAAAACGGGCCTTGAACTCGATGAAATCGTTGCCGAGCCTGAGCGAGCTGGTCGCGTCGAAGCTGATGTTGAGCACGATCTCGCCGTTCTTCACGTACTCGCGCGGAACCTGGACGGTGTCGTCGACCTGCACCGCGACATAGGGCGTGAACCCGTTGTCGGTGCACCATTCGTACAGCGCCCGGATGAGGTACGGGCGGGTGGAGGACGACTCGAGCGCGTTGATCATGAAAGACAGCGAAAAGCGATGAAAGCAGGCACGAAGCTTACTTACTTTCGCATGACCTTTTCGGAGGGCGTCAGTGCCTCGATGTAGGCCGGGCGCGAGAAGATGCGCTCGGCGTACTTCAGCAGCGGTGCCGCATTCTTGCTGAGGTCGATGCCGTAGTAGTCGAGGCGCCACAGCAGCGGCGCGATCGCCACGTCGAGCATCGAGAAATTGTCGCCCAGCATGTACTTGTTCTTGAGGAACACGGGGGCCAGTTGGGTGAGGCGGTCGCGGATGTGCGAGCGGGCCTTTTCGAGCGCCTTTTCGTTGCCCTTGGCGGTGCGGTTCTCGAGCGTGGCCACGTGCACGAAGAGTTCCTTCTCGAAGTTGAGCAGGAACAGGCGCACGCGGGCGCGGTCGACCGGGTCGCCGGGCATCAGTTGCGGATGCGGGAAGCGCTCGTCGATGTACTCGTTGATGATGTTCGACTCGTACAGGATCAGGTCGCGCTCGACCAGGATCGGCACCTGGCCGTACGGATTCATCACGCTGATGTCTTCGGGCTTGTTGTAGAGATCGACGTCGCGAATCTCGAAGTCCATGCCCTTTTCGAACAACACGAAGCGGCAGCGGTGGGAAAACGGGCAGGTCGTTCCTGAATACAAGACCATCATGGCGAGAGACTCCTAAAAATCAAAAAGAGTGGGTCGCGTTGGCAACCCACTCTGTGGGACCGGACGCACGGGGCGCCCGGTCGGCGTGGACGGAACTACTTGACGTCTTTCCAGTACGAGGCGTTCAGTCGCCACACGAAAACCACCGACATGCCGAGGAACAGCAGAACCCAGACGCCGATGCGGATGCGGGTGTTCTGTGCGGGCTCGGCCATCCACTGCAAGTAGCTCACCAGGTCGCCGACCGCATTGTCGTACTGCACCGGCGTCAGGGTGCCGGGCGTGACTTGCTCCCAGCCCTTGAACACTTCGGTTTCGTGACCGTGCTGCTGGATCCTGGCGTAGACCGGCCGGCGCTCGCCCTGCAGTTCCCACAGGGGGTTGGGCATGGCGACGCTCGGGAACACCAGGTTGTTCCAGCCGGTGGCCTTGGTGTCGTCGCGGTAGTAGGTGCGCAGGTACGTGTAGAGGTAGTCGGCACCGGTGCCGCCGTGGCCGGCGCGCGAGCGCGCGACCAGCGTGAGGTCGGGCGGCGTGGTGCCGAACCATTCCTTGGCCTGGCGTGCGTCGATGTTGGCCTTCATGGTTTCGCCGACCTTGTCGGTCGTGAACAGAAGGTTGTCCTTGATCTGCTGCTCGGTGATGCCGAGGTCCTGCAGGCGGTTGAAGCGCATGAACGCCGCCGAGTGGCAGTTCAGGCAGTAGTTGACGAACAGCTTGGCGCCATTCTGCAGGGCAGCGACGTCGGTGGTCTTGGCGGGCGCCTTGTCCCATGCAATGCCACCGGATTCGGCCGATGCGGCGGCGGAGAAGGTCAGCCCCAATGCGAGACCCATGACCGCGAGCCAGCCGGAAATTCTTTTCTTCATCGTGTTTCTCTCAAGCTCTCTTGCACTTGTCGGCGTCTCAGTGGGCGGCAAAGACCACGCGCTCGGGCACGGTCTTGAACTCGCCCTTGCGGCTCCACCAGGGCATCAGGATGAAGAAGCCGAAATAGACGAGCGTGCCGATCTGCGAGATGGTTTGCGCGATGTCCAGCTTGAACGAACCGATGACCAGCTCACCCCAGACGCCAGGCGGCTGGATGCCCAGGTAGCCCAGGATCAGGAAGAAGAAGACGAACAGGCCGTACACATACTTGTGCCAGCTCGGGCGGTAGCGGATCGACTTGACCTCGCTGTGGTCGAGCCAGGGCAGGAAGAACAGGATGATGACCGAGCCGCCCATCACGAGCACGCCCCAGAACTTGGCATCGAAAGCCTTGAGCAGGAAGACCACCACGGCCGCCACGACGACGATCGCGATCTTCAGCGCCGTGCTCGACTTGCCCTTGACAAAATTCAGGACGGCCGCTGCCGCGATGATCAGCGCGAACACGTTGACCATGTCGTCGGTGGTCGCACGCAGCATCGAATAGAACGGCGTGAAGTACCAGACCGGGGCGATGTGGTTCGGCGTCTTCAGCGAGTCGGCCGGGATGAAGTTGTTGTACTCGAGGAAGTACCCGCCGGCTTCCGGCGCGAAGAAGATCACGGCCGAGAAGATCGTGAGGAACACCACCACGCCGAAGATGTCGTGCACCGTGTAGTACGGATGCGACGGAATGCCGTCGAGCGGATGGCCGTCGGCGCCGCGCTTGGCCTTGATCTCGATGCCGTCGGGGTTGTTCGAACCCACTTCGTGCAGCGCGATCAGGTGGGCCACCACCAGGCCGAGCAGCACCAGCGGCACGGCGATCACGTGGAAGCTGAAGAAGCGGTTCAGCGTGGCGTCGCTCACCACGTAGTCGCCGCGGATCAGCAGGGCCAGGTCGGGACCGACGAACGGAATGGCGGCGAACAGGTTCACAATCACCTGGGCGCCCCAGTAGGACATCTGGCCCCAGGGCAGGAGGTAGCCCATGAAGGCTTCGGCCATCAGGCACAGGAAGATCGCGCAGCCGAACACCCAGATCAGCTCGCGGGGCTTCCGGTAGCTGCCATACATGAGGCCGCGGAACATGTGCAGGTACACCACGATGAAGAACGCGGAGGCTCCCGTCGAGTGGATGTAGCGGATCAGCCAGCCCCATGGCACGTCGCGCATGATGTACTCGACCGATGCGAACGCCTGGTTCGCGTCGGGCTTGTAGTGCATCACGAGGAAGATGCCGGTGACGATCTGGATCACCAGCACCAGCATCGCCAGCGAGCCGAAGATGTACCAGAAGTTGAAATTCTTCGGCGCGTAGTACTGGCCCCACTGGTCGTTCCAGAGCTTGCTGAGCGGGAAGCGGTTGTCGACCCAGTTGAGCAGCTTGGCGCCGGCGGGCGCGTTGGGGGAAATTTCGTGGAATTCAGCCATGTTCTTCTTCTGCCTCAGGCCTTCTTGGAGTCTTCGCCGATCAGGAGCTTCGTGTCCGACAGGTACATGTGCGGAGGCACAGGCAGGTTGTCGGGAGCGGGCTTGTTCTTGAAGACGCGGCCGGCCAGGTCGAACGTGGAACCGTGGCAGGGGCAGAGGAAGCCGCCTTCCCAGTCGTTCGGCAGCGAGGGCTGCGGGCCGGCCTGGAAGCGGTCGATCGGCGAGCAGCCGAGGTGGGTGCAGATGCCGACCACGACCAGCACGTCGGGCTTGATCGAGCGGTGCCCGTTCTGCGCGTACTTGGGGGTGAATTCGTCGGGGTGACGCTTGGAGAGCGGATCTGCGAGCTGACCGTCCAGCTTGGCGAGTTCGGTCACCTGCTCCTGCGTGCGCTTGAGGATCCAGACCGGCTTGCCACGCCATTCGACCGTGATTTTCTCGCCGACCTTGAGGCCCGAGATGTCGACTTCGACAGCTGCGCCCGCGGCCTTGGCCTTCTCGGAAGGCTGGAAAGTGCTCACAAAGGGAATTGCGGTGGCCACGCCGCCCGCTACGCCGGCACAGCTGGATGCGATCAACCACGTCCGCTTGCTTGTGTCGATCCGGGGCGAGCCGGAGGTCATGTCACTCATGGGGATCCTCTTGTCTTCTTCGCTGGAGCAGGGGTCAACCGGCGATTGTAGCGGGCCGCCGAAGGGATATTCAATGGCCGCCATGCGCCTGGCCGACGGCCGAGGGGTGGCGCGGTGCATCCGCGCAGCGCCCGCCATGCGGCGGCGAGGCTCGCCGCCGGCCGGACTTCAGTTCAGAAGCCCGTGCTGCGTGGCCTCGTGAACCGCCTGGGTTCGCGATTTGACGGCCAGCTTGCGGTAGATGCTCTTGGCATGGAATTCGATCGTATTGACCGACAGATAGACCGCTTCGGCGATCTGCCGGTTGCTCCAGCCCTGCGCGATCAGGCGCAGCACCTTGAGTTCGCGCGGAGACAGGAGCTGTGGCGCGGGCCGCGGCGCGGACGGGGGCACGGTACGTATCGGCTCGATCGTCCGCGTCCTCGCCGATGCGGCGATCAGGCCGAGGATGCGCCGCGCGACCCGCGAATCCATCGGCGCGCCGCCCCGCTCGATCGAGCGCAGCAGGAAAGAGAGCTCCGCGTCGTCCGCCTCGGTCAACAGGTAGCCGATGGCGCCGGCGGAGATCGCGGCGTTCACCAGGACATGGTCGTCGGCCGTTGACATGGCGATGGTCTCGATGTGCTGGTAGGTCTGGCGTATGTGAAGGATCAGCGAGACGCCCTCGCTGCACGGCCGGCGCATGCCGACCAGCACGAGATCGTACGGCAGCGCGGCGAGCTGGCTGCAGGCTTCGGCGCGCGTGGGTGCAACCACGACGCGGCGTCCGGGCGCCAGGTTGCCCAATATGCGCCGCATCCGGTCGGCCACGGCGGCATCGTCTTCGACGATCAATGCGCCATGGAATGTGCTGCCGCACGGCATCTGCGAAGCCGGCGACATCGGCGCCGACCGCAAGGGGTGACAGAAGAGATTCATGACCACGCGTATGTCCCTCTTGGCCACCCAAGGCAGCCTCCAAATGTTGACTTTGGTTTCAGATGCCGCAGGAACGATGCCTACGCGAGCGTGCGCCGGCCGAAGCAGTGCCGCCGCTGGCTGTAGTACTTTGATTTCATTGAGAAATTCGCCGCAAACGGAGTTCTCGGCGACCTCTTGACTCGGCCTTGACGAGGTCGCTTTTGCGTCGTTGTTACGTGCAGGCCAGTGCGTGCGTTACGTAGCGCCACGCCACTCGAAGCACGTCGAAAAACAGCATCGCGACGCGCCATACCGTATTCATGTGATGCCCGCGAAGCCGCGTGGGCATTGGCTTCCCGAGGCATCGACCCGTTCGCTCGCGGCTCATTTTTCGAACCGCCTGGACCCAGAACTACGGATACCGGTGATGTTCACGGGACCCCTCGATTCCTAGCATCGGTTGCATTGGGTAACGCAATGAAACCCAACCCCTGCTTCCAGGCTGCGAGCACGCATCGGGGTCGAGAAGCCGCCACTGATTCATCAAGGAACAAAGTCCAAATGACTACGCCCAAGCGCTCCTCTTCCACCCGCAGTTCGCACGGCATGCGCCATGCAGGCATCAGTCGCATCCTTGCCTCTGTATTGGTGGGGGCGGGGTATGTGATGACGCTGCCCGTGGCTTACGCGCAGGTGACGATCGGTGGCGAGGATGTTCTTGTCGACCCTGCGGGTGTTCCGCCCATCGGAACCAACAACGACGGCACCCTGGTCGCGACGAATGGCGGCATCAGCACCAACACACTCAGCACCGTCGACGTGACGGCATCGAGCGGAACGATCAACACGCTGAGCGCGACCAGCATCACCTCGGGGACCGTCAGCGCCGGCGGCGTGACCACGACCAGCCTCAGTGCGGCGTCGGCCACCGCCACCAATCTCACGTCGGCCAGCCTCAGCGCTGGCACGGTCACTGCCGCGAGCGTGAGCGCAACAGATGTCAGCACCACCAACCTGACGGCCGCCAGCGGCACGATCAGCACCCTTGGCACCGCCAGCCTCACCGCTGCGAGCCTCAGCGCCACGTCGGCCACCGCAACCAATCTCACATCGACCAGCCTGAGCGCGGGCACCGTCACTGCCGCAAGCGTGAGCGCCACCGACGTCAGCACCACGAACCTGACGGCTGCCAACGGCACGATCAGCACCCTTGGCACCACAAGTCTCACCGCCGCAAGCCTGAGCGCCACCTCGGCCACCGCGACCAATCTCACATCGACCAGCCTGAGCGCGGGCACCGTCACTGCCGCAAGCGTGAGCGCTACCGACGTCAGCACCACGAACCTGACGGCTGCCAACGGCATGATCGGCACCCTTGGCACCACCAGCCTCACCGCTGCGAGCCTGAGTGCCACCTCAGCCACCGCAACCAGTCTCACATCGACCAGCCTGAGCGCGGGCACCGTCACTGCCGCAAGCGTCAGCGCCACTGATGTCAGCACCACCAACCTGACGGCCACCAGCGGCACGATCAGCACCCTTGGCACCACCAGCCTCACCGCTGCGAGCCTGAGTGCCACCTCAGCCACCGCAACCAATCTCACATCGACCAGCCTGAGCGCGGGCACCGTCACTGCCGCAAGCGTGAGCGCTACCGACGTCAGCACCACGAACCTGACGGCTGCCAACGGCACGATCGGCACCCTCGGCACCACCAGCCTCACCGCTGCGAGCCTGAGTGCCGCCTCGGCCACCGCCACCAACCTCACATCGACCAGCCTGAGCGCAGGCACGGTCACTGCTGCAAGCGTCAGCGCCACCGACGTCAGTACCACCAACCTGACGGCCGCCAACGGCACGATCGGCACCCTCGGCGCCACCAGCCTCACCGCCGCCAGTCTGAGCGCAGGCACCGTCACTGCCGCAAGCCTCAGCGCAACCGACGTCAGCACCGCGAACCTGACGGCTGCCAACGGCACGATCGGCACTCTCGGTACCACCAGTCTCACCGCTGCGAGCCTGAGCGCCACCTCGGCCACTGCCACCAACCTCACGTCCACGAGCCTCAGCGCAGGCACCGTCACCGCCACCAACGTCAGCACCACCAACCTGACGGCTGCCAGCGGCACGATCAGTACCCTCGGCACCACAAGCCTCACCGCAGCAAGCCTGAGTGCCACCAGCCTCAGCGCAGGCACGGTCACTGCCGCGAGCGTGAGTGCCACCGACGTCAGCACCACCAACCTGACGGCCGCCAGCGGCACGATCAGTACCCTCGGCACCACGAGCCTCACCGCTGCAAGCCTGAGCGCCGCCTCGGCCACCGCCACCAACCTCACGTCGACCAGCCTCAGCGCAGGCACCGTCACCGCTGCGAGCGTCAGTGCCACCAACGTCAGCACCGCCAACCTGACGGCGACCAACGGCACGATCAACAACCTGGCCACGACCAGCTTCACGGCCAACACCGGCACGATCAACACGCTGAGTTCGACCAGCATCACGGCCGGCACCATCAGCGCGGGCAACGTGACCACCGGCAACCTGTCGTCGGGCAACGGCACGATCCAGTCGCTGACTTCGACCAACATCCTGGCGACCGGCCTGACGTCGACCAACATCCAGGCAACGGCTCTGACGTCGACCAGCGTCCTGACAACCAACCTGACGGCGAATACCGGCAGCATCTCGACGCTCACATCCACCAATGTCAGCACGACCAACTTGACGGCATCGAACGGTACGATCAATACGCTGAGCGCGACCAACGTCAGTACGACCAACCTGTCGGCTTCCAACGGCACGATCAACACGCTGAGTGCCACCGATGTCAGCACCACCAACCTGACGGCGAACACCGGCAGCATCAACACACTGAGTGCGACCAACGTCAGTGCCACCAACCTGACGGCCTCCAACGGCACGATCAACACACTGAGTGCCACCAATGTCAGCACTACAAACCTGACGGCCAACGCAGGCACGATCAACACGTTGAGTGCCACCAACATCAGCACCGCCAACCTGACGGCCAACAACGGCACGATCAACACGCTGAGCGCGACCGATGTCAGCACCACCAACCTGACGGCCAACGCCGGCACCATCAACACACTGAGCGCCGCCAATGTCAGTACCACCAACCTGACGGCGAACACCGGCACCATCAATACGTTGAGCGCAACCAACGTCAGCACGACGAATCTGACGGCCAATAGCGGCACCATCAACACGCTGAGCGCAACCAATGTCAGTACCACCAACCTGACTGCCAACAATGGCACGATCAACACACTGAGTGCCACCGATGTCAGCACCACGAACCTGACGGCGAACACCGGCACCATCAATACGTTGAGCGCAACCAACGTCAGCACGACGAACCTGACAGCCAATAGCGGCACCATCAACACGCTGAGCGCAACCAATGTCAGCACCACCAACCTGACAGCCAACGCCGGCACGATCAACAACCTGTCGGCGAGCCGCGGCACGATCAACACGCTGAGTGCCACCGACGTCAGCACCACCAACCTCTCGGCCGCCAGCGCGACGATCAATGCACTGACCGCCAACACGGTGAGCGCGACCACGGTGAGCGCGACCACGGTCAACGCCAGCACCGTGAATGCCACCACCGGCAACTTCCAGACCATCACGGCAGCCAACGGCAACATCACGGTGCTGAACACCCAGACCGGCAACATCACGACGATCAATGCCGTGACGGGCAACGTCACGACCTTGAACGCGGGCACGGTGAACGTCACCGGCAACGTGACGGCGGGCGGCACGATCGCGGCGGGCAACGGCATGGTCGCCAACGGCCGCGTGCAGAACGTGTCGGCCGGCGTCCTGCCGACGGACGCAGCCAACATGTCGCAGCTGAACCAGGTTCGCAGCGAGGTGCAGGACATGCGCAAGACCAGCAGCACCGGGGCGGCCATCGCCCTGGCGGCGGCCTCGGTGCCGGCACTCGAGGCGGGCAAGCAGTTCGGCGTCGGGGTGGGCATCGGCTCCTACGACGGCCGCTCGGCCATCGCGGCGGCGCTCAGCTTCCGGATCAACGAATCGGCGCAGATCAAGCTGAACGTCGGCACCGGCCAGAGCGGCAAGGTCGGCGGCGGCGTGGGGGCCTCCTGGTCCTGGTGATCCGTCCCGGAATGCCCGCGGCGCCCTCGTGCCGCGGGCATTCCGGAGGATGAAATCGAAGGCCGGCCACCTATACTGGGTGACCGGTCTTTCTCGTTGCAGCAAGGGTCGGGGCCGGTGTCTTCGGCGGCCCTTCGACCCGTCCATCACACCGCTTCATGACCACTTCTTCCATTGCCCCGGCACCTGCCACCTCCGAGGACAACGCAGCTCGCCTGCTGGAGCAGGGCCTCGTGCTGCACCGCCAGGGCCGGTTCGCAGAAGCGCTGCAAGCCTACGAGCACCTGCTCTCCAGGTTTCCCGAACACGCCGACGCGCTGCACCTGACGGGCGAGGCGCTGTACCGGCAAGGCCGCCCGAAGCTGGCGCTGAACTGCGTGAACCGGGCGATTGCGCGATCGCCGCATCATTTCTATTTCAATACCCGCGCGACGATCTTCATGCACATGGGCCTGCTGGCCGAAGCCCAGCAGGACCTTCGCCGCGCGATCAAGGCGTTTCCGAACTACCCCGAGGCGTATGTCAACCTGTCGGCGGTCTACCGGCAGCAGAAGAAGTTCAGGCAAGCCCGCGAGGCCGCTGCCGACGCCACGCGGCTCGCACCGCAGGCCCCCGCGGCATGGAACAACGCCGGGGCGATCGACATGGAGCAGGATCGCTTCGATGAAGCCATCGTGCAGTTCGACCAGGCGCTGAAGCTCGACCCGGGCTACACCAGCGCGCACAAGAACATCGGCAAGATCCGAGCGCACCAGAAGGACTGGGCCGCCGCACTCGCGTCGCTGGAGCGGGCCGCGGCCGATCCGCGCGATTTCGAGGCCTCCTACCTGCTCGCCAGGGCACTGCTCAGCGCCGGCCGCGCCGAGGATGCCATCGCGCCCATGCAGCACGCCATGCGCAATTGGCCGGCCGAAGAGCGCCACAAGGCGCTGTCGGACCCCGAAGGCGTCGCGGCGCTCTACGGTGTCTGCGGCGCGCTCGAGGGCGTGTCTATGCGGTTCACCGAGTCCGCGGAGCTCTACAAGCTGGCGCTGGAAAGCCTGCCCGAGCACGAGTTGCTGCTGAACAACCTGGGCACGGTCAACTTCCGGCTGGGACGCTTCGACACGGCCATCGAAGTGCTCAAGAAGGCGTTGGAAGTCCATCCGCGCCAGGTGCTCGCACGATGCAACCTGGGCGTGACCTACGTGATGGCCGGCCAGTCGGAGGCCGCCATTGCGGAGTTCGAGCAGTGCCTGCGCGACGACCCGAGCTTCATGCCCGCCATGGTGTGGATGCTGGGCGAAAAGGCCCACATCGCCGACTGGAACGGCGTGCCCGAGCTGCGCGAGAAGATCGCGGCCCACCTGGACAACCCGGGCAACGACCAGACCGTGTCGTCGTTCATCCTGATGTCGAACTACGACGATGCAGCGCGGCTGATGGCCTGGACGCAGCGCTCCGCCGCGCTGGCCGACAGGAACGCCGCGATCAAGCCCTTCAGCGATGCCGGGGCGCGCCGCACGTCGCCGCGCATCCGTGTCGGCTACTACTCGTTCGACTTCCGCAACCACCCGGTGGCGCACCTGACGGCCGAGTTGTTCGGCCGGCACGACCGCAAGGACTTCGAGGTCTTCGCGTACTCGTACGGACCGGACGACGGCCATCCGGCACGGGCGCGCATCGCCGCATCGGTCGAACATTTCGTCGACATGCAGGGACAGTCGATCCAGCAGATGGCCGAACGCATCCGCGAGGACGAGGTAGACATCCTGATCGACCTCTCGGGCGACACGCGCGGCGCCAAGCCGCAGGTGATGGCCTACCACGCGGCCCCGGCGCAGCTCATGTGGCTGGGCTACATGGGCACCAGCGGCACGCCGAACTACGACTACCTGGTCTCGGACAACTTCCTCTCGCCGCCGGGCACCGAGGCCTGCTATTCCGAGAAGCTGCTGCGCCTGCCCGAGACCTTCCAGGTGATCGACTCGCAGCGTCCCACCAGCAGCCGGAAGGCCACGCGGGCCGACCACGGCCTGCCCGACGATGCCTTCGTGCTGTGCAACTTCTCGCAGTCCTTCAAGATCCAGCCGGAGATGTTCGCGGCATGGGTGCGCATCGTGCAGCGGATACCGAACGCGGTGCTCTGGCTGGCCCAGGGGCCGAGCGGCTTCGAAGACAACCTGCGTGCGCAGTGGGCGGCCGCAGGCCTGCCGCCGCAGCGGCTGATCGTGTCGCCGCGCATGCCCATCGACGAGCACCTGGCCCGCATCGGCCTGGGCGACCTGTTCATCGACACCTTCCCCTACAGCAGCGGCGCCACGGCGAACGACGTGCTGTGGGCCGGCGTGCCGCTGCTGGCGCTCACGGGCACGACGATGGTGTCGCGCATGGCAGGCAGCCTGCTCGGGGCCATCGGCCTGCCCGAACTCGTGGCCGCCAGCCACGACGACTACGTCGAGAAGGCGGTGTACTGCGCGACGCACCCGGACGAACTGGCCGTGCTGCGCAGCCGGCTCGCCGCGGCGAAGGAAGCGCGCAGCGGCTACTTCGACACGCCGCGCTTCGTGCGGCACCTGGAAGACGGCTTCAGGCAGATCGCCGCGCGCAGCCGTGAAGGGCTGCCTGCGGAACACATCAGCGTCGCGCTGCGCCCTCCGGGGAAGTGAGCAATCGCGGGCATACTCGGCACTCCTTCAACAGCAGAGCTCCAGAAGCCTTTTGAATCATGAGCATCCTCAGTGAATTCAAGGAATTCGCCGTCAAGGGCAATGTCATCGATCTCGCGGTCGGCGTGATCATCGGCGCCGCGTTCGGCAAGATTGTCGACTCGCTCGTGGGCGACATCATCATGCCGCTGGTCGGCGTGGTGTTCGGCAAGCTCGATTTCTCGAATCTCTACGTGGTGCTGGGCACGGCACCCGCCGGCGTGGCGAACACGCTGACCGACCTGAAGAAGGCCGGCGTGCCGGTGCTGGCTTACGGCAGCTTCATCACCGTGGCCGTCAACTTCGTGATCCTGGCGTTCATCATCTTCATGATGGTCAAGCAGATCAACAAGCTGCGCAAGACCGAAGAAGCCGCGCCCACCGCACCGGCTGCGACGCCGGAAGACATCACGCTGCTGCGCGAGATCCGCGACAGCCTGAAACGCTGAGCCTGTTGCTCGCCCCCAGGCTGCGCGCACTTCGTGTCGCTGCGCCAACCCCCTACCGGGGGCAACACCAGCGGCCCGGCAAAGCCGGTTCCGCGGTGTTTCCGGTGAAAGCCCTTCAGCTCAAATTGCGGGCCATGCGAAGCGCCTCGACGAGGCTCGACGCATCGGCGAGGCCGGTGCCCGCGATATCGAACGCGGTGCCGTGATCGGGGCTGGTTCGCACCAGCGGCAGCCCCAGCGTCACATTCACCCCCTTCTCCACCCCGAGGTACTTGACCGGAATCAGGCCCTGGTCGTGGTACATCGCGATCACCACGTCGAACTCGCCGCTGGACGGCACGCCCGCCTTGGCACGGGCGCGCATGAACACGGTGTCGGGTGCATGCGGCCCATTGGCGTCGATGCCTTCGGCACGCGCGGCGGCGATGGCCGGCGCGATGATCTCGCGCTCTTCCGAACCGAACAGCCCGCCCTCGCCCGCATGCGGATTGAGGCCCGCGACGCCGATGCGCGGCGCGCGGCCGAGCGCGTGGGACAGCGCGCGGTGCGTGATGCGCAGCGTCTCCAGCACGCCCTCGAAGCGCACGGCCTCGATGGCGTCGCGCAGCGACATGTGGATGCTCACGAGCACGGTGCGCAGTTCGTCGTTGGCCAGCATCATGCGCACCGGCACGTCGGCCACGCTGCGGCCCAGATGCGCCGCCGCCTCGGCCTGCAGGAGTTCGGTGTGGCCGGGGTACGGAAAGCCGGCCGCAGCCAGCGCTTCCTTGTGCAGGGGCGCCGTCACGATGGCGGCGATTTCGCCGCGCAATGCCGCCCGCGCGGCCCAGACCACGCAATCGCCCGCCGCGCGGCCGGCCTCGGCGCTGACCTGGCCCAGGACGATGTTCACCGGCGACGCAATCACCTGCAGCACCGGGATGCAGCCGGGCGGCACGGTCGCCGCCTCGGCCACGCTCTCGATCTCCGCCACGGGCCATGCCGGCTGCCCCGGCCCGGCCAGCGCCTGTGAGGCCCGCCGCACGGCCGCCACGTCGCCGGCCACGAAGGCGCCGCGGGTCGCATCGGGTGTGTCGCGAAAGGCCTTGACGATGATCTCGGGGCCGATCCCTGCCGGGTCGCCCAGGGTGATGGCGATGGCGCCGCTCATTGATGAACCTCCGCGCTTCGCGCTGTGGTGCGAGCTTGCTTGGGGCGGCCCGGCGCTGCGCTCATGCCGGATTGTCGATGTCGATGAATTCGTGCTTCAGGCCGAGCTGCGCCGCCACATGCGCGGCCACGGCCTGCGCGCCGTAGCGCTCGCTCGCGTGGTGCCCGCAGGCGAGGAAGGCCACGCCCATTTCGCGCGCGTAGTGGGCCTGGGGCTCCGAGATCTCGCCGGTGATGAAGGCGTCGGCGCCGGCCGCGATGGCCGCCTCGAAGTAGCCCTGGGCGCCGCCCGTGCACCACGCTATGTTCTTGATAGCGCGATGCGCCGTATCGACCAGCGTGACCGGGTGCTTCAGCACCTTCTCGACGTGCACAGCCAGGGCCTTGGCGCTGGCGAAGTTCTCGCCGTTTTCGCGTGCGCCGAGGAAACCCAGCTCCTGCTCCCCGAATCGCCCGGTCGAGCCCGCATGGGCAACGAGCCCCAGCTGCAGGCCGAGCTGGGCGTTGTTGCCGAGCTCCGGATGCGCATCGAGCGGCAGGTGGTAGGCGAAAAGATTGACGTCGTCGCCCAGCAGGAGGCTCAGGCGCTGCTTCATCCAGCCGGTGACGCAGCCGTCCTGGCCGCGCCAGAACAGGCCGTGGTGAACGAAGATGGCATCGGCCTTGGCGTGGATCGCGGCCTCGATCAGCGCGCGGCTGGCGGTCACGCCCGAGACGATCTTCCGGACCACGGTGCGCCCTTCGACCTGCAGGCCGTTGGGTCCGTAGTCCTTGAAGCGCCCGGGGGCCAGCAAGAGGTCGAATGCGTGGAGCAGTTCGTGGCGTGTGGTGCTCATCGCGACATTGTCGCGCTCCCTGCGGCTCCCACGCCATCGCGCATGGCATGGCCGCGCGCCGCCAGTGGCCACAGGGCCAGCAGGAAGCCCAGCGCCGCCAGCGCGGCGACATAGTGCGCCGGCGCCATCGTGTCGTGCTGCAGCCAGAGCGTGAGGATCACCGGCGTCAGGCCGCCGAACACCGCGTACGACATGTTGTAGGCGAAGGAAAGACCGGTGAAGCGCACCGGCGCCGGGAAAGCGCGCACGCCCGCGATCGGCACCGTGGCGATGGTGCCCACGAACAGGCCGACCAGCCCGTAGTGCCAGAACAGCGTGGCCGGCGTGCCGGGCAGCCCCGTGTAGAACAGGTAGGCCGTGGCGAAGAGGCCGCCCCAGCCGGCCAGCATCACCGTGCGCGTGCCGATGCGGTCGCTGAGCCAGCCGACCAGCACGCAGCCGATGGTCAGGGTCAGCGTGGCGAGCGCGTTGGCTTCGAGCGCCAGCGCGGCCGGGATGTGGTGCACCTTCTGCAGGTAGGTGGGCGTGTACAGCACCACCACCACGATCGCGGCCGACAGCACCCAGGTCAGCAGCGCCACGTACACGCTCGGGAGGCGATGCTCGCGCAGCACGGTGCGCAGCGGCAGTTCGCGCGCCACCGTCTTGCGGCCCGCCAGTTCCCTGAAGACCGGCGTCTCGTGCAGGAAGCGGCGCAGGTAGACCGACACGAGGCCGAACACGCCACCCAGGATGAAGGGAATGCGCCAGGCGAAGCCGCTCACCTGCTCCGGCGAATAGTGGCGGTTGATGGCCACGGCGACCAGCGAGCCCAGCAGGATGCCGCCGGTGATGCCCGAGGTCAGCGTGCCGATGCCGAAACCGTAGCGCTTCGCCGGCACATGCTCGCCGACGAACACCCAGGCGCCGGGCATCTCGCCGCCGATGGCCGCGCCCTGCAGCACGCGCATCGCCAGCAGCAGCAGCGGCGCTGCGATCCCGATGCTCGCGTAGGTGGGCAGCAGGCCGATCACCAGCGTGGGCGCGGCCATCAGGAAGATCGACAGCGTGAACATGCGTTTGCGGCCCAGCAGGTCGCCGAAATGCGCAATGACGATGCCGCCCACCGGCCGGGCCAGGTAGCCGGCCGCGAAGATGCCGAAGGTCTGCAGCTGCCGCAACCAGTCGGGCATGTCGGCCGGAAAAAAGAGGGCGCCCAGGACGGTGGCGAAGAAGACGTAGATGACGAAGTCGTAGAACTCCAGCGTTCCACCGAGGGCCGAGAGGGCGAGGGTCTTGTAGTCGCGCGCATCGAGCGTGCGTGCCGGGGCCGGCTGCGCGCCGTCCGGAAAAATTGCGTCTGAAGTCATGGCTGGCAGGGAGATCGTGGCCGCGCGCCGGCCACGAAACCGGATGGGAGAGCGGGAAATGGCGCGCCGACGAAACGCCTGGCCGCATCCGCCGGGTGGGCAACGCGGGAGGCCTGAAAACGCGGGCCGGATGGGACCGCCTTGCGATGCTAAGGGTTATCCCGTATTCACGCAGCAGCGTGCGCCAATCTCGACCACGCGGCGCGGTCTATCGCCAACCCCATTGAGGGACAATCGCATCCAGCACCGCCTCCGACGGCGCCTTCCAACGTCTTTTGGTCCAATTTTCATGAAACGCACCTGGCTGCTCTTTGCCCAAGCCGTGACCGTCCTGCTGGCGGCCTATTTCGTCGTCGCGACGCTCAAGCCCGAATGGGTCAACAAGCGCGCGACCTCGCTGGGCGGCGTGGTGTCGATCGTCGAGGCGCCGGCAGGCGCTCCCGCCGTGCCCGCCCCCGGCAGCCTGAGTGCCGCGGCCAAGAAGGCCTCGCCGGCGGTCGTGAGCATCAACACCAGCAAGGCCGCGCAGCGCCATCCGCGCAGCAACGACCCCTGGTTCCGCTTCTTCTTCGGCGACCAGGCCGACCAGCCCCAGGTGGGCCTGGGCAGCGGCGTGATCGTGAGCACCGACGGCTACATCCTCACCAACAACCACGTGGTCGAAGGCGCCGACGAGATCGAGGTCACCCTCAACGACAGCCGCCACGCGCGCGGCAAGGTGATCGGCACCGACCCCGACACCGACCTCGCCGTGCTCAAGATCGAGCTCGACAAGCTGCCGGCCATCGTTCTGGGCAACTCCGACGAACTGCTGGTGGGCGACCAGGTGCTGGCCATCGGCAACCCCTTCGGCGTGGGCCAGACCGTGACCAGCGGCATCGTCTCGGCGCTCGGGCGCAACCAGCTCGGCATCAACAACTTCGAGAACTTCATCCAGACCGATGCCGCCATCAACCCCGGCAACTCGGGCGGCGCACTGATCGACGTCAGCGGCAACCTGCAGGGCATCAACACCGCGATCTACTCGCGCTCGGGCGGCAGCATGGGCATCGGCTTCGCCATTCCCGTGTCGATGGCCAAGATCGTGCTCGAAGGCATCGTGAAGGAAGGCCAGGTGCGCCGCGGCTGGATCGGCGTCGAACCGAACGACCTGTCGCCCGAACTGGCCGAGACCTTCGGCGTGAAGGCCGACGCGGGCGTGATCATCACCGGCGTGCTGCAGAACGGCCCCGCCGCCAAGGCCGGCATCCGGCCGGGCGACGTGATCACCTCGGTGGGCGAGAAGAAGACCGACAACGTGCAGGCCCTGCTGACCGCGGTGGCCGGCCTCAAGCCCGGCAGCACCTCGCGCTTTGCGCTGCAGCGGGGCAGCGACAAGATGGAGCTGGACGTGACGCCGGGGCTGCGGCCCAAGAGCCCGGTCCGCCAAGTCCCCAATCAACAGGAGTAGCGCACCGGGATTTCGCCAGAAACACCGCGGAACCGGCTTCGCCGGGCCGCTGGTGTTGCCCCCGGTAGGGGGTTGGCGAAGCGACACGAAGTGCGCGCAGCCTGGGGGCGAGCCTTGTCACGCCGAGGAATCGGCGTTTTCTTCTTCGGGCTTCTTGCTGCCCTGCGCGAAGTAGCGGGCGCCGATGATGCCCACCTCGTAGAGCAGGCACATCGGCACCGCCAGAGCGAGTTGCGACACCACGTCGGGCGGCGTGAGCACCGCGGCCACCACGAAGGCCACCACGATGAAGTAGCCGCGGAACGACTTCAGCTTCTCGATGGTCACCATCTCGAAGCGCACCAGCAGCATCACGACGATCGGCACCTGGAAGGCGACGCCGAACGCGATGTAGAGCGACAGGATGGCCTCGACGTACGACGAGATGTCCGGCGTGGCCGCCACGGCCGCCGGCGTGAACTTCTGGATGAAGCTGAACATCTTGTCCAGCACGAAGAACTGCACGAAGGCGATGCCCGCATAGGCCAGCAGGCTGCCGAAGAAGATCAGCGGCAGGGCAAAGCGCTTCTCGTGGCTGTAGAGCCCCGGCGCAACGAACATCCAGGCCTGGTACATGAGCCAAGGCAGCGCCAGCAGCACGGCCGTCATCATCAGCACCTTGAGCGGCACGAAGAACGGCGAGAACACGCCGATGGCGATGAGCTTGGCGTCCGGCGGCATGTGCGCGCGGATCGGCATCGCGATCAGGTCGATCAGTCCGCCCGGACCGGGCCAGATGGCCAGCAGGACGCCCGCGACCACCAGGCCGTAGACGCAGTAGAGCAAGCGGTCGCGAAGCTCGACCAGGTGCTGCACGAACGGCTGCTCGGTACCCGCCAGCTCGTCTTCTTTGTCTTTGTTCTTGTCGTCGGAATCGGCCATTGGGAAAGAAGGGGGCGTGGTGGGTGCGCATCCGGAACCCGGACACGCTGTGATGTGTGAATGTTCCCGCCTCTTCGTGGAACACCGCGGAACCGGCTCTGCCGGGCCGCCGGTGTTGCCCCCGGCGAGGGGGTTGGCGGAGCGACACGAAGTGCGCGAAGCCTGGGGGCGAGCCTTGCTCCTAGTTGATCTTGTGGGGGCGGAAGCGAGCGACCCGCGCCGCACCCGACAACGCCTTGGTTCGCACGCCGTTGCGCGCCTTGTACCACTGCGGCGTGGCGCCCTGCTTCAGGCGCCAGTTCTTGCGGGGATGCTTGTATTCGGGCACCGGGGCTTCGGGCTCGGCCAGGGCGGAAAGCGTTTCGCCGGAACCGGAGAACTGCTTCTCGAACTCGCTCGCGCCGGTGTGGATGCTGTGCTCGACATCGCGCGCCGCATCCTCGACCGTGGTCTTCATCTTGCGAAGCTCGTCGAGCTCCATCGAACGGTTGACTTCGGCCTTGACGTCGTTCACGTAGCGCTGCGCCTTGCCGAGCAGGGTGCCGACCGTGCGGGCCACGCGCGGCAGCTTTTCCGGCCCGATGACGATCAGCGCCACGACGCCGATCAGCGCCAGCTTCTCAATGCCGAGGTCGAGCACGTGCGGTCCGCGCTCAGGACTTCTGACGCGCTTCGACGTCGATCGTCGGCTTGTCGCTGTTGGCCGGCTGGCCGGTCACTTGCGCTGCGGGGGCCGACGAGGCGGCGGAGGCATCGGTGGTACTGCCGTCCTTCATGCCGTCCTTGAAGCCCTTCACGGCGCCGCCCAGGTCGGAACCCATGTTGCGCAGCTTCTTGGTGCCGAAGATCATGACCACGACGAGCAGCACGATCAGCCAGTGCCAGATAGAAAAAGAACCCATGGAAGACTCCTAAGAATGTGTCCGATTTTAGTCGGGCGGAATGTGACAGTTTGGCTTAATGCGATTCAGCCGCGAAGCCAGGGACGGGGTCCGCCCATGACATGGACATGGAGATGGTGAACCTCCTGCCCGCCCTCGGTGCCGGTGTTGACGAGGATGCGGTAGCCGCCGTCCGGATAGGGCCTGCAGCCCTGCTCCAGCGCCAGCTTCGGCGCCAGGGTCATGATCTTGCCCATCAGCGCGGTGTCCTCGGGCGTGAGCTGCGCCATCGAGGCGATGTGCTTCTTCGGCACCAGCATGAAGTGCACCGGTGCCCAGGGCGCGATGTCGTGAAAACCGAACAGCTCCTCGTCTTCGTAGACCTTGCGCGAAGGAATCTTGCCTTCGATGATTTTGCAGAAAACGCAGTTCGGATCAGATGACATCTTTGGGTTCCATGGGACGGCTGTCGTTCATGCGGATCATGCCTTTCACGATCCGGTACAGGAACCACAGCGAAATCAGGCTCCAGGCAATCCAGCCGGGCACGAAGAGCAGCAGCCAGAGCCACGACGTCACGATGTACAGCAGGCCGGCCCAGAGCACCGAGCGGATGCGCCAGCTGAAATGCGTGGCCTGCCAGGTGCCGGCCGCGTCGTCGCGCTTCACGAAATCGATCACCAGGGCCACCAGCAGCAGGACGATGGATGCCTGCGCCCCCGGCACGACGGCGCCGATGGCGACGATCAGATGCAGGATGTAGCTGACCCAGCCCCAGGTCTTGAGCGAGTCGTCGGGTTCCACGTTCACGATGTCGTTGGCCATGGGATGTCCTTTCAATCGTTGCCTGCCTCGCGGGCCTGCACCTTGCGCAGGGCTTTTTCCTCGATGCCGCTGGTGCCTTCGCGGCGCTCGAGCTCCGCAATGACTTCGGCGGGCGAGAAACCGTAGTGCGCGAGCGCCACCATGGTGTGGAACCACAGGTCGGCCACTTCGTTCACTATTTTCGAGCGGTCGCCGCCGTGATCGGCGTCCTTGGCGGCCATCACGACCTCGGTGGCTTCCTCGCCGATCTTCTTGAGGAAGGCGTCCGGGCCCTTGTGCAGCAGCCGGGCGACGTAGCTCGTGGCCGGGTCGCCGCCACGCGCCGGGAGGCGGCTTTCGATGACCGCGGCGAGGCGTGCGAGGGCGTCGGAGGTGTTCACTGCGGCCGTCATTTGTAGATCGACTCCGGGTCTTTCAAGACCGGCTCGACCACAGTCCACTGCCCCTTCTCGTATTTGCTGAAGAAGCAGCTGTGCCGGCCGGTGTGGCAGGCAATGCCGGGCTCGTGGCCGAGCTGGGTGACCTTGAGCAGCACCACGTCGTTGTCGCAGTCGAGGCGGATCTCGTGCACGGTCTGCACATGGCCCGATTCCTCGCCCTTGAACCAGAGCTTGTTGCGCGAGCGGCTGAAATACACCGCGCGGCCCAGCTCGGCGGTCTTTTCGAGCGCCTCGCGGTTCATCCAGGCGAACATCAGCACGTCGTTGCTGCCTTGTTCCTGCGCGATCACGGGCACCAGCCCATTCGCGTCCCACTTCACTTCATCGAGCCAATTCATGGAGGTATTGTCGGGGATAGGTAAAGACCCCTCAGTGATCAATTCAGCGGTCGATTCGCACCGGGATGCCCCGTGCGGCCATGCAGGCTTTGGCCTCGCCCACGGTGTGTTCGCCGTAGTGGAAGATGCTGGCGGCCAGCACCGCATCGGCACCGCCGGTCTGGATGCCGTCGGCCAGGTCGTCGAGGCAGCCGACGCCGCCCGAGGCGATCACCGGCACGCTGACGGCGTCGCTCACCGCGCGGGTGAGTTCGAGATCGAAGCCGCTCTTGGTGCCGTCGCGGTCCATGCTGGTGAGCAGGATCTCGCCGGCGCCGCGGCGCGCCATCTCGGTGGCCCATGCCACGGCGTCGAGGCCGGTGTTCTTGCGGCCGCCGTGGCTGTACACGTCCCAGCCCGGGCCGCGCGTGGCGGCTTCTTCGGGGCTGCGGCGCTTGGCATCGATGGCCACCACGATGCATTGCGAACCGTACTTCCGCGAGGCATCGTCGATCACCTGCGGATTGGCGATGGCCGCCGAGTTGAAGCTGGTCTTGTCGGCTCCCGCATTGAGCAGCCGGCGCACATCGGCCACGGTGCGCACGCCGCCGCCGACCGTCAGCGGAATGAAGACCTGCGAGGCCACCGCCTCGATGATCGGCAGGATCAGGTCGCGTCCGTCGCTGGTGGCGGTGATGTCGAGGAAGGTGAGCTCGTCGGCCCCCTGCGCGTTGTAGCGCGCCGCGATCTCGACCGGATCGCCGGCGTCGCGCAGTTCGAGGAAGTTGACGCCCTTGACGACGCGGCCGCCGGTGACGTCGAGACAGGGAATGATGCGTTTGGCAAGCATGGGAATGGACCGGAAGGAAATCAGAGGACGTTGAGTTGTTGCCAGCACTGCCATTGGGCGCCGGGCGCCAGCAGCACCTGTTCGTCGATGCGGGCCGCTTCGACGCAGAGCATATGGCGGTAGCCGTCGGGCGGCATGTCGGGCAGCGTAGCGCAGAGCGCCGCGCCCGGATTCCAGACCACGGTTTCGGTGCAGCTCGCGCTTTGGGTGATTTCGAGCGTGCCGCTCGGCTGCACCAGGCGCAGGGGTTTCGCCGGCGCGGCGTAGACGCTGTCGAATTCGGCGTCGAACCGCAATGCGGCCGCCATCTCCACATGGCGGTCGTTGCGCAGCGAATCCCAGCGGTTCGCACCCTGCAGGCCTTCGAGGCGTACGTCGGCGATGTCGTCGACGCGCAGGTAGGAGTGCAGCGCCGCGGCAAAGGTCCAGGGCGCGTGATCGGTGTTGGTCAGCGTGAGCGCAATGCGCAGCTGGCCGGGCGCCAGCGTCGCTTCGAGGCGTGCCTCAAAATCGTGCGGCCAGAGCGCCCGGGTGGCCTCGTTGTCGCGCAGCCTGAACGTCACGGTGCCGGCCGCGTTGCGGGAGGCCTGCGGCTCCCAAGGCAAATTGCGCATGAATCCATGCTTGGGCAACATGCCGCGCATGTTGAACTGGGGGCAGCAAATGGGCACGCCGGCCCGGATCGCGGTCTTCCCGTCGAACACCGCGCGCGGGCTGACGAAGAAGCGCTCCACCCCGTCAGATGCGCTCCAGGAGAGCACTTGTGCGCCATGCAGCGCCACGGTCAGGGTGCTTCCGTCGGCGCCGATGGCACGGACTGCGGGCTGGCCGCGAAACTCGATGGGGGTGATTTCCATGCGAGGAATTGTAGGCAGCGCCCGTGTCATGGCACGGAATTGGCATCGGGGGGCCATTGCGTGCCAAGGGCCTTCTTGGATACCCTGTCGCTGCTTCCATCGGGGACAACGTGCAGGTCGGCACCGTGCACCAGAGAAAAACCACTCACACACGACAAAGGGGATACGCATGAAGAAGAAGCTGCCGATGGCCGCCTGGATCCTGATCGCCATGGTGCTCGGCATCATCGTTGGCTACATGATCTTCACGAGCTTTCCGGACAAGAAGGCCGCGAAGGAAATCGCGGACTATGTTTCCATCATCTCGGACGTGTTCCTGCGCCTGATCAAGATGCTGATCGGGCCGCTGGTGTTCTCCACGCTGGTGGTGGGCATCGCGCACATGGGCGACGCGAAGGCGGTGGGCCGCGTGTTCGGCAAGGCCATCGGATGGTTCCTCACCGCCTCGCTGATCTCGCTGGTCATCGGCCTGGTCATGGCCAATCTGCTCAAGCCCGGCGAAAACCTCGGCCTGCCGCTGCCCGACATCGGCGCCTCGGCCAACCTGGCCACCGCCAAGTTCACGCTGAAGGACTTCGTGAGCCACACGGTGCCCAAGTCGTTCGTCGAGGCCATGGCCAACAACGAGATCCTGCAGATCGTGGTGTTCTCGATGTTCTTCGGCGTCGCGCTCGCCTCGCTCGGCGACAGGGCCAAGACGCTGGTGGCGGCCATCGAAGAACTCTCGCACGCCATGCTCAAGATCACGGGCTACGTGATGAAGCTCGCACCGCTGGCCGTGCTGGCCGCAATGGCCGCCACGGTGGCGGTGAACGGCCTGAGCATCCTGCTGAAGTTCGCGGTGTTCATGGGCGACTTCTACCTCGGCCTCTTCGTGCTGTGGGCCGTGCTGATCCTGGCTGGCTTCATGTTCCTCGGGCCGCGCGTATTCAAGCTGCTGGTGCTCATCAAGGAGGCCTTCCTGCTCTCCTTTGCCACCGCCAGCTCCGAAGCGGCCTACCCGAAGATCCTGCAGGCGCTCGACCGTTTCGGCGTGAAGCGCAAGATCTCCAGCTTCGTGATGCCGATGGGCTACTCGTTCAACCTCGACGGCTCGATGATGTACTGCACCTTCGCCGTGCTCTTCATCGCGCAGGCCTACAACATCCACATGCCGATCAGCACGCAGATCACGATGCTGCTGATCCTGATGCTCACGTCCAAGGGCATGGCCGGCGTGCCGCGCGCCTCGCTGGTGGTGATTGCCGCCACGCTGAACCACTTCGACATTCCCGAGGCCGGCCTGCTGCTGATCCTGGGCGTGGACACCTTCCTCGACATGGGCCGCTCGGCCACCAACGCGGTGGGCAACTCCATCGCCACCGCCGTGGTGGCCAAGTGGGAGGGCGAGCTGATGTCCGAGAGGGATGCCGAGATCAACGCCAGGGCGATCGACGAAGAAGCCGCCGCCACCCTCGCCCACCCCGTTCACGCGTGAGGCGCGCCATGAAGCCCCAGGCCACACTGTCGGCTTTCCTCGCCGGACTGCTGCTGGCCGCCGCCGGGCTCGCCACCGCGGTACCGGCGCAGGCGCAGGAGCAACAGGGCCCCACCGCGCTCACCGGCACCCTCGCCAAGGCCCGCGAAACGGGCGCCATCGCCATCGGCTACCGCGAGTCGTCGGTGCCGTTCTCGTACCTCAATGCGCGCAAGGAGCCGATCGGCTACTCGATCGAACTCTGCCGCGCGCTGGTGACGGCCATCGAGGATGCGGTGAACAAGAGCCTCACGATCAAGTGGGTGCCCGTGACTTCCGACTCGCGCATCGACGCGGTCGTGAACGGCCAGGTCGACCTGGAGTGCGGCTCCACCACCAACAACCTCGAGCGCCAGAAGCGCGTGAGCTTCTCGCCGACGATGTTCGTCTCGGGCACCAAGGTGCTGGTGAAGAAGGGCTCGCCGATCAAGTCGTTCCGCGACCTCGCCGGCAGGAAGGTGGCGGTGACGGCCGGCACCACCAACGAGAAGACGCTGCGCGAGCTCTCGGAGAAATTCAAGCTCGGCATCCACCTGCAGGTGGCGCGCGACCACGCGGAATCGTTCGGGCTCGTGAAGAACGGACAGGCCGATGCCTTCGCCACCGACGACGTGCTGCTCTACGGGCTGATCGCGCGGGACGCCGCCAAGGCCGACTACGAGGTGGTCGGCGACTTCCTCTCCTACGACCCCTACGGGATCATGTACCGCAAGGACGATGCCCAACTGGCCAAGGTGATCAACGACACCTTCCAGGTGCTGGCGGAAGACGGCGAGATCCATCGGCAGTACAAGCGCTGGTTCATGCGCAAGCTGCCTTCGGGGGAGAGCATCAACCTGCCGATGAGCGCGCAGCTGGAAACGATCATCCAGACGATGTCGGTGAAAACGGAATAGGACTTCGCGGACGCCAAGAGCCGGGGGCCGACAAGCTCACCGCGCAGGCCACTCCCAGCGCGGGATTTCGCTCATGTCGAGATTTGCGATGCGCGTCTCGCCGAACTGCTTTTCAAGCACCACCTGCTGCAGGCCTTCGCTGTCGTCCAATGCGGCGATCAGGCGCGCCGCGTGCGACACCACGATCACCTGCGACTGCCGCGCCGCCTGCGCGATGAGACGGCCGAGGGCCGGCAGCAGGTCGGGGTGCAGGCTGGTCTCGGGCTCGTTGAGCACCAGCAGCGCGGGCGGACGGGGCGTCAGCAGCGCCGCAATCCACAACAGGTAGCGCAGGGTGCCGTCCGAGAGTTCCGCGGCCGTCAGGGGCCTCAGGAGGCCGTGCTGGTGCATCAGCGCCTGGAAGCGATCCCCCTCCACCTGGACTTCGACGCTGGCTCCCGGGAAAGCATCGTCCACGGCGCGATCGAGCGCCTCGCCGTCCCCGATCTCGCGGACGGTCTGCAGCGCCGCGGCCAGGTCGGCGCCGTCGTTGGCGAGCACGGGCGTGCAGGTGCCCAGTTGCGGCTGGCGCGCCGGCGCTTCGGCGTCGGAGCGGAAGTGGTCGTAGAAGCGCCAGGAGCGCATCTGCTCGCGCAGCGTGAGCATCTCGGGGGCGTCGCGAGGGTCGGCGTGCTCCGTCATCATGCTGGCGAAGGCCGGAATCGGCCGGCCGACGGCCTGCCAGCTCTTTCCTTCGCGCAGGCGAAGCGCCGCGCCCTTGCGGTCGACCAGTTGCGTCGAGGGCCGAAGCAGCGGGCCGCTCCAGATGGCTTCGTGCTTGATCTGGGGGTCGCGCGAGAAGGCCGTCGACGGAATCGGCGGCGGCAGGCCGATGTCGATGGCGTAGCCGAAATCTTCCGTCTCGGCCCCGCCGAACCCCAGTTTCAGCGCGACCGGCTCGCTGCGCGCGGTGCCCTGCACCGGCACGTCGCCGCGCAGCATCGCCGCCGAAAAGCGCTCGGGCCCGGCCCACAGCGTGGAAGACAGTCCGCCCTCGCGCACCAGCGAACGGATCACCCCGCCATTCGCGATGTCGGCCAGAAGCCGCATCGCGCGGTACACGCTCGACTTGCCGCTGCCATTGGCGCCCGTCACCACCGTGAGGCGGCCGAGCGGCACCGTCAGCTGGCGCAGCGACCGGTAGTTGGCGATGGCGAGCGCGGAAAGCACGCGCTACGGGGAAAGGGTCAGGCGCCGGCCAGTTCGTCCGCGCGCGCCTGGGCGGCCGCGAAGTCGAGGTCGCCCGAGTAGATGGCGCGTCCGCAGATCACGCCCTCGACGCCGTCGGACTCGACCGCGCAGAGCTGGTCGATGTCGGCCATGTTCGAGAGGCCGCCCGAGGCGATCACCGGGATGGTCAGCGCCTGCGCCAGCTTGACGGTGGCCTCGATGTTGATGCCCGAGAGCATGCCGTCGCGGCCGATGTCGGTGTAGATGATCGACTCGACGCCGTAGTCCTCGAACTTCTTGCCGAGGTCGGCCACCTCGTGGCCCGTGAGCTTGCTCCAGCCGTCGGTGGCGACCTTGCCGTCCTTGGCGTCGAGGCCCACGATGATGTGGCCGCCGAAGGCGCTGCAGGCGTCCTTCAGGAAGCCCGGGTTCTTGACCGCCGCGGTGCCGATGATCACGTAGCGCAGGCCGTCGTCGATGTAGCGCTCGATGGTGTCGAGGTCGCGGATGCCGCCGCCGAGCTGCACCGGGATGTCGTCGCCGACTTCCTTCAGGATCGCCTTGATCGCCGCGTGGTTCTGCGGCTTGCCGGCGAAGGCGCCATTCAGGTCGACCAGGTGCAGCCGCCGTGCACCGGCCTCGACCCACTTGCGGGCCATGGCGGCGGGGTCTTCGCTGAAGATGGTGGACTGGTCCATGTCGCCCTGTTTGAGGCGAACGCAGTGGCCGTCTTTGAGATCAATGGCGGGAATGAGGAGCATGGTGCCGGTCAGCAGAGCGATGGTTCAGGAAAGACGGAAGACCTTGTTCAAGAACACCACGGAACCGGCTTTGCCGGGCCGTCGGTGTTGCCCCCGCCAGGGGGTTGGCGAAGCGGACACGCAGTGCCGCGCAGCCTGGGGGCGAGCAACAGGTCATGGATTCCAGTGGAGGAAATTTCGGTAGAGCTGCAACCCATGGTCCGCACTCTTCTCCGGGTGGAACTGGGTGGCAAAAATGTTATCGCGTGCGATGGCTGCGGTAAAGCTCGCGCCGTATTCGGCTTCGCCCACGCTGTGCCGGGCGTCGGCCGGCCGTGCAAAGAAGCTGTGCACGAAGTAGAAATAGCTCAGGTCGGGAACGCCCGCCCACACCGCATGCGGCTGGGCCTGCCGCACCTGGTTCCAGCCCATCTGGGGCACCTTGAAGCGGCTGCCGTCGGGCTGCAGGCGCCCTGCGAGCTCGAATTTGACGACCTCGCCGGGAATGAGGCCCAGGCCGTCGGTCGGCCCTTCGTCGCTGCGCGACAGCAGCATCTGCATGCCGACGCACACGCCGAAGAGCGGCTTGCTGGCCGCCGCCTCGAGCACCGACTCCTGCAAGCCGGAGTCGCGCAGCTCCCGCATGCAGTCGGGCATGGCGCCCTGCCCCGGCAGCACCACGCGGGTGGCCTTGCGCACCACCTCGGGGTCGGAAGTGACGAAGACCTGCACGCCGACCTGATCGGCCGCATGCTGCACAGCCTGCGAGACGGAGCGCAGATTGCCCATGCCGTAGTCGACGACCGCGACGGTATTTGCTACAGATTTCATAGCTATTCGCTGGAGGATTTCAGAGCGAACCCTTGGTCGATGGAATGACGCCGGCGGAGCGCGGATCGAGCTCGAGCGCGCCGCGCATCGCTCGGGCGAAGGCCTTGAACACGGTCTCGCACTGGTGGTGCGCGTTCACGCCCTTGAGGTTGTCGATGTGCAGCGTGACGAAGGCGTGGTTCACGAAGCCCTGGAAGAACTCGTAGGTGAGCTGGCTGTCGAAGGTGCCGATCATGCCGCTGGTGAAGGGCACGTGCATCACGAGGCCGGGGCGGCCCGAGAAGTCGATGACCACGCGGCTCAGCGCTTCGTCGAGCGGCACGTAGGCATGGCCGTAGCGTCTGATGCCCTTCTTGTCGCCGACGGCCTTGGCCACGGCCTGGCCCAGCGTGATGCCCACGTCTTCCACCGTGTGATGGCCATCGATGTGCAGGTCGCCCTGGCAGTCGATATCGAGGTCGATCAGTCCGTGGCGCGCGATCTGGTCGAGCATGTGGTCGAAGAAACCGATGCCGGTGGCGAGCTTCGCCTTGCCGGTGCCGTCGAGGTTGACGCTGACGGTGATCTTGGTCTCGGCGGTGTTGCGGGTGACCGACGCGGTGCGATCGGCACCGTGCGGGGTGGTGGGGGTGGTCATAGTGAGGCTTCGAGTGCCGCGAGCATCTGCGCATTCTCGTCGGACGTTCCAACGGTGAGGCGCAGGCAATTTGCCAGCAGTTCGTGCATTTTAGAAACGTTCTTCACCAGAACACCGCGCGCCTTCATACCCTCAAAGGTCTTGGCGGCATCGGGCACGCGCAAAAGGATCATGTTGGCGTCGCTCGGCCAGGTCTTGACGCCCGGCAGCCGGCCCAGGCCCATCATCAGGCGGTGGCGCTCCTCGCGGATCTGCCGCGCCTGGGCTTCGAACACCTCGACGTGCGCCAGGGCGAACAATGCGCACTCGCAGTTGAGCACGCTGATGTTGTAGGGCGGGCGCACCTTGTCGATCTCGGCGATCAGCGCGGCCGGCCCCATGAGGTAGCCCAGGCGGATGCCGGCCAGGCCGAATTTGCTGAGCGTGCGCATCAGGAGCACATGGCCGTGCTTCGCGAGCCGGTCGATGTAGCTGCGGGCGGCGAAGGGCTGGTAGGCCTCGTCGATCACCACCAGGCCGCCCTGCGCGCCCTGGGCCTCGACGATCTTCTCGACGACGGCGTCGTCCCAGAGGTTGGCGGTCGGGTTGTTCGGGTAGGCGAGGTAGACGATGGCGGGCTTCTCGCGCGCGATGGCGGCGAGCATGGCGGCCTCGTCCAGCTCGAAATCGGCCGTCAGCGGCACGCCGACGAAGCGCAGGCCCTGCAGCTTCGCGCTCATCGCGTACATCACGAAACCGGGCACGGGGGCCAGCACCGTGGCGCCGGGCAGGTCGCAGGCAATGGCCAGCAGCGAGATCAGCTCGTCCGAGCCGTTGCCCAGCATCAGCGCGAAGCCTTCCGGCATCTGCGCATGGGCCGCCAGCGCCCGCCGCAGGTCGGCGCCGCGGTCGCCCGGATAGCGATTGAGTGCCAGCGCGCCGAGCCGCGCGCCGAGCTCGGCCTGCAGCGCGGGGGGCAGGCCGAAGGGGTTCTCCATGGCGTCGAGCTTCACGAAACCGCGCGCATCCTGCACCGCATAGGCATGCATGGACCGTACGTCGGCACGGATGCGGTCGAACGGCGGGGGGGCGGAGTCGGAAGTGTTCATCGGGTGCAGCGGTAGCTGTTTCTGAGAGCGCCGGACATGACCAGTTGCACGGGCATGTCGGCTTCGTAACTGTCGGCGTTGCGGGTCAGCTCGGTCTGGTAGAGCGAACGGGCCATCGAGGGCTCGAGGCGGCGGCCCTCGACACAGAAGGCGGGCTTCTGGCCGTTGCGCTGCGACGACTCGACGCCTTCGCGCAGGCCTTCGAGCACGCCGACGAGGTAATAGCTGGCGTAAGCCTTGCCGTCCTTCTCGTTGGTTTCGAGCGCGCGCAGCTCGCGGATGCTCATCGCGTGCGCACCGACGCCGGCCACCAGTGCGAGCAACAGCACCGGCAGGCGCGGCAGCAACAGGACGGCGGCACGGCTCATGGCGTCACTGGCGATAGCGCGGCGGCGGTGCGTACGAACCGTCGGCCGGGAAGGCGCTGGGCTGGGGCGGCGTGGTGTCGCGACGCGGGCGGCGCGGCGCCTCGGGCTGCTCGAGCTCGAACAGCGCGGCGCCGATCACGCCGATGTTGCGCACGTCGCCGGCTTCGGTGTTCGCCGCATAGGCGCGGCCCGGTGCGGCGAAGCGGAAGGCCGCGACCTCGCTCTGGCTCTTGCGGAAGCCTTCGATGTCGAGCACCTGCTGCGGACGCAGCACATAGCCGCCGTTGCGCAGGCTGCCGGGCTTGCCATTCAGCACGTCGAGGCCATCGACCGTGGCGATCACCTCGTAGCTGCGGTCGCTGAGGTTGCGGAAGCGCAGCGTGTAGCGCGCGCCTTCGAGGCCGGCGAGGCGGAACATGTCGTTGCTGCGGCGCGCGCGCTGCAGCGGCAGGGGGCGGCTGCTCTCGTCGAGCACCGACCATTCGACATCGCCCTGGGCCAGCTGCAGGTTGAGCCGACGCTCGGGGTTGTTGCCCGCGTCGCGGCGCACGCTGGCCGCGTCGTTGTAGCCGAGCGAGGCCACTTCGTCGGGCTGCGCCGACAACCGCCTGGCGGCGACTGTGCGGGTCTTCGATTCGATGCCCTCGCCCCACTGCGTGCCGAGTTGTGCCGGTGCGGGTGCAGCAGGCGCAGCGGCGCTGGGCGTTGCAGCCAGCGCGGCCGACTCGTTGCGCGCCTGCGGCATCTGGCTGCAGGCCGCGAGCAAGGCCGCACCTGCAATGAGGCCCGTGGCGAACCTGAAAAAGCGCGAACGGTAAAGACGGTGAATCATCTGGCTTGCTCCTCCCGGAAGCGGTTTTTGTTGGAGCCTCAGATCTTACGCAGGCGCATGCGGGCGGCCTCGGCGTGCGCCTGCAGACCCTCGCCTTCGGCCAGCGTCACCGCGATGGGGCCGAGCACCTGGGCGCCGGCTTCGCTGACCTCGATCAGGCTCGAACGCTTCTGGAAGTCGTAGACGCCGAGCGGACTCGAGAAGCGCGCCGTGCCGCTGGTGGGCAGCACGTGGTTCGGACCGGCGCAGTAGTCGCCCAGGCTCTCGCTGGTGAAGGCGCCGAGGAAGATCGCGCCGGCGTGGCGCAGCAGCGGTTCCCAGCGCTGCGGTTCGCGGCTGCTGACTTCCAGGTGTTCGGGCGCGATGCGGTTGCTGATCTCGCAGGCCTCTTCCATGCTCTTCGTGTGGATCAGCGCGCCGCGGCCGTTGAGCGAAGCCGCGATGATTTCGGCACGCGGCATGGTGGGCAGCAGGCGGTCGATTTCCGCTTGCACGCGGTCGATGTAGGCCGCGTCGGGGCACAGCAGGATGCTCTGGGCCAGCTCGTCGTGCTCGGCCTGGCTGAACAGGTCCATCGCCACCCACTCGGGTGGCGTGCTGCCGTCGGCCAGCACGAGGATCTCGCTCGGGCCCGCGATCATGTCGATGCCCACGGTGCCGAACACGCGGCGCTTGGCAGCGGCCACGTAGGCGTTGCCGGGGCCGGTGATCTTGTCGACCGCGGGGATGGTGGCGGTGCCGTAGGCCAGCGCGGCCACGGCCTGTGCGCCGCCGATGGTGAAGCCGCGCGTCACGCCGGCCACGTAGGCCGCGGCCAGCACCAGTTGGTTCTTTTCGCCCTTCGGAGTCGGCACGACCATGATGATTTCGCCGACGCCCGCGACGTGCGCAGGAATCGCGTTCATCAGCACGCTCGACGGGTAGGCGGCCTTGCCGCCCGGCACGTAGATGCCCACGCGGTCGAGCGGCGTGACCTTCTGGCCGAGCAGCGTGCCGTCGGCATCGCGGTAGCTCCAGCTCTCGCCGCTCGCCTTCTTCTGGGCCTCGTGGTAGCTGCGCACGCGGCGCGCCGCGGCTTCGAGCGCGTCGCGCTGGGCGGCGGGCAGCGCCTCGAAGGCGGCCTTCAGCTCGGCCTGCGTGAGTTCGAGTTCCGGCAGGGTGGCAGCGCCGAGCTTGTCGAAGCGGTTGGTGTACTCGAGCACGGCCTCGTCGCCGCGCTTGCGCACATCGGCCAGGATGTCGGCCACCACTTTCTCGATCGCAGCGTCCGCATCCGCGGACCAATGCAGCCGCGCCTTGAATTCAGCGTCGAAGCTGGCCGATGTGGTGGAGAGGCGAGAGGGAGTGGCTTTCATGGTCATTTCGAGGAACACCGCGGAACCGGCTTCGCCGGGCCGCCGGTGTTGCCCCCGGCGAGGGGGTTGGCGGACCACACGAAGTGGGGGAGCCTGGGGGAGAGCTTCATATCGCTGACGCGAAGGCGTCGATGATGCGGCGGATGGGCTCGCGCTTGAGCTTGAGCGCGGCCTGGTTGACGACCAGCCGGGCGCTGATGTCCATGATGCGCTCGACCTCGACGAGGTGGTTGGCCTTGAGCGTGTTGCCGGTCGAAACCAGGTCGACGATGGCGTCGGCCAGGCCGGTGAGCGGCGCGAGCTCCATGCTGCCGTAGAGCTTGATCAGGTCGACGTGCACGCCCTTGGTGGCGAAGAAATCGCGAGAGAGGCCGACGTACTTGGTCGCCACGCGCAGACGCGAGCCCTGCTTCACGGCCGACGCGTAGTCGTAGTCGGCACGCACCGCCACGCTGAGGCGGCAGGCCGCGATGCGCAGGTCGAGCGGCTGGTAGAGGCCCTGGTTGCCGTGCTCGAGCAGCACGTCGAGGCCGGTCACGCCGAGGTCGGCGCCGCCGTACTGCACGTAGGTGGGCACGTCGGACGCGCGCACCAGCACCACCCGCACGTCGGGCCGGGTGGTGTCGAGGATCAGCTTGCGCGATTTCTCGGGGTCTTCGGTGACCTCGATGCCGGCCGCAGCCAGCAGGGGCATCGTCTCTTCGAAGATGCGGCCTTTGGATAAAGCAAGCGTGATCATGGGGATGCCTTCAAGCGGGAAACACCGCGGAACCGGCTTTGCCGGGCCGCTGGTGTTGCCCCCTGCAAGGGGGTGGGCGTTGCGACACGAAGTGCGCGGAGACTGGGGGTGTGCGTCATGCTATCCGTTCGATGTCCGCGCCCAGGCCACGCAGCTTGGCCTCCATGCGGTCGTAGCCGCGGTCGAGATGGTAGATACGGTCGACCAGGGTCTCGCCCTCGGCCACGAGGCCTGCGATGACGAGGCTGGCCGAGGCGCGCAGGTCGGTGGCCATCACGGTGGCGCCCGAGAGCTGGGTCACGCCCTCGACCATCGCCACCTTGCCCTCGACATGGATGGCGGCGCCCAGGCGCACCATCTCGTTCACGTGCATGAAGCGGTTCTCGAAGATGGTCTCGGTGACCATCGACGCGCCGCGCGCGATCACGTTCAGGGCCATGAACTGGGCCTGCATGTCGGTCGGAAAACCGGGGTATTCGGTGGTGCTGAAGCTCTGCGCCTTGAGGTGCTCGCAGGCCGGGGCCCTGGAGCTGATGCGCACGCCGCCTTCTTCCGGCGTGACCGTGCAGCCGGCATCGCGCAGCTTGTCGATCACGGCGTCCATGTGGTCGGCGCGAGCGTGGCGCAGGAACACGTCGCCGCCCGTGGCCGCAACGGCGCAGAGGAAGGTGCCGGCCTCGATGCGGTCGGCCACCACGGCGTGCTCGCAGCCGTGCAGCTTCTCGACGCCCTGGATGCGGATGTGGCTGGTGCCGTGGCCTTCGATCTTCGCGCCCATGCGGATCAGCATGTCGGCGAGGTCGACGATCTCGGGCTCCTGCGCGGCGTTTTCGAGCAGCGTCTCGCCCTCGGCCAACGCGGCGGCCATGAGGAAGTTCTCGGTGCCGGTGACGGTGACCATGTCGGTCAGGATGCGCGCGCCCTTCAGGCGGGTGCGGCCCGCCGGCAGGCTGGCGATCATGTAGCCGTGCTCGACCACGATCTCGGCGCCCATGGCCTGCAGGCCCTTGATGTGCTGGTCGACCGGCCGCGAGCCGATGGCGCAGCCGCCGGGCAAAGACACCTTGGCATGGCCGAAGCGCGCCAGCAGCGGGCCCAGGGCCAGCACGGAGGCGCGCATGGTCTTCACCAGCTCGTAGGGCGCCTCGGGGTTGGCGAGGTCGCCGGCATTGAGCTGCACCGTGCCGTTGTGGTCGCGCTCGGCCGCGACGCCCATGTTGCGCACCAGCTTGAGCATGGTCGACACGTCCTGCAGGCGCGGCACGTTGTGCAGCGTCACGGGCTGGTCGGTCAAGAGCGCGGCGCACAGCTCGGGCAGCGCGGCGTTCTTGGCGCCGGAAATGAGCACCTCGCCGCGAAGCTGGCGCCCGCCGCGAATCAGAAGTTTGTCCATCGAGGATCCAGCGAAATGGGGTGGCCCGGGGGCCGGAAAGTTACTTTTCCACCGCCGCCCATTCGGCCGGCGTGTAGGTTTTCATCGAGAGCGCATGCACTTCGTCGGTATGCATTTTCGCACCGAGGGTGGCGTAGACCCGCTGGTGGCGCTGAATGGCGCGCTTGCCCTCGAATTCGGCCGAGACGATGGTGGCGTACCAATGTCGGCCATCGCCCTCGAGCGAGATGTGCTCGCAGGGGAGCTGGGACTGGATCAGGGCCTGGAGTTGTTCGGCGGTCATGGGGTCTGGAAAGGGGCGGTCAGCCCCGGATTTTGTAGCCGATGCGGAGCAGGTGGACGGCGACGGCACTCACCACCAGCCAGGCGGTGCCGACGATGCCCAGGCTGAGCCAGGGCGAGGCATCGCTCACGCCGAAGAAACCATAGCGGAAGCCGTCGATCATGTAGAAGAACGGATTCAGGTGGCTCACCGTCTGCCAGAACGGCGGCAGGGAGCCGATCGAATAGAACACGCCCGACAGGAAGGTCATGGGCATGATCAGGAAGTTCTGGAACACGGCCATCTGGTCGAACTTCTCGGCCCAGAGGCCCGCGATGAGCCCGAGCGTGCCCAGCATCGCGGAACCCAGCAGCGCGAACACGAGGATCCAGGCGGGTGCCACGAAGTCCGGCATGGCGAAGAACATGGTGACGGCGAACACACCGAGCCCCACCGCCAGCCCGCGAATGACCGACGAGCCCACATAGGCGAAGAACCAGCCCCAGTGCGACAGCGGCGTGAGCAGCACGAAGACCAGGTTGCCCATGATCTTGCTCTGGATGATCGACGACGAACTGTTGGCGAAGGCGTTCTGCAGCACGCTCATCATCACCAGGCCCGGCACCAGGAAGGCCGTGTAGCCGACCGTGCCGTAGACCTTCACATGGTCTTCGAGCACATGGCCGAACACCATGAGGTACAGCAGCGCAGTGAGCACCGGCGCGCCGACGGTCTGAAAACCGACCTTCCAGAAGCGCAGCGTCTCCTTGTAGAGGAGCGCGCGCCAGCCGGTGACCGCCATCACAGGCTCCCCTCGGCCAGCATTGCGCCACGCTGGATTGCATGCCAGGAACACCGCGGAACCGGCTTTGCCGGGCCGCTGGTGTTGCCCCCGGCGAGGGGGTGGGCGAAGCGACATGAAGTGCGCGAAACCTGGGGGTGGTTCATCTTGCAACCTCCAGCGGCGTCTGTTCGCCCGCCATCAGGTCGATGAACACGTCTTCGAGATCGGCCTTGCGCATTTCCACGTCTTCCACCGCCACGCCGGCTTCGCGGATGGCTGCCAGCAATTGTTCGACTTCATGGGCGTTCTGCGCCGGCAGCTGCACGATGCGCCCGGTGATGCGCGCGTGCTGGGCAATGGCCCAAGGCAGCATCGCGTCGGTCTTGAAGCGCAGCACGTTGCTCGACGCCGACTTCAGCAGATCGCCGGTGCGGGCCAGTGCGATCACGCGGCCCTGCTTGAGCATCGCGATGCGGCTGCAGAGCGCCTCGGCTTCTTCGAGGTAGTGGGTGGTGAGCAGCACCGTGCTGCCCTGCTTGTTGAGCCTGGCGACGAACTGCCAGAGCGTCTGGCGCAGTTCGACGTCGACGCCGGCCGTGGGCTCGTCGAGCACGATCACCGGCGGCTTGTGCACCAGCGCCTGCGCCACCAGCACGCGGCGCTTCATGCCGCCCGAGAGCTGGCGCATGTTGGCCGAGGCCTTGTCGGCGAGGCCGAGGCTGTGCAGCAGTTCGTCGATCCAGTCGTCGTTGTTCTTGATGCCGAAGTAGCCCGACTGGATGCGCAGCGACTCGCGCACGTTGAAGAAGGGATCGAATACCAGCTCCTGCGGCACGATGCCGAGCTGGCGGCGCGCCTCGGCGTAGTCGCGCTGCACGTCGAAGCCATGGACGCTGATGGCGCCGGCCGTCGGCCGCGACAGGCCCGCGAGCATGCTGATCAGGGTGGTCTTGCCCGCGCCGTTGGGGCCGAGCAGGCCGAAGAACTCGCCCGGCTCGATCTGGAAGCTGACCTCGTCGACCGCGCGCAAGCCTTGTTTGCCTTGGGCTTTCTGCTGCCTGGAGGGAGGGTAGGTCTTGGAGACCGATTGGAATGAGATCGCGGGCATGGGAGCCCGCGATTTTACGGGCGATGGGGTTTTCAGCGCAGTCCAGGGGTGAACGCGGGGTCCGGTCGGCCTGGGCATCGGTCCGTACTTCACCCACAATCCCGCCGGTGTCGATTTTTGCGCACCGCAACCGCCCACCGCGAGGAACGCCCATGAAGTGTTTGATCCGCAGCCCCCTCTCGACTGTCACCGCCCTGCTCCTGGCGATGGTGCTGACCGCTTGCGGGGGCGGAGGTGGTGGTGGCGGCGGAGGGGGCGGTATCGGCCTTGGCGTTGGCATTGGCGCAGGGGGTGGCACCGCCCAGCCTTGCATCTCATCTTCCAGTTCGGCCCAATTGCCAGCCCGCGAGGCGCTCATTGCACGCGCCAAGTGCCTCGAGTTGGATACGCCTTACGTGCCGCCGCCCGGTGATGTGCTGGAGCACAACACGTCCGGGTACGCCAAGGCGATGTGCTCGGCGGTATTCATCACCGAACTCGATCCTGTTGTCGCCGCCGAAACCGTCGGGTACTTCACGGGGCCGTACGAGCAGCGCAAGAAGGTGGGCACACCGGTGGTCGACCGCGTCAAGAAGGAGGTCCGCATCACGATACCCAACGGCGGTCCGACGCTGGTGGCGCGCCACTTCGGTTCGCAGGGTTGCATCACGCTGCCGCCCGGCAAGGACGATGTTCTCTTCACACCCGTCAGTGTCAAGAGCGCCCTGGCCGACCCCGCGACCGTGCCCTGGCCCATGGGGGATGTGCTGCCGAACGATCCGCCGCCCGCCGGCGTCGACATGACCAAGGTGACCCAGGCCATCGACGCCGCCTTCGAAACAACGGAGGCCTACACCGCGGCCTTCGTGGTCACGCACAAGGGGCGCCTCATCGGCGAGCGCTACATGAGCGGCATCGGCACGACAACGCCGCTCGAATCATGGTCGATGGGCAAGAGCGTCGTGGCCACGATGATGGGCGTGCTGATCAAGCAGGGCGCGTACACGCTCGACCAGCCCGCGCCGATTCCCGAGTGGCAAGGTGCCGGCGACGGCCGGCAGCAGATACGCATTGCCGACATCCTGCGCATGTCCAGCGGGCTGCGCATCAAGGCACCGGACGATCCGGACTTCGACCCCAGCGGCACCTACCCCGATCACATCTACTACTACACGGGCCGAATCAACGCGTTCAACTACGCCGCGACCCGGCCGCAGCAATGGCCGCCCAACACGGTGGGCCGCTACCGCAATACCGATCCGGTGCTTGCCAACTACCTGGTCCGCCTCGCGGTCGAGAAGCGCGGCGAGGAGTACCTCTCGTTCCCGCAGCGCGCCATCTTTGACAAGATCGGCATCCGCTCCATGGTGATCGAGACCGATCCCTACGGCAACTTCCTCACGCAAGGCTACGACTTCATGTCGGCCCGCGATTGGGCCCGACTGGCCAATCTCTACCTGCAGGACGGCGTTTGGAACGGCGAGCGCATTCTTCCCGACGGGTTCGTCAATTTCGTGAGCACGGTCGCACCCGCCTGGGCCGCAGACCAGCGCCCCATCTACGGGGGATTCTTCTGGATCAATGGAACGGGGGCGCTGGCGGTGCCGACGACGGCCTATTACATGCTCGGCGCAGGGGGCCAGTTCGTGCTCGTGATTCCGTCGCACGATCTCGTCGTCGTGCGCATCGGCCACTCCAAGGGAGAGCGATTCGCAACCTCGACCCTGAACAAGGCGCTCGCGCTGCTGACCGCAGCGGTGCCACGCTCGCGCTAGGGTGTCAGGGTGCTGCGGGCAGCAGGCCCGCAACTCCGTACAACGCGGCCAGCTCGCGCAGCCGCGGCGAAAGCCCCTTGACCGCGAAGCCACGACCGAGCGCACTGGATTCACGGCGGCACTCGAGCAGCACCGCCAGCGCCGACGAATCGAACTGGGCCAGCGCCGACGCATCGACCACCGTCGACGACGAATCGGCCTGGCCCTTCAGCCCCTGCTGCAGCATGCGCATGCAGGCGGGGGCCTCGTCGTGGGTGAGCTTGGTGGGCAGGACCAGCATGGCGTTGCCCGGTCAGCCCTTGCCGTTGTTCTTGTTGCGAGCGGTCAGCGCAGCGATCAGGCCGTCGATGCCGCGGGCATTGATCTCTTGCGAGAACTGGGTGCGATAGGTATCGACCAGCCAGACGCCCAGCACGTTGAGGTTGTAGACCTTCCAGCCTGCGCCCTGGCCGGGTGTCTTTTCGAGGCGGTAGTCGAGCTGCACGGGATCGCCACGGCCCTGGATCTCGGTGCGAACCAGCACTTCCTTGTCGTCGGCCGAGCCGCGGAACGGGCGCACCGAGACGGTCTGGTCGACCACCTGGTCGAGCGCGCCGGCATAGGTGCGCACCAGCAGCGTCTTGAACTCTTCCTGCAGGCGCTTCTGCTGCTCGGGCGTGGCCTGGCGCCAGGCCGGGCCGACCGCGGAGGCCGTCATGCGCTGGAAGTTGACGTTGGGCATGATCTTGCTGTCGACCAGCAGCATGATCTTGTTGACATCGCCCGCCTTGATGGAGGAGTCGGCCTTGATCGTTTCGAGCACGTCGGTCGACAGGCGCTTCACGAGGGCATCGGGTGCCTCGTCGGCGGCATGAGCGGGCCGGACGAAAGCGGCGGCGGCGCCAAACAGCAAGGCACCGGCCAAAACCAGGCGGCCCACATCGCGTCGTTGCAAGATCTTGTTGTTCATGGAGAGTCCCTTAAAGTTTGAAAATCGACGAAGCGCCGAACCGCCACCGGCGGCTGAGGCGCTACGACAAGAACGGATTCGACCGGCCCGGGGCCGACCGGGTTCCTGAAGCGGAGGTGAAGCCTTGCAACCGGATGCAAGCGGCTTCAGCGCCCACTTCCGCCGTCCTCTTACTTTGCGCCGCTGTCCTCCGGCGGGTTGTTTCCGGCGCCATCGTCCGGCGGATTGCCGTCGTAGACCTGGCTGCGGCGACGCTGCAGGAATGCATCGCGCGTGAACGAATACTTGTCGAGCGCCGCCTCGCCGAGCAGGCGGCTGGCGCGCAGATACTGCGAGCGCGTATCGACGACGCGCAGGACCGTCAGCGAATTCCGCCAGGCCACGTCCTCCATGTGCCCCAGGGGGTCGCCATACATGTCCACCGGACGCGCCGCGGTGTCGCGCAGGGTCGAGGGGCCCAGGAGCGGCAGCACGACATACGGACCGGCGCCTACACCCCAGTAGCCCAGCGTCTGGCCGAAATCTTCTTCGTGGCGGGGGATTCCCGCTTCGGTGGCGACGTCGAGCAACCCGCCGAGCCCGAAGAAGGTGTTGACGTTCAGGCGCATGAAGGTCTCGGCACTGCCTTGCAGCTTGAGCTGCGCCACGTTGTTGGCAAAGTTCCAGACATCGCCGAGATTGCCGAAGAAGTTGTTCACCCCCGTGCGAACCATCGAGGGCAACGTGCGCTGGTAGGCCGTGGCCACCGGCACGAGCACCGCGTCGTCGACCGTGTCGTTGAAACGCGTCATGCCGCGGTTGAAAGGCTCGAACGGATCGGCCGGATTGGCATTGGGCCCCGTGGCGCATCCCGCCACGACTGCAAGAACGGTGACGGCACCCATCCAGCGGGCGCCATTAGCTATGCTTTTCATAGCATTCGACGAAGAGAAACGTGTTTTCATTTTTTGTTGGCGGTTCCCGGCGTCGAGGCATTTCCCTCGGCCGCCTTGCTGTAGAGGAACTGGCTGATCAGGTTTTCCAGCACCACGGCCGATTGGGTCGCGGTGATGGTGTCACCGGGTTGCAGGTTCTTCTCCTCGGCGCCCGCTTCGATGCCGATGTACTGCTCGCCGAGCAGGCCACTGGTCAAGATCTTGAGCGAGCTGTCCTTGGGAAAACTGTAACGGTTTTGCAATGCCAGCGTGACGTCGGCCTGAAAGGCCTTGTCGTTGAACGCGATGGATTCCACACGTCCGACCACGACACCGGCGCTCTTGACCGCGGTCTGGGGCTTGAGCCCGCCGATGTTGTCGAATCGCGCGGTGACCGTGTAGGTCTTCTGGAAATTCAGGCTCAGCAGGTTGGCCGACTGCAGCGCGAGGAACAGCAGCGCCGCGCCGCCGATCATCACGAACAGGCCGACCCAGATGTCGTTGTTGGAACGTTGCATATCGACTCTTCCTATATTCCAGCGGATTGGCTCATTCGGGGAACACCGCAGAACCGGCTTTGCCGGGCTGCTGGTGTTGCCCCCTGCAAGGGGGTTGGCGGCCACACGAAGTGGGCAAGCCTGGGGGTGTGCTCGTTCATATACTGAACATCATGGCGGTGAGCAGGAAGTCGAGCCCCAGTACCGCAAGCGACGCCATGACCACCGTGCGCGTCGTCGCGCGCGATACGCCCTCGGGCGTGGGCTGGGCCTCGTAACCCTGCAGCAGCGCGATGAAGGTCACGGTGAAGCCGAACACGACGCTCTTGACCACGCCGTTGCCCACGTCGCGCCATACGTCGACGCCGCCCTGCATCTGTCCCCAGAACGCGCCCGGGTCGACGCCCAGCATCAGCACGCCCACCACGTAGCCGCCCATGATGCCGACCGCGCTGAACACGGCGGCCAGCAGCGGCATGGCGATCACGCCGGCCCAGAAGCGCGGCGCAAGGATGCGCTGCACCGGGTCGACCGCCATCATTTCCATGGCACTCAACTGCTCGTCGGCTTTCATGAGCCCGATCTCGGCAGTGAGCGATGTCCCGGCCCGGCCGGTGAAAAGCAGGGCCGCCACCACGGGCCCGAGTTCGCGCACCAGGCTCAGCGCGACCAGCAACCCGAGCGCCTCGGAAGAACCGTAGCGCTGCAGCGCGTAGTACATCTGCAGGCCCAGCACGAAGCCGACGAACAGCCCCGACACGCCGATGATCGCGAGCGAGTAGTTGCCGAGGAAATGGACCTGGTCGCGCACCAGCCCGAAGCGGCGCATGATCTGCGCGCCGGGGCCGACAAGGCGCATGAAGAGCTTGGCACCATGACCAAGATTCGCCAGGTGGCTGCGCACCGCAAAGCCGGTGTCGGCGGGCTTCCACCAGCTCATATTTGCCCCCACGTTCGGCACTTCGTGTCCTCACTGCCCCCCGAGGGGGCCTTCGCTTGCTCGGGGCGGCCCAGCGCTGCGCTCATGAACGCCCTCCTTCGACATTGCCGAAGTCGTCTTCGATGCTGACGCCGGGATAGTGGAAATGCACGGGCCCGTCGGGCAGCGCGTTCACGAACTGATGCACCAGGGGGTCGGCGCTTTCGCGCACCTCGCTCGGCGTGCCTTGCGCGGCGATGCTGCCGTTGGCCAGGATGATCACGTGGTCGGCGATGCGGAATGTTTCTTCGAGATCGTGCGACACGACGAGGCTGGTCAGCCCGAGCGTGTCGTTGAGCTGGCGGATCAACCGGGCCGCGGTGCCGAGCGAAATCGGATCGAGGCCGGCGAAGGGCTCGTCGTACATCACGAGATCGGGGTCGAGTGCAATCGCGCGGGCCAGCGCCACGCGCCGCGCCATGCCGCCCGACACCTGGCTCGGCATCAGGTCGCGCGCACCGCGCAAGCCCACGGCGTCGAGCTTCATGAGCACCACGTCGCGCACCAGCGCTTCGGACATCTGCGTGTGCTCGCGCAGCGGGAAGGCCACGTTGTCGAACACGCTCATGTCGGTGAACAGGGCTCCGAACTGGAAGAGCATGCCCATGCGGCGCCGGGCCGCATAGAGCGCCGCGGTGTCGAACTTGCCGACGTCGTGGCCGTCGAAGAGCACTTCGCCGCGCTGTGCCCGCTGCTGTCCGCCGATCAATCGCAGCACGGTGGTCTTGCCACCGCCCGAGGCGCCCATCAGGGCCGTGACCTTGCCGCGCGGGACAGTGAACGAGACGCCGTCGAGGATCGCGCGCGCCCCGTAGCCGAACGTGACGTCGCGGAACTCTGCGAATGATTGTGGCTGTGCGGCTGGGTCCATCTCAATAAAAAAGCCGGGCGCCTTTTCAGGCATCCCGGCATGCGGTTTCCGCGAATGATAGCGGGGCCGTGGCCGGCCTCGCCAAACTGAAACAAAATTCAGCGGGGCAAGTCGCTGAATCCCATCAAAAATTCGTCCACCGAGCGCGCGGCTTGCCGCCCCTCGCGAATCGCCCACACCACCAGCGACTGGCCGCGGCGGATGTCGCCCGCGGCGAACACCTTCGGCACGTTCGTGGCGTAACCGCCGATGAAGTCGACCGTGGCCCTGGCGTTGCCGCGCGCATCCTTCTCGACGCCGAAGGCTTCGAGCACGCTGGCCACCGGGCTCACGAAGCCCATCGCCAGCAGCACGAGGTCGGCCTTGAGCGTCTGCTCGCTGCCGGCCACTTCCTGCATCTTGCCGTCCTTCCATTCGACGCGGACTGTCTTCAGGCCGGTGACCTTGCCCTTTTCGCCGATGAACTCCTTGGTGGAGATCGCGAACTCGCGCTCGCAGCCTTCCTCATGGCTGGAGCTGGTGCGCAGCTTGATCGGCCAGTAGGGCCAGGTCAGCGGGCGGTTCTCTTCCTCGGGCGGCTGCGGCATCAGCTCGAACTGCGTGACGCTGGCGGCGCCGTGGCGGTTGCTGGTGCCCACGCAGTCGGAGCCGGTGTCGCCACCGCCGATGACGATCACGTGCTTGCCGTCGGCGCGCAGTTGGCCCTTGACCTTGTCGCCCGCGTTGACGCGGTTCTGCTGCGGCAGGAACTCCATCGCGAAATGGATGCCGTCGAGGTCGCGGCCCGGCACGGGCAGGTCGCGCGACTGTTCGGCACCGCCCGTGAGCAGCACCGCGTCGAACTCCTTGTTCAACTGCTCCGGCGTGACGGTTTCCTTGGCGAGGTTGGTCACCTTGGAGCCCTTGCCGAGCGGATCCTTCGCGGCACCGACCATCACGCCGGTGCGGAAGGTGACGCCCTCGGCCTTCATCTGCTCGACGCGGCGGTCGATGTGGGTCTTCTCCATCTTGAAGTCGGGGATGCCGTAGCGCAGCAGGCCGCCGATGCGGTCGTTCTTCTCGAACAGCGTCACGTCGTGGCCGGCGCGTGCGAGCTGCTGTGCGGCCGCCATGCCGGCCGGCCCCGAACCCACCACGGCCACCTTCTTGCCGGTCTTGTGCTTGGCCACGCGCGGCGCCACCCAGCCTTCGTCCCAGGCGCGGTCGATGATCGCGTGCTCGATCGACTTGATGCCGATCGCGTCGTCATTCACGTTGAGCACGCAGGCCGCCTCGCAGGGTGCGGGACAGATGCGACCGGTGAACTCCGGGAAGTTGTTGGTCGAATCGAGCACCGCGAAGGCGTTCTGCCAGTCGTTGCGGTACACGAGGTCGTTGAAGTCCGGAATGATGTTGTTGACCGGGCAGCCGCTGTTGCAGAACGGCGTGCCGCAGTCCATGCAGCGCGCGCCCTGCACCTTGGCCTGCTCGGGCGTCAGGCCGACGACGAATTCCTTGTAGTGCTTGACGCGCTCTTCGATCGGCTTGTAGCCCTCTTCGATGCGCTCATGCTCCATGAAGCCGGTGATCTTTCCCATCGTGATGTCCTTTACACCCCCGTTGCTTGCTCACTGCATGTAGCCGCCTCCCCCCTCGAGGGGGCAACACCTGCGGCCCGGCAAAGCCGGTTCCGCGGTGTTCCCCGAAGGGCTTGTGACGGTGTCATGCGTTGTATGCGATGCGAGGGTTAGCCTTGTTTTGGTTGATCTTCAAACTGCGGCCGGAGCCGTTTGCGGTGCGGGCACCAGCGCATGCGGCTCGAGGCCCACGTGCGCGTTGTTGCCGCTGCTGGTCAGCTCGACCTTGCGGTCGTGCAGTTCGGCGAGGGCACGCTTGTATTCGTTCGGGAACACCTTGACGAACTTGGTGCGCGACACGGCCCAGGTGTCGAGCAGTTCGCGCGCGCGCTTGCTGCCGGTCCAGCGGTGGTGCTCTTCGAGCAGCTTCTTGAGCTGGGCCTCGTCGGTCTCGCCGCCGTGCCAGATCTTGCGATGCACGCTCGCGACCTGCTCGGCCGAGGTCAGCACCTTGTCGAGCGACACCATCGAGAGGTTGCAGCGCGTGGCGAACTGGCCGTCTTCGTCGTAAACGAAAGCCACGCCGCCGCTCATGCCGGCCGCGAAGTTGCGGCCGGTCTTGCCGAGCACCGCGACCGTGCCGCCGGTCATGTATTCGCAACCATGGTCGCCCGTGCCTTCGATGACCGCCGTCGCGCCCGACAGGCGCACGGCGAAGCGTTCGCCGGCCACCCCGCACAGATACGCCTCGCCGGTGGTCGCGCCGTACAACGCGGTGTTGCCGACGATGGTGTTGCGCGCGGCTTCGCCGCGGAAGTCGAGGCTGGGGCGCACCACCACGCGGCCGCCCGACAGGCCCTTGCCGGTGTAGTCGTTGGCATCGCCGATCAGGTAGAGCGTGATGCCGCGTGCCAGGAAGGCGCCGAACGACTGGCCGCCCGTGCCTTCGAGCTGGATGCGGATCGAGTCGTCGGGCAGGCCTTGCGGATGCACCTTGGTCAGCGCGCCCGACAGCATGGCGCCCACCGAGCGGTTGACGTTGCGCGCCACCTCGATGAACTGCACCTTCTCGCCCTTGTCGATGGCGGGGCGCGACTTCTCGATGAGCTTCACGTCGAGCGCCTTGTCCAGGCCATGGTCCTGGTTCTCGACATGGAAGCGCGCCACCTCGGCCGGCACATTGGGCAGCGCGAACAGGCGGCTGAAATCGAGGCCCGCGGCCTTCCAGTGCTCGATGCCCTTGCGCGTGTCGAGCAGGTCGGCACGGCCGATCAGGTCGTCGAACTTGCGGATGCCGAGCTGGGCCATGATCTGGCGCACTTCCTCCGCAACGAAGAAGAAATAGTTGACGACGTGCTCGGGCTTGCCCGAGAACTTCTTGCGCAGCACCGGGTCCTGCGTGGCCACGCCCACCGGACAGGTGTTGAGGTGGCACTTGCGCATCATGATGCAGCCCTCGACCACCAGCGGCGCGGTGGCGAAGCCGAACTCGTCGGCGCCCAGCAGCGCGCCGATGGCAACGTCGCGGCCGGTCTTCATCTGGCCGTCGGCCTGCACGCGGATGCGGCTGCGCAGGCGGTTGAGCACCAGCGTCTGCTGCGTTTCGGCCAGGCCGATTTCCCACGGGCTGCCCGCGTGCTTGATCGACGACCAGGGCGATGCGCCCGTGCCGCCGTCATGGCCCGCGATCACGACGTGGTCGCTCTTGCACTTGGCGACGCCGGCCGCGATGGTGCCGACACCGATTTCGCTCACCAGCTTGACGCTGATGCTCGCGTGCGGCGCGGTGTTCTTCAGGTCGTGGATCAGCTGGGCCAGGTCCTCGATCGAATAGATGTCGTGGTGCGGCGGGGGCGAAATGAGGCCCACGCCCGGCACCGCATAGCGCTGCTTGCCGATGTACTCAGTGACCTTGCCGCCCGGGAGCTGGCCGCCCTCGCCCGGCTTGGCGCCCTGCGCCATCTTGATCTGGATCTGGTCGGCCGAGTGCAGGTACTCGGCGGTGACGCCGAAGCGGCCCGAGGCCACCTGCTTGATGCGCGAACGCAGCGAATCGCCGTCCTTGAGCGGCAGGTCGACTTCGACGTTGGCCGCGCCGATCACGCTCTTGAGCGTGTCGCCCTGCTTGATCGGGATGCCCTTCAGTTCGTTGCGGTAGCGCGCCGGGTCTTCACCGCCTTCGCCCGTGTTGCTCTTGCCGCCGATGCGGTTCATGGCAATCGCGAGCGTGGCGTGCGCCTCGGTGCTGATCGAGCCGAGCGACATGGCCCCGGTGGCGAAGCGCTTCACGATTTCGGAAGCCGCTTCGACCTCGTCGACCGGAATGGCCTTGGCCGGATCGATCTTGAACTCGAACAGGCCGCGCAGCGTGAGGTGGCGGCGGTTCTGGTCGTTGATGAGCTGCGCGTATTCCTTGTACGTGTTCCAGTTGTTGGCACGCGTGCTGTGCTGCAGCTTGGCGATGGCATCGGGCGTCCACATGTGCTCTTCACCGCGCGTGCGCCAGGCGTATTCGCCGCCGGCGTCGAGCATGTGGGCCAGCACCGGGTCGTCGCCGAACGCGGCCTTGTGCATGCGGATGGCTTCCTCGGCGATCTCGAAGACGCCGATGCCCTCGACGCGGCTGGCGGTGCCGGTGAAGTACTTGTTCACGGTCTCGGTGTTGAGGCCGATGGCTTCGAACAGCTGCGCGCCGCAGTAGCTCATGTAGGTGCTGACACCCATCTTCGACATGATCTTCGACAGACCCTTGCCGATGGCCTTGACGTAGTTGTAGACCGCCTTGTCGGCGCTCAGGTCGCCCGGCAGGTCGGCGTGCATGGCCGCCAGCGTTTCCATCGCGAGGTAGGGGTGCACGGCTTCCGCACCGTAGCCAGCCAGCACGCCGAAGTGATGCACTTCGCGGGCCGAACCGGTCTCGACGACCAGGCCGGCGGTGGTGCGCAGGCCTTCACGCACCAGGTACTGGTGAACGGCCGACAGCGCCAGCACGGCCGGGATCGCGACCTGCGTCGGGCTCACGCCGCGATCGCTCACGATCAGGATGTTGTGGCCACCCTTGATGGCGTCCACCGCTTCGGCGCACAGCGACGCCAGCTTGGCTTCGACGCCCTCGTCGCCCCAGGCGAGCGGGTAGGTGATGTCGAGCACGTAGCTCTTGAACTTGCCCTGCGTGTACTTGCC